>Ga0209888_1000144_pt1 | contig 46460 bp, 40 predicted proteins | sample OrgsoiDNA_201059_FD_185807 | JGI IMG/M metagenome (GOLD analysis project Ga0209888, IMG submission 185807) | Permafrost soil microbial communities from the Arctic, to analyse light accelerated degradation of dissolved organic matter (DOM) -... | ecosystem: Environmental > Terrestrial > Soil >...
GGCCCGCAGCACATCGCGCGGCGCTTCATACTCGCCGTTGTAGCGGCCGAGGTAGCACGGATCGTGATAGGTCACGCTGTTGCCTTTGTGCTGCCCGAGGTTCAGGGCACCGGCACCGATCAGTTCGGCCATATAGGTGCTGTGGTGCTGCACCAGGTAGTCGCCGCCGAAAGCACCGTATTCGTTTTTCAGCACATGGAAACTGTGGGGGTCGCAGGTGACGATGCGCTTGAAGCTGTACTTGGCCAGGGTCTGGATATTGCGTTTGGCCAACAGCTGGAAGGTTGCCTCGTCGCCCAGGCGCCGGGCCACATCACCGCTGTCACGTTCTTCCAGGCCGAGTACCGCGAAGTCGACCTTGGCCGCCTTCAGCACTTTGACAAAGGCGCGCAGGGTGCGCTGGTTGCGCATGTCGAAGGCACCGTCGCCGACCCAGAACAGCACGTCGGTGGTTTTCTTCTCGCTAAGCAGGCTGAGGTTCAGGTCCGCCGCCCAGTTCATCCGCCCACCCGGGGCGAAACCGCCAGGGTTGTCGGTGGCGATCAGGTTTTCCAGGACTTCGGCGCCCTTGTTCGGGGTCGCGCCTTTTTCCAGGGTCAGGTGACGGCGCATATCGACGATGGCATCGACATGCTCGATCATCATCGGGCATTCCTCGACGCAGGCGCGGCAGGTGGTGCAGGACCACAGGGTCTCGGCGTCCACCAGACCATTGACGATCGGCTGATGCGGATTGCCTGAATGCTCACCGATGGCTTTGCCTGGATACGGGCTGCCGGCAAAGTTCGCGTCAGTGCCGCCGGCCAGGCCGACCACCATGTCCTGGATCAGTTTTTTCGGGTTCAGCGGCTGGCCGGCGGCGAACGCCGGGCAGGCGGCTTCACATTTACCGCACTGCACGCAGGCGTCAAAACCGAGCAGTTGGTTCCAGGTGAAGTCCTTGGGTTTCTCGACGCCCAGCGGCGCTTTCGGGTCGCTCAGGTCCAGCGGCTTGAGACCGGTGGAGCGGCCGCCGCCGAAACGTTCGGCACGGCGGTGCCAGGCCAGGTGCAGGGCACCGGCAAAGGCGTGCTTCATCGGGCCGCCCCAGGTCATGCCGAAGAACAGCTCCGACACGCCCCACAGCACGCCGATGCCGAGGATCACGGCCAGTACCCAGCCGCCGAAGTCTTCCGGAAGGATGCCGGCCACCGGCAGGGTCACCAGGAAGAACGACGCCGAGAACGCCAGCAGGCTTTTCGGCAGGCGCATCCACGGGCCTTTCGACAAGCGGGACGGAGGGTTGCGGCGGCGCAGATAGACAAAGATCGCACCGACAAACATCACCGCCGACATCAGCAGCAAGGCATAGCCGAGGATGCGGTTATGCAGGCCGAAACCGTGGACCAGGATCGCCAGCACGATGGACGCTACCGCACCACCGGCGGTGGCGACGTGGGTATTGGCGATGTATTTGTCCCGCGCCACCACATGGTGCAGGTCGACCATATAACGCTTGGGCATGGCGAAAAGGCCGCCGAGCAGATCGACTTTCGACGGTCGGCCGCGACGCCACATTGCTACCCGCCGCAATGCGCCGAGGACAGCAAGGCCCAGGGCAGCAAACAGCAGGATGGGAAGAAGGGTGTTCAACATGGTGCAGCTCCCAAAGACCTCGGGTCTTGCAAGGGTTCATATGCATGCCGGTGAAAGCGATGCACCTACTTGTGGCTAAGGGGACTCCCCTATCAGTCAAGACCGAACACCGTCCCTGTAGGAGCAGGGCTTGCCCGCGAAGGGGCCCTCGAGACCGCTAAAAGCTTCGCGGGCAAGCCCTGCTCCTACAGGTGATGTGGCGTTTTCGATATCCCATTCCCTAACTGATGGACCCGCCCCCCTCACCACAGGTGATGGTGTGATGCCGTTAGAAATCCTTGCACAGACGCAACGCGTCATAGATCGCCGCGTGCGTGTTGCGCTGGGCCACACAGTCGCCGATGCGGAACAGCAGGTAACCGTCACCCGCCTCGCTCAGCGAAGGCTGCGGCTTGATCGCGAACAGGGCTTCGACATCGATCTGGCCCTTGTTACGCGAACCTTCCTTGAGCCCGTAGTAGATTTCCTCGTCCGGACGCACGCCGTTCTCCACCACCACCTGGTCGACCACCCGCTCTTCCTTGGCACCGGTGTATTCGTTCTCCAGCACCGCCACCAGCTTGTCGCCCTCGCGATAGACCTTTTCCAGCATCATGTCGCCAGTCATGATCACTTCTTTCGGGTACATGCTGCGGTAGTAAGTCGGGAACGACGTACCGCCAATCGCCACGCCCGGCTTGATATCGTCGGTGACGATTTCCACCTGGCTGCCCTTGTCGGCGAGGAAGTCGGCCACCGACATACCGGTGAACTCGCAGATGGTGTCGTAGACCAGCACGTTCTTGCCCGGTGCGACCTTGCCATCGAGCACGTCCCAGCTGCTGACCACCAGCCCTTCGGCGGCGCCCCAGTGTTCGTTCTGCTCCAGGTTCGGATGCCCGCCGACGGCCAGCACCACGATATCCGGACGCAGGTCGAGGATAGTCGCCGCATCGGCGGCGGTGCCCAGGCGCAGGTCGACCTTCAGACGTGCCAGCTCCAGTTGGAACCAGCGGGTGATACCGGCGATCTGGTCACGTTGCGGCGCTTTCGAAGCCGTGGTGATCTGGCCGCCGATAGCTTCTTTTTTCTCGAACAGGGTCACGTCATGCCCACGTTCGGCGGCCACGCGTGCAGCCTCCATCCCGGCAGGACCGGCACCGACGATCACCACCTTGCGCTTGACCCCGGTGGACTTCTCGATGATGTGCGGCACGCCCATGTATTCACGGGAGGTCGCGGCGTTCTGGATGCAGAGTACGTCCAGGCCCTGGTACTGGCGGTCGATGCAATAGTTGGCGCCGACGCACTGCTTGATCTGGTCGATCTGGCCCATCTTGATCTTGGCGATCAGGTGCGGGTCGGCGATATGCGCGCGGGTCATGCCGACCATATCGACATAACCGCCTTCGAGAATACGGGTCGCCTGGTTCGGGTCCTTGATGTTCTGCGCGTGCAGCACCGGGACCTTGACCACTTCCTTGATCCCGGCCGCCAGGTGCAGGAACGGCTCCGGCGGGAAGCTCATGTTCGGGATCACGTTGGCCAGGGTGTTGTGGGTGTCGCAACCCGAGCCGACCACACCGAGGAAATCGAGCATGCCGGTGTCGTCGTAATACTTGGCGATCTGCTTCATGTCCTCGTGGGACAGGCCATCCGGGTGGAATTCATCACCGCAGATACGCATGCCGACGCAGAAATCGTCGCCGACTTCCTTGCGCACGGCCTTGAGCACTTCCAGGCCGAACTTCATCCGGCCTTCGAAGGTACCGCCCCATTCGTCAGTGCGCTTGTTGACCCGCGGACTCCAGAACTGGTCGATCATGTGCTGGTGCACGGCGGACAGTTCGACGCCGTCGAGGCCGCCTTCCTTCGCCCGGCGCGCGGCCTGGGCGTAGTTGCCGATCACCCGCCAGATTTCTTCCGGTTCGATGGTCTTGCAGGTGGCACGGTGCACCGGCTCACGCACGCCAGACGGCGACATCAGGGTCGGCCAGTTGAAGCCGTCCCAACGCGAACGACGACCCATGTGGGTAATCTGGATCATGATCTTGGCGCCATGCTTGTGCATGGCGTCGGCCAGGTTCTGGAAGTGCGGGATGATGCGGTCGGTGGACAGGTTCACCGAACTCCACCACTCCTGCGGGCTGTCGATGGCGACCACCGACGAACCGCCGCAAATCGCCAGGCCGATACCGCCCTTGGCCTTCTCTTCGTAGTAACGGATATAACGTTCGGTGGTCATCCCGCCGTCGGTGGCATAGACCTCGGCGTGGGCGGTACTGAGCACGCGGTTGCGGATGGTCAGTTTGCCGATCTGGATCGGCTGGAACATAGCTTCGAAAGCCATAATGCGATCCTCGACTTACAACGGCTTGACGGTAAACAAACCGTCGTCGTGACCTTCTTCGGAGCCACCGTAGACCTGCTCGGCCACGGTACGGATCGCGCTGCCGCGTGCGGCCAGGATCTGGTCCATGGCGCCGGCGAACCAGCCGGTGAACATATAGTCGACCTTGCGCCCGACCTTGCCGTAGACGTAGACGAAGGCCGAGTGTTCGAGCTTGACGCTGGCGGTGCCTTTGTCCAGGTCGATGTCCTGGATCTTGAACAGGCCCCAGCCGCGTTGCGACAGGCGCTTCATGTAGTGCTCGAACACCGCGACGCCTTCCAGGCCATGGCATTCGGCTTCTTTTTCACACCAGTGCCAGGCGGATTTGTAACCGGCCTTGTAGAGGATCTCGGCGTAGGCGTCGGCACCCAGGACTTCTTCGATGCCCATGTGGTTGTTGACGAAGAAATGCCGTGGCACGTAGAGCATCGGCAGGGCGTCGGAAGTCCAGACACCGGTTTCGCTGTCGACTTCGATAGGCAGTTGCGGGGCGATTTTAGCCATGGGTAACACTCCAGAATTCGTTGATCGCGGCTGGCCGCTTACGCCCTGCGCGACCGGCGCGCAGGGTGTGTGTCAGGTGGGAAAAGACCGCGGCGTTATTCGCCCCAGACGTCCTTGAGGACGGTGACCCAGTTTTCGCCCATGATTTTTCGCACCACACGCTCAGGATGACCGCGCTTGAGCAGGGTCTCGGTGAGGTTGGGGAACTCGCCCACGGTGCGGATGCCCAGCGGGTTGATGATCTTGCCGAAGCTGGTCAGACGACGGGCGTAGCCCTTGTCGTGGGTCAGGTATTCGAAGAAGTCCTGGCCATGGCCCTGGGTGAAGTCGGTGCCGATACCGATGGCGTCTTCGCCGACGATATTCATCACGTACTCGATGGCCTCGGCGTAGTCGTCGATGGTCGAATCGATGCCCTTGGCGAGAAACGGCGCGAACATGGTCACGCCGACAAAACCGCCGTGGTCGGCAATGAATTTCAGTTCAGCGTCGGACTTGTTGCGCGGATGCTCTTTCAGACCCGAAGGCAGGCAGTGGGAATAGGTCACCGGCTTCTTCGATTCGAGGATGACTTCTTCGCTGGTCTTGGAGCCGACGTGGGACAGGTCGCACATGATGCCGACCCGGTTCATTTCGGCGACGATCTCGCGCCCGAAGCCCGACAGGCCACCGTCACGCTCATAGCAGCCGGTGCCCACCAGGTTCTGGGTGTTGTAGCACATCTGCACAATACCGACGCCCAGCTGCTTGAAGATCTCGACATAGCCGATCTGGTCTTCGAAGGCGTGGGCATTCTGGAAGCCGAAGAGGATGCCGGTCTTGCCCAGCTCCTTGGCCTTGCGAATGTCGGCGGTGGAGCGGACCGGCATCACCAGGTCGCTGTTCTCGCGGATCAGCTTCTGGCTCGAGGCAATGCTGTTGACGGTGGCCTGGAAGCCCTCCCACACCGACACGGTGCAGTTGGCGGCGGTCAACCCACCTTTGCGCATGTCCTCGAACAGTTCGCGGTTCCACTTGGCAATGATCAGCCCGTCGATAACGATGCTGTCGGCGTGCAGTTCGGCTGGGCTCATCAGGCTGTCCCCTATTAGCGATTCACGCGCCGAATCGTCTGCCGGCGCTTTGGGATCAGCATATGCCCAGGGGACCGGAGAGCCGGGTGCAAAAACGACAGGGGAATTGCCGAAAGCGTCAATCCGCGACAAAGGGGCGTTGCCATGCGGATTTCCGGGCCGTAGGTTTAAGTACTTGTCCATGTACGACTATTCTTTGGCCCGGGCTTGAGACAGAATTGTCCTCCATCGCTCTGCCACCTCTTTTTATCAAGGATCGGGACGCCGTAATGAAATCGATTTTCCTGGCTTTGGTGCTTGTCAGCCTGGGTGCCCACGCGGCCGAAGACGCGGACAACTCGCCCTGCGACGCGGTCGAAAATGACCAGCAGACCCTGGAGTGCGCCACCTACAGCAAGAACACCGCCGAGCAATTGCTCAAGGAAAACTTCGAAGCGCTGCTCGACCGGGTCAAGACGCAATATGCCAATGACAAGGCGCAAGCGAGCGACATCAGCAGCAAGCTGCAGGCCGCCCAACAGCTCTGGATCAAGTCACGGGACGCCGATTGCGCCATCGCGCCGCTGCCGGCCAAGCCCGGGAGCAAGGCGTTCACCATCGACCAGTACGATTGCCTGGCGAGCAAGAGCGACGAACGGTCGGAATTTCTCGAGTCGATTGCCCAGGAATAATCCCGGGCAGCTGTCTACACTGGAGCGCATCCCGTCCTGAATTGGCTGTACAGGCGAGTCGTTGACGATCATCACAGGATCTTCGCATGCGCTCACTTTCAGCCATTCCGCTGTATGCCCTGGCGATTTTTATCGCCATCGTGCTGTTTATAGAAATCGGTCGCCGGATCGGCAACCGCCACCTGACCCTCGACCCCGAGGGTGCGCGGACCGGTACCAGCGCCATCGAAGGCGCGGTCTTCGGCCTGCTGGCGCTGTTGATCGCCTTTACCTTTTCCGGCGCGGCCACCCGGCTGGACGTCCGGCGCAGCCTGATCGTCGAAGAAACCAACGCCATGGGCACCGCCTGGTTGCGCCTGGACCTGCTGCCGCCGGCCAACCAACCGGCCCTGCGCCAGGCGTTTCGCGACTATGTGGACGCGCGCATCGCCTACTACCGCGACCTCAACGAACTCGATCGTTCCAGCCAGGACAACTCGCGGGTCAATGCCTTGCAGCTGGAGATCTGGAAACAGTCGGTCGCCGCGCTGCCGCAGATGCCCACGCCGGCGCTGGGCTCCAATCTGCTACAGGCCCTCAACCAGATGATCGACATCACCACCACCCGGGGAGTGGCCCAGGAAACCCACCCGCCGCTGGTGATCTACCTGATGCTGATCGCCCTGACCCTGGTCAGCGCCCTCTTCATCGGCTACGACATGGCCGGCACGGCCAGGCGCAACTGGCTGTACAGCCTGGGTTATGCGCTGGTGATGGTCACCGTGCTGTATGTGATCCTGGATTTCGAATATCCGCGGATCGGCCTTATCCGCGTCGACTACTTCGACCAGATCATGCTCGACCTGCGCAAAACCATGGACTGACTCGCCCGGCACGGTCCACGGACAGCGACTAGACTGGGCAGTGAACCCACTCATTCAAAAGGAACTTGAATGTACGCTCCCCGAGAAACCGAACGGGACTACCTCTTTACCCGAGGTGTCCTGCTGCTTTTCCTGATCTTCCTGGCCTTTGGCATGGCGGCGTTATCCAAGAGCGGCGGGCTGCTGTATGCCGCCATCAAGGCGGCGCCCCGGGAAGTGACCGGCACCATCACGCAGGTCATCGACACCCGCAAACAGGCCTCCCCGGCGGATATCTACTACGCCTTCGACTACGAGTTGGGTAACCGTGGCCAGGGCGTTCACTCGCTGAACGCCCTGGTGGCGAACCCGACTTACCAGATCGGCGATCATGTGCAGATCGTCTATTCCGACTGGTTTCCGAGCTTTCACAGCCTGAAGAGCGAATTCAGCTTCAAACGCGCGGACTTCTATATTTTCAGCGCCAGCTTGAGCCTGATCGCACTGTGCCTTTGCCTGCTGTGCTGGAATTACAGGCAGATGGCCAGGTTTCGTGAGGAGGGGGTCTATTATTGAGGGTCTCTGCCTCCCTGTAAGAGCGGGCTCGCTCCTACAGGGAGTAACATGGCGCCCTTCCCTTTTTTCCCAAGGACTCCAATGACCCTCTGCGGCATCGAAATCAAAGGCAGCGAAGCCATCTTCGCCATCGCCACCTTGCAGGGCAGTGCCCTCGCGCACGTGGCTGTGTCCATCAAGAAAATCGCCCTGGACGAGGATGACGAGGCCGCCAACGTCAAAGCGTTTGCGGCCCAGGTCAAAGCCTTTATCCAGGACGCGGGCATTGAGCGCATTGCTATCAAGAAGCGCAGCAAGAAAGGCGAATTTTCCGGTGGGCCGACCACCTTCAAGATCGAAGGCATTTTCCAGTTGCTGGAAAACTGCGAGGTGACGCTGTTGTCGCCGCAGACCATCAACGCGCAGAACAAGAAGTTCGACTTCGCCCTGCCGGCCACGCTGAACAAATATCAGCATGAGGCCTATAAGGCAGCCTGTGCGGCGCTGATGAAAAAATAAGCCGGCGTCTACACCTTGATCCCGCGCCGATCCTCCCGCGGACACTGGGCAAACCGCGCCCGGTAGCTGCGGGTGAAATACGACGGCGATTCGAACCCGCTGGCGATGCTCACCTCCAGTACGCTCATATCCGTCTGACGCAACAACTGCCGCGCCTTCTCCAACCGCAAGCCCAGATAGAAGTTGCTCGGCGTGTCCTTCAGATACAGCCGAAACAAACGCTCCAACTGACGCCGCGTCACCTTGATCGACTCCGCCAGCTCCAGCGTGCTCAACGGCGGCTCCATATGCTGTTCCATCTCCCCCACCACGTGCACCAGCTTCTTGTTGCTGATGCCATAACGCGTGGCGATCTGCATGCGCTGGTGGTCCTTGCGCGGGCGGATGCGCCCAAGCACGAACTGCTCGGAAACCTGGATCGCCAGTTCCGGGCCGTGGGCCTGGCCGATCAGGTCGAGCATCATGTCGATGGAAGCGGTGCCGCCAGCACAAGTGATACGCCGACGGTCGATCTCGAACAGCTCCTGGGTCACTTCCAGCTGTGGATAAGATTCCTTGAAGGCCTCCAGCGCTTCCCAGTGCAGGGTCACGCGGTGACCTTCCAGCAGACCGGCTTCGGCCAGCACCACACTGCCGGTGTCGATACCGCCCAGGGTCACACCCTCATGATCCAGGCGTCGCAACCAGTGCGCCAACGTCGGGGTGGCGAACTTCAGCGGCTCGAAACCGGCCACCACCAACAACGTCGCACCCTTCTTCAACGGCTCCAGCGCCGCATCGGCGTTGACCGACATGCCATTGCTCGCCAGCACCGCGCCGCCGTCAGCACTTAATACGTGCCAGCGATACAGCTCGCCGCGAAAGCGATTGGCCACCCGCAGGGGCTCGATCGCCGAGATAAAACCCATCGCCGAAAAACCCGGCATCAACAAGAAATAGAAATCCTGGGACATGGAACGCGCTCGCAAGACGGGTAGCGTTCCCGACGTGATACGCCAGTTGCGCGACGGCCACAAGAGCACAGGTCGCTGCTGTGCAAGAGTCGGTCGCCGCTGTGCGCTTTCAGCAAGGCCGGGCTGCGTAACTTGGCATCACCGGCGCACGAAGACGCCGGAACCGACAATAACGTCCTGCCGAGGAAACCATCATGAAACGACTGATCAGCCGCTGTGCGCTTGCACTCACCGGTACCGCACTCCTGAGCACAGGGGTCATGGCCGCGGAGCAAGCCTCCTGCCAGAACGTTCGCCTCGGTGTGGTCAACTGGACCGACGTCATCGCCACCAGCGCCATGACCCAGGTACTGCTCGATGGCCTGGGCTACCAGGTCAAGCAGACCAGCGCATCCCAACAGATCATCTTCGCCGGTATCCGCGACCAGCGCCTGGACATGTTCCTCGGCTACTGGAACCCGCTGATGACCCAGACCATCACCCCGTTCGTCGACGCCAAGCAGGTCAAGGTCCTGGCCGAACCAAGCCTCAAGGACGCCCGCGCCACCCTGGCCGTGCCCACTTACCTGGCCGACAAGGGCCTGAAGACCTTCGCCGACATCGCCAAGTTCGAAAAAGAGCTGGGCGGCAAGATCTACGGCATCGAGCCGGGCTCGGGCGCCAACACCCAGATCAAGGAAATGATCGCCAAGAACCAGTTCGGCCTGGGCAAGTTCCAGCTGGTGGAGTCCAGTGAAGCGGCCATGCTCTCGGCGGTGGATCGTGCCGTGCGCCGCAAGGAGGCCGTGGTGTTCTTCGGCTGGGCGCCGCACCCGATGAACGTCAACGTGCAGATGACCTACCTCACCGGTAGCGAAAACGCCCTGGGCCCGAATGAAGGCATGGCCACCGTCTGGACCGTCACCGCGCCGACCTACGCCGAACAATGCCCGAACGTGAACAAGCTGCTGAGCAACCTGACCTTCAGCGCCGCCGACGAGAGCCGCATGATGCAACCGCTGCTCGACCACAAGGACGCGCTCGAGTCGGCCAAGCAGTGGCTCAAGGATCACCCGCAAGACAAGGCCCGCTGGCTGGAAGGTGTGACCACCTTCGACGGCAAGCCGGCCGCTGAAAACCTGCAATTGACCAGCAAATAAACCACCGAAAATCGCACCCGCAGCCCCTGATGGCTGCGGTGTGAACGACCACGTCTGTAAGGAATCCGCACCATGAACCACGACGTCATCATCACCTGCGCACTCACCGGTGCTGGCGACACGACCGGCAGAAGCCCTCACGTTCCGGTCACGCCCAAACAGATCGCGGCGGCTGCCGTGGAAGCGGCCAAGGCCGGCGCCACCGTGGTCCATTGCCACGTGCGCAACCCCGAGACCGGCAAGTTCAGTCGCGATGTGGCGCTGTATCGCGAAGTGATGGAGCGTATCCGCGAGGCGGACGTGGACATCATCGTCAACCTCACCGCCGGCATGGGCGGCGACCTGGAAATCGGTGCCGGCGAGAACCCGATGGAGTTCGGCCCGAACACCGACCTGGTGGGTCCGCTGACCCGTCTGGCCCACGTCGAGGCATTGCTGCCGGAAATCTGCACCCTGGACTGCGGCACCCTGAATTTCGGCGACGGCGACACCATCTACGTCTCCACTCCGGCGCAACTGCGCGCTGGCGCCAAACGTATCCAAGAGCTGGGCGTGAAAGCCGAGCTGGAAATCTTCGATACCGGTCACCTGTGGTTCGCCAAGCAGTTGATCAAGGAAGGCCTGCTGGACGACCCGTTGTTCCAACTGTGCCTGGGCATCCCATGGGGCGCTCCGGCGGACACCACCACCATGAAAGCCATGGTCGACAACCTGCCGGCGGGCGCGGTATGGGCCGGTTTCGGTATTGGCCGCATGCAGATGCCGATGGCGGCGCAAGCGGTGCTGCTGGGCGGCAACGTGCGGGTCGGCCTGGAAGACAACCTGTGGCTGGACAAGGGCGTGCTGGCAACCAACGGCCAACTGGTCGAACGCGCATCGGAAATTCTTAGCCGCCTGGGCGCCCGTGTTCTGACCCCGGCCGAAGGGCGAGTGAAGATGGGCCTGACCAAGCGCGGCTAACACCCTGACACACCCCCGCTCCTACAGAACACCGCAAAACCTGTAGGAGCAGGGCTTGCCCGCGAAGCTGTTGGCGGCCTCAAGGGCCCCTTCGCGGGCAAGCCCTGCTCCTACAAGGGACCGTATTGCCAAACCCTTATTGCGCAGGAATTTGCCATGAGCTTTATCACCGAAATCAAAACCTTCGCCGCCCTGGGCAGCGGTGTCATCGGCAGCGGCTGGGTCTCCCGCGCCCTCGCCCACGGCCTCGACGTGATCGCCTGGGACCCGGCGCCCGGCGCCGAAGCGGCCCTGCGCAAGCGCGTCGCCAATGCCTGGGGCGCCCTGGAGAAACAAGGCCTGGCCCCTGGTGCTTCGCAGGACCGCCTGCGCTTTGTTGCCACTATCGAAGAATGCGTGAAAGACGCCGACTTTATCCAGGAAAGCGCCCCGGAACGTCTTGAGCTGAAACTCGAACTGCACGGCAAGATCAGCGCCGCGGCCAAGCCCAATGCCCTGATCGGCTCCAGCACCTCGGGCCTGTTGCCCAGCGAATTCTACGAAGGCGCCACCCACCCGGAGCGCTGCGTGGTCGGTCACCCGTTCAACCCGGTGTACCTGCTGCCGCTGGTGGAAGTAGTCGGCGGCAAAAATACCGCGCCGGAAGCGGTGCAAGCGGCGATGAAAGTCTATGAATCCCTCGGCATGCGCCCACTGCACGTGCGCAAGGAAGTCCCGGGCTTTATCGCCGACCGTCTGTTGGAAGCGCTGTGGCGCGAAGCTCTGCACCTGGTCAACGATGGCGTCGCCACCACCGGTGAGATCGACGACGCGATCCGCTTTGGCGCCGGCTTGCGCTGGTCGTTCATGGGCACCTTCCTGACCTACACCCTGGCAGGTGGCGATGCCGGTATGCGCCACTTCATGGCCCAGTTCGGCCCGGCGCTGCAATTGCCGTGGACCTACCTGCCGGCTCCGGAGCTGACCGACAAGCTGATCGACGATGTGGTCGACGGCACCAGCGAGCAGTTGGGCAAACACAGCATCTCGGCCCTGGAACGCTATCGCGACGACTGCCTGCTGGCGGTGCTGGAAGCGGTTAAGACCACCAAGGCCAAGCACGGCATGAGTTTCAGCGAGTAAGTTTAGCGGTGCCTGGGCCGGCCTCTTCGCGGGCAAGCCCTGCTCCTACAGTTTTGTGTCGTGCGCGAAAGCCCATTCGACGCAGGCCTGTAGGAGCAGGGCTTGCCCGCGAAGACGGACTGACAGACACCCCTCATTCGTGATCTGTTCACCTCTTCGGACCTCCACCATGCCCACCCTCACCTCCTATACCACCGAAGTCATCCCCGACTGGGTCGACTACAACGGCCATCTGCGTGATGCCTTCTACCTGCTGATCTTCAGCTACGCCACCGACGCCCTGATGCTGCGCCTGGGCATGGACAGCGACAACCGCGAAGCCACCGGCAGCTCGCTGTTCACCCTCGAACTGCACCTCAACTACCTGCACGAAGTCAAACTCGGCGCCCAGGTTGAAGTGCGCACCCAGATCATCGGCCATGACGCCAAGCGCCTGCACCTCTACCACAGCCTGCACCTGGTGGGCGGCGACAAGGAACTGGCCGGCAACGAACAAATGCTCCTGCACGTCGACCTCGCCGGCCCGCGCTCGGCGCCTTTCACCGACGCCGTGCTGGAAAAACTGCAAGCCATCCTCGAAGACCAGAGCGACCTGCCGCCCCCGGAATACATCGGCCGGGTGATTGGATTGCCTGCGAAAAAATAAGATTCCACCGAAAAGGAGCTCACCGTGAACACCGCCGCCGCGTTTGCCGATTTCCGCAGTTACCCGCTGATCAGTGCCCTGACCGCCGCGCATCCGCTGGCGGATCGCATCGAGGTGTATTGGGCAGACGGCCGTATCAGCCCGTACCATCACGTGTGGCTACGAGACAACTGCCCGTGTCCACAGTGCGTGTACACGGTGACCCGGGAACAGGTGCTGGAGATCGTCGATGTGCCCAAGGACCTGGCGCCCGCCACCATTCGTATCGATGACACTGGCTGCCTGTGCATCGACTGGCAGGACGGCCACACCAGCCGCTTCGATCCGGGCTGGCTGCGGGCGCATGCCTATGACGACGAATCGCGCGTCGAGCGCAAGGCCGGCAAACCGAAAAGCCGACTGTGGAGCAGTAGCCTGGAGTTGCCGGTATTCGAGTTCGCCGCCCTCAAGGAAGACCCGAAAACCCTGCTGCACTGGTTATTGGCATTGCGCGACACCGGCCTGACCCAGGTACGCGGCGTCCCCACCGAACCCGGCTCACTGACCGAGGTGGCCAAGCTGATCGCGTTTATCCGCCAGACCAACTTCGGTGTGCTGTTCAACGTGCAGTCCAAGGCCGACGCCGACAGCAACGCCTACACCGCCTTCAACCTGCCGTTGCACAGCGACCTGCCGACCCGAGAGCTGCAACCGGGCCTGCAATTCCTGCATTGCCTGGTGAATGACGCCGAGGGTGGCGAAAGTATTTTCGTCGATGGCTTTGCCATTGCCGACGCGCTGCGCCGGGAAGATCCGGCGGCGTTCCGCGCCTTGAGCGAGATTCCGGTGGAGTTCCGCAACAAGGACCGGCACAGCGACTACCGCTGCCTGGCGCCGGTTATTGCACTGGACAGTACCGGGCAGGTCAGCGAGATCCGCATGGCCAACTTCCTGCGCGGCCCGTTCGAGGCGTCAGTGGAACAGATGCCGGTGCTGTACAGCGCCTATCGCCGCTTTATCGCCATGACCCGCGAATCGCGTTTCCGCGTGATACAGCGGCTCAACCCGGGCGAACTCTGGTGCTTCGACAACCGCCGCACGCTACACGCCCGCAATGCCTTCGACCCGGCCACCGGAGCGCGGCATTTCCAGGGCTGCTATATCGACCGGGATGAATTGCTGTCGCGGATATTGGTGTTGCAGCGTTGAGCCCAGGGCGAACTGACACAACGCGCACTCAGGCTTGCCGCGATCTGTAGGAGCTTGGCTTGCCAGCGAAGCTTTTGGCGATCTTGAGGGCCTCTTCGCGGCGATCCAACAAGCCCTACTCCTACAGTTTTGCAGCGTGCACAACATTAGCGTACGACAAAAAACTGTAGGAGCAGGGCTTGCCCGCGAAGAACGGTAACGCGGCCTGTCTATTGAACTCGATCCGGCTGTTTCATTACCCGCTGCTCCACCACCTCCAGCACCTCACAACCATCATCGAGCAACGCGTACATCACCTCCAACACGTGCCTGAAATCCTGCTCGTCCAGATTGTTGATCGTGGCACAGGTCAGGGTTTGCGAAAGATCGCGGGCGCCGCGCAGCCGGCGACTGGCGAATGCGCAGAGGTCACGCAGGGGGGCATCAGGATTGAAGAATAAGACGGGGGTATCGGTGGTGTTGGATTGAAAGGCAATGAAGTTCGTCATGAATGGCTCCATTTCAAGGGTAACAAGTCACCGTCAACGCGATGGTGATTGTGTGGTTCCGTGAATGGACCGCGACGTCCAGTCATTGAGTTGGCAATGACAAGGGGGACTATAGAAACGTTGCACAGCCATGTGCAAGCAAGTGTGACACGAGATGTTTGAGCAAATACGTCAGGCGTAGAAAGGGCGCTGAAAAGCACTTGACCCCTGGTACCCCCCACAGACAAAAAAAACCCCGATCAAGCCGTGACAGGATCGGGGTGAGAGAGTGTCCACAGAGACCCGGACCGAGGGTGACCAAACCGTCGACAGGTCTACTGGTACCCAGTGTGCTCGCTTGCCATTCCGGCGAGTTAGCCGAAAACGACCTGTTCATAGGTATCAGAGCCACTCGGGCAATCGGCTCTTGCCGACACCGCGCAGGGCTACCAGAATCGAAACACGATCACATCGGAACAAGGACCAGCGCCATGATGTACGCGGATTTGATTGACCAGGAAGACCTGTTGGGCCAGCTCAAATCCCTCGGCCTGCAAGTGCCGAGCGGTGCCACCGCCGAGCAGGCCTGCGAATGTGCGGTACGCGGCCTCGACGACGCCAGGGCCTATGAGCTGCGCAAGATGGTCAAGGACATGTACACCAGCAGCGCGACGATTCTGCCGGCGGTGCGCCAGGCGATAGACAGGCAGTTGTTGCCGGCGTTGGCGCAGTATCAGCAGACGCGGCCCTGAACGTAGCCCTCCGTTGTGGCGAGGGCCCAGGTTAATGTCGTTCAGTTAAGAACGATCTAAAGTCTGGCGAGATTTGTGGCGAGCGGGCTTGCCCGCTCGCCACAAGACCGCGCCTGGCTTCAAATTTCATTGACTGTCATCGGGGCAAGCCCCGATGGGCTTATAGCCTTACACTGGCAAACGTCGACTCATTACGCGCCTGGCTCAACGCCGACATCGGCCCGGACAACGGCGCCAATACCAGTGCCTGCGGAATCGGCATCATCGCCACCTGCTGCGTAGTGTTGGAACCCACACGCTCGTCACGCGGCGGAATACCGAAGTACTCGCGGTAGCACTTGGAGAAGTGCGGCGTCGACACAAACCCGCACACCGACGCCACTTCGATAATCGACATCGGCGTCTGCTTGAGCAACTGCCGCGCCCGGATCAAGCGCAGCTTCAGGTAGTAGCGCGACGGCGAACAATGCAGGTACTTCTGGAACAACCGCTCCAGCTGTCGACGGGACACGGCGACATACACCGCCAGTTCGTCCAGGTCGATCGGCTCTTCCAGATTGGCTTCCATCAGCGCAACGATTTCCTGCAGCTTCGGCTGGTTGGTGCCGAGCATGTGCTTGAGCGGCACACGCTGGTGATCCTGTTCATTACGGATACGCTCGTAGACAAACATCTCCGAAATCGCCGCCGACAATTCACGGCCATGATCACGACTGATCAGGTGCAGCATCATGTCCAACGGTGCGGTACCGCCGGAGCTGGTGAAGCGGTTACGGTCGAGAGTGAACAGGCGGGTACTCATGGCCACCCGCGGGAAAGCTTCCTGCATCGAGGCCAGGCATTCCCAGTGCACGCTGCAATCGAAGCCGTCGAGCAACCCGGCGCAAGCCAGGGCCCAACTGCCGGTGCACACGGCGCCGAGGCGACGGGACTGGCGCGCCTGGCTCTGTAACCAGGACACGTGCTCACGAGTAACAGTGCGTTGAATGCCGATACCGCCGCAGACAATCACGGTGTCCATGGCGGGCGCTTTGTGCATGGAGGCGTCAGGCGTGATCTGCAGGCCGTCGCTGGCCCAGACCTGTCCGCCGTCGACGCTCAGGGTCGTCCAGCGATACAGCTCGCGGCCGGACAATTGGTTGGCCATCCGCAGGGGTTCTACGGCGGACGCCAGGGAAATGAGCGTGAAATTGTCCAGCAGCAGGAAGCCGATGGATTGAGGCGCACGGTTCTGGGGTTGAGCCCCGGACTGGAACGACGTCATCGCGATATCTCCTCACACAAAGCGGGTGATGGCCTCAGGCGGAGGCTCTTGTTATGGCCCTCATTCTCTCGTGGAGAGGGGCGTTGTAATGACAGAGCAATTGCCATGCCGAAAGTTGAATGGGTATTCAATAACTCCTGAAAACGACGTCGCGGCGTGTCTATATAGCCCCCGCCACGAGTGCGGGTTATAAGGCGTGGGAAAGGTCTGTAAGCGCCTACCCCAAGGGGCTTGAGCACTTCGGTAGCACTTGTGTGCCGGGCGCTGAGCGGCGCCGGGAAGGAGTGTCACCGCAAGCACGGTCGACCGGCGGTAACGGGGTGAAAACCGGGTGTTGCGAAGACCTACCAGTTACCTGTTTGCGACGCGCCAAAAGGTGGCGCGTCCTGGGAACAGTGATCGATTTATGCACAGTCTTGGCGTGGACCGACCTCAGCACTCCACCGCACTGACCGCCAACCCGCCCCGCGAAGTCTCTTTATATTTGTCATGCATATCGGCGCCGGTATCGCGCATGGTGCGGATCACCCGGTCCAGGGAAATAAAGTGCTGGCCGTCGCCGCGCAAGGCCATCTGCGCCGCATTGATCGCCTTCACCGCGGCAATCGCATTACGCTCGATGCATGGCACCTGCACCAACCCGCCGACGGGATCGCAGGTCAGTCCCAGGTTGTGTTCCAGACCGATTTCCGCCGCGTTGCACAATTGCTCCGGTGTCGCCCCGAGCACCTGCGCCAAGCCCGCCGCCGCCATGGCGCAAGCCGAGCCCACTTCACCCTGGCAACCGACCTCGGCCCCGGAGATCGAGGCGTTCTTCTTGCACAAAATGCCCACCGCCGCCGCCGCTAGGAAATAGTCGACGACATTGGCGTCGGTCACCACCTCGCTGAACTTCATGAAGTAGTGCAGCACCGCCGGGATAATCCCCGCCGCGCCGTTGGTCGGCGCCGTGACCATGCGCCCGCCCGCCGCGTTCTCCTCGTTGACCGCCAGGGCGAACAGGTTCACCCACTCCATGGCACTCAAGGTCGAACCGATCACGTTGGGTTTGTTCAGTTCCTGCAGGCTGCGGTGCAACTTGGCCGCGCGCCGACGCACATTCAAGCCGCCGGGCAGGATGCCCTCGTGCTTGAGCCCCTGCTCGACGCAATCCTGCATGGCACGCCAGAGCTTCATCAGGCCGCTACGGATCTCGTCTTCACCGCGCCAGACCTTTTCATTGGCCAGCATCAGCTCGGCCACGCTCAGGCCATGCCGCTGACACAGCTCAAGCAATTCCACCGCGCTGGAAAAATCATACGGCAGCACCGTGCGGTCCATGTCCGCCACGCCGCTTTCCGCCTGGGCCTGGTCGACGACAAAACCGCCGCCCACCGAATAGTAGGTATCGCGATGCAGCTCATTACCTTCGCCGAAAGCCACCAGGGTCATGGCATTGGGGTGGAAGGCCAGGTTCTCGTCGATCAGGCGCATGTCCCGCGCCCAGACAAACGGAATCGCCAGGCGGTTATCCAGCAGCAACGTGTCGGTTTCCCGCAAGGTGGCGATGCGCAGGCCGATCTGCGACGGATCGATCGCATCCGGCCATTCGCCCATCAGGCCCATGATCACCGCGTTGTCGCTGCCATGACCGATACCGGTGGCCGACAGCGAACCATAGAGCTGCACTTCAACCCGCGTCACCTGCTCCAGCTCGCCGCGCTCACGCAACCCCTGGACGAACAACGCCGCAGCGCGCATGGGGCCCACGGTGTGGGAGCTGGAAGGACCGATGCCGATCTTGAACAGGTCAAACACGCTGATTGCCATTGTTGCGAAGTCCTCTGAGTGCCTGTTCCAGACGCCTGAGCGTCCGGTGGCGAAGCTGCTACGCTCAAGCATCGCAATCCGCCGGGATAAAACATCATCAGCCTTTTGAAAGCCCACACGACGTCTCACACCGACGCACCCATGCTCAGCAACGCCAGCGTCCGCGCACAGGTAATTTTCGGCGTTTTTTTGCGGCGCAGAGGGGAAAAAAGGGCGGAAAAAAGCTGTAAACGACCTCACCGACACTGGAAGCGACCCTCCCTGTACTGGATACGACGCACCCTGTAGGCGACAGATTTAGGCTGGTACATGATCAGTCTCGACTCGATTGCAAGGCACCGGGGTAGAGCCGTCCTCAGCGCCTACAACCGCAACACAAAATAACTAAGCGCGATCGTCCAGTCGGACCACTGCCAAAAATAAACATCCAGGAGTCCACCCCATGAAAGGTTCCCCGTCGTTGTTGTTGGCCGCCATGCTGAGTCTGCCGATGCTGGCCCAAGCCGCAGAGCCAGCACAGTGCAGTACCGTTAACTTCTCGGATGTCGGTTGGACGGACATCACCGCCACCACCGCCACCACCAGCGTGGTACTCGACGCCCTGGGCTACAAGACCAAGACCACCATGATTTCCGTGCCGGTGACCTACAAGTCCCTGGCCGACGGCAAGAACATGGACGTGTTCCTCGGCAACTGGATGCCGACCATGGAAAACGACATCAAGGCCTATCGTGATGCCGGCACCGTGGAAACCGTGCGCACCAACCTCAAGGGCGCCAAGTACACCCTCGCCGTGCCCCAGGCGCTGTACGACAAGGGCCTGCATGACTTCGCCGATATCGCCAAGTTCAAGAAGGAACTGGACGGCAAGATCTACGGTATCGAACCAGGCAACGACGGCAACCGCCTGATCCAGAGCATGATCGACAAGAACGCCTTCGGCCTGAAAGACGCCGGCTTCAAGGTCGTAGAATCCAGCGAAGCCGGCATGCTCTCGCAGGTCGACCGTGCGCAGAAACGCGACACCGCCGTGGTCTTCCTGGGCTGGGCGCCGCACCCGATGAACAAACGCTTCAAGATCGAATACCTCACCGGTGGTGATGAGTACTTCGGCCCTGACTTCGGCGCCGCGACCGTCCTGACCAACACCCGCAAGGGCTACACCCAGGAATGCAGCAACGTCGGCCAACTGCTGAAGAACCTCGAGTTCACCGTCGACATGGAAAGCTCGCTGATGGGCAACATCCTCGACGACAAGATGAAGCCTGAAGCCGCGGCCAAAGCCTGGCTGAAGAAGAACCCACAGGTGTTGACCACCTGGCTGGCGGGCGTGACCACCATTGACGGAAAACCAGGCCTGGATGCCGTGAAAGCCAAGCTCGCGCAATAACCGCCCTGTCCGGGCGGGTCCGCCCGCCTGGACTGGCATTTATTTCCCCGCATGTGGACGTTCAATACCATGCTGACTGAACATAAAATCCCCCTGGGCCAGTACATCGCGGCGTTCGTCGAATGGTTGACGAAGCACGGTGCCAACTACTTCGATTTCATCGCCTCGACGCTGGAAGCGATGATCCACGGCGTGACCTTCGCGCTGGCCTGGTTCAATCCGCTGGCATTGATTGCGCTGATCGCGGCGATCGCCCACCTGATCCAGCGCAAATGGGGGCTGACCGCCTTCGTGATCGCCTCCTTCCTGCTGATCCTCAACCTGGGGTACTGGCAGGAAACCATGGAAACCCTGGCCCAGGTGATGTTCGCCACCCTGGTCTGCGTGGTCATCGGCGTGCCGCTGGGCATCGTCGCCGCGCACAAGCCGATGTTCTACACCCTGATGCGTCCGGTCCTCGACCTGATGCAGACCGTACCGACCTTCGTGTACCTCATTCCAACCCTGACCCTGTTCGGTCTGGGTGTCGTCCCGGGTCTGATCTCCACGGTGGTGTTCGCGATTGCCGCGCCCATCCGCCTGACCTACCTGGGCATCCAGGATGTCCCGCAAGAACTGATGGACGCCGGCAAGGCCTTCGGCTGCTCGCGCCGTCAACTGCTCTCACGGATCGAACTGCCCCACGCCATGCCGAGCATCGCCGCCGGTGTCACCCAGTGCATCATGCTGTCGTTGTCGATGGTGGTGATCGCCGCGCTGGTGGGTGCCGATGGCTTGGGCAAACCCGTGGTCAACGCACTGAACACCGCTGATATCGCCCTCGGCTTCGAAGCCGGCCTGGCGATCGTATTGCTGGCAATCATGCTCGACCGTATCTGCAAACAACCCGACGCACAGGTAAGGGGTGACGCATGAGCATCATTCGCTTCGACAAGGTAGACGTCATCTTCTCCAAGAATCCGCGAGAGGCCCTCGCGTTGCTGGACAAAGGCCTCAAGCGTGAAGAGATCCTGAAAAAGACCGGCCAGATCGTCGGTGTGGAAAACGCCAGCCTGGAAATCGAGAAAGGCGAGATCTGCGTGCTGATGGGGCTGTCCGGTTCCGGCAAATCCAGTCTGCTGCGCTGCATCAACGGTTTGAACACGGTCAGCCGTGGCCACTTGTTCGTCGAACATGAAGGCCGGCAGATCGACATCGCCAACTGCACCGACGCGGAACTGAAGATGATGCGCACCAAGCGCATCGCCATGGTGTTCCAGAAGTTCGCCCTGATGCCCTGGCTGACGGTGCGTGAGAACATCAGCTTCGGCCTGGAAATGCAGGGTCGTCCTGAAAAGGAACGCCGCCAGCTGGTGGACGAGAAGCTGGAACTGGTGGGCCTGGAACAATGGCGTAACAAGAAGCCCGACGAACTGTCCGGCGGTATGCAACAACGCGTGGGCCTGGCCCGCGCCCTGGCGATGGACGCCGACATTCTGTTGATGGACGAACCCTTTTCGGCCCTCGACCCGCTGATCCGCCAAGGCTTGCAGGACGAACTGCTCGACCTGCAACGCAAGCTGCAAAAGACCATCGTGTTCGTCAGCCACGACCTGGATGAAGCCCTGAAGCTGGGCAGCCGTATCGCCATCATGAAAGACGGCCGGATCATCCAGTACAGCAAGCCGGAAGACATCGTGCTCAACCCGGCGGACGAATATGTGCGCACCTTCGTCGCCCACACCAATCCGCTCAACGTGCTTTGCGGGCGCAGCCTGATGCGCACCCTGGACAACTGCAAGCGGGTCAACGGTTCGGTGTGCATCGACCCGGGCGGCGACTCGTGGATCGACCTGGCCGAAGGCAACACCGTCAAGGGCGCCCGCCAGAACGGTGCCACCCTGAACCTGCAAAGCTGGGTGCAGGGGCAAGCGGTGGAAGGCCTGGGCCGTACGCCGACCCTGGTGGATTCGAACATCGGTATGCGCGATGCCTTGCAGATCCGTTACCAGACCGGCCACAAGCTGGTGCTGCACGACAACAACAAGGTGGTGGGGATTCTCGGCGACAGCGAGTTGTACCATGCGCTGTTGGGCAAGAACCTCGGTTGAGACCGATGCAAAAACGCCGCGAGAGTCTCGCGGCGTTTTTGTTTACGGTCCTGTGGCGGTGCAACGGATGCACCGCCTCGCTCACCCCTCAGCTATAGACCCGGCCAAGGAGCTGCCGATGGCTTTCGAACTGTTCGAGCACATCCTAGCGCTGAGCCACCGCCCGGGCCGGTGGCAAATCCGCCGTGCTCAAACGCTCACTGAAAGCGCGACGACCGCGAGCCGACAGTTCCGCCTGTTCCTCTTCGATCCGCACGTCCTGGGCCATGGCCTTGTACAAACCGAACATGAAGAACACCAGCACCACGGAGAACGGCAGGCCCGCCAGCACCACCATGGTCTGCATCGCTTCGAAGTTACCGGCGAACAACAAACCGATGGTCACCAGGGTGATCACCGCCGACCAGAAGATCCGCAACCAGTGCGGCGCATCTTCGTCCACCTCACCACCCTTGCACGACAGGTTGGCCATCATCACCGCGCCGGAGTCGGCCGGGGTCAGGAACAGCACGAAACCGACAAAGATCGACACGCCGATGACGATTTTCGACGCCGGGTAATGTTCCAGCAGTTGGTAGATCGCCATGGACGGCTGTTCCAGCGCCGTCTTGCCCAGCGCCACCGCGTCGTGGTTCATCACCAGGTCCAGGGCCGAGTTGCCGAAGATCGACAGCCACGCCAGGGTGAAACCCAACGGGATCAGCAGTACGCCGGCCACCAGTTCACGCACGGTACGCCCACGGGAAATCCGCGCGATAAACATGCCTACGAATGGCGCCCAGGAAATCCACCAGGCCCAGTAGAACAGGGTCCACAGGCCCAGCCAGCGGTCGGACTTCTCGGCGTCGTTCTCGTAGACGTAGAGGTCGAAGGTCTTCAGCACCACACCGTTGAGGTAGTCACCGATGTTCTGCACAAAGCCGTTGAGCAGGTGCAGGGTCGGGCCGAACAGCAGCACGAAGATCAGCAGGCCGCTGAACAGCACGATATTCAGGTTGGACAGGCGGCGAATGCCGTTCTCCACGCCCGACACAGCGGCGATGGTCGCCACGGTGCTCATCACCAGGATCACGATCAGCAGGTTGGTGTTGCTGTGGGTCATGCCGAACAGGCTTTCCAGCCCCGAGGACACCTGCATCGAACCGATGCCCAGGTTGGTCACCAGGCCCAGCAGGGTGACGAACATGCCGAAGCCGTCCACCGCGTGACCGGCCGCGCCCTTGACCCAACGCTCGCCCACCAGCGGGTACAGCGCCGAGCGCAACGCCAGCGGCTGGTTGTGCCGATAGGCGAAGTACGCCACGGCCAAACCGACCAGGGCATAAATCGCCCAGCCGTGCAGGCCCCAGTGCAGGAAGGTCAGCTGCAACGCCTGGCGCGCGGCGGCATGGCTGCCGGCCACGCCTTCAGGCGGGTTGAAATAGTGGTCCAGGGGCTCGGAAGCGCCGAAGTACAGCAGCGAAATACCGATCCCCGAGGAGAACAGCATCCCGGCCCAGGCGCCGTAGCTGAAGTCCGGGGTGTCTTGTTTGGAGCCCAGTTTCAACTTGCCGTAGGAAGAAAATGCCAGCCCGATGACAAACACCAGGTAGGCGGCGATCACCACCATGTAGTACCAGCCAAAGCTGCGCGACAACCAGGCCTGGGCGACGCCGAGCAGTTTGCCGGCCTCTTGCGGGGCGATGATCAGGATAGCGGTGAGCAACAGAATCAACGCGGTCGAGGTGTAGAACACCCAACCGTTGACCCGCACCTTTTCGGCGGGGGTCTTTATAAGAGAGGCAGAACTCATTGCACAGAGGCTCCAGGCAGTGCGGGAGAAAGATACAAGGCAACAGGGCACCCGACCGATCGTTTAATGGGCAGTCGACCGGCGGGTGATATAAAGGCGCCCCGGAAAAACCGGTAGGCAGCGGCAATTTGTCGCGGATCTTATTCTTTGTTGATTGAACGTTCAATCAAAACAAAATAGACTGGCCCACATGCCGGCAGCCGTCCTACGTCTGCCGACGGGCCTGAGGAGAGGTGCACCATGCCCAAGGTCGGTATGCAACCCATACGCCGCCAGCAATTGATCGAGGCCACCTTGACGGCGGTCGATCAGGTCGGGATGGGGGACGCCAGCATTGCGCTGATCGCCCGTTTGGCCGGTGTCTCGAATGGCATCATCAGTCACTATTTTCAGGACAAGAATGGCCTGATCGCCGCCACGATGCGGTACCTGATGAATGTTCTTATCGAGAACGTCGCCGCGCGCCGTCTGGCGCTGACAGATGACAGCCCGCGGGCGCATCTGCAGGTGATTATCGAAGGCAACTTCGACGCCAGCCAGGTCAATGGCCCGGCAATGAAAACCTGGTTGGCTTTCTGGGCCACCAGCATGCACCACCCGTCTTTGCACAGGTTGCAGCGGATCAACGATCACCGTCTGTATTCGAACCTGTGTTGCCAGTTCCGCCGCGTCCTGCCGCTGCCCGCAGCCCGCAGCGCGGCACGTGGACTGGCAGCGTTGATCGACGGTTTGTGGTTGCGCGGCGCGCTGTCGGGAGACGCTTTCGACACCGCGCAGGCGCAACGGATCGCTTACGAATACATGGATTTCCAACTGGCCAAGCAGGAGCGCTAGAGCACCGAGAAACGCTCGGCCCCTGAACGACTGCCAACCGGTGTTGCCAGAAGGTTACTGGCGCATCCGGCGGTTAACGCCAACCACTTATGCACTTGCGAGGACACTATGGCCCGTTTCGAACTGCAAAAACTCTACATCGACGGCGGTTATTCCGACGCCAGCGGCGATGCCACTTTCGATGCCATCAACCCGGCTAACGGTGAAGTGCTCGCCAAAGTGCAGCGCGCGACCAAAGAAGACGTCGAGCGTGCCGTGGTCAGTGCCGAAAAGGGCCAGAAGATCTGGGCGGCGATGACCGCCATGGAACGTTCGCGCATCCTGCGTCGCGCCGTCGACATCCTGCGTGAGCGCAACGACGAGCTGGCCGCCCTGGAAACCCTGGACACCGGCAAGGCCTACTCGGAAACCCGTTATGTCGACATCGTCACCGGTGCCGACGTGCTGGAGTACTACGCAGGCCTGGTGCCCGCCATCGAAGGCGAGCAGATCCCGCTGCGCACCACCTCGTTCGTCTACACCCGTCGCGAGCCGCTGGGCGTGGTCGCCGGTATCGGCGCGTGGAACTACCCGATCCAGATCGCCCTGTGGAAGTCCGCCCCGGCCCTGGCCGCCGGCAACGCGATGATCTTCAAGCCAAGTGAAGTCACCTCGCTGACCACCCTGAAACTGGCTGAAATCTACACCGCGGCCGGCGTGCCGGACGGCGTGTTCAACGTACTGACCGGTAGCGGCCGTGAAGTCGGCACCTGGCTGACCGAGCACCCGCGCATCGAGAAAGTCTCCTTCACCGGCGGCACCGACACCGGCAAGAAGGTCATGGCCAGCGCTTCCAGCTCGTCGCTCAAGGACGTGACCATGGAACTGGGCGGTAAGTCGCCGCTGATCATTTTCGACGACGCCGACCTCGACCGCGCCGCCGACACCGCGATGATGGCCAACTTCTACAGCTCCGGCCAGGTCTGCACCAACGGCACCCGGGTGTTTGTGCCGAGCCATCTGAAAGCCGCTTTCGAAGCCAAGATCGTCGAGCGTGTGGCGCGGATCCGCGTCGGTAACCCGGAAGACGAGAACACCAACTTCGGCCCGCTGGTCAGCTTCGCCCATATGGAGAGCGTGCTGGGCTATATCGCCAAGGGCAAGGAAGAAGGCGCGCGCCTGCTGTGCGGCGGCGAACGCCTGACTGCGGGTGAGTTCGCCAAGGGCGCCTTTGTCGCGCCGACCGTGTTCACTGATTGCAGCGATGAGATGACCATCGTCCGTGAAGAAATCTTCGGCCCGGTGATGAGCATCCTCAGCTACGAAACCGAAGACGAAGTGATCCGCCGCGCCAACGACACCGACTTCGGCCTGGCCGCCGGTGTGGTCACCAAGGACCTGAACCGCGCCCACCGCGTGATTCATCAACTGGAAGCCGGTATCTGCTGGATCAACGCCTGGGGCGAGTCCGACGCCAAGATGCCGGTCGGCGGCTACAAGCAGTCGGGTGTCGGCCGTGAGAACGGCATCAGCTCGCTGAACAACTTCACCCGGATCAAATCGGTACAGGTCGAGTTGGGCGAATACGCTTCGGTGTTCTAAGCCCCGAGCCTTGTATTGCCCGTGAGGCCGTCTTCGCGGGCAAGCCCGGCTCCTACAAGGTTGGGGCGTTCACCTGACTGGTGTACGACGCAAACCTGTAGGAGCCGGCTTGCTGGCGATCGAGTGCAAGGCACTCGCCCCAAGACGCCCCGCCCGACCCACCTCAACGAGGGCTGCATTTCATGTCCCAAGAATTCGATTACATCATCATCGGTGCCGGCTCCGCCGGTAACACCCTGGCCACCCGCCTGACCGAAGACGCCGGCGTCACCGTCCTGCTGCTCGAAGCCGGCGGTCCCGACTACCGCTTCGATTTCCGCACCCAGATGCCCGCCGCCCTGGCCTTCCCGCTGCAAGGCCGGCGCTACAACTGGGCCTACGAAACCGATCCGGAACCGCATATGGACGGTCGCCGGATGGAGTGCGGTCGCGGCAAGGGCCTCGGCGGCTCCTCGCTGATCAACGGCATGTGCTACATCCGCGGCAACGCCATGGACTACGACGGCTGGGCCAAGCTGCCCGGCCTGGAAGACTGGGCCTACCTCGACTGCCTGCCGTATTTCCGCAAGGCCGAAACCCGTGACATCGGCCCCAACGACTACCACGGCGGCGAAGGCCCGGTCAGCGTGACCACGCCCAAGGCCGGCAACAACCCGCTGTTCCACGCCATGGTCGAAGCCGGCGTGCAGGCCGGTTACCCGCGTACCGTCGACCTCAACGGCTACCAGCAGGAAGGTTTCGGTCCGATGGACCGCACCGTGACGCCCAAGGGCCGTCGCGCCAGCACAGCCCGTGGTTACCTCGACACCGCCAAGCAGCGCTCGACCCTGACCATCGTCACCCACGCCCTGACCGACAAGATCCTCTTCGAAGGCAAACGTGCGGTCGGCGTGCGTTACCTGCTGGGTTCGGCCGAAGAACCGGTCGAAGTCCGCGCGCGCAAGGAAGTCCTGCTGTGCGGCGGCGCCATCGCCTCGCCGCAGATTCTCCAGCGCTCCGGCGTCGGCCCGGCCAAGCTCCTGCAAAGCCTGGACATCCCGATGGTCCACGACCTGCCGGGCGTCGGTGAAAACCTCCAGGACCACCTGGAACTCTACCTGCAATACGCCTGTACCCAGCCGGTCTCGCTGTACCCGTCGCTGCTGTGGTGGAACCAGCCAGCCATCGGTGCCGAGTGGCTGTTCAACGGCACCGGCATCGGCGCCAGCAACCAGTTCGAAGCCGGCGGTTTCATTCGGACCCGCGAAGAGTTCGAGTGGCCGAATATCCAGTACCACTTCCTGCCGGTGGCGATTAACTACAACGGCAGCAACGGCGTGAAGGAGCACGGTTTCCAGGCGCACATGGGTTCCATGCGTTCGCCGAGCCGCGGTCGGGTGCAGGCCAAGTCCAAGGACCCGCGCCAGCACCCGAGCATCCTGTTCAACTACATGGCCACCGAGCAGGACTGGCAGGAGTTCCGCGACGGCATCCGCCTGACCCGGGAAATCATGCAGCAGCCGGCCCTGGATATTTACCGTGGACGTGAAATCAGCCCGGGGATCGAGGTGCAGACCGACGAGCAACTGGACCAGTTTGTCCGCGAGCACGCCGAGACCGCGTTCCACCCGTCCTGCTCATGCAAGATGGGCACCGACGAGATGGCGGTGGTCGACAGCCAGGGTCGTGTGCATGGCATGCAGGGCCTGCGGGTGGTCGATGCGTCGATCATGCCGATCATCACCACCGGCAACCTGAACGCGCCGACGATCATGATCGCCGAGAAAATCGCCGACAAGATCCGTGGACGCCAGCCATTGCCGCGCAGCAAGGCCGACTACTACGTGGCCGGCGAGGCGCCGGTACGTGGCAAGCCGCTGCGTGAAGTGAGCCGTACCGCGCAGTAATCCGCCAGCCCCCTGTCACCAGGGGGCTAACCACTTCAGCCACACAACGTAAACAATCCCCACACCGCCCTACCCTTGCTCCTACCCCCCGCGTCGGCCTAATCTAATGGCGCGCAAACGATTCACCCCCGCCCCAATTCGACACGCCGCCACATTGCTGGCCACGAGGCTTTCCCATGTTTGATGTCGTATCTTCGAGCAAATGGCCCACCGGCTACCTGATCAACCCGAATCCTGAACCCCTCGATCCAAAATGGCTGAAGGAGTTCAGCAAGATCCCGGCCGCTGCGGTCAGCGACTGCCTCGGTCGTAACGTCGGCGGCCTGGGCCTGCGACCGTTCCACGGCAACACCCCGATGCTCGGCAATGCCCTGACCGTACGCGTACGTCCAGGCGACAACCTGATGATCCTCAAGGCCATGCAGATGGCCCGTCCGGGCGATGTGCTGGTGATCGACGGCAGCGCCGACCTGACCCGCGCCGTGTTCGGCGGCATCATGCGCGCCATGGCCCTCAAGGCCGGGATTGTCGGCGTGGTGATCAACGGCGCCCTGCGCGACCTCGACGAATGGCAGACCGGCGAACTGCCAGCCTACGCCATCGGCGGCGTGCACCGTGGTCCGAGCACCGACGGCGGTGGCGAGATCAACGTACCGATTTCCTGTGCCGGCATGCTGGTCACCCCGGGCGACCTGATGATCGGCGACGGTGACGGCGTCGTTGCCGCGGCCCGCTCCGAACTGCCGGAGTTGCTGATCCGCTGCCACGACCTGCTGGCGCGGGAAAAGGCGACGCTGGCGGCGATTGAAGCCGGCACGTTGGACCCGGACCGCTTCGACGCGATCCTGCGCGCCAAGGGCTGTCCGCTCTAAGGTCAAAAGCTTCGCGGGCAAGCCCTGCTCCTACAGGGTGGTGGCGTACACAAATTCTGTGAGCGACGAGAAACTGTAGGAGCAGGGCTTACCCGCGAAGAGGCCCTCAAGATCGCCAAAAGCTTCGCTGGCAAGCCAGGCTACAGAATCACAGCGCTAGCAAAATCGCCTTTTCCTGACAGACTGGTCATTGGGGCCGCTTATACAGCCCCCCACGGCCACCGCCATCTCCAGGGAGGTTCCCCATGTTCGACTTCCACCCCCAGCTCAAGCAACGTTTCGCCGGCTTGCGCACGGGCGCTGAATTCTTCTCGCTGCGTTACGTGCGCGAATCCGGCCAATACCTGTCGGTCCGCAAGAACGTGGCCGAACCCCCGAGCCTGCGCCTCGACGAAGGCGCGATGCTGACCGTGCGGGTCAATGGCGTCGAAGCCTACGCCGCGACCAATGACCTGTCCCAGGCCGGCCTGCAAAGCGCCCTCGAACGTGCCGAACACTACGCCCGCTTGATGGCCCCCCACGCCCTGCTCGACCTGCGCCAACAGGCCGTGTCCAGCGACCGCGCCGATTACCGCTCGCCCCAACTCGACCAGCCCTTCCCGTCCCTGAGCGACTGCTACGCCCTGCTCGGTGCCGAATCGGCCGCCGTGCCCAAGGATGAGCGGCTGGTCAACTGGGAAGTCAGCCTCGGCCTGACCCAGGTCGAACAGATCTACCTCAACAACGCCGGCGCCGAGCTGCGCCAGGCCCTGCGCTTCGTCTACCCGGGCCTGAGCGTCACCGCCTACGACGGCGCGGACAGCCAGACCCGCACCCTCGGCCGGGAAAACTTCGGCCAGCAAGGCAGCGCTGATGTCATCGGCCGTTCCGGGCTGATCGGCGCCGGTACGCGGATCGCCGACCAGGCCCTGCAATTGCTGCTGGCGCCCAACACCCCGCAAGGCCCGCGCGACCTGCTGCTGACCCCGGACCAGATGATCCTGCAGATCCACGAATCCATCGGCCACCCGCTGGAGCTGGACCGCATCCTCGGCGACGAGCGCAATTACGCTGGCACCAGCTTCGTCAAGGCCAGCGATTTCGGCAGCCTGCAATATGGCTCGGCGCTGCTCAACGTGACCTTCGATCCGACCATCGCGCAACAGTTGGCCAGCTACGGCCATGACGACGACGGCACCCCGGCCCACAAGGAATTCCTGATTCGCGAAGGCCGCCTGCTGCGCCCGCTGGGCGGCGCACTGTCGCAGTTCCGCTCCGGCCTCGACGGCGTCGCCAACAGCCGCGCCTGCAGCTGGAACCGTGCACCCATCGACCGCATGGCCAACCTCAATATCGAACCCGGCGACCAGTCCTTCACCCAACTGGTGGGCGGTATCGAGAAGGGCATCCTGATGTCCACCAACCGCTCCTGGTCCATTGACGACGCCCGCAACAAATTCCAGTTCGGCTGCGAATGGGGCCAGTTGATCGAGAACGGCGAACTCAAGGGCGTGGTGAAAAACCCCAACTACCGGGCGATTTCCGCACAGTTCTGGCGCAATCTCAGCGCCGTCGGCAACGCCGAGACCTTCCAGGTCCTGGGCACGCCGAATTGCGGCAAGGGTGAGCCGAACCAGGTGATCCGGGTCGGGCATGCCTCGCCCGCCTGTGTCTTCAGCAATGTCGATGTGTTTGGAGGAGATGCCTGATGAGTACTTCACTGAGTCAGGTCGAACACTTCCGCGCCCTGGTCGAGGGCTTGCAGGAACACCTGCACGCCACGGAACGCTTCACCCTGGGTTATGCCGCCGAAGCGTCGGACTTTATCCGTTTCAATCACGGTCGGGTACGCCAGGCCGGGCAGGTGCAACAGGCCAGCTTGAGCTTCAAGCTGATCGACGACGGCCGCCATGCCGACTTGCAGATCACCCTCTCCGGCGAACCGGGGCCGGACCGTCAGCGCCTGGCGGACGGCCTGCAACAATTGCGCGAGATCCTCCCGCTGTTGCCGGCGGACCCGTACCTGCTGCTCAATCACAACGCCTGGCAAAGCCAGAATGTGCAGAGCCACGCATTGCCGGACACGGCTCGGGTACTGGAAGAAATCAGCCAGGCCTCAGTCGGCCTGGACCTGGTCGGGTTCTACGCCGCCGGTCCCATCAGTCGGGGCTTTGCCAGTTCCGACGGGGCCTTTGGCTGGCACCAGGCCAATAGTTTCAACTTCGACTGGAGCCTGTTCCACGAAAACGGCCAGGCGGTGAAAGCCAGCTACGCCGGCCATGACTGGAACAGCGACGGCTTTGCCCGGCGCTTCCAGCAGGCCCGTGAACAGCTCGAGTTTCTTGGCCGGCCGCTGCGGACCCTGGCACCGGGCGAGTATCGCGCCTACCTGGCACCGGCGGCACTGGAAGAAGTCATGGGCATGCTCAGTTGGGGTGGTTTCTCGGCCCAGGCCATTGGCAGCAAACACAGTCCGCTGCAGAAGCTCTATGCTGGCGAAGCCAGCTTCAGTCCCGGCGTCTGGCTCAGCGAGCAGATCAGCGGTTCGTTGAGCCCGGCGTTTTCCAACGAAGGTTATCCGCGCGGCGATGTGTCGTTGGTGGCCGCGGGTGCAGCTAATCAACAATTGATCAACTCGCGCAGTGCCGCCGAATATGGTTTGACCACCAACGGTGCCAGCGGCGGCGAGTACCCCGGGGCCTTGCAGATGCGCGCCGGGCAGTTGGCCCAGGCCGATATCCTCAAGCGATTGGGCACCGGCTTGTACATCAGCAACCTGTGGTACCTGAACTACTCGGACCAACCGGCGGCGCGGATGACCGGCATGACCCGCTTCGCCACCTTCTGGGTGGAGAACGGCGAGATCCAGGCGCCGGTCAGCACCATGCGGTTCGATGACAGTGTCTACAGCCTGTTGGGCAGCCAGCTGGAAGCCCTGACCCAGGAACGCGAGCTGCTGCTGTCGGCCAGCACCTACGACCAGCGGCAGACCGCCTCGAACCTGCTGCCGGGGGCGCTGATCAGCAAGCTGACCCTGACCTTGTAACCGTGTGTCCACTCTCGCGGACACCACAAAACCTGTAGGAGCAGGGCTTGCACGCGAAGGGGGCCCTGAGAGCGCTAAAAGCTTCGCGGGCAAGCCCTGCTCCTACAAGGTCCGCGGCGGTCACAAGAGTGCTGACCGAATCACCCGCCTACCTATCCGTTCAGTCAGTTGCCCTGACGCCGCTCGGCGCGCTATACATCCCCTCTGCTTTTTTTCACACCATCAAAACGCCACCCTCGTACGGCAACATCCAGAAAAACCAGACCCGACCCGCGATTTCCTTACTCAACACCGCACCTCTTTCACCCCCCGAAAGTGCTTTGCTGGAGCTTGATATGAATCATGGAAGCTTTGTCCTCAACAACCTGTACCGGCACTTCAACATCCATGTCGAACGCATCGGCGACGATCCCCGACGCAAGACGGTCCTGCTGGTCAACGGTGCCCTGGCCACCACCAGTTCCTTCACCCGCACCAGCAAGTGTCTGGCCGAACACTTCAACGTGGTGCTGTTCGACCTGCCCTTTGCCGGGCGCTCGCAACCCTACAACCCCGATCCGGGGCTGGTGACCAAGGACGATGAGGTAGAGATCCTCCTGGCCCTGGTGCAGCGCTTCGAGGTCAATCACCTGGTGTCCGCCTCGTGGGGGGGTATTTCCACCCTGCTGGCCCTGACCCGGCATCCGCCGACCATCGAAAGCTCAGTGTTGATGGCCCTGGCGGCCGACCTGAATCCGCCGATGCTGGCGTATGTGCAACGGGTCCATGCGCTGATCGCGGTGGACGATAAATCCGCCATCGGCCACCTGCTCAACGACACCGTCGGCCACTTCCTGCCACCGCGCCTCAAGGCCACCAATCACCAACACCTGTCCTCGATGCCCAGTACCGAGTACCGCCAGGCGCGCTTTCATATCGACCAGGTGCTGCAACTGGGCGACGGCAATTACCTGCGGGCCTTGTCCGCGATCCAGAGCCCGGTGCACTTCATCAACGGCGCCAAGGACATCTACACGCCGACCGATGGGGCGCGGGTGTTTCAGGAGTACATCCCCCGCTGCAGCTTTGCCGTCGCCGAGGACACCGGCCATTTGCTCGATCTCGAATCACGCCAGGCGGCCAACGCGGTGCATCAGGCATTGCTCGGTTTTCTGCTGCCAACCCACACGGGATAACAACCCATAAGGCCCGGCACAATCCCTGTGGGAGCCGGCTTGCCGGCGATGCAGGCGACGCGATTAATCAGATGCACCGCGTCGTCGTTCATCGCCGGCAAGCCGGCTCCCACCCGAGATGTGGCCGTACGCAAATCCTGTGTTCGACACGGCCCCCTGTAGGAGCTGGCTTGCCAGCGATGGCGCACTCGGGAACAACGCAACCCCATGGGACTTCCCATAGTCCGACAGCAACAATCAAGCGCGCGCCTACACCGTTCCTGACCGATCAGGCATACTGCAACTACGTAGCCAGCTAACAAATAGAGCCGCCCATGCCTGATCGTGCCCTTCTCGACGTAACGACCGCTCGCTGGCTACCGTGGGTGGTGGCCATTGCCTTCTTCATGCAGTCCCTCGACGGGACCATCCTCAACACCGCACTTCCCGCCATGGCCCTAGACCTGGCGGAAAACCCCCTGCGCATGCAGGGCGTGGTGATCGCCTACATGCTTACCGTGGCCCTGCTGATCCCGGCTTCGGGCTGGCTCTCCGACCGCTTCGGCACCAAGCACATCTTCTTCGGCGCGATCCTGCTGTTCAGCATCGGCTCCCTGCTCTGCGCCCTGTCGAGCTCGCTGAACATGCTGGTCGGCGCGCGGATCATCCAGGGCCTCGGCGGCTCCCTGATGCTGCCGGTGGGAAGGCTGGTGGTGTTGCGGGCCTACCCGCGCTCGGAACTGGTGCGGATCATGGGGTTCATCACCATCCCCGGCCTGCTCGGCCCGTTGATCGGTCCGACCATGGGCGGCTGGATGGTGCAGTACCTGACCTGGCACTGGATCTTTTTGATCAACCTGCCGGTGGGCCTGCTCGGCTGCTATGCGGTGTGGAAGTTTATCCCCGACCTTCGCGGCAGCGAGCGCACGCGCTTCGACAGCATCGGTTTCCTGCTGTTCGGCGCGGCAATGCTGTTGATCACCATCGCCATGGAGGGCCTGGGCGAGTTGCAACTGCCGCACCTGCGGGTGATGTTGCTGCTGTTCGCCGGCCTCGCCTGCCTGGCGGCGTATTGGTTGCGGGCCGGGCATATCGACAATCCGTTGTTCGCGCCGTCCTTGTTCAAGACCCGGACCTTTGCCGTGGGCATCCTCGGTAATCTGTTCGCCCGCCTGGGCAGCGGCGCCCTGCCATTCCTGGTGCCGTTGCTGCTGCAAGTGGCCATGGGTTACTCGCCGTCCCAGGCCGGGATGAGCATGCTGCCCCTGGCGGCGGCGGCGATGTTCGCCAAGTCGATTGCCCGGCCGCTGATCGAGCGCCTGGGTTATCGCATCGTCCTCACCGGCAACACCCTGGCCCTGGGCATCATGCTCGCGGTCATGGGCCTGGTCACCGAGCACACGCCTTACCCCTTGTTGCTGGTCATGCTGGCGATTGCCGGGGCGATCAACTCGCTGCAATTCACGGCGATGAACACCGTGACCCTGATCGACCTCGACGACAAGTCCGCCAGCAGCGGCAACAGCCTGCTGTCGGTGGTGGCGCAACTGTCCCTGAGCCTCGGGGTGGCGTGCGCCGGCGCCCTGCTCGGCGGCTTTACCGCCGCCGTCGGCAACGATGGCGTGGAGACGGTGCTCGGCGCCTTCCAGCTGACCTTCCTCACCGTGGGCATCCTGGCGATGCTGGCGGCGACGATTTTCCTGCAACTCTCGCCCCAGGATGGACGGCGGGCCAGGGTGGTTCAGGAACAGCACATCGAACATTAACGGGGCATTGAAAACACCACATACCTGTAGGAGCAGGGCTTGCCCGCGAAGTTTTCAGCGATCTTAAGGGCCTCTTCGCTGGCAAGCCAAGCGCCTACAGGTTCTGCGGCGGCCTTAAGCCCTGCGCCTAGTGGCAAAGAAGGTGTGCTGGCAGTATTTGGCTACTTTTCGTCCAGAATTTGCAGCGTCGCCAGTCGGGACTGATACACTGCGCGACATTTTGTTTTGCAGGCCAGTCCCGTGACCACCATCGCCACCGCGTTTAACTCTTTGCCACTGTCCGCCGCCATGCTGGCTAACCTCGACTCCCTCGGTTATGCCCAGATGACGCCGATCCAGGCGCAAAGCTTGCCGGTGATCCTCAAGGGCATGGACCTGATCGCCCAGGCCAAGACCGGCAGCGGTAAAACTGCCGCCTTCGGCATCGGCCTGCTGAACCCGATCAACCCGCGCTTCTTCGGTTGCCAGGCGCTGGTGATCTGCCCCACCCGCGAGCTGGCCGACCAGGTCGCCAAGGAAATCCGCCGCCTGGCCCGCGCCGAAGACAACATCAAGGTCCTGACCCTCTGCGGCGGCGTGTCCCTCGGGCCGCAGATCGCTTCCCTGGAACACGGCACCCACATCATCGTCGGCACCCCGGGGCGCATCCAGCAGCACCTGCGCAAGGGCTCGCTGGTCCTGCACGGCCTCAATACCCTGGTCCTCGACGAAGCCGACCGCATGCTCGACATGGGCTTCTACGACGCCATCGAGGAAATCATTGCCCAGCTCCCGGAACGTCGGCAGACCCTGCTGTTCTCCGCCACCTACCCGGTGAGCATCAAGCAACTGGCCTCCAAGTTCATGCGCAACCCGCAGCAGGTCAAGGCCGAGGCGATGCACGCCGACAGCCAGATCGAGCAGCGCTTCTACGAGATTTCCCCGGAAGAGCGCATGGAAGCCGTGGTCAAGGTGCTCAACCATTTCCGTCCCGAGTCCTGCGTGGCGTTCTGCTTTACCAAGCAGCAGGTCCAGGAAACCGTCGACCACCTGACCGCCAAGGGCGTATCCGCTGTCGCGCTGCACGGCGACTTGGAGCAGCGTGACCGCGACCAGGTCCTGGCGATGTTCGCCAACCGCAGTATCTCCGTGCTGGTGGCCACCGATGTGGCGGCCCGTGGCCTGGATATCGATGCCCTGGACATGGTGATCAACGTCGAACTGGCCCGCGATTCGGAGATGCATATCCACCGTGTCGGCCGCACCGGCCGGGCGGGCGAGACGGGCCTGGCGATCAGCCTGGTGGCGCCGTCCGAAAGCCTGCGGGCGCGGGCCATCGAGGAAGTGCAGAAATCGCCGTTGAGCTGGGACCAGCTCGACAACCTCAAGTCCCAGGGTGGTAGCCCGCTGCTGCCGGCCATGAGCACCCTGTGCATCAGTGGCGGGCGCAAGGACAAGGTCCGCCCCGGCGACATCCTCGGTGCATTGACCGGCGATGCCGGGATTCCCGGTGCCCAGGTCGGCAAGATCGCAATTTTCGACTTCCAGGCCTATGTGGCGGTGGAGCGCGGCGTCGCCAAGCAAGCCTTGCAGCGCCTGAACGACGGCAAGATCAAGGGCCGTTCGCTGCGCGTGCGGATTCTCTGAATATCGAGGGCCGACCCGGTGCCCGCGGTGGGCCGGTGAACCTTGATCGCGCAAACGACAAATACCTGTAGGAGCAGGGCTTGCCCGCGAAGGCGCCCGTGAGATCGCCAAAAGCTTCGCGGGCAAGCCCTGCTCCCACAGGTTCAGCGGTGTTTGCAAGACCGCGCTCCCTACCTGAACTCCCGAGGACATCGTTGTGCCCGTTACTGAAGTTGTAATCATCGGCGCCGGTGCCGCCGGCTTGATGTGCGCCTTTACCGCCGCCGCCCGTGGGCGCCAGGTGATGCTGATCGACCACGCCAACAAGGCCGGCAAGAAAATCCTGATGTCCGGCGGCGGTCGCTGCAATTTCACCAATATGTACAGCGAGCCTGGCAACTTTCTCTCGCAGAACCCACATTTCTGCAAGTCGGCCCTGGCCCGCTACACCCAGTGGGATTTCATCGAGATGGTGGCCAAGCACGGCGTGCCCTATCACGAGAAAAAACTCGGCCAGCTGTTCTGCGACAACAAGTCCAGCGACATTCTCGGCATGCTCCTCGACGAGTGCGACCAGGCCGGCGTCAGCCTGCACCTGGACACCGCGATCCAGCACATCGAAAAGCTGGAGAGCGGCTACCTGCTGCAAACCACCCTCGGCCAGATCACCTGCCAGTCGCTGGTGATCGCCACCGGCGGCCTGTCGATCCCGACCCTGGGCGCCACCGGCTTCGGTTATCAAGTAGCCAGACAGTTCGGCCACCAGGTGTTACCGACCCGCGCCGGGCTGGTGCCGTTCACCATTACCGATCAACTCAAGACGCTCTGCACCGAGCTGTCCGGCACCTCGGTGGATTGCCTGGTGAGCTGCAACGAGCAGAGCTTCCGGGAAAATATCCTGTTCACCCACCGTGGCCTCAGCGGACCGGCGATCCTGCAGATTTCCTCGTTCTGGAACCCCGGCGATACGTTGCATATCAACCTGCTGCCGGACCACGACGCGCTGGACTGGCTGCAACAGCAGCAGGCCGAACGACCCAACAGCGAACTGAAAACCCTGCTGGGTGAGTTGTTCACCAAGAAGATGGCCAACCTGCTGGCCGACCACTGGTTCGTCTCCAAGCCGATGAAGCAGTACACCCCGGCGGAGTTGGCCGACGTTGCGCAGAAACTCGGCGACTGGCGACTGGTGCCGGCCGGCACCGAAGGTTATCGCACCGCCGAAGTGACCCTGGGCGGCGTCGACACCCGGGAAGTGTCGTCGAAAACCATGGAATCGCTGAAAAGCCCGGGGCTGTATTTCATCGGTGAAGTGCTGGATGTCAGCGGCCACCTGGGCGGCTTCAATTTCCAGTGGGCCTGGGCCTCGGGGTACGCGGCGGCGCAATTCGCCTGAGCCCCGGTGATGGCGGGCCACGCCCAAAGACAGTTCTCGATCACGGAACAAATTTTGCTGTAGACGATGTGGCGTCATTGCAATGCCGCCCGTCTACCCATCATTCAGATCAACCGCTTGGCAGGCTCTCTCACCTTCATGGCATCCACCTCGTTCAACCAGTCCCTGCGCCGTCTCTGGGCGCTGGACAAATTCAGCTATAGCGTTCGGGTGTTTATCGCCCTGACCGGCATCATGACCTTGTGCTGGTTCCAGAACGAGATGAAGCTCCTGATCCCGCTGTTCCTCGGGGTCATCGCCAGCGCCCTGGCCGAGACCGACGACAGTTGGCAAGGCCGCCTCAATGCCCTGGCGGTGACGCTGGTGTGCTTCAGCGTCGCGGCGTTCTCGGTCGAGTTGCTGTTCCCCTATCCGCTGGTATTCGTCTGCGCCATGGCCCTGGCGGCCTTTGGCCTGACCATGCTCGGCGCCCTCGGCGAGCGTTATGGCGCGATTGCCTCGGCGACCCTGATCCTCTCGGTCTACACCATGATCGGCGTTGACCAGCGCGGCGGCGAAGTCGCCAACCTCTGGCACGAACCGGTGCTGCTGGTGACCGGCGCGGCCTGGTACGGCGTGCTCTCGGTGCTCTGGCAGGCGATGTTCTCCAACCAGCCGGTGCAACAGAGCCTGGCCAGGCTGTTCCGCGAACTGGGTTACTACCTCAAGCTCAAGTCCTCGCTGTTCGAACCGATCCGCCAACTGGACGTCGAAGCCCGGCGCCTGGAACTGGCGCGGCAGAACGGCAAGGTGGTGGCGGCGCTCAACGCCGCCAAGGAAATCATCCTGCACCGGGTCGGCAACGGCCGGCCGGGGTCGAAGGTCAGCCGCTACCTGAAGCTGTACTTTCTCGCCCAGGACATCCACGAACGCGCCAGTTCCTCGCACTATCCCTACAACGCCCTGGCCGAAGCCTTCTTTCACAGCGACGTGCTGTTCCGTTGCCAACGCCTGCTGCGCGAGCAAGGCAAGGCCTGCCAGGCCCTGGCGGTGTCGATCCAGCTGCGCCAGCCGTTCGTCTACAACGCCAGCTTCGCCGAAGCCCTGGGCGACCTGCACGCCTCCCTGGAACACCTGCGCATCCAGAGCAACCCGGCCTGGCGCGGCCTGCTGCGTTCACTGCGGGCCCTGGCGGCCAACCTCGGCACCCTCGACCGCCTGCTGAGCGACGCGAGCAACCCCGACAGCCTCGCCGACGCCACCGACAGCAGCCTGCTGGACCGTTCGCCGCGCAACTTCAAGGACGTCTGGACGCGCCTGCGCACCCAGCTGACCCCGACCTCGCTGCTGTTCCGCCACGCCCTGCGCCTGCCGCTGGCGCTGAGCATCGGCTACGGCATGGTGCACCTGGTGCACCCGTCCCAGGGTTACTGGATCATCCTCACCACGCTGTTCGTCTGCCAGCCAAGCTACGGCGCCACCCGGCGCAAACTGGGCCAGCGGATCCTCGGCACGGCCATCGGCCTGACCGCCGCCTGGGCCTTGTTCGACCTGTTCCCGAGCCCCTTGATCCAGGCCTTGTTCACCATCGCCGCCGGGGTGGTGTTCTTTATCAACCGCACCACCCGCTACACCCTGGCGACCGCCGCCATGACTCTGACGGTGCTGTTCTGCTTCAACCAGGTGGGTGACGGCTACGGCCTGTTCCTGCCGCGCCTGCTGGACACCCTGCTCGGGGCGCTGATCGCCGGCCTCGCGGTGTTCCTGTTCCTGCCGGACTGGCAAGGTCGGCGCCTGAACAAGGTGCTGGCCAATACCCTGAGCTGCAACAGCCTGTACCTGCGCCAGATCATGCGCCAGTACGCCCAGGGCAAGAGCGACGACCTCGCCTACCGCCTGGCCCGGCGCAACGCCCACAACGCCGACGCGGCGCTGTCGACCACCCTGGCGAACATGCTGATGGAGCCGGGGCACTTCCGTAAGGAAGCCGACGTGGGGTTCCGCTTCCTGGTGCTCTCACACACGTTGCTCAGCTACCTGTCGGGACTGGGCGCGCACCGCGACAATCAACTGCCGGAAGACGTGCGCGACCACCTGCTCGAAGGGGCCGGCGGCACCTTGGCGGCGAGTATCGAAGAGATTGCCGGGGGCCTGGCGAACAAGACCCCCATCGCCATTCAAAGCGATGCCGAGGAAACCCTGGCCAATGAGCTGGAACAGATGCCGGACGAGATCGACGAGATCCAGCGGCTGGTGCAGACCCAACTGGCGCTGATCTGCCGCCAGCTAGGGCCGCTGCGCACTTTGGCGGCGCACCTGATCAAGGATCCGGAAGAAAGCTGAGGCCTGTCACATCCCATGCAGCTTGAGCAGTCGATCATAGCTGCCATCGGCCTTCATCGCCGCGATCTCGCGGTCGAAGCCGGCGACAATCTGCTCATGCTGCGGATTCTTCAGGCTGACCAGGATATGCAGGCTGTTCTCGCTCAGCGGCTTGGGCAGGAACTCCACGGCGTTGCGCACCCGTGGCGCCTCGCTCTTGAGGTAATAACGCGCCACATACTCATCTTCCAGGGTCAGCTTCACCCGGTCCGCCGCGAGCATGCGCACGGCCATGGCAAAGTTGTGCACCGGGATCTTCTGCAACTGGGTATCGCCGTCGAAGTCGGCGCTGTAGGCATAGTCACGCACCACCGCAATCGGCAGGTCGTGCAACTGGCCCAGGTTATCGAACTCGATGGCCGACTCCTTGCGCTTGAGAAACAGCACACGGTTGACCAGGTACTCGGCCGAGAACTGCCCCAGCAAGGTGCGTTCGTCGCTGTACCAGGCATTGATCAGCACATCATAGCGCCCTTCGCCCACGCCCTTGAGCGCGCGCGCCCAGGGCACCTGCTCGAAGTCACTGGCATAGCCGGCCCGCGCCAGCGCCGTGATGACGATATCGGTGGCCAGGCCACCGTTGACCAGCGTCGCGTCGGTAAACGGCGGCCAACCATCGGCCACCAAGCGTAACTTGTCCGCGGCGGCGCCCTGTGAAAGCAGCAGCAATCCAAGCAAAACAAAAGCTCGATGCAATCGCGGCATGCTAAAGATCCTTAGCGGGCACATAGCCCAGCAGAGTTAGCCGAAGCCGGAGGAGCCGGTCTGAGAGCAACGGGCTACATCCCTGGTCCTAACATTAGCTCATCCGAGCCAGAGCAAAAGCACGGCTCAGCAGATTACACAAAGATGACGATGGCGAGCAAAGCCAATGATATCAAGTAGCCGCTAGTGAACCGAAATACCGGTTCAAAATCCCTTGCAAGGAGCTTTCCAGCTCAGGCCCTGTCGGGCAAAAGAAATTCGCGGTTGGCGACCTCGGATAACGCGCTTAGTATCGCTATCAAGTTATTGAATCCAGAGGCGAGCATGACCATCGACTGGCTCTGCAAACACCATGGCGACCTGAGCAAGGAACAGTTGTACAGCATCCTGCAACTGCGTACCGAAGTCTTCGTGGTCGAGCAAAAATGTCCCTATCAGGAAGTCGACGGGCGCGATCTGGAGGGCGACACCTGCCATCTGATGGCCTGGCGCGATGATCGACTAGTGGCTTACCTGCGTCTGCTTGACCCGGTTTCCCAGGGCGGCGACGTGGTGATCGGGCGGGTGGTGATCGCTCCCGAGGCTCGCGGCCAGGGGCTGGGGCACGAGCTGATGGCCCAGGCGTTGAAGCAGGCCGGGAAGCTTTGGCCTGAGGTACCGATCTACCTGTCGGCCCAGGCGCACTTGCAGGCTTATTACGGGCGTTATGGGTTCGAGGTGGTGGGCGAGGTGTATCTGGAAGACGATATTCCGCATATCGGGATGCGCAAGGCCTGAGGTTTTTCAGCGCCCTCAAAGGCCTCTTCGCGGCGGTGCGGCGACCCGACAAGCCCTGCTCCTACAGTTATTTGTCGAACACACCTTTTGTGTACGGCCTAACTTTGTAGGAGCAGGGCTTGCCCGCGAAGAGGCCAGCACAGACACCGCAGATTCAGGGATAACCCAGCACCTGCTTGATCAAAGCCAAGTTGCGACCAATCCAACTTTTATCGATCGCCCCCCAACTGCGAATCCGGTACTGCCCGGCGTGATTGCGCGCGCCGTCTTCCTGTTCGAACTCGCAGACGATGTCCAGGTCCGCCAGGGCCAGGATCGTATCCTGCGCCGTGCGCCGCGGCATGCCAGTGGCTTCGGTCAGCGCCGGCACGCTGCTGGCAATCTCGCTGTCGATCAGCCACGCCACGTACAGACGGCGATAGAAACTGCTCTTGGTCTTGCTGACATCCATCCGGTAATCCTCAGGGTTGACCTTCCAATGCTTCGACTCCAGCGCACATCCGGCGCCTACGGGGTTGCGGATTTGCCCTGCAGATCCCGCCAGGTCAGGTACACCCGCAGGTCGAACTCCAACTGGTGATAACCGGGCTGCATGTATTCGCACAGCTGGTAGAAGGCCTTGTTGTGATCGGATTCCTTGAGGTGCGCCAACTCGTGCACCACGATCATCTTCAGAAACTGCGGCGCCGCCTCCTTGAACAGCGAGGCGATGCGAATTTCCTTCTTGGCCTTGAGCTTGCCGCCCTGGACCCGCGAGATCGCGGTATGCAGGCCGAGGGCGCGATGGGTCAGGTCCAGGCGGTTATCGAAGAGCACCTTGTCGATGGCCGGGGCATTGCGCAGATGTTCCTGCTTCAACGCCAGGGCGTAGCTGTACAGCGCCTTGTCGCTCTGCACCGCATGCCGCTCCGGATAACGCTGGCTCAGGTAATCGCCCAGGGCATCCCGGGCGATCATCTGGCGGACCTGTTCCTGCAAGGACGTGGGATAAGCCTGAAGGTATTTCAGCACAGTCATGACAGGCCTTACGTACACCGAAAAAGAAACCAGTGTAGCGAATTCAGGCGGACAACGCGCTCCAGTCAAACGCCGAGCCGAAGCCGGTGGCGTCCTTGGCCGTCAGCGGCCGGGCCACCAGGAACCCCTGGACCATCGGGCAACCATTGGCCTTGAGCCACTGCCATTGCTCCACGGTTTCCACGCCTTCGGCGATCACCAGCAAACCGAATTCCTTGCACAGGTCGATCACGGTACGCGCCATGGCCGCATCCCGGGGTGAGTCGAGGATCTTCGCGATCAACTGTCGGTCGAGCTTGAGCGTGTCCAGCTCGAGGTCACGCAGGTGGTTCAGCGAACAATGTCCCGAACCGAAATCGTCCAGGGCCACACGCACACCCTGGGCGCGAATCCGCCGCAGTTGCTTGCGCGAAGCCTCGTAGTCCTGCATCAGCGCCGCCTCCGTCACCTCCACTTCCAGCTGATGCGAGCGCAGGTCATGGCGCTCCAGCACCTCCTGCAACTCGTCCGCCAGGTTCGGCATGCTGAACTGGGTGGCGCTCAGGCTGACGCTCAGCACCAGGTCATCGGCGAACACGCCGTTCCAGGCATGCCGCTGGGTCGCCGCCTGGCGATAGATCCAACTGCCCAGCCGGCTGATCAAGCGCACCTCTTCCAGCAACGGCAGGAACAGCCCCGGCGGCACATCGCCGACACTGGGATGGTGCCAACGCAGCAACGCCTCGAACCCACGCAGACGGCCGTCCTCCAGGGACACCTGGGGCTGGTAGACCATCTTGAATTCCTTGCCCTCGATGGCTGAACGAACACTCTCCTCCAGCATCAGGCGCGAGCGGGCGCGCCCGTTCATCTCATGGTCGTAGTAGCGATACTGCTGGCGACCGGCGCGCTTGGCCTCGTACATGGCAATGTCCGCCGCCCGCAGCAGGCCATCGAGGTTGGCCCCGCAATCGGGATAGGTGGCAATGCCGATACTGACGCCGAGTGTCATTTCCATGCCATCGATCTGCTGGCGAATCGACACCCGCTCGATCAGCCGCTCGGCGATTTTCGCCGCCTGCTCCGGGCGCTCCAGATTGAGCAAGGTGGTGAACTCGTCACCGCCCATGCGCGCGAGGATATCGAAGGGGTTGAGGCAGGATTTCAACTGTTCCGACACCCAGCGCAGCACCCGGTCGCCGGCTTCGTGCCCGAGGGAATCGTTGACCCGCTTGAAGCCATCGAGGTCCAGGTACATCAGCACCAGGGACTTGTCCGCGCCGTCGCTGCGGCGCAGGGTATTTTCCGCCGTCTGGTAGAAGCCCCGGCGGTTGAGCAGGCCGGTCAGCGGATCGGTCACCGCCTGGAACTCCAGCTGCTGGTGCAAATGCCGCACGATCGACATATCCAGCACCGTCACCACCATCGCCTTCTGGTCGGAGGGCAACGGCGCGCAGGACAAGGCCACCGGCAGCATCTGGTCCTGGCTGGTGCGCAGGTAGGCATCGTGGACGCGATAGGTCTCGCCCTTGCGGTACTCCTCGTACAGCGGTGAGGTCTGCCAGTCGGGAAAGTGCGGGTTCTGCAGGAAATCCAGGAACGGCTGGCCGGCCAGTGCCTCCAGCGACAGATTGAGCAAACGCGAAATCGCCGGGTTGGCGAAACGGATCGTGCCGTCGTCGTTGACCACCAGAATGCCTTCGGCGGCATTCTCCAGCACTGACGCATTGAACGCCCGCGCCGCCTCCAGGTCGCGACTCAGGCATTGCAAGGCCCGGCGGTTGCGCTGTTGCTCCAGCAACGCCTGGACCTTGGGCCTGAGAATATCGGGGTTGAAGGGTTTGAACAGGTAATCCACCGCGCCGCTGGCATAGCCCTTGATCACGGCATCCTGGGACTGCTCGTTGGCGGTGAGGAAAATAATCGGAGTCAGACGGGTACGCTGGCTGCCGCGCATCAGGCGGGCCACTTCAAAACCGTCCATCCCGGGCATCTGTACATCCAGCAGCACCAGGTCAATCTCATGCTCAAGCAGCAACGTCAACGCCTCAATACCTGAGGCGGCAGTAACCACCTGCCAATCCTGACGTTCCAGCAAGGCACGCATGCTGATCAGATTTTCAGGGTAATCATCAACGACCAGAAGGACGGAACTACCATCACCGGGTATCTGTTGCACGCAATCCATGCTGCTTCTCTTGTTCGGGGAACTCCACCGGAAATCTAGGAAACCGGGCTAAACCTAAGGACTACTCTAGACCGGGATTGTTCAAAGCGTAGTGAGCAATAGGCCATCATCCAGCCATGATCGTGATCTCCCGACTAACGGTCGCTCATCGACACCCGGACGCGGCTCGGAAAACGCCTCAGGCCTGCAAGCCCGCGTCGTACCACGGTGACGACCGTCAACACGGTCAGTCAATACTATGACGTTCGATACTCGGCAATGGGTTCAATTTCGTAGATCTCATCGAAACGCACCGTATTGTATAAACCGAACTCCCCGTGATAGGTCAGCGTTCGGTGCGTCCAGTCGATCCCGCACAGCTCGCCGCGCTCGGACTCTACCGGCCCTCCGTGCAGCCTGCCGCGCAGGTTGATCTTTTGTTTGCGCTTGAAGTACTTCAAATATTCAGGCTCGTTCTGTGCTTCCTCTTCGTCCATCGTGAATCCCTTTTTTATCGGCTACTGGATCTTTATCCTGTTAATTCGCCCTTTGAAAAACAACTGTCATAAATAACAGGTGTTTATATCGCTTCTTAATAAAAGCCCAACGTGTTCATTCTATGTAGCTCCCCACGCCTCGCATTCGTCGTCCGCTTGACGTCAACCGTTCGCCGGTTTGGCGTTAACAAACTATCCTTCAACCGTTATAAAGGACGCCGAAAGCGCGGACCCAAGCGGTTTGTCTGAATTTTCCCAGGCTGAATCGCGGCCCGCGCGCAAACGGCTTACAAGGAAGGAACAGACATGATCGACCTGACCACCTGGAACCTCAGTGTTCCCGTCGGCACCCCGCCGGCGACGATCGATACGCCCAAGTTGGTAGAGGGCTTCAAGGACCAATACTTTCACTCCGATACTGGCACCTTGTTCTTCTGGTCGCCGGTCACCGGTTCCAAGACCGAGAACGCCATCTACCCACGCAGCGAATTACGCGAGACCTGGCCCGACGGCCGGCTGCGCAACTGGTTGTACAGCGAGTCCAACAACTACCTGCGCGCGACCCTGGCGGTGAACCAGGTGCCTTCCTCGGGCAAGATCGTCATCGGCCAGATCCATGCGTACAACAGCACCCAGCCAATGCTCAAGGTCGAGTACCAGTACAAGGACAGCCGCAAGAGCGGGATCATCGTAGTGAAGATCCGCAACCACCCCGATGACAAGGAAAGCCGGGTGATCGAGATCGCCGACAATGTGCCGTTGGATAAAGCCTTCACTTATGTGATTCACCTGAGTCGCGGCGGCTACCTGAGCGTGCAGGCCGCCGATGCTTCCTGGTACACACAGATCAGCACCACCTGGCGCGAAAAGCCGCTGTATTTCAAGGCCGGGGTCTATGTGCAGGACAATACCGGCTATACCAGCGAGGGCGGCATGGTGACCTTCTACAAGTTGGATATTGATCATGTGAAGGGCTGATATTCCCGCCGCCTCTTAAAGAGACCTTTTATGCGTTGAGGCGCTATTCCCTATCAGGAAACTGTCTATAAACCTGTCAGTTCTGACAGTAGACCGGCTTGCAAAGCGTGCTCAATCT
>Ga0209888_1000145_pt1 | contig 46331 bp, 35 predicted proteins | sample OrgsoiDNA_201059_FD_185807 | JGI IMG/M metagenome (GOLD analysis project Ga0209888, IMG submission 185807) | Permafrost soil microbial communities from the Arctic, to analyse light accelerated degradation of dissolved organic matter (DOM) -... | ecosystem: Environmental > Terrestrial > Soil >...
AGCAGCGACGTCGAGGTCATCAGCCTGATGCTGGCGATGCTGCAACTGGCCGATGTGCCGGATGTGCACATGGACCTCGGTCACGTCGGTATCTACCGTGGCCTGGCCCGCGCCGCCGGTTTGTCCGGTGAAGTGGAGCAGCAGTTGTTCGATGCCCTGCAACGCAAGGCAATCGATGAAGTGATCCAGCTGACCGAAGGTCTGCCGGCCGATCTGGCCGCGATGCTGCGGGCACTGGTGGATCTGTGTGGCGGCCGCGAAGTGCTGGTGGCGGCGCGTGAGCGTCTGGCCGGTGCGCCGGAGCAGGTGACGGCGGCGCTGGATGATCTGCTGGCGATCGCCGAGCGGTTGTCCGCGCGCTTCCCGCAGTTGCCGCTGTATTTCGACCTGGGCGAGCTGCGCGGTTATCACTACCACACCGGTGTAGTGTTCGCGGTGTTCGTGCCGGGTGTTGGCCAGGCCATCGCCCAGGGCGGTCGCTATGACGATATCGGCGCGGACTTCGGCCGTGCACGTCCGGCGACGGGCTTTTCCACCGATTTGAAAACCCTGGTGACCCTGGGGCGTGCCGAGATCGAGCTACCGTCTGGCGGTATCTGGATGCCCGACAGCACGGATGCGGCACTCTGGCAGTTGGTTTGCCAGTTGCGCGGCGAGGGTCAGCGTGTGGTCCAGGCCTTGCCCGGACAACCATTGGCCGCCGCCCGCGAAGCGGACTGCGACCGGCAATTGATTCAGCAGAACGGGCTTTGGCAAGTATTGCCGCTGGCTTCTTGAGTTTTCCCGCCGGCGGCTGCCGGCACCAAGTTTGCGCGAATGAGGACAAGTGTTATGGGTAAGAATGTCGTAGTCCTGGGCACCCAGTGGGGTGATGAGGGCAAAGGCAAGATCGTTGATCTGCTGACCGAACATGCTGCCGCCGTGGTGCGCTATCAAGGTGGCCACAACGCTGGCCACACCCTGGTGATCGACGGCGAGAAAACCGTCCTGCACCTGATCCCGTCGGGTGTACTGCGCGAAGGCGTCCAGTGCCTGATCGGCAACGGCGTGGTGGTTGCACCGGATGCCCTGCTGCGGGAAATCACCAAGCTGGAAGAGAAAGGCGTACCGGTGCGCGAGCGCCTGCGTATCAGCCCGTCCTGCCCGCTGATCCTGTCCTATCACGTCGCCCTGGACCAGGCGCGCGAGAAAGCCCGTGGCGAGCTGAAGATCGGTACCACCGGTCGCGGCATCGGCCCGGCGTACGAAGACAAGGTCGCGCGTCGCGGCCTGCGTATCGGCGACCTGTTCCACCGCGAGCGTTTTGCCGCGAAGCTGGGCGAGTTGCTCGACTACCACAACTTCGTGCTGGTCAATTACTACAAAGAGCCAGCCATCGACTTCCAGAAGACTCTCGATGAGTGCATGGAATACGCCGAGCTGCTCAAGCCGATGATGCTCGATGTCACCGCCGAGCTGCACAACCTGCGTCGTGCCGGCAAGGACATCATGTTCGAAGGCGCCCAGGGTTCGCTGCTGGACATCGACCACGGTACCTACCCGTACGTCACCAGCTCCAACACCACCGCCGGCGGCATCGCCACCGGTTCGGGCGTGGGTCCGATGTACCTGGATTACATCCTGGGCATCACCAAGGCCTACACCACCCGCGTCGGTTCGGGTCCGTTCCCGACCGAACTGTTCGATGACGTCGGTGCCTTCCTGGCCAAGCGCGGCCACGAGTTCGGTGCAACCACCGGTCGTGCCCGTCGTTGCGGCTGGTTCGATGCCGTGATCCTGCGTCGCGCCATCGACGTCAACAGCATCTCGGGCCTGTGCCTGACCAAGCTGGACGTGTTGGACGGTCTTGAAACCATCAATATCTGCGTGGGTTACAAGAACGAAAACGGTGCGGTCATCGATGCGCCGACCGACGCCGACAGCTATATCGGTCTGGAGCCGGTGTACGAAGAAATGCCGGGCTGGACCGAATCGACCCTGGGTGCCAAGACCCTGGAAGAGCTGCCGGCGGCCGCTCGTGCGTACATCAAGCGTGTCGAAGAGTTGGTCGGTGCACCGATCGACATTATTTCGACAGGTCCGGATCGCAACGAAACCATCGTTCTGCGTCACCCGTTCGCCTGATAAGTCGTTGATGTAGATCACAAAGGACCCCTTTTGGGGTCCTTTGTCGTTTCTGCCTGTTGTTCGGCACGGGCCTTGCTGGGATTATCGTCTAAAAAGGGTGCTATCAAATTAATGGCGCCAAAGTCGAGGAATCTCCAGTGTCGGCAGTTCTCTCACTGTTACAAAGCCGTTTATTGCGGCCTGTGTTCGTTACCCTGGGTATCGCTCTTTTGGTGCAGGTGCTGGTGGCGGTCGCTCTGACCCGAAGCACGGTGACTGCGCTGGAGGCTGATCTGGGCACTCGTCTGGGAATCGACAGCCAGAAGCTGTCCGGCGAGCTGGAGCAGGCGGGCAAAGAGGTCACGTCGAGTCTCGATAGCCTTTCGGTCAATACGCGCCAGCGTCTGAACAGCGGCTTGTCCTCGCGACTGAAGGATGAGCAGGCCCAGTTGCGTGCGGCGTTGGAGAAGGATCTGCAGGATTCGGCCAACGACATGGCGCAACTATTGGCTTCCGTGGCCCCGCGGGCCATGTGGGATAACGATGTCCCGACCCTTTCCGAATTCGCCCGTCGCGCCCAGCGCAATCCGAATGTTCTGTTCGTGGTCTATGACGATGCGACGGGTGAGCACCTGACCCGCTACCTGAATCGGGAAAACCCGATCAACCAGGCCCTTTTGGCCAAGGGCGAGGGTGAGCGGGCGCTGGACAAGGTGCTCAATGCGGCGAAGAACGATCCATCGGTCTACTACGTCGAAGCGTCGATCAGCCCTAACGGCGTGGAAATCGGCAAGGTGCGGATGGGGGTTTCCACGGCCTCGGTCGAGACCGAGCTGAAGGCGCTGGACCAGCGTTTCACGGCCTTGATCGCCAGCAGCGACAAGCTGGTGGGCGACAGTCTGCAAGGCGCGTCGGCGGACAGCTCCAGGGCCATGCAGGCCCGCTTGCAATCGGCTCAGGCCACGGCTTCGCAAATGCAGGCCAATACCACTGCAACCGTGCAGGACGCGGCGCAGACCTTGCGCTGGCGGATCGGCATGGGTCTGGCCCTGGTTGGTCTCGGCGTGTTGCTGTTGCTGGCGGTGGTGCTTGGGCGGCGCGTGGTCAACAAGCTGCATCTGCTGATTGCGGCCTTGAATGACCTGGCGGCCGGGGAGGGTGACCTGACCAAGCGCGTCCAGCTCAACAGCAATGATGAAATCGGCGACATGGCCTCGGCGGTGAACCGTTTTGTCGACAAGTTGCAGCCGATTGTGCGGGAGGCGGGTGATGTGGCCCAGCGTACCGGAGTGGAAATCGGCCAGATGACCTTGCGCAATGCCGGTGCCGATGCCGCCGCGAATTTGCAGCGTGACGAAGTGGCGCAGAGCTTGCGCGAATTGTCGAAGATGGCCGATGACGCGCAGACCGAGAGTCATGCGATGCAGGCGGCGTTGAAGCAAGTGGTGGATATTCGCCAGGCGACCGATGAAAACACCCGGACTTCGAATCAGGTCGGCAATCTGATCGAAGCCCTGGCTGGGCAGGTGGATACCGGCTCCAAGGTGATCGAGCGGCTGGCGCAGCAGAGTGAGCAGATTGAAGTGGTGCTGACGGTGATTCACGGGATTGCCGAGCAGACCAACCTGTTGGCCCTGAACGCGGCCATCGAGGCTGCGCGGGCGGGTGAAACCGGTCGCGGGTTTGCCGTGGTGGCGGATGAGGTGCGGGCGTTGGCGAGCAAGACGCAAAGCTCCACCGGCGATATCCAGGCGCATATCGGTGCCTTGCAGCAGGGTGCGCGGGAGGCGGTGGCGGCCATTGGACAAGCGGGGCGTCAGGCCAGCGAAGGGTTGGCGGTGCTGCGCAGCAGTGTGAAGTTGCAGCAGAGCGTGCAGTCTTCGGTGGAGCAGGTGCATGCGGCGATTGGCCTGGCGACCAAGGCGGCGGCCCATCAGGCCGAAGGCGCGCATGCGGTACGTGGGCGGGTCGAGGTGATCCATGCCCAGGCCGAGCGCGCGGCGCAGGCGGTGGTGGAGACCACGGCCAGCGGCAAGGTGCTGGACAGCCTGGCGGGACAGCTCAAGGCGAGCCTGGGGCAGTTCCGGGCGTGATCAGAGGGGTGCATCTCCTGTGGGGGATGGCTTGCCCTGATGCAAATGGCCGGACACGGTCCTTGTAGGAGCAGGGCTTGCCCGCGAAGAGGTCCTCAAGACCGCTAGAAGCTTTGCGGGCGATCTCGCATCTGGGGTCGCCCTCAAGGCCTTTGGCGATCTGAAGGCCTTCTTCGCGGGCAAGCCCTGCTCCTACAGAGCTGTAGTGTTTTCAAGTGGTGGGACCGGAAACGCAAAAACCCGCTTTCGCGGGTTTTTGTGAGATTTCAGAGTGATACTCTGAAACTTGAATTGGTGCCCAGAAGAAGACTCGAACTTCCACGACCTTGCGGTCACCAGCACCTGAAGCTGGCGTGTCTACCAATTTCACCATCTGGGCAGCATCAGCAGCGTTGCGCGCCGTTGATGGACCGCACTATACGGAGAGCCTTTTGATCTGTAAACCCCTGTTTTTGCTTTTAATTAAATCTCAGCCGCACGCTCGTCGTTCGCCAGGCTCCCATGGGGGCAGGGCGCGGTGAGCTTGGGAAATAACAGGGGGCTGAAACGCAAAAACCCGCTTTCGCGGGTTTTTGTGAGATTCCAGAGTGTTACTCTGAAACTTGAATTGGTGCCCAGAAGAAGACTCGAACTTCCACGACCTTGCGGTCACCAGCACCTGAAGCTGGCGTGTCTACCAATTTCACCATCTGGGCAGTATCGTCAACGTCTCCGTCGTCGATGGCGCGCACTATACGGAGGCGCCTTTTAACTGTAAACCCCTGTCATGAAAAAAACCAAAAAAAACGCTTCAATGTGCATCAGCCGGCATTTTTCACGCGGACAAATGGGTTTTAAGGCCGCCTGTGTGCCTGAAATTTCCCGTTTCAATACGCGTATGCCAAACTAACCCGCATATAGACAAGGTGAAATTTATCTAATGGCCGATTGGCAGTCCCTCGATCCCGAGGCCGCTCGTGAAGCGGAAAAATACGAAAACCCCATTCCTAGCCGCGAGCTTATCCTGGCGCACCTGTCCGAGCGTGGATCGCCGGCCAGTCGCGAGGAGCTGGTGGACGAGTTCGGCCTGACCACTGAAGATCAGCTCGAGGCTCTGCGCCGCCGCCTTCGGGCCATGGAGCGCGATGCGCAACTGATTTACACCCGCCGTGGTACCTATGCGCCGGTGGACAAGCTCGACCTGATCCTCGGCCGCATCGCCGGTCACCGCGACGGCTTCGGCTTCCTGATCCCGGACGACGGTAGCGACGACCTGTTCATGAGCCCGGCGCAAATGCGCCTGGTGTTCGATGGCGACCGCGCCCTGGCGCGGGTTTCCGGCCTGGATCGGCGTGGGCGCCGCGAAGGCGTGATCGTCGAAGTGGTGTCCCGTGCTCACGAGAGCATCGTCGGGCGTTACTTCGAAGAAGGCGGCATCGGCTTCGTGGTCGCGGACAATCCGAAGATCCAGCAGGAAGTGCTGGTGACCCCGGGCCGCAACGCCGACGCCCGTGTCGGTCAGTTCGTCGAGGTGAAAATCACCCACTGGCCGACGCCGCGCTTCCAGCCCCAGGGCGATGTGATCGAAGTGGTGGGCAACTACATGGCGCCCGGCATGGAAATCGATGTCGCGCTGCGCACCTACGATATTCCCCACGTCTGGCCCGAGGCCGTGCTCAAGGAAGCCGCGAAGCTCAAGCCGGAAGTCGAGGACAAGGACAAAGAGAAGCGTGTCGATCTGCGCCATCTGCCGTTCGTCACCATCGACGGCGAAGATGCTCGCGACTTCGACGATGCGGTCTATTGCGAAGCCAAGCCCGGCAAACTGCGCCTGTTCTCCGGCGGCTGGAAGTTGTACGTGGCGATTGCCGACGTTTCCAGCTACGTGAAGATCGGTTCGGCGCTGGACACCGAGGCCCAGGTCCGCGGCAACTCGGTGTACTTCCCCGAGCGCGTGGTACCGATGCTGCCGGAGCAGCTCTCCAACGGCCTGTGCTCGCTGAACCCGCATGTCGACCGCTTGGCGATGGTCTGCGAGATGACCATCAACAAAAGCGGGCAGATGACCGACTACGTGTTCTACGAAGCGGTGATCCACTCCCATGCCCGTCTGACCTACAACAAGGTCAGTGCGATCCTGGAACAGCCGAAAACCACCGAAGCGAAGAAGCTGCGTGGCGAATATTCGGAAGTGGTTCCGGACCTCAAGCAGCTCTACGCCCTGTACAAGGTGTTGCTGGCGGCACGGCATACCCGTGGCGCCATCGACTTCGAAACCCAGGAAACGCGGATCATCTTCGGTTCCGAGCGCAAGATCGCGGAAATCCGTCCGACCACCCGCAACGACGCCCACAAGCTGATCGAAGAATGCATGCTGGCGGCCAACGTGGCCACCGCCGAGTTCCTCAAGAAGCACGAGATTCCGGCCTTGTACCGGGTGCACGACGGTCCGCCGCCGGAGCGCCTGGAAAAACTCCGCGCCTTCCTCGGTGAGCTGGGCCTGTCCCTGCACAAGGGCAAGGACGGCCCGTCGCCGAAGGATTACCAGGCGTTGCTGGCCAGTATCCAGAGCCGACCGGACTTCCACCTGATCCAGACCGTGATGCTGCGCTCCCTGAGCCAGGCGGTGTACAGCGCCGACAACCAGGGCCACTTCGGCCTGAATTACGAGGCCTACACCCACTTCACCTCGCCGATCCGTCGTTACCCGGACCTGCTGACGCACCGCGCGATCCGCAGCGTCATCCACTCCAAGCAGGACACGCCGCACGTGCGTCGTGCCGGCGCGATGACCATTCCGAAGGCGCGGATCTATCCGTACGACGAAGCGGCGCTGGAGCAGTTGGGTGAACAGTGCTCGATGAGCGAACGGCGTGCCGACGAAGCCACCCGTGACGTGGTGAACTGGCTCAAGTGCGAGTTCATGAAGGATCGCGTCGGTGAGTCGTTCCCGGGTGTGGTCACCGCCGTGACCGGTTTCGGCCTGTTCGTCGAGCTGACCGATATCTACGTCGAAGGTCTGGTGCATGTCACCGCCTTGCCGGGCGATTACTACCATTTCGACCCGGTCCATCACCGCTTGGCGGGCGAGCGCACCGGTCGCAGCTTCCGTCTGGGCGACACGGTGGAAGTGAAGGTCATGCGCGTCGACCTCGACGAACGCAAGATCGACTTCGAAATGGCCGAGAAAACCCTCAGCGCGCCGATCGGTCGCAAGAAGCGTGGGGCTGAAGCCACCGCTCCTGCTCCCGCACCTGTCGAGAAAGCGCCGGAGCCGGCCCGGGCCGGGCGTCGTGGCGCGGTGGCGAAGAAGTCGGACGAGGCCTATCGCCCAAGCGATGCGGCGGCGAAAAACGCCGAAGTGCGCAAGAGTCGCGAAATGAAGCAGGCGTTGTTGGCCGAAGCCAAGAACGGCGGTAAAGGCAAGACCGAGGGAAAGCCCGCACGCGGGGCTCCGTCGGAAAAGCCGAGCAAGCATCGTAAAGGCCCGCCAAAAGCGGGCGCTGGTCCCGCGAAAAGCGGCGGGGCGCGTAAACCCAAGGGCAAGTCATGAGTCAGTTGGAAAAAATCTACGGCGTACATGCCGTAGAGGCGTTGTTGCGTCATCACCCGAAACGCGTCAAGCAGATCTGGCTGGCCGAAGGCCGCAGTGATCCACGGGTCCAGGTGCTGTTGGGGCTGGCCGCGGAAAACCGTGTGTCGGTCGGGCAGGCCGAGCGCCGCGAGATGGATGCCTGGGTCGAAGGCGTGCACCAGGGCGTGGTGGCGGACGTGAGTCCGAGCCAGGTCTGGGGTGAGGCGATGCTCGACGAGCTGCTCGATCGCACCGAAGGCGCACCGTTGATCCTGGTGCTCGACGGTGTGACTGACCCGCACAACCTTGGCGCTTGCCTGCGCACTGCCGATGCGGCGGGTGCGTTGGCGGTGGTGGTGCCCAAGGACAAATCGGCGACATTGACGCCGGCGGTGCGCAAGGTGGCCTGCGGCGCGGCGGAAGTGATTCCGCTGGTGGCGGTGACCAACCTGGCGCGGACCCTGGAAAAACTCCAGCAGCGCGGCCTGTGGGTCGTCGGTACGGCGGGCGAGGCGGAGCAGGAGTTGTACCAGCAGGACCTGACCGGCCCGACCATCCTGATCATGGGTGCCGAAGGCAAGGGCATGCGTCGCCTGACTCGCGAGCATTGCGACTATCTGGTGCGCCTGCCGATGGCCGGTAGCGTCAGCAGCCTCAACGTCTCCGTGGCCACCGGTGTGTGCCTGTTCGAAGCGCTGCGCCAGCGCAGCGTCAAGGCCGCCACCAAGAAGGCCTGATCACTGAAAACCTTATAGGAGCAGGGCTTGCCCGCGAAGGCGTCCGTGAGAACGCTAAAAGCTTCGCGGGCAAGCCCTGCTCCTACAAGGATCGCGTTCGTCTCAATCACCAATCATGGCTCAAGACGGCTTGTAGTGTGTTGCGGGTGATCTGTTCAAATAATCACCAATTGTCTTGCGCCCCTCGCCCCCCTTCTCTACAATTGCGCCCCTTGCCGTGATGGCTGGCGCATCTGTGCCTACTCCAGGCAAGACACCCAAGTGTCATTCACTCCTTGTCTGACCGTTTTTGAGCGGCAGGCTACAACCCGTAAGGAGCATTCATGCGTCATTACGAAATCATCTTTTTGGTCCACCCGGATCAAAGCGAACAAGTCGGCGGCATGGTAGAGCGTTACACCAAGCTGATCGAAGAAGACGGCGGCAAAATCCACCGTCTGGAAGATTGGGGCCGTCGTCAACTGGCCTATGCAATCAACAATGTTCACAAGGCTCACTACGTGATGCTGAACGTTGAATGCACTGGCAAGGCCCTGGCCGAGCTGGAAGACAACTTCCGCTACAACGATGCTGTGATCCGTAACCTGGTCATCCGTCGCGACGAAGCCGTTACCGGCCAGTCCGAGATGCTCAAGGCTGAAGAAAACCGCAGTGAGCGCCGTGAGCGTCGCGACCGTCCTGAGCACTCCGACGCCGATGGCGTTGAGGGTGATGACAGCGACGCCAGCGATAACGCTGACGAGTAATCCACGGACCTTTTGAGGAGCCAATTACATGGCACGTTTCTTCCGTCGTCGTAAATTCTGCCGCTTCACCGCTGAAGACGTGAAAGAGATCGATTACAAAGATCTCAACACCCTGAAAGCCTACGTATCCGAAACCGGCAAAATCGTTCCAAGCCGTATCACCGGTACCAAAGCTCGTTATCAGCGTCAGCTGGCCACCGCTATCAAGCGCGCCCGCTTCCTGGCCCTGCTGGCCTACACCGACAGCCACGGCCGCTGAGACCGGGCAGTCGACACGCAGTAAAGGATTGAATGCATGCGCGCCTTAGCTGGTTTCATCATGCGCGGACGTATGCAGGCCATGCTCGTCGTGGCCGGATCTGCGGCATTGCCGCTGTTGTTCTGGTTGAGTGCCGCCGCCGGATGCCTTGTGCTCCTGCGGCGCGGTTCGGACGCCCTTGGCGTCATAGGTCTGGGTGTGTTGTCGGTGCTGCTGTTCTGGCACTTCAATATCCAGAAAGACCCCACGGCCCTTCTGGTGCTGCTCGGGTCTTGCAGCCTGGCGCTGGTTTTACGCGCCGGCTACTCCTGGAACCGCGTGCTGCTGGTCAGCATGGCTGTCGGGTTGGCATGTGCGGTGAGTCTGGGGACGATTTTCAGTCCCTTCATCGAAGGGTTGGCGCAGACGTTTGAACAAGTCGTGCCGCTGGCCCTCGGTGAGGTCTACCAGAAGTTGTCGGTAGATCAGCGAGCGTTCCTCGCGTCACTGGCCGTGCCCCTCTTGATCACCTCGACGGCGATCTCGCTGCAGGTCTTTAGTGTGATGTGCCTGATTCTTGGGCGCTATTGGCAAGCGTTGTTGTACAACCCCGGTGGTTTCGGACGCGAATTTCGCGAAATCCGGATCCCCAAGAAGGTGGCGCTGTCGCTGCTGGCCATCATGTTTGTCGCGCCGTTTATCGGCCTGCATGCATTGATTCTGTTGCCGCTGTGCAGTGTTCCGCTGGTCTTCGCCGGCCTGTCCCTGATTCATGGGCTGGTGGCGAAGAAGAAACTGGCCAGTTTCTGGCTGGTGGGGATGTACGTCACGCTCTTGCCATTTATGCACTTGCTCGGTCCGTTGCTCATGGTATTGGCCATTGTCGACAGCCTGATTGATTTTCGCGGACGCCTGGCGTCGAAAGATGCCGATAACGGTTCCGCGAACGGTGAAGGTTAAAAGTTAAGAGGATTTCCACATGCAACTGATCCTTCTGGAAAAAATCGCCAACCTGGGCAACCTGGGCGATAAGGTAAACGTTAAGGCCGGTTACGGTCGTAACTACCTGCTGCCATTCGGCAAAGCCACCGCTGCGACCGCTGCCAACCTGGCTGCGTTCGAAGAGCGTCGTGCTGAGCTGGAAAAAGCCGCAGCAGACAAGAAAGCTTCGGCTGAATCGCGTGCCGCCCAACTGGCTGAGCTGGAAGTGACCATCACTGCCACCGCCGGTGACGAAGGCAAGCTGTTCGGTTCGATCGGCACCCACGACATCGCTGATGCCCTGACCGCCTCCGGCGTTGAAGTGGCAAAAAGCGAAGTTCGTCTGCCGAACGGCACCATCCGCAACGTGGGTGAATTCGACGTGGCCGTGCACCTGCACGCCGAAGTTGAAGCAACCGTACGCGTTGTCGTGGTGGCTGCTTAAGCAGTACCCAATCGTCTGGCGACTTGCGCGCCAGGCGGTTAACATCGGGCACGACTCTGTTCATTCAGGTCGTGCCCTTTGTTTTTTTGGGCAACGTCCTTTTGCAAACCCCCTGATTCCAAGTGGCCATGAACGATATCTCCGCTCCCGAGCAATACGATCTGCAAACCGCCGCGCTGAAAGTGCCGCCGCATTCCATCGAGGCCGAACAGGCCGTGCTCGGTGGTCTGATGCTGGACAACAACGCCTGGGAGCGCGTGCTCGATCAAGTCTCGGACGGCGACTTCTATCGACATGACCACCGCCTGATCTTCCGCGCCATCGCCAAGCTGGCCGATCAGAACATGCCGATCGACGTGGTGACCCTGGCCGAGCAGTTGGACAAGGAAGGGCAGACCTCGCAGGTCGGTGGCCTGGGTTATCTGACGGAGCTGGCGAAGAACATTCCGTCGGTGGCCAACATCAAGGCCTACGCCGCGATCGTTCGCGAGCGGGCGACCCTGCGCCAGTTGATCGGCATCAGCACCGAAATCGCCGACACCGCGTTCAACCCGCAAGGGCGCAGCGCCTCCGAGATTCTCGACGAAGCCGAGCGGCAGATTTTCCAGATCGCCGAAGCGCGGCCCAAGACCGGCGGCCCGGTCAGCGTCAACGACCTGTTGACCAAGGCCATCGACCGGATTGATACGCTGTTCAACACCGACAACGCTATCACCGGCCTGTCCACCGGCTACACCGACCTCGACGAGAAGACCAGCGGCCTGCAACCGTCCGACCTGATCATCGTCGCCGGCCGTCCGTCGATGGGTAAGACCACCTTCGCCATGAACCTGGTGGAGAACGCGGTGCTGCGCAGCGACAAGGTGGTGCTGGTGTACTCCCTGGAGATGCCAGGCGAATCGCTGATCATGCGTATGCTGTCTTCCCTCGGCCGGATCGACCAGACCAAGGTCCGTGCCGGTCGCCTGGAAGACGACGATTGGCCACGGCTGACCTCGGCGGTCAACCTGCTCAATGACCGCAAGCTGTTCATCGACGATACGGCCGGTATCAGCCCGTCGGAAATGCGCGCGCGGACCCGCCGCCTGGTGCGTGAGCACGGCGAGATCGGCCTGATCATGATCGACTACCTGCAGTTGATGCAGATCCCCGGTTCCAGCGGTGACAACCGGACCAACGAGATTTCCGAGATTTCCCGGTCCCTCAAGGCCCTGGCCAAGGAATTCAACTGCCCGGTGGTGGCCCTGTCCCAGCTCAACCGCTCCCTGGAGCAACGCCCGAACAAGCGCCCGGTGAACTCCGACTTGCGGGAATCCGGAGCGATCGAGCAGGACGCCGACGTGATCATGTTCGTGTACCGCGATGAGGTCTATCACCCGGAAACCGAACACAAGGGCATCGCCGAAATCATCATCGGCAAGCAGCGTAACGGCCCGATCGGTTTTATCCGCCTGGCCTTTATCGGCAAGTACACGCGCTTCGAGAACCTGGCGCCGGGTAGCTACAACTTCGACGATGACGAGTAATACCCCACCAATTTCCGACTGTAGCCGTCGGATTTGGTCATTTTTTGTGCTATATTCCGCGCCCGCGAATTTTCATCTCGACACCGGTCATCGCCATGCAAGCAGCCAAGCCGTTATTTGACTATCCCAAGTACTGGGCCGAATGTTTCGGGCCAGCGCCCTTCCTGCCCATGAGCCGGGAAGAGATGGATCAGCTTGGCTGGGATTCCTGCGACATCATCATCGTCACCGGTGACGCCTACGTTGACCATCCGTCCTTCGGCATGGCGATCATCGGCCGGCTGCTGGAGTCCCAGGGCTTCCGCGTCGGGATCATTGCCCAGCCGAACTGGCAGTCCAAGGACGACTTCATGAAACTCGGCGAGCCGAACCTGTTCTTCGGGGTCGCGGCCGGCAACATGGACTCGATGATCAACCGCTATACCGCCGACAAGAAAATCCGTTCCGATGATGCCTATACGCCAGGCGGCATGGCCGGCAAACGTCCTGACCGCGCCAGCCTGGTCTATAGCCAACGCTGCAAGGAAGCCTACAAACATGTGCCGATCGTACTCGGCGGCATCGAGGCTTCGCTGCGCCGGATCGCCCACTACGACTACTGGCAGGACCGTGTGCGCAACTCGATCCTGATCGACGCCAGCGCCGATATCCTGCTCTACGGCAACGCCGAGCGGGCGATTGTCGAAGTCGCCCAGCGCCTGTCCTACGGCCACAAGATCGAAGACATCACCGATGTGCGCGGTACCGCGTTCATTCGTCGTGACACGCCGGCGGGCTGGTATGAAGTCGACTCCACGCGTATCGACCGGCCGGGCAAGGTCGACAAGATCATCAACCCGTACGTCAACACCCAGGACACCCAGGCCTGCGCCATCGAGCAGGAAAAGGGGCCGATGGAAGATCCGCAGGAAGCCAAGGTCGTGCAGATCCTGGCCAGCCCGCGCATGACCCGCGACAAGACCGTGATCCGCCTGCCGTCGGTGGAAAAGGTCCGTGGCGATGCGGTGCTTTACGCCCACGCCAACCGCGTGCTGCACCTGGAAACCAACCCGGGCAACGCCCGTGCGCTGGTGCAGAAGCATGGGGACGTGGACGTCTGGTTCAACCCGCCACCCATTCCGATGACTACTGAAGAAATGGACTACGTGTTCGGCATGCCTTATCAGCGCATCCCGCACCCGGCGTATGGCAAGGAGAAGATCCCGGCCTACGACATGATCCGTTTCTCGGTAAACATCATGCGCGGCTGCTTCGGCGGCTGTACGTTCTGCTCCATTACCGAGCACGAAGGGCGGATCATCCAGAACCGTTCCGAAGAATCGATTATTCGCGAGATCGAAGAGATCCGTGACAAGGTGCCGGGTTTTACCGGGGTGATTTCCGACCTCGGCGGCCCGACCGCGAACATGTACCGCATCGCCTGCAAGAGCCCGGAAATCGAATCCGCGTGCCGCAAGCCGTCGTGCGTGTTCCCCGGCATCTGTCCGAACCTGAACACCGATCACTCGTCGCTGATCCAGTTGTATCGCAGCGCCCGTGCCTTGCCGGGTGTGAAGAAGATCCTGATTGCTTCCGGCCTGCGTTACGACCTTGCGGTCGAGTCGCCGGAGTACGTCAAGGAGCTGGTGACCCACCACGTCGGCGGCTACCTGAAGATCGCCCCGGAGCATACCGAGGAAGGTCCGCTCAACCAGATGATGAAGCCGGGCATCGGCAGCTATGACAAGTTCAAGCGCATGTTCGAGAAGTACTCCAAGGAAGCCGGGAAAGAGCAGTACCTGATTCCGTACTTCATTGCCGCGCACCCGGGCACCACCGACGAAGACATGATGAACCTGGCACTGTGGCTCAAGGGCAACGGCTTCCGGGCCGACCAGGTTCAGGCGTTCTACCCGTCGCCGATGGCCACCGCCACGGCCATGTACCACTCGGGCAAGAACCCGCTGCGCAAGGTCACCTACAAGAGTGATGCGGTGACCATCGTCAAGAGCGAGGAGCAGCGTCGCTTGCACAAGGCGTTCCTGCGCTACCACGATCCGAAGGGCTGGCCGATGTTGCGTGAGGCGTTGCAGCGCATGGGCCGTGGCGACCTGATCGGGCCGGGCAAGGACCAGTTGATCCCGCTGCACCAGCCGGCGACCGACAGCTACCAGAGCGCGCGGCGGAAGAACTCGACGCCGGCCGGCAGCCACAAGGTGGCGAAGGACACCACCACCAAGATCCTCACCCAGCACACCGGCCTGCCACCCCGTGGCAGCGACGGCGGCAATGCCTGGGACAAGCGCGAACAGGCCAAGGCCGCCGCGTTTGCCCGCAACCAGCAAGCCGCCAAGGAGCGTTCCGACGCGGCCAAGGGCAAAGGCAAGAAGCCGACCCGCAAGCCGGTGGTGCCGCGCTGATTGGATGATGCGGTCCTTGTAGGCGCTTGGCTTGCCAGCGAAGCTTTTGGCGATCTCGCGGGCCCCTTCGCAGGCAAGCCTGGCTCCTACAGTCCAGCGTCGAATACAGATTTTGCGTACGACATGAATCTGTAGGAGCCTGGCTTGCCAGCGAAGCTTTTGGCAAACTCGCAGGCTCCGTCGCTGACAAGACATGCGCGAATGATGGCCTTTTGCGTTCTAGTGGGGCCCTGAGTCCTTTGTTAAGGTGACGCGATTCCCACGTCACCCGACGCAAGTCTCTTCAAGGATGAACACTCGTGAGCAACCCGCTCCCTGGCATCGGCATGGATTCCAGCCCTTCGCAATTCCTCGCCCGCCAACGTATCGAAAGCCAGATCAACCTGCCGAAGCTCTTTGCGGCGATTGATGCCGACCCTGGCATCGTCGGGGCCGGGGTGGTCTATATCGACGCTGACTTCAACGTGGTCACCCTGCGCGAATTCCAGCCGATCTGCAGCATCAAGCCCAAGCGCATCATCCTGCGCGAGGCGCAGAAGTACATTGCGCCGGTGCAGTTTGCTCAGCAGGTGCAGGACAATCCCCGTGAGTCACGGTTGGTCGGAGAAGCGATCAATACCACCTTGTCCTGCACCGGAGCGGTACTGGGCTGGATTGTCGTGCTCAGTGGCTCGGTTGCGGTTCCTTTCAGTGCCGGGGCAAGTTCGGTGGTCGTGGTCCTGGGTTATACCGCTGCGGCCGCCAGTTCGGTGCAGTGTTTCGCCGGGAGCATCCGGACGGTGGCGGAAGTGGTCAACCCTTCGTTCAACGATAAGTTGGACAGTGAAGAGTGGTACCAATACGCCTCGATCGGTCTGGACGCGGCCTCTCTGTTGGGCGTAGGAGCTTCGACCTTGACCACCATAAAGCTGGTGAAGGTGGCCAAGGCCACGACCGGTAAAAGCCTGCGTGAAGTGCTGCGCGGACTGACGCGCCAGGAACGGTCGAAATTGACCAAGGAGTTGCTCAGCATCAACGATCCTCGGCTGACACCGAAGATGCTCAAACTCAAGCAACTGGCCGGAGAACTGCCTAAGCGCTTCACCCCGACCCAGCTGAAACACGCCACCGTTACCCAGATCAAGGACTCCCTGAGCGCGGCGATTGGTCTGTTCGGCAGCAGCTTGTCGGGCAATGTCAAAACCATTGCCGTTGGTTTGTACGAAGAGCTGGAGGAGTGATGGACGACCTGAGTCTGCCGCGTTTTCTATCGCGTTATTTCCCGACCTTTATCGGCGGTATTTTCGCGGCGCTATTTTCATTGGCCTGTGCTATTCCGTTGGTGGCGGCGTCGTATTTCGCCGGTGCCTCACTCGGCGAGCAAGCGACCTGGTCGGTACTGGGTGGCGCGGCGGTCACCCTGGTCGTGGTGCACTGCAATTTCATGGTGGTACGCGGCAGGCCACAGTGGGTGTGGGGATTGGTCGCGGTACTGGTGGTGTGCCTGCTGGGCGTATTGCCGACCATTGGGGATCGTCCGCACAAAGTCATCTATGCATTGGCGGTGCTGTTTCCGCTATTGGGCCTGCTGCTGCTCAACAGCAAGCGCCACCGGGAAATGCGCAGCAAGCTTGTCGATATTCGCCACCAGCGCGAAGCCCTGAAAAATGCCCTGAAGGCCCGGCGCAAACCACGCTGATAACGGCACTCAAACATTCGCCCCGTTTCTGTGCGACTCTCTGCACTACGCCCTCAGGCTGGCGCCATTCTGGTGCTGTGCTTAGCTGAGCGAGCACGACTCACGCCGAAAGCGCAGGACTTGGCCAAGTGGCATAAGTCTTGCGCGCGTCGGTTCAAGCCCAGGCTCGCAGGAGGCACGCCGTGTCGATCCATGTCGCATTGCACCATGTCACGCATTACCGCTATGAACGCGCCATCGAGCTCGGTCCGCAGATCGTTCGCTTGCGTCCGGCGGCCCACAGTCGCACGCGGATTTTGTCCTATGCGCTGAAGGTCCAGCCCGAGCAGCATTTCATCAACTGGCAACAGGACCCCCAGGGCAACTACCTGGCGCGGCTGGTGTTCCCGGAAAAAACCACGGAGCTGCGCATCGAGGTCGACCTGGTCGCCGAGATGGCGGTGTTCAACCCGTTCGACTTTTTCCTCGAGCCCTACGCCGAGAAAATCCCGTTCACCTACGCCGCCGATGAAAAACACGAGCTGTCGCCCTATCTGGAAAAGCTGCCGCTGACGCCCAAGTTCCAGGCCTACCTGGACGGTATCGATCGCACCCCGCTGCCCAGCGTGGATTTCCTCGTGGCCCTCAATCAGCGCCTGAGCGAAGACATCGGCTACCTGATCCGCATGGAGCCTGGCGTGCAGACGCCCGAGCAGACCCTTGTCAACGCCTCTGGCTCCTGCCGCGACTCGGCCTGGCTGCTGGTGCAACTGCTGCGTCACCTGGGGCTGGCGGCGCGTTTTGTCTCCGGTTACCTGATCCAGCTCACCGCCGACGTCAAAGCCCTCGATGGCCCGTCCGGCACCGAGGTCGACTTCACCGACCTGCATGCCTGGTGCGAAGTCTATCTGCCCGGTGCCGGCTGGATCGGCCTGGACGCCACTTCCGGGCTGTTTGCCGGGGAAGGGCATATTCCGTTGGCCTGCAGCCCCGATCCGTCGTCAGCGGCACCGATCAGCGGGCTGGTGGAACCTTGCGAGTGCGAGTTCAGCCATGAAATGTCGGTGGAGCGGATCTGGGAGGCGCCGCGCGTCACCAAGCCTTACACCGAGGAACAATGGCTGGCGATCCAGGCCCTGGGCCGACAAATCGATGCCGACCTGCTCGAAGGCGATGTACGCCTGACCATGGGCGGCGAGCCGACCTTCGTCTCCATTGACGATCCCGACGGTACCGAGTGGAACACCGCCGCCCTGGGCCCGGACAAGCGCCGGCTGTCCGCCGAACTGTTCCAGCGCATGCGCAAGCGTTATGCCCCGCAAGGCCTGGTGCATTTCGGCCAGGGCAAGTGGTACCCCGGCGAGCAGTTGCCGCGTTGGTCGCTCAACAGCTACTGGCGCCGCGACGGCGTGCCGATCTGGCACAACAACGCGCTGATCGCCGATGAGCAGGAAGACTACGGTGCCGACGGCGAAATGGCCGGGCGTTTTCTGGCGAGTGTCGCCGAGCGTCTGAAACTGCCGAGCCGCTTTGTCTTCCCGGCCTACGAGGACAATTTCTACTACCTGTGGCGCGAGGGGCAGTTGCCGATCAACGTTACGGCCACGGACCCGCGGCTGGATGACGAACTGGAGCGCGCGCGGCTACGCAAGGTGTTCTCCCAGGGCCTGGACAAGGTTATCGGCCAGGTCCTGCCGCTGGCTCGCACCGCCGCCAATGACCGCTGGCAGAGCGGGCGCTGGTACCTGAGGGACAGCCATTGCCGGCTGGTGCCAGGGGATTCGCCGCTGGGTTACCGTCTGCCGCTGGCTTCGCAACCTTGGGTGACGGCGGCGGAATATCCCTTCGTGCACCCGACCGATCCGAACCAGGATCTGCCCGAGCTACCGGACACCGCCGCCCTCAAGGTCCACGGCGAGTCAGTGGTCAGCGAAGAGCGGGTGCCGAAGATCGACGAGTCCGCCGCCTGGCTGACCCGCACCGCCTTGTGCGCCGAAGCACGGGGTGGGCGCTTGTACCTGTTCATGCCACCGCTGGAGCGGGTCGAAGACTATCTGGAACTGGTCAGTGCCATTGAAGCCACCGCCGAGGAGCTGCATTGCCCGGTATTGCTGGAAGGCTACGAGCCACCCCACGATGCGCGCCTGGCGAACTTCCGGATCACCCCGGACCCGGGCGTGATCGAGGTCAATGTACAGCCGTCCGCCACCTGGGACGAGTTGGTCGAGCGCACCGAGTTCCTCTATGAGGAGGCGCGCCAGACCCGTCTGACCACCGAAAAATTCATGATCGACGGGCGCCATACCGGCACCGGCGGCGGCAACCATTTTGTCCTCGGTGGCGCCACCCCGGCGGACTCGCCGTTCCTGCGCCGCCCCGATCTGCTGCGCAGCCTGATCAGCTATTGGCACAATCACCCGTCGCTGTCCTACCTGTTCTCCGGGCTGTTTATCGGCCCGACGTCCCAGGCGCCGCGGGTGGACGAAGCGCGCAACGACTCGCTGTACGAGCTGGAGATCGCCTTCGCACAGATGCCGCAACCGGGCGAGGAATGTCCGCCCTGGTTGGTGGATCGCCTGTTGCGCAACCTGCTGATCGACGTGACCGGCAACACCCACCGCGCCGAGTTCTGCATCGACAAGCTCTATTCGCCGGACGGCGCCACGGGGCGTCTTGGCCTGCTGGAGCTGCGTGCCTTTGAAATGCCACCCCATGCGCGCATGAGCCTGACCCAGCAACTGCTGCTGCGGGCGCTGGTGGCGCGCTTCTGGCGCGAGCCCTATGCACCGCCGAAATTGGCGCGCTGGGGTACCGAACTGCATGACCGCTTCCTGTTGCCGCACTTTATCGAGCAGGACTTCGCCGATGTGATCGTCGACCTCAACGCCGCCGGTTATCCCCTGCGTGCCGAGTGGTTCGCCGCACACCTGGAGTTCCGTTTCCCGAAAGTCGGCGACTACGCGGTCAACGGCATTGAGCTGGAAGTACGCCAGGCCCTCGAACCCTGGCATGTGCTGGGCGAGGAGGGCGCGGTCGGCGGCACGGTGCGCTACGTGGACTCGTCCCTGGAGCGTTTGCAGGTCAAGCTGAGCGGCCTCGCGCCGCAACGCTATCTGTTGACCTGCAATGGAGTGGCGGTGCCGCTGCAACCCACCGGGCGGGTCGGTGAATTTGTCGCCGGCGTGCGTTATCGCGCCTGGCAACCGGCCAACTGCCTGCAACCGACCATCCCGGTCCATGCGCCGCTGGTGTTCGACCTGCTCGACACCTGGATGCATCGCTCCCTCGGTGGTTGCCAGTATCATGTCGCCCATCCGGGCGGGCGCAACTACGAGACCTTGCCGGTGAACGCCAACGAAGCGGAAAGCCGGCGTATGGCGCGGTTTTTCCGCCTCGGCCACAGTCCTGGCACGCTGCCGGTTCCGACGTTGAAGATCAACGACGAACTGCCGATGACATTGGACTTGCGACACAAATAAATCTGACAGGGCGCACGGAGTTTTCGCGTATCCGTGCGCCATCTGTCTGCGTTAACCTTGATTGCCCTTGCCGTCTGCCGAGCTTTCCATGCCCGACCTGCTTGACCGCTACCCGCTGACACCGGGGACCTATCACGAACTGCTGGACGACGGTGGCGCCGTGCGTGCGCATTGGCGGCCGCTGCTCGACCAGTTGCAACGCAGCACGCCCCTACAACTGGCTCAGCGCCAGGCCCTGTTGGCCCGGCAGATCCAGGAAAACGGCGTGACCTATAACGTCTACGCCGACCCCAAGGGCGCCGACCGGCCTTGGGAACTGGACCTGTTGCCACATATCATCCCCGCTGACGAATGGCAGCGGGTGGCGGCGGGTATTGCCCAGCGCGCTCGGTTGCTGAACGCGGTGCTGGCCGATCTCTATGGTCCGCAGACCCTGATTCGCGATGGCCTGCTGCCCGCCGAGCTGGTCTTCGGACACAACAATTTCCTTTGGCCCTGCCAGGGTATCCAGCCACCGGCCGGGACCTTTTTGCACCTGTTCGCCGTGGACCTGGCGCGTACGCCCGACGGTCGCTGGTGGGTCACGGCGGATCGGACCCAGGCACCCTCCGGTGCCGGTTATGCCCTGGAAAACCGCACCATCGTGTCGCGGGCCTTCCCCGATCTGTACCGCGACCTGCGGGTCCATCACATGGCCGGCTTTTTCCGCACCCTGCAGGAAACCCTGGTGCGCCAGGCGCCGAGCGATGCCGAGGCGCCGCTGGTGGTGTTGCTGACCCCGGGTCGCTTCAACGAAAGTTATTTCGAACACCTCTATCTGGCGCGCCAACTGGGCTATCCGCTGGTGGAGGGCGGCGACCTGACGGTGCGCGACGCCACGGTCTACCTCAAGACCCTGAGCGGCCTGCAGCGGGTGCACGCGATCATGCGCCGGCTCGACGACGACTTCTGCGATCCGCTGGAGCTGCGCACCGACTCGGCCCTGGGCGTGCCCGGCCTGCTGGAGGCGGTGCGCCAGGGCCGGGTGCTGGTGGCCAATGCCCTGGGCAGCGGCGTGCTGGAGTCGCCCGGCCTGCTGGGTTTCCTGCCGAAGATCAACCAGCACCTGTTCGGTGAAGAACTGATCCTGCCGTCCATTGCCACCTGGTGGTGCGGCGAGCCGCCGGTGCTGGCCCAGGCCCTGGAAAAACTGCCTGAGCTGTTGATCAAGCCGGCGTTCCCGTCCCAGAGTTTTGTCCCGGTGTTCGGCCGTGACCTTGATGACGAACAACGCCAGGCCCTGGCCGAGCGCATACGTGCACGGCCCTATGCCTATGTCGCCCAGGAGCTGGCGCAGTTGTCCCACGCACCGATCTGGCAAGCCGAGGAGGGCGCCTTGCAACCGAGGGCCATCGGCATGCGCGTGTACGCCGTTGCCAGTGCCGACGGTTATCGGGTGTTGCCCGGTGGCCTGACGCGGGTGGCGGCGGATGCCGACGCCGAGGTGGTGTCGATGCAGCGCGGCGGTGCGAGCAAGGACACCTGGGTGCTCAGCGAACGCACGCCCAGTGGTGAGCAGTGGCGCACCCAGCGTTCCCTCGGGGTCCGCGACCTGGTGCGGCGCGATCCTTACCTGCCGTCGCGGGTGGTGGAAAACCTGTTCTGGTTCGGCCGTTACTGCGAGCGTTGTGATGACAGCGCGCGTTTGTTGCGGATCATGCTGGCGCGTTATGTCGATGGCGATGATCCCCAGGCCTTGCAGGCGGCGGTGGAGCTCGGCGAAAGCCTGATGCTGCTGCCGGACGAGGGCGAGTTGCCCGAACGCCTGCTGGCGGCCTTGCTCGGCGACGACTGGCCGTTCAGCCTGCGCTCCAATCTGCAGCGCTTGCAGTGGGCGGCGTCCCAGGTGCGCGGCAAGCTGTCGCGGGAAAACTGGCAGGCGCTGGTGGAACTGCAACGCGAAGCCCTGAGCCTGGAAAGCGAAGACCCGAACTTCGGCGAACTGCTGGATTTCCTCAACCGCCTGGTGATGTCCCTGGCGGCGCTGTCCGGCTTCGCCCTGGACGATATGACCCGCGACGAGGGCTGGCGCTTCCTGATGATCGGTCGGCGCATCGAGCGCCTGCAATTTCTCAGCAGCAGCCTGGCGGCCTTCCTGCGCGGTATCGCGGTGTTCGATCAGGCTGGTCTGGAGTGGCTGCTGGAGTTGGGCAATAGCAGCATCACCTATCGCTCGCGCTACCTCGCGGTGCCACAACTGATCCCGGTGCTCGACCTGCTGCTGCTGGACGAGCAGAACCCCCATGCGGTGCTGTTCCAGCTGAAGCTGGTGAGCCGTACCTTGCGTCGTTTGAACGATGACTTCGGGGTCCCGCGGGAGTTGGGGTTGAACCAGTTGGTCGAGCGCCTGGGGCGTTTCGATCTGGGCAACCTGGAAAGTGCCCTGTTCGGCGATACCGGCGTGCGCGATGTGCTCGACGGCCTGGCCGAGCTGTTGCAGGAAATCGCCGATGCCAGTGGCCAGGTTTCCGATCGCCTGGCCTTGCGGCATTTTGCCCATGTCGACGATGTCAGCCAGCAGACGGTGTCCGTGTGATGAGTGCCCTCTACCAGATTTTCCACGATACCCATTATCACTACGACAGCCCGGTGTCCCTGGCCCAGCAGCTCGCCCACCTGTGGCCGCGGGCTTGTGACTGGCAAGTGTGCAGCGAGCAGATGTTGAAGATCAGCCCCGAGCCCACCAGCCGCCGGGATGAGCTCGATGTGTTTGGCAACCCGCTGACCCGGCTGGCGTTCGAGCGGCCCCATGACGAGTTGCTGGTCAATGCCTGGTTGAATGTCGAGGTGTTGGCGCGGCCGGCGGTGGACTTCAATTTGTCCGCCGCCTGGGATGACACGCGCAATGCCTTGACCTACAGCGGCCAGATGTTGAATCCGGAAATTCTCGAAGCCTGCCGTTATCGCTTCGAATCGCCCTACGTGCACCTGAAGAAAAGCTTCGTCGAGTTTTCCGAGAGCTGCTTCCCCCTCGGGCGCCCGTTGCTGATGGGTGTGCAGGCGTTGATGGAGAAGATTTTCAGCGAGTTCACCTTCGATGCCGAAGCGACCCAGGTCGCCACGCCGCTGGTGGAGGTGCTGGAGCGGCGGCGCGGGGTCTGCCAGGACTTCGCCCACCTGATGCTCGCCTGCCTGCGCTCGCGGGGCCTGGCGGCGCGCTATGTCAGCGGTTATCTGCTGACCCAGCCACCGCCCGGCCAGCCGCGTCTGATCGGCGCCGATGCTTCCCATGCCTGGGTGTCGGTGTTCTGTCCGGTGTCGGGCTGGGTGGATTTCGATCCGACCAACAATGTGCAGCCGGCCCTCGAGCACATCACCCTGGCCTGGGGCCGGGATTTCTCCGATGTGTCGCCGTTGCGTGGGGTGATTCTGGGTGGCGGCAACCATGACCCGGAAGTTCAGGTAACGGTGATGCCGATGGGGGATGTGGGGCGGCCGGCCGACTGAGCCGAACGCAACCCTGTCAGGGTTCTGAACCGGCCACGCCAGCCAGCGCAATCCTGTGGGAGCCGGCTTGCTGGCGATGAGGCCGGTACATCCGCCACCTTGTTGGCGTGGCAAACATCGCCATCGCCAGCAAGCGGGCTCCTACAGGTCTTGGTGCAATCAGGCGTTCGGCGTTGGATCCTGTGCCTCGGTTTCTTCGCCTTCCGCTTCCGGGTTCAACAAGGCCGCGGCCTCTTCTTCGGCGGTGGTTTTCTTGCGTTGCAGCTTTTCCTCTTTCTTCTGCTCTTTGGCCAGGTCGCGCTGACGTTTGGCAAAGGAGTAATTGGGTTTGGCCATGGGCGATCCTCTGGGGTCGAAGGTGAGGTTGAGCGGCGCGTATTCTGCCTGTGTTCGTGGCGCAGCACACGAAACAATGGTTTACGGCGACAAGCTTGACCCCAGAGTAAAGGCTGGCCGGCGACTCTCCAAGGACTAAACCTCGCGCAAGGGCCTTTCGAAGGTACCGCTGGCCCCGCAGGCGTAAGCGGCGAGCAAGCTTTGCAGCAGGCTGTTAATAGACATGGTAGACGCTCCGTTGGCTGAGAACGTCCTAATGTTAGAGGGCGCCAGTTCGTCTGGCTGGTTGATTGTATCCATCGAAGCGATAGCATAGGATTGTATACAATCTGTTGATGCAGATCAGGAGAACTGAGCCAGATTTTGGCTATTCTCCCCATTTGAGCCCTTGATTTTCATACCCTGCCTTGGAGATTCACCATGTTCGCCAAAGTTGTTGCGGTATCCCTGTTGGCCCTCGCCAGTGGCCAATTGCTTGCCGCCGAATGCTCGGTCGATGTCGACTCCACCGACCAGATGTCCTTCACCGTCAAGGACATCACCGTCGACAAGAGCTGCAAGACCTTCACCGTGAACCTGAGCCATGCCGGCAGCCTGCCGAAGAACGTCATGGGCCATAACTGGGTGCTGAGCAAGACCGCCGACATGACGGGGATCGCGACCGACGGTATGGCTGCCGGGATCGACAAGAACTACCTGAAGGACGGCGACACCCGCATCATCGCCCACACCAAGCTGATCGGTGCCGGTGAAAAAGACTCGGTCACCTTCGACGTGTCGAAACTGACCGCCGGTGAGAGCTACGAGTTCTTCTGCTCGTTCCCGGGCCATAACTCGATCATGAAAGGCACGCTCGCGGTCAAGTAACCCGTGCCGCAACCCTGACGCCAGCGGTCAGGGTTGCTCCTTCATCTTGAGATTCAGGCGAATACGTTTGCCTTGCAGGTCCTCCAGGCTCAGGGTTCCGCCAAGCTTGGAGGGTTTGCGATTGCCTCCGATCACCCGCCCCTGATCGTCCAGCGCGTGGCAGGTGAGTACCTGGCCCGGTCCGAAGAGGGCGTCGGGGTCGGTAATCTCCCAGTCGCACAAGCCCTCATACTGTTTTTCCCCCGAACTTGGAAACCCCGACACCCCTGGTCGCAGGTTGTCGCGCACGGCAATCGAGCCACCATGGGTGATGCTGCGATGCAGGTTGTCGGGTCCGTAGAACGCCTCGGTCTCGAAGTCCACTTCACTCAGATACAGTTTGCAGTCCGGCAATTCGTAGCCCAGGGGCACCTTGAAGTCGGAGCTGCGGGGCGTGTCGGCGAGGGGAGTATTGAAGTGCAGCACCGGCGGTTGATAGGGACAGCCGGTCTGGTTGGCTTTCGGGATGTAGTGCGCGTTGGCGCGCAAGGCGATTTGCGCCGGCATCTGGGCGATCAGCAGAAAATGCGCGGTGCTGGGTTGGCCGGCGGCATGCTTGTCCGGCGTACTGGCGGCGGTGGCGACCCAGCAGATCACCCCGAGCGCGCCGAGCAGCGGAAAAAAACACGGGTGCCGGAACACGGGTTGCGCATGCAACTTGGGGTATTTGCGATTGAGCAGCATCGGATGGGGTCCCTGCCAACTAGATGCGGCGAAGACTGCCCAGTGACCGATGCTGCCTCAAGTGTTAGGCGGAAAAATAGACGTTTCCTACGACATTCCCGCCAGCTCAATCACGGCGCAAAGGGCATCTCGCGTTTGTGATGGGTCTTTTCGTAGGTCCGACAGATGATGTCGAAGGCTTCCTGGCGCACCGGCTCGCCGTGCAGGAAGGCGTCGATCTCGGCATAGGTCACGCCGTGGGAGGCTTCGTCGGGCTTGCCCGGTGCCAGGTCCTCGAGGTCGGCGGTGGGGATTTTTTCCACCAGGAACTCCGGGGCGCCAAAGTGCCGGGCGATGGCCCGGACCTGGTTTTTCACCAGGCCGCTCAACGGTGCCAGGTCGCAGGCGCCGTCACCGAACTTGGTGAAGAAACCCATTACCGCTTCCGCCGCGTGATCGGTACCGATCACCAGGCCATGGGCGGCGCCGGCGATGGTGTATTGCGCGACCATGCGCATGCGCGCCTTGGTATTGCCGAGGACGAAGTCCCGCGACACCGCGGCCTTGCCTTCGAAAGCGGCGACTTCGCCGGCCAGGGATTTGACTGCCGGGCCGATGTTCACCGTGTGGCGCTCGTCGGGGGCGATAAAGTCCACCGAGGCCTGGGCTTCGTGTTCGTCGAACTGGGTTTCGTAGGGCAGGCGCACCGCAATGAAGCGGTAATCCAGGTTGCCGGTGCGCTCGCGCAGTTCGCCCATGGCGCGTTGGGCCAGCAGGCCGGCGGTCAATGAGTCGACGCCGCCGCTGATGCCCAGTACCAGGGTCTTGAGCCCGGAATTCAGCAGGCAATCCTGGATAAAGGTGACCCGTCGCGCGACTTCGGCTTCGAGGGCGGCATGGTCGGCGAACGGTGGCTGGACCTTGAGCTGTTCAGCAATCTGGCGCTGTACGGCTTGCATGATTCACTCCTTGCGGGATGGGGTCTGGAACAGGTTGATCGGTAGCACGGGGCGAATTTCTAGCCGGGGACCTGGAACACATGGCGCAGGTAGGCCACGAAATTCGGGTCCTTGCACTGGGCCTTGCCCGGCTCGTCGGAGATCTTCGCCACGGGTTGGCCGTTGCAGGCAGTCATTTTAAGCACGATGCTCATCGGTTCCACCCCTTCGATGTCGCAGGTGAGGTTGGTGCCGATGCCGAAGCTGACATTGATCCGACCGCGCAGTGCGCGGAATATCCCCAGGGCCTTGGGCAGACTGAGGCTGTCGGAGAACACCAGGGTCTTGCTCATCGGGTCGATGCCCAGCTGGTGATAACGATTGATGCATTTTTCGGCCCAGATCACCGGGTCGCCGGAATCGTGGCGCAAACCGTCGAAGAGCTTGGCGAAGTACAGATCGAAATCCGTGAGGAAGGCATCGGTGGTGATGCAATCGGTCAGGGCGATGCCGAGCAGACCGCGGTATTCACGGACCCAGCAGTCGAGCGCGGCGATCTGGCTGTCGATCAGCCGCGGGCCGAGTTGCTGGTGGGCCATGATCCACTCGTGGGCCATGGTGCCCAGGGGCTTCATGTCGAATTCGCGCGCCAGGTGCACGTTGCTGGTGCCGACGAAGCGCCCGGGGAAGTCGTGCTTGAGCACGCTGACCACTTCTTCCTGGACCCGGTAGGAGAAGCGCCGGCGGGTGCCGAAGTCGGCGACCTGCAGTTCCGCCAGTTCATCGGGGGAGGCATTGGCGTTCAGCCAGTCGAACTTGCGGTACAGCTGTTCGCGGGCCTGGCTCAGCAGGGTTTCCTGGTAGCGATAGCGGTTGCGCACTTCGCTGACGATGGCCAGCAGCGGCACTTCGAACAGGATCACATGCAGCCACGGGCCGCGCAGGCGGATAAACAGCTCGCCGTTCTCGATCCCGGTGTGGATGTAGCGCAGGTTGAAGCGGAACAGGCCGAGGAAACGCAGGAAGTCCGGCTTGAGGAAACTGATGCGCTCCAGGAAACCCAGCTGGTCGGCGCTCAGGCTCAGTTCGGCGAGGCGTTCGACCTGGTAGCGGATTTCCGCCAGGTACGGACGCAGGTCTTCACTGTTGCGGCAGCGGAAATCCCATTCGACTTCGACGTTGGGGTAGTTGTGCAGCACCGCCTGCATCATGGTCAGCTTGTAGAAGTCGGTGTCCAGCAGGTTCTGCACAATGCGATCGCCAAAGGCCTTATCGCTCATAACGGGTATCTCCATGCCGGTCGCGCGTTACAGCGGCGTCCTGGCAGTTCTTGAATGAAGACCGCTAGTGGCGCATATCCGTTGGCGGTTTTACCAGCGATTTTTGTTGCGGGTGCCGGCCTCTTCGCGGGCAAGCTCCGCTCCCACAGGTTCTCTGTGGCGAGCGGGCTTGCCCGCGTTCGACTGCGCAGCAGTTGCAAAACAGGCTGTCTCGGTCTGCCTGATACACCGGATTCACAGGTTCTAGGGCCGCTTCGCAGCCCAGCGCGGGCAAGCCCGCTCGCCACAAGGGATCAGCTGTGGGTGAGAGGACCAAGCTGCTCCAGCATCCAGGAGACGAAATCCCGCACCTTCGGCACCTCCGCCGAATGCTCCGGGTACGCCAGGTAATAGGCATCATGACCGGGCATCGCATAGGGCCAGGCGAGCACCAGTTTACCCTCGACCAGTTCCTCTTCCACCAGGAACCTGGGCAGCAAGGCCACGCCGCAGCCGACCTGGGCGGCCCGGATGCACATATAGAAAGTCTCGAAGCGCGGCCCGTGGTAACTGTGTTCCGTGTGATAACCCTGGCTGTCGAACCAGTCGTGCCAGGCCTGGGGCCGCGAGGCGTTCTGCAACAGGACCAGCTCGCTCAACTGGGTCGGATCGCTGAAGGGCGTTTCCGGCAGGCAGCCCGGCGCGCACACCGCCACCAGCTCTTCACCGAACAGCTTCACGCACTCGGTGCCCGGTCGTGAACCCTGGCCGAAATAGAACGCCAGGTCGCTGCGCCCCTGCAGCAGGTCGTCGGCTTCCTGTTCGTTGCACAGGTCCAGGTGGATATGCGGGTGACGCAGGCGCCAGCCCTTGAGCCGTGGCACCAGCCAGCGGGCGCCGAAGGTCGAGGGTGTGGACACCCGCAGGACTTCGGTTTCACCGCCGTAGGAACGCAGGTAGTGGGTCGACATCTCCACCTGGGTCAGGATTTTTCGGACTTCCACCAGGTACAGATCCCCGGCCGGCGTCAGTTGCAGGCGCCGCCGTACCCGGCGAAACAGCAGGTGCTGCAACAGCTCTTCCAGCTGTGCGACCTGTTTGCTTACGGCGCTCTGGGTCAGGTTCAGCTCTTCTGCCGCACGGGTGAAGCTCAGGTGACGGGTGACGGCTTCGAAACATTGCAGGGCCGTGATCGAAGGCAGGTATCTTTTATTCAGCATGGACGGGCCTTTTTCTTCTGTCTTGCGCTGCATGAATAAATGGAATGATATCTCGCCTAATCGTCGTTTGTTGGCAAAGCTGAAGGCCGCTACAACTGAAGGCCTGAATCGTCGTGTTGTTTTCGACTGAAGCTTTCCGTTTTTTGCCTACAGGAGTGACCCCCATGGTTGCCGCATTGCTTGATCGTCTTGGTGTGAACCCGGCGCTGTATCAACAGGGCAAACAGCCCGTGCATTCGCCCATCGACGGCAGCCGCATCGCCGGCGTGAACTGGGAAGGCGCGGCTGAGGTCGAGCAGCAGGTCAGCCGTGCCGAGCACGCCTTTGAGGCCTGGCGCAAGGTCCCGGCCCCGCGTCGTGGCGAGCTGGTCCGTCAGTTCGGCGAAGTGTTGCGTGAATTCAAGGCCGACCTCGGTGAGCTGGTCTCCTGGGAGGCCGGCAAGATCACCCAGGAAGGCCTGGGTGAAGTGCAGGAAATGATCGATATCTGCGACTTCGCCGTAGGCCTGTCGCGCCAGTTGTACGGCTTGACCATCGCCTCCGAGCGTCCAGGCCACCATATGCGTGAGTCCTGGCATCCGCTGGGTGTGGTCGGCGTGATCAGCGCCTTCAACTTCCCGGTCGCGGTCTGGGCCTGGAACACCACCCTGGCGCTGGTGTGCGGCAACTCGGTGATCTGGAAACCGTCGGAAAAGACCCCGCTGACCGCGCTGGCCTGCCAGGCCCTGTTCGAACGCGTACTGAAAAACTTCAGCGATGCGCCCGAGTACCTGAGCCAGGTGATCATCGGTGGCCGCGACGCCGGTGCCGCCCTGGTCGATGACCCGCGTGTGGCGCTGATCAGCGCCACTGGCAGCACCCGCATGGGCCGCGAAGTGGCGCCGAAAGTGGCCGCGCGTTTTGCCCGCAGCATTCTCGAACTGGGCGGCAACAACGCGATGATCCTCGGCCCAAGCGCCGACCTGGACATGGCCGTACGGGCGATTCTGTTCAGCGCCGTCGGGACCGCCGGCCAGCGCTGCACCAGCTTGCGACGTCTGATTGCCCACGAATCGGTCAAGGCGGAAATCGTCACCCGTCTGAAAGCGGCCTATTCCAAGGTGCGTATCGGCCATCCGCTGGAAGGTAACCTGGTCGGTCCGCTGATCGACAAGCAAAGCTTCGAGAACATGCAGGACGCCCTGGAGCAGGCCCTGAGCGAAGGCGGCCGGGTGTTCGGTGGCGAGCGCCAGTTGCAGGACAAATTCCCGAATGCCTATTACGTGTCGCCGGCCATCGTCGAGATGCCGGAACAGAGCGACGTGGTCTGCCACGAAACCTTTGCCCCGATTCTCTACGTGATCGGTTACAAGGACTTCGCCGAAGCCCTGCGTTTGAACAATGCGGTGCCGCAAGGCCTGTCTTCCTGCATCTTCACCACCGATGTACGCGAGGCTGAACAGTTCATGTCGGCGGTGGGCAGTGACTGCGGCATTGCCAACGTCAACATCGGCCCGAGCGGTGCGGAGATCGGCGGCGCCTTTGGCGGCGAGAAGGAAACCGGCGGCGGTCGTGAGTCGGGTTCGGACGCCTGGCGCGGTTACATGCGCCGCCAGACCAATACCGTGAACTACTCGCTGGAATTGCCGCTGGCCCAGGGCATCACCTTCGACTGAGGCTCTGCGGGCGGCGTGGGCATCCGCAATGTCAGGATCGACACGGACATTGTAGGAGCCGGCTTGCCGGCGATGGCGTCCGTATGGACATCGCAAGGCTCAAGGGCCTCATCGCTGGCAAGCCAGCTCCTACAGGGGGTGTGCCCGGCCTCCCTGGCCACAGCGGATCATCTGCCTCAAGGTAAGTCTGAAGTGTGTTTGTTGGGTTTCATTTTCGGAGTCTGGCAATGCCGTTACGCGAAGAATGTCTATGGGAAACACTGACGCCGCAGCGGCCTGAAGCACCGTCCTTCAAGGGCGAGCTGAAGGTCGATGTCTGCGTTATCGGCACCGGTATCACCGGGCTCTCGGCCGCGATTCACCTGCGTGAACAAGGCAAGAGCGTCTGTGTACTGGAAGCCCATCGCACCGGCCACGGCGGTTCCGGGCGCAATGTGGGGTTGGTCAATGCCGGGATGTGGATTCCCCCGGACGAGATCGAGGCCGGTTTCGGCGAAGCGGTGGGCAGTCAGCTCAACCGCATGTTGGGGGCCGCGCCGGCCCTGGTCTTCAGCCTGGTGGACAAGCATGGCATCGATTGCCAGCTGCGCCGCGAAGGCACCTTGCACATGGCCCACAACGCCAAGGGCGAGGCCGATCTGCGCAGCCGCGAAGCGCAGTGGAAACGTCGCGGTGCACCGGTGGAACTGCTCACCGGCAAGAACTGCGAAATCGCCACCGGGACCAAAAAAGTTGCCGCTGCCTTGCTCGACCGGCGCGCCGGCACCCTCAATCCCATGGCCTATACCTCGGGCTTGGCCAAGGCTGCGTCGCGGCTGGGCGCGCAGTTGTTCGACCATTCCCCGGTCACCCGCCTGGAACGCCAGGGCCAGCGCTGGTCGGTGCAGACTGCCGAGGGCGCGGTCAGCGCCGAACAGGTGGTGATGGCCTCCAATGCCTACACCGAAGGCGAATGGACCGAACTGCGGCGCAACTTCTTTCCGGGCTACTACTACCAGGTCGCGTCCAGTCCGTTGACCGAAGAAGCTGCGCGGCAGATCCTGCCGGGCGGGCAGGGCTCCTGGGATACCCGCCAGGTGCTCAGCAGTATTCGCCGCGACGCCGACGGTCGCCTGTTGCTGGGCAGCCTGGGCAATGGCAACCAGAAACCGGCGTGGTTCCTGAGGGCTTGGGCCGATCGGGTACAGCAGCACTATTTCCCCTACCTGAAAAAGGTCGACTGGGAATGCACCTGGACCGGCTGTATCGCCTTCACCCCCGACCATCTGATGCGTCTGTTCGAACCGGCGCCCGGTTTAGTGGCAGTCACCGGCTACAACGGACGTGGGGTGACCACGGGGACGGTGGTCGGCAAGGCGTTCGCCGATTACCTGTGTAACGGAAATCCTCAAGCCCTGCCGATTCCCTTCGCACCCATGCGCCCGATTCCGGGCGTGGGCCTGCGCAGTGGTCTCTACGAGGCCGGTTTTTCGCTGTATCACGCGGGCCAGTGCCTGCGGATTGTCATTTGATACAACAAAAAATGCCGATTCGGACGGCGCTTTTGTTCGAGACGGCTAGCCTGTAATGGTGCGCGATGTAGCAGTCGCGCACCGCGAGTGTGCACTTCGGTGACGCACGTTGTTACAGGGTGGTTGCACACCCTTCGGTGCCACGGTTGCAATAGTGGCACTGCTGGGTTGCACCTTTTTCTTTGAAAGGTTCCACCTTCCGCGGTTTAGACGGTTGCACGCCCAGTTAAAAAGGGTCCGAAACAGTCCATAAAACAATAAGACAGCGACTTTTTGCAGAACAAAAAACCTATGGCACGCCCCTTGCTCTGAGCATTCATTGAAGTCGCAGTGCCAACTAAAAAAACCTTGGAGCACCACCTCATGTCCCAGACGTTTTACAAGAAAGGCTTTGTAGCCCTCGCAGTGGCTGCTGCGTTGGGTGTTTCTGCGTTTGCTCAGGCTGACGTCAAGATCGGCGTAGCGGGTCCGATGACCGGTGCCAACGCGGCATTCGGCCTGCAGTACATGAAAGGTGCACAAGCGGCGGCCGATGCGGTCAACGCAGCGGGCGGCGTCAATGGCGAGAAAATCGTACTGGTCAAGGGCGATGACGCCTGTGAGCCGAAACAGGCCGTGACGGTCGCCAAGGACCTGACCAACCAGAAAGTCGCCGGCGTTGTCGGGCACTTCTGCTCCTCCTCGACCATCCCGGCTTCGGAGATCTACGACGAAGCGGGTATCATCGCGATCACCCCGGGTTCCACCAACCCACAGGTCACCGAACGCGGCCTGGGTGCGATGTTCCGTATGTGCGGGCGTGACGACCAGCAAGGTATCGTCGCCGGCGACTACATCGTCGACGTGCTCAAGGGCAAGAAAGTCGCGGTCATCCACGACAAGGACACCTACGGCCAAGGCCTGGCGGATGCCACCAAGGCCCAGCTGATCAAGCGCGGCGTGACCCCGGTGATCTACGAAGGTCTGACCCGTGGCGAGAAAGACTTCAGCGCCCTGGTCACCAAGATCCGTGCCGCCGGTGCCGACGTCGTCTACTTCGGCGGCCTGCACCCGGAAGCCGGTCCACTGGTCAAGCAACTGCGTACTGAAGGCCTGAAAGACGTCAAGTTCATGTCCGATGACGGCATCGTTACCGACGAGCTGGTGACTACAGCGGGCGGCCCGCAATACGTTGACGGCGTGCTGATGACCTTCGGCGCCGACCCACGCCTGCTGCCGGACAGCAAGGCTGTCGTCGAAGCCTTCCGCAAAGCCGGTACCGAGCCAGAAGGCTACACCCTGTACGCCTACGCTTCGGTCCAGGCCCTGGCTGCCGGTTTCAACGGCGCCAAGTCCAACAAGGGTGAAGACGCGGCCAAATGGTTGAAGTCGCACCCGGTCAAGACCGTGATGGGCGAGAAGACCTGGGACGCCAAGGGCGACCTGAAGATCTCCGACTACGTGGTTTACCAGTGGGACAAAGACGGCAAATACCATCAGCTGGAAAAACAGAAGTGACATGAAGGCCTGACCCGGCTGGCGCCCCGTGCGCCGGCCAGTCGCCACGCGTGTCCGTGCAGTACCTGTCTTTTCTCGTAGAGCTGCACATGGCTGTGCTGCGACGGCGGTTGAACCCCGGTCCGTCGCGGTGCGCTTCTGTGCAGTCTCTCAAATGCGTGAGATTGCGTTATGGATGGTATTTTCCTGCAGCAACTGGTCAACGGCCTGACCCTCGGGTCGGTCTATGGCCTGATCGCCATCGGCTACACAATGGTCTATGGCATCATCGGCATGATCAACTTCGCCCACGGCGAGGTTTACATGATTTCCGCTTACCTCGCGGCAATCAGTCTGGCTCTGCTGGCTTACTTCGGTATTGAATCCTTCCCGCTCCTGATGCTCGGCACACTGATTTTCACCATCATCGTCACGGCGGTGTATGGCTGGGTCATCGAGCGTGTCGCCTACAAACCCCTGCGCAACTCGACCCGACTGGCACCGCTGATCAGCGCCATCGGTATTTCGCTGATCCTGCAGAACTACGCGCAGATCGCCCAGGGCGCCAAGCAACAAGGTGTACCGACGCTGCTAACCGGCGCCTGGCGCGTCGATGTCGGCACCGGCTTTGTCCAGCTCACCTACACCAAGGTCTTTATCCTGGTGGCCGCGTTCCTCGGCATGGGCCTGCTGACCTATGTCATCAAGTACACCAAGTTGGGCCGCATGTGTCGCGCGACCCAGCAAGATCGCAAGATGGCTTCGATCCTCGGGATCAACACCGACCGGGTGATTTCCTACGTGTTCATCATCGGCGCGGCCATGGCGGCCCTGGCCGGTGTGCTGATCACCATGAACTACGGCACTTTCGACTTCTACGCCGGCTTCGTGATCGGCATCAAGGCGTTCACCGCCGCGGTGCTCGGCGGTATCGGCTCGCTACCGGGCGCCATGCTCGGCGGGATCATCCTCGGCATCTCCGAATCGCTGTTCTCCGGCCTGGTCAACTCGGATTACAAGGACGTCTTCAGCTTCTCGCTGCTGGTCCTGGTACTGGTCTTTCGGCCGCAAGGCCTGTTGGGCCGTCCTCTTGTGTCGAAGGTGTAAGCAATGTCCTCAACCACTCAAAAATCGCTCGATATCAAAAAAAGCCTGGTTGACGCCATTCTCGCCGGCCTGGTCGCACTGATTGTCTTCGGCCCCATCGTCGGGGTCGTCCTGGAGGGTTACAGCTTCAACCTGCAGCCGACCCGCGTCGCCTGGTTGGTGGCGATTGTGATGCTCGGCCGTTTTGCCCTGAGCCTGTTCCTGCAAACCTCCAGGGGCCTGAGAATCCTCGAAGGCTTTGAAAGCACTGGCTCCGGGGTTCATGTACTGCCGCCCGATTACAAAACCCGTTTGCGCTGGATTGTGCCGCTGGTGATTGTCATCGCCGTGGTGTTCCCGTTCTTCTCCAACTCCTACCTGCTGGGCGTGGTGATTCTCGGTCTGATCTACGTCCTGCTCGGCCTGGGCCTGAACATCGTGGTCGGCCTTGCCGGCCTGCTCGACCTGGGCTACGTGGCGTTCTACGCCATCGGCGCCTACGGCCTGGCGCTGGGTTATCAATACCTGGGGCTGGGGTTCTGGACCGTCCTGCCGCTGGCCGCCATCACCGCCGCACTGGCGGGTTGCATCCTTGGCTTCCCGGTCCTGCGCCTGCACGGTGACTACCTGGCCATCGTGACCCTGGGTTTCGGCGAGATCATCCGCCTGATCCTCAACAACTGGCTGTCGCTGACCGGCGGCCCGAACGGGATGCCGGCACCGCTGCCGACCTTCTTCGGCCTGGAATTCGGCAAGCGGGCGAAGGAGGGCGGGATTCCCTTCCATGAGTTCTTCGGCATCGCCTACAACCCGGACGTGAAATACTATTTCATCTACGCGGTGTTGTTCCTGGTGGTACTGGCCGTGCTCTACATCAAGCATCGCCTGACCCGCATGCCGGTGGGCCGTGCCTGGGAAGCCTTGCGTGAAGACGAGATCGCCTGCCGCTCCATGGGCTTGAACCACGTGTTGGTGAAACTCTCGGCGTTCACCCTGGGCGCTTCGACCGCCGGTCTGGCCGGGGTGTTCTTCGCCACCTACCAGGGCTTCGTCAACCCGACCTCCTTCACCTTCTTCGAGTCTGCGCTGATCCTCGCCATCGTGGTGTTGGGCGGCATGGGTTCGACCATCGGTGTGGTGATCGCGGCGTTTGTACTGACCGTGGCGCCGGAGTTGCTGCGTAGCTTCGCCGAGTACCGCGTGTTGCTGTTCGGCGTCTTGATGGTATTGATGATGATCTGGCGGCCACGTGGCCTGATCCGTATCAGCCGCACGGGTGTGACCCCGCGCAAGGGCGTCCTGGTGGGAGGGGCTCACCATGAGTAATGACATCGTTCTGAAAGTCGAAAAGCTGATGATGCACTTCGGTGGGATCAAGGCCCTCAGCGACGTCAGCCTGCAAGTCAAACGCAACTCGATCTTTGCCCTGATCGGCCCCAACGGTGCTGGTAAGACCACGGTGTTCAACTGCCTGACCGGCTTCTACAAGGCCACCGGCGGCAAGATCGAACTGAATGTGCGCGACAAGCGCACCAATGTGATCCAACTGCTGGGTGAGTCCTTTCGCCTGGGGGATTTCGTTTCGCCGAAAACCTTCCTCAGCCGGCTCTACTACAAGATGTTCGGCGGCACCCATCTGGTGAACCGCGCCGGCCTGGCCCGGACCTTCCAGAACATTCGCCTGTTCAAGGAAATGTCGGTGCTGGAAAACCTGCTGGTGGCCCAGCACATGTGGGTCAACCGCAACATGCTCTCCGGCATCCTCAATACCAAGGGCTACCGCAAGGCTGAAAGCGACGCCCTGGACACCGCGTTCTACTGGCTGGAAGTGGTTGACCTGGTGGACTGTGCCAATCGCCTGGCGGGCGAGCTGTCCTACGGCCAGCAACGTCGCCTGGAAATTGCCCGGGCCATGTGCACGCGGCCGCGGATCATCTGCCTCGACGAACCGGCGGCGGGCCTCAACCCCCAGGAAACCGAAGCGCTGAGCGCGATGATCCGGCTGTTGCGCGACGAGCACGACCTGACCGTGGTGCTGATCGAGCACGACATGGGCATGGTCATGAGTATTTCCGACCACATCGTGGTACTGGACCACGGCAACGTGATTGCCGAGGGCGGTCCGGAAGCCATCCGCAACGACCCGAAAGTGATTGCCGCCTACCTGGGCGCCGATGAAGAGGAACTGGTATGAGTCAACCTATCCTCGAACTGAAGAACCTGGAAGTGTTCTACGGGCCGATCCAGGCCCTGAAAAAGGTCTCGTTGCATATCAACGAAGGTGAAACCGTCAGCCTGATCGGTTCCAACGGTGCGGGCAAGTCGACGCTGCTGATGTCGATCTTCGGCCAGCCGCGGGCGGCTGCGGGGGAAATCATCTACCGGGGCGTGGACATTACCCACAAGTCGTCCCACTACATCGCCTCCAACGGTATTGCCCAGTCTCCGGAAGGCCGCCGGGTGTTCCCGGACATGACCGTGGAAGAGAACCTGCAGATGGGCACCATCCCCATTGGCGACCGGTTCGTCGACGAGGACATGCAGCGCATGTTCGAGTTGTTTCCACGGCTCAAGGAGCGGCGTAACCAGCGGGCCATGACCATGTCCGGCGGCGAGCAGCAGATGCTGGCGATTGCCCGGGCGCTGATGAGCCGGCCCAAGTTGCTGTTGCTGGACGAACCGAGCCTGGGCCTGGCGCCGATCGTGGTGAAGCAGATTTTCGCCACTCTGCGCGAGCTGGCGGCTTCGGGCATGACCATCTTCCTGGTGGAGCAGAACGCCAACCACGCGCTGCGCTTGTCGGACCGGGCCTATGTGATGGTCAACGGCGAGATTCGCCTCAGTGGTACCGGCAAGGAGCTGTTGGTCAACGAGGAAGTGCGTAACGCCTATCTGGGCGGGCATTGAGTCTCACGGCCTGATGCTGATCCCGCAAGGATTGTGCAACCCTGAAACGCCCCGTGATCTTCGGATCCGGGGCTTTTTTTTGTCTGTCCATCGCCTGGATCCGAAATTGTGGAAAACAATCTGGGCAACCTGCCAAAGTGCGACATGAAACCGCTGCAAATGATTGTTTTGTCATCAATTTGACTTGTCCCCGTTTGCTGTGGAGGTGGCTGTGGGTAACGTGGGAGTAGCTGGCTGAGAGCCTTTGAAACCGTGGCTTGCAGCGCGCTGGTTGTTTTTTGATCGGTGGTGTTTTGCAAAGCGCCGAGCCGTTTTGTCAACAGGTATATTGTCACGCCTTGCGCCCGGCAAGCGGCCGGTCCAGCCTGTGGATAACTCTGTGGGCAAACTCTGGAAACATGCCCCCGGGTGGCGTAATTACTGGCCTGGAGCCACTGGCGCGAAATCGTCCACAGGGGCTTTTTCGCCGGTGGCTGCACAACGGCTGTTCCGGGGTCAAGGGAAAAACTTTTGAAATACCGCTGGAGGCCTTGTGTACAGCGGATCGGCGGGTTTTCGAGTTGCCCCCGGATACTGTGGACGGGGCTGTGGATAAGGTGCGTACAGCAGGCTCCAGGCCACGGTTTGCGTGGCTTTGCTGTGATTGAACGTTTTTTGTACAGTTGTGCTGTTTTCAATATTCCATTTCGTCACTGGCCGGCGTTGAGGCATGCTGCGCAACGACCGTATTCATATCTGGTGGCCTGCGGGCCGAGCAAGGAGAACTCCATGACATCCACGTTGTTTATCACGGGCGCAACTTCCGGTTTTGGCGAGGCCTGTGCCCGTCGTTTTGCCGAGGCCGGCTGGAAGCTGGTGCTCACCGGCCGTCGCGAAGAGCGCCTGAATGCCTTGTGCGCGGAGCTGTCGAAACAGACCGAAGTGCATGGCCTGGTACTGGATGTGCGCGACCGCAAGGCGATGGAAGAGGCTATCGCCAACCTGCCGCCGAGCTTCGCCAAGCTGCGCGGGCTGATCAACAATGCGGGCCTGGCCCTGGGGGTCGATCCGGCGCCCAAGTGCGACCTGGACGACTGGGACACCATGGTCGACACCAATATCAAGGGCCTGATGTACAGCACCCGTCTGCTGCTGCCGCACCTGATTGCCTATGGCCGTGGTGCGGGGATCATCAACCTCGGCTCGATTGCCGGCAACTACCCGTACCCGGGCAGCCATGTCTATGGCGCGACCAAGGCGTTCGTCAAACAGTTCTCCCTGAACCTGCGTTGCGATTTGCAGGGCACGGGCGTGCGGGTGACCAATATCGAGCCGGGGCTGTGTGAGAGTGAGTTCTCGCTGGTGCGTTTTGCCGGTGACCAGGCGCGTTACGACGCGACCTATGCCGGTGCCGAACCGATCCAGCCGCAGGACATCGCCGAGACGATCTTCTGGGTGCTCAACACCCCGGCCCACGTCAATATCAACAGCCTCGAGCTGATGCCGGTGAGCCAGACCTGGAGTGGGTTTGCGATTGAGCGCAATAAGGGCTGAGATAAGGCCTTTGAAACCGCTACAAAACCTGTAGGAGCCGGCTTGCCGGCGATGGCGGCCGAAAGATCGACGCAGGGCTCAAGGGCCTCATCGCCGGCAAGCCGGCTCCTACAGGGATCAAGGTTCAGCCGAAATAGTCGGCCAGGCCACTCAGGCAGGTCGCCAGGTGATACGGCGTGGTCGACGGCATATCGCGCCGGCTGACCTCGCCCTTGGCGTCCAGGCACTCATGCCAGCCGCCCTGATGCAGGAAGTGCTGCTGCAAGGCGGCCAGCTGGTGCTGTAGGCGCGCCAAGTTATCCACACGCAACGTCAGCGCCCGCAGGTATTCGGCCTGGGCCCAGATCCGTTGGGTGCCGTCGCGCAGGCTGCCGTCGATGCCAAGCATGCCGCTGACCGCGCCGCTTTGCGGATCGACACCCGATTGCTCGGCGAAGGCGAACGCGCGTTCCAGCGAGCCATGCAGCGCGGTGCCGCGTAGCAAGGGCGATGATTCCAGCAGGAACAGCCATTCGAACTGATGGCCCGGTTCGAACCAGTTATCCACAGCCCCCAGCGGTTTCTCCAGCATCACGCCGTGGTGGCGGTCGATAAAGCGTTGCTGCATGCCGGCCGCCAGGGCCAGCAGTGCATCTTGCGTGGCGGCATCTTCACGCACCGACAGGGTCGCCAGAAAGGCTTCGGCCAGGTGCATCAACGGGTTCTGCAACGGCCCGCTGCCCAGGGGCGACCAGTCGCGCTCCAGGCTCGCCTCATACAGGCCGTCGCCATTGGCGAAACGCACGGCGATCACTTCCAGGGCGGCATTGAGCACCGACTCCACCAACGGCTCGCGGACCTTGGCCCAGTAATGGGCGCAGGCGAAGAGAATGAAGGCGTGGGTGTAGAGATCCTTGCGGGTGTCCAGCGGCTTGCCGTGCGGGTCGATGCTGTAGAACCAGCCGCCGTACTCGGCATCGTGGAAATGCCGTTGCAGCGAACGGAACAGTGCGCTGGCGCGTTCGCCGGCGGCCGGGAAGGCCGCGTCGCCGATCAGGCTGGAAAACAGATACAACTGACGGGCACAGGCCATGGCGCGATAGCGTTGCGGGGGCAGTGGTCGATGGTCGGCATCCAGCGCCTCAACGGGCAGCGCCATGTCGGCGTTCCAGCCGGGGCCTTGCCACAGCGGCACGATGACCTGGCGGAAGTGGTCTTGCACGGTGTTGAACAGTGCACTCAATTCAGGCGTGGAGGCGGAGCTGGAAACATCGGGCATCGGCTGGCGTCGTCAGGGCAAGGGCGGTTGCGCGACATGTTAACAGGCGGTAGCGGACGATGCTGTTGTTGTGGTGAGTAGACAGTAGGAATAGCGCTATGGGGTCTTGAGATATTTTCGGTGATCATGCGGGCCTCTTCGCGGCGGTGCGGCGTCCCGACAAGCCCTGCTCCTACAGTGTGGCGTCGTTCACCGATTTCGAATACGACACGAGACTGTAGGAGCAGGGCTTGCCCGCGAAGAGGCCGGTTCTGGCGCTACAAGACTCAGCCCGCCAGCAACCAAACCCCAGTCGCCGCCGACGCAACACCGGCCACCCGCACCAACGGTGCCGCGGCTTGCGGCAGTACCCGCACCACGGCATAACCCAACGCATGTAAAGTCGCGGTCGCGACCACAAATCCTGCCGCATAAGCCCACGGGCTCGACATCTCCGGCAGCTCAAGACCATGCGCCACACCGTGGAACAACGCAAACAGCGCCGTCGCCGCCATCGCCAGGCTCAGCGGTGGCCGTACCGCCAGCGCCACCGCCAGGCCCAGGGCCAATACCGAAGCGGCAATCCCGCTCTCCAGCGCCGGCAATTCCAGCCCTTCGAAACCCAACACCCCACCGACCAACATGGTGCCGACAAAAGTGCAGGGCAACGCCCAGCGCTCGGTGCCTTGTTGCTGCGCCGCCCATAAACCGACCGCCACCATCGCCAGTAAGTGATCGATGCCACTGATCGGATGGCTGACACCGGCCATCCAGCCGCTGTCGCCATGGCCGGGGTGGGCAAAGGCGACGGCGGGTATCAGCAACAGGGCGAGGGTGCCGAGGATCTTCTTCAATGTCATGGACGGGATTCCTGCTGGTTGAGAGAGGGGATTGCCAAGCCTCAGGCTGCCGTCAGCAGGCCCTGGCGCTCGATAAAGGCGACGATGGCGTCCAGGCCATGTCCGGTTTTCTGGTTGCTGAAGACAAACGGCTTGTCGCCACGCATGCGCCGCGTGTCGCTGTCCATCATCTCCAGGGAGGCGCCCACCAGCGGTGCCAGGTCGATCTTGTTGATCACCAGCAGGTCGGACTTGCAGATCCCCGGCCCGCCCTTGCGCGGCAGCTTGTCGCCGGCCGACACATCGATCACGTAGATCGTCAGGTCGGAGAGTTCCGGGCTGAAGGTCGCCGAGAGGTTATCGCCACCGGACTCCACCAGGATCAGGTCCAACCCCGGGAAGCGGCGGTTCAACTGGTCAACGGCTTCGAGGTTGATCGAAGCATCTTCGCGAATCGCGGTGTGCGGGCAACCGCCGGTTTCCACGCCGATGATCCGCTCCGGGGCCAGGGCCTCGTTGCGCACCAGGAAGTCGGCGTCTTCGCGGGTGTAGATATCGTTGGTGACCACCGCCAGGTTGTAGCGGTCGCGCAGGGCCAGGCAGAGGGCCAGGGTCAGGGCGGTCTTGCCGGAGCCCACCGGGCCGCCGATACCGACACGCAGAGGTTGTGCGTTCATCATGTTCTCCTAGGAACGAAACAGGCGGCTGTACTGGCGCTCATGGGCCATGCACGCCAGTGACAGGCCGAAGGCGGCGCTGCCGATGGATTGAAGGTCTTGGGCCGTGGCGGCTTGCTGGGCCTGTTGCAGCAGGGGCAGCAATTCGCTGGTCAGGCGCTGGGCGGCTTGCTGGCCCAGGGGCAGGGTTTTCATCAGCACGGCCAGTTGGTTTTCCAGCCAGCTCCAGAGCCAGGCGGCCAGGGCATCCTGGGGGCTGATGTGCCAGGCGCGGGCGGCCAGCGCCCAGCCGAGGGCCAGATGGGGTTCGGTCTGCTGTGCGAGGAAGGTGCGGGCGGCGTCATCCAGCTCCGGCAGGCCGCTGAGCAGTTGCTGCAGGGAATAACCCATCTGCCGGCTTTCCTGATACAGCTCGCGGGTTTCACGGCTGGCGCGGTGTTCTTCGCAGAGCTGCTTCAACCCGGTCCAGTTTTCGTCCGCCGCCGCCTGGCAATGGGCGAGCAGCAGCGGCGCTTCGAAGCGGGCCAGGTTGAGCAGCAATTGATCGGCGATCCAGCGTCGGGCGCCGTCTGCGTCCTTGACCCGGGCCTGTTCCACGGCCATTTCCAGGCCCTGGGAATAGCTGTAGCCGCCGATCGGCAATTGCGGGCTGGCCAGGCGCAACAGCGCCCAGGCCGGATTCATGGGCGCACACCGAACTGGTGCAGGCGCGGCGGATAGTTGAAGTCTTCATCGCCGTGGCGGGAATGATGATGGCCGCCGCCGTAGGCGCCGTGTTCCGGTTGGAACGGGGCTTCGAGGGTTTCGGCGTGGGCCCCGAGCTGTTCGAGCATGGCCTTGAGCACGTAGTCATCAAGCAGCCTGAGCCAGCCGTCGCCGACTTGCAGGGCGACGTGGCGGTTGCCCAGGTGATAGGCGGCGCGGGTCAGTTCGAAGGCATTGCGACAGGTGACGTGCAGCAGTTGTTCGGGGCGCGCACAGACCCGCACGATGCGGCCGTCCTCGGCTTCCAGGTATTCACCGTCGTACAGCGGTGGCTGGCCACGTTCGAGGAACAGTCCTACGTCCTCGCCTTCGGCACTGAAACAGCGCAGGCGACTTTTGCTGCGGGCCTCGAAGTTCAGGTGCAGCTCGGCGGCCCAGGTGGATTGCGGTTCGATTCTGCGATGAATCACCAACATCAGGAGGCTTCCGGCAATGAGCGATGCTTGAGCTAGAGCAAGGGGCTTGCCAATCGTTCGCTGCGTAGGAAAGTCCCGTCAGAAAGCGTTGGGTGCCTGAAAAGGGAGCGTAGTCATGTTTCAGAATGTTTCAAGATGGTGCGCAAGTGGTGTTTCTGCGCTTTTGTGGTGCTTTTCGGGCCTCATCTCCGGCAAGCCAGCTCCCACAGGTCCGCGTTTCAACGCCAAGATCGTGTTGTGCGGGCGTGGGATGCGACATCGTGCGGGTAGCTGGATCCTGGCGCGCCTTTAAACGTGTAGGAGCCGGCTTGCCGGCGATCCGGGTGCAGGGCACCCGTTCCGGCTACTCGGTACTGCCCAGCCCTTGCCAATGCTTCAAACCGATAAAGATGAAGCGCAGTTGCTGGGTGATCTTGGCCTGGGGCGTCAGGTGGTCTGGCAGGGGGGCGGACGGCGGGTCGATGATGTCCGGCAGGGTGGCGAACACGCTTTTGACGATCAGGTCGGCCATGACCGCCAACCCGGCCGGGTCCAGGTGGTCGAGCTTGGGCATCAGGCCCAGGTCGGTCGCCAGGTCCGTGCTGATATTTTCCCGCAACGCCCCGATGGCCTGGCGCACTGGTAGCGAACCACCGTATTGCTCACGGGCGAGGAACAGGAACTGCGAGCGATTGGCCGCCACGACATCAAGGAAGATCCGCACCGACGCATCGATGATGCCGCCCATGACGAACTCATTGTGGCGCACCAGCCGGATGGTTTCGCGGAAGGTCTGGCCGACTTCGCGCACCAGGGCCAAGCCGAGCTGGTCCATGTCGTCGAAGTGCCGGTAGAAACCGGTGGGCACGATTCCGGCGGTCTTCGCCACTTCCCGCAGGCTCAGGCTGCCGAAGCCACGGCCGGACTCCATCAGGTGCCGGGCAGCGTCCATGAGCGCGTGTCGAGTCTGTTGTTTCTGTTCGGCGCGGGGCAGCATCGCAAGGGTATTTTTCTGGATGAAGAGAGCGGCGCACTCTAGCAAATCAGCTTTGCCTGCGTCGAACCAAGAGAAGGGGACTTCGAATATTCGGGGTCTTGAAATGTCAAAGCCCGATCCAGGGGGATCGGGCTTTTTTCCAGGCCAGCAAGACCTTAACTCAGGCTACTGTTGCGTTCGATCACACGGTCACCACCGTCTTGGACCAGACCTTTCTCTTCCAGGCGAGCACGGCCCCCTTCGGCGACTTCGCCATTTTTGCCGATAGAGGTGTGGTCGCTACCGTCAGCAGCCAGGGTTTCGCCCAGTGGCGTACGGTCAGAACCATCGGAGGCCAGGGTTTGACCCTGAGGTGTGCGGTCCGAGCCATCGGAGGCCAGGGTTTGGCCCTGAGGTGTGCGGTCCGAGCCATCGGAGGCCAGGGTTTGACCCTGAGGTGTGCGGTCCGAGCCATCGGAGGCCAGGGTTTGACCTTGAGGTGTGCGGTCCGAGCCATCGGAGGCCAGGGTTTGGCCCTGAGGGGTGCGGTCAGAGCCATCGGAAGCCAGGGTATTCAGCACTTGGCTAACCGTTGCATGGCTGGCTTGAGCCTGTGGTGCAGCTTGTTCACGGGCTGGCAACGCGTAGGCATTGGCAGCCAGGACGGCAAGGGTGAGGCTGAGGATTAATTGGCGTTTCATGATCGGTTGCTCCGTAGGAGGGCGATAAAGTGGGTACGGAGCTAATGCTACTCTTGCAAAATCGATATAAAAGTTCATAAGCACAATGGTAATAATCAACGGAATTGATTGTTCTACCCAAACCCCTCTAGACCGAGGCTTGCAGCGCGTTACCTTTGCCCCGTAATGGGTATTTTCGACCCACTGCCGCGCCACAGGGGGGCAGGCAGTGAACGAAAAGCTGGCGGATTGGTCAGGACCGTTCGTTCGCGAGCGGTCTCGATTTATGCGCAATGGCGTTAAACCTTGTCGGGCGTTTGCCGGTCGTAAAGGCATAATGCGTCGATTTTTGGACGCTCAGTCGTTCTAGGAGCCCCGTGCAATGACGCGCACTCGAAAGATCCTTGCCTGGACCGGCGCCAGCCTCGTCCTCCTGCTGGCCGTGTTGGTCGCCGTCATCGCCTTGTTCGATTGGAACCGGGTCAAGCCGCCGATCAATGCCAAGGTCTCGGCCATCCTCCATCGTCCTTTCGCCATCAACGGCGACCTGTCCTTGCGCTGGCAGCGTGAAGCCGACGAAGGCGGCTGGCGGGCCTGGGTGCCTTGGCCGCATCTGATTGCCGAGGACCTGACCCTGGGCAATCCCGACTGGTCGAAAAACCGGCAGATGGTCACGCTCAAGCGGGTCGAGTTGCGCCTCTCGCCGCTGCCGTTGTTGGTGCAGCAGGTGGTGATCCCACGTATCGACCTGACCGAACCCAATGTCAACCTCGAACGCCTGGCCGATGGCCGCGCCAGCTGGAGCTTCCAGTTCGACCCCAAGGACCCGAATGCCGAGCCGTCCAAGTGGGTGGTGGATATCGGCGCCATCGGCTTCGACAAGGGCCATGTCACCCTCGACGACCAGAGCCTGAACGCGCACCTGGACTTGGTGATCGACCCGTTGGGCAAGTCGATTCCGTTCGGCGATATCGTCGGCGACAAGGCGGCGAAAAAGGCTCTGGAGAAAGGTTCCGCACCACAGGATTACGCTTTTGCGCTGAAGGTCAAAGGCCAGTACCACGGCCAGAACCTCGCCGGTAGCGGCAAGATCGGCGGCCTGCTCGCGTTGCAGGACGCGGCCAAACCTTTTCCGGTCCAGGCCGATGTGAAAATCGCCGACACCCGGATCGCCGTCGCCGGGACCCTGACCGACCCACGCAACCTCGGCGCCCTCGACCTGCGCCTGACGCTGTCCGGCAGCAGCCTGGGCAACCTGTACCCGCTGACCGGTGTCACCCTGCCGGATTCGCCGGCGTATGAGACCGACGGCCATCTGATCGCCAAGCTGCGCGATCCGGCCGGGGCCGCGTTCACCTACGAGAACTTCAACGGCAAGATCGGCACCAGCGATATTCACGGCAGCCTGGTTTACCTGGCGAGCCAGCCGCGGCCCAAACTCAGTGGCACGCTGGTCTCCAATCAATTGCTGATGACTGACCTGGCGCCGCTGATCGGCGCCGACTCCAACGCCAAGCAGAAGGCCCGTGGCGGCGAAAGCAAGCAGCCTGCGGACCGGGTGCTGCCGGTGGAAGAGTTCCGCACCGAGCGCTGGCGCGATATGGACGCCGATGTCGAATTCACCGGCAAGCGCATCGTCCACAGCAGCGAATTGCCGTTCACCGACCTGTATACCCACCTGGTGCTAACCGATGGCGAACTGAGTCTTGAACCCCTGCGTTTCGGCGTGGCCGGTGGCAAGCTCGACGCGCAGATCCGCCTCAACGGCCGCACCACGCCGATGCAGGGCCGGGCCAAGCTGACGGCGCGCAACTTCAAGCTCAAGC
>Ga0209888_1000148_pt1 | contig 44942 bp, 111 predicted proteins | sample OrgsoiDNA_201059_FD_185807 | JGI IMG/M metagenome (GOLD analysis project Ga0209888, IMG submission 185807) | Permafrost soil microbial communities from the Arctic, to analyse light accelerated degradation of dissolved organic matter (DOM) -... | ecosystem: Environmental > Terrestrial > Soil >...
GTCCCAGCCACTTGAAGAATGCTGCTTCTTCACGCAGATCAGCAAATTGAATTGGTTCGTTGTTGAAATGCTTATAGACGTTGCCATGTTCGATGATTTCGATGTCATCCTCCTTGGCATAGGTGGTACCACCCAGAACGTTCTTGTTTGCATCGCAGATACGATAGTTGTACATGGGCTTACCATCGGACACTTCTTGTTTCATCCGATAGTAGTCAATACGCTCAATAATGCCGTATTCTGCTTCCATGTTGAAACGTTTGCAACTGACGCGTACGAAGTCGCCTTCCCACGCTTTCGTGACTGGAAGATCACGCAAGAAAACACGATGCTCGTACTTGGCATCAACTTCAGCCCAGGTGTCATCCGTACTTTCTGCACGCTTTACCGCATAGCGACGCTTTTCTTCCGCAGTGTCAATCATCTTTAACTTCCAGCCATTGGGCTCGGTGGTCGTACCGTCGTCCCATTTGACGATAGCTTGACCGTCCACTTCGTAAACACCCGGCTTGCGAATGCACAGCCCAACACGGTCTTCGAACACGGTGACACGTTCACGTCCTACGCATTCACCTTGCATCCCATCTGCAGGGTCACCTTCGGACTTGTAGTATTCTTCCTTGTGGTCAATACGAAATACTACGCGATCACCAACACGAATCATATCATTTACCATGCTATCTCCTTACTAGTTGTCCATATATACAGTGTATGTTCATGTGAACGAATATGCAAGCGCCAAATGAATAAAGGCCCCAATTAAGGAGCCTTTAGTCTACTGACAGATCACTTTGCAAATACTTGCTCGGCCTTCTTCAGAACCAGTATTGTGGTTGACCACGTGAATGTCCCCACGATGAATGCCAATACTACCATTGGTACTTGGATACTTGGATTTTTGTTGTAGACAAACCCACCAACAACCACGATTATTGCCACTAACGTTAGCCTAGCCACCCGTTCAGTAACCGATGCAAGATACCACCAAACAGCCAGTAGCACGGCGATGAAAATAATAAAACCAAAATTAAGCGATTGCATCATTTCTCCTTGTGTGATTACCATAAACCTATGATAGGTTCATATGACAAATAGCACAAGCATCAAATGAACAAAAGCCCCAATTAAGGGGCTTTTTCATTGCACGTTTACTTTATTCCGTGAACGTGTAGAAGATACCAAACGCAGTCAGCTCTTCGATATACGAACTACCATCAAGCGTGAAAAACTTACCCCGGTTACGCATGATCATTGCGTGTACGTGAACATTGTCGCTGTACACTTTGAACTTCGTCATTTGATCCATGTTTACTGAAAATGTACCAGGCATCTCGTTCTCCTTGTTGTTTACCATGTATCTATAATACGTTCATTCACGTATGGCTACAAGCTTTACTTTGAGTATTACGCCAGAGGGATATTCTTCGACAAGAAATTGTAAACCTTATTCAGACCATGTTCCTTGATCGCGGAGACAATCGCATCTTCTGCCACTTGCGAATTGGTCATCTGTACGATGCGATCAGCATCCAAGCACAGTTCGATAGCTTCCTTGTTGGAACAGTCACCGACATCAGCATTGATTCCGTTCCATACCCGACGAATGGGACCACGGACAACTGCGAGAAAGTCTTGATCAAGTTTCATTGCGTTTTCCCTTGTTTGTTTACCATGTTCTTATGATAAGTTCATATGGCAAAAAGCGCAAGCAAAAGCTCGCGCTAGATGAACAACCAACCAGTTACCTTATACTTGTGGTAATCCGTGTTTTTCGAAATACCGATAAATGTCATCACGTACCCCAGTATCATCTAGGCCCCACATGAACGCCTGGATTTTCAACTCCCGGGTCAATGTGTCGAAATACTTGCGACATAGTTCTTTGGGGAAGGCGGTGTATGACTGATCTAACAGTTCTACTAGAACGTCGGCCATACTACCGGAGTCTTGGGCGAACAGTAAGTCACCGATGTCATTCAGAATTTCTTCTTCCGTACGAATATTTCTCGTGACAATGACGGAGTCAACTCGAATCGTTTTCAACACATCTCCTTTATGATACGTTTGATTTTGGCCGCAAGCACCATGCGATCTAGTCGTTTTTTCAAACAGTTTTTTCGTCCGCCTTGAGCACGATAGTCAATATCAATCTTGAGCACTTCTTTGCTTACTTCGGCCAACAGCAGTCTGGCAAACTGTGCCAACTCATCGTTCACCATTACGGTAGCCCCGTCATTTTGACGGACGACGATAAGCTTCACCCCATAACGGGAGACTTCAAAGCCCGCTTCCTCTGCTAGCTTATTGATATCAATCAACGGAGTGCTCATTGCTAGTCCTTGATATCAAATCGATCTTTGATCAGTCGCTCAGCTTCTTCCAATATGCCGCTGGAAGTCCAATTATCGGCATCAATGCAGTTGTGAACTGCCAAGCAATCTTTGATAAGCAGCTCAGCAAACTTTTCCAGTTCGAGTGCCAAGAAAAAGTCACTACCAATAGAACAGATATTCGGTGCAACTTTGGAAGCGTCAACTGCGTATTTGTACGCTTGGCGCGCCAACTCATGCATTCGTTCATTCATATGCTACTCCTTATTCACGATATCGTATTATAGGTTCATATGAACGAACACGCAAGCTACTCAAAGTACAAGCATGAACCTTCAGGTAGGTAATAGTTAATGTGAATAATTACCGTTTCAACCTCAGGCATTTCGCAGCTTGGTAGGGTTGCATGGAGGCTGGGATCAACTATGTATATCCCACATTCAGGATCTCTATCAATCACTACCCAGTGCCATCCATTGTATCTAACCAGCGTTTTAGCAATGCAGGGAGTTGGTATCGAGTCCCAGTCTTTGAACACCTTACGTTTAACTGTTCGGCCCGTAGCACCCAATACTCGCTGCAATTCACCTACCTTACTGGATAGTGGTTTCCTTTTATTTTCATGTAGCTTGTCAGCTATGAATAGTTCCAGGGCAGCTTCGTAAGTAATACCCAATAGCATTGCAGCACAAGCCACACCGCAGTCGTGTGATTCTCTTTGATGTATTTTTGTTATCATGCATCTATTTACAGTCAGACATGGTGAAAGGCCATAACGGCCTAACCCATGCAGTTTCAGATTTTCTTCTTACTTGAACTTACCATTGTCGATTAGATCAATGGCTTGTTCACGGGTGTAAGCATGCTGCTTCACCAAAATCGTAATTCCGAATTTCTTCGTGATTGTGGCGCTAGATACGGCCAGTGCAATGCCCATCGGATCATGGTTAGTTCTTGCTTTCATATCAATCTCCAGGTTACAGAAACCACATTTTCTGTGCTGCTCGCTTTTGTGCTAATTCGAGCCGTTTGTTTTGTTCATCAAGTTGCTGTTGCTGTTCATCTGGAGATAATGACGCCCAATGATTACGGGTCGCAATATGACCAATCCAAACAATCCCCAGCAAACTAAGCATGGCTAGTAAGCCAAACCCGCTAGCCATCCATAAATCATGATTCATCTTAGTGATCTCCCATTTAGGGTTCAGGCATAACCAAGTTTGCGGAACACTTGATTGTGGTATTCAGTAAGCATTACTTTCATGGATCCGAACACCTGGTTGCATACCGAGAATGCTATTTCTTGCTGCTTCTCCGGTACTTCAGCATGACAATGAAGTGTAAAATAATAGGAAGAAAGCTTCAAATCAATGTCCATACACGCTTTCATTTTTGCCGTGAGATTGGTGATTCGATCACCACTACGCTGGTTATATTCAACCATATGCTTACGAAGTGCAATCTTCATATCGCACTTAACATCAGCCAGCTCTATAATAAGCGGATGGATGGGAAATTCAAAATGCTCAAGGATCAATGCTTGATAGCGATCCAAATATGCGTCGTTCATTATATCTCCGCGTTCATTACCTTATTCATATGGTATATTCATACGAATGAATAAGCAAGCTGGAAATGAAAAAAGCCCTAGAGTAACTCTAGGGCTTTTCTGTGTATCAGTACGGGATTACATTGTGTCTTTAGTGTCAACCAACTCGTCCTGCATTGCATATGCAAGTTGAAAGCAACCAGACTTTTTCAAGTTCTTGATAATATCAACCAGGGAACCACCCATATCTTCTGCGTCATTATCGTTCTCGTAGAACACCCAGCCTTCTACTTCCTTACTAGTTGGGTTATATCCAACAATCAACTTCACGTCACCGTTGGATGGATCTGAACTAACGTTCCACTCAGTGAATTGCTTTTGCATTTCTGCTGCACGTCCCGACATAAACACACCCATGAAGCGAGCCAATGTCTTTGGAAACTCAGCACTGTTAAAGTGCATTGCACTTTTCGGTGCTTGCTTGGGTTTCTTTGCTTCAGTTACGTCAGTATCAAGCAATTCACGAACCATAGGATCCTGCCACGCCTTGAGCCCTTGTTCTTTTGCAATACGATCAAATGCTGGATTTGACTTCATGGAATCAAAGCGCCCTTTTACCTTGGCGGCTGGAATGTTTTCCTTCCCTACCGTCTTACGGGCCTGGCTACCCAACTTGATACCAACGTTGTAAAACGGAATTTGTGCTTGTGAGAGACCAGTATCATCAGCCAATACACCACCAAATTCAGCCTTGAAGCCACGTGCGAAAGCTGAATGTGCCTTCTTCTCGTCAAATGGAGCAGGTGTCTTTTCCTGTTTTGGTTCAAGCTGCGATGGATCATGCAGATAGTCGAAGGGTGATTGAATAGCACCCGCTTCTTTTACTTGACTTGACTCATTGAGCAAGTTCATATATTTGCGGAAAACGTTTGCGTTGGAAACCATGAATTATCCTTATTGGTGTAAAGGATATTTATAACCACGCATTTTTATTATGCGAACGTTTTCGTTAAACTAATTGAATGTGTTTCGACAGGAACTTGAGCACTTTCGCATAATCATGTTCCATCATCGCTGCATCAATAGCTTTGTCAGCTATTACAGCGTCAGCATACGCTTGCGTGCCTTGGGCAGTAGTGGTCATACGATCAGCGTCGATACACAGCTCTATGGCCTCTTCGTTGTCTTCGCAGTGAGCATCCGGAGAGATCTCGTTCCAGGTTGCCCACATCGGTGCGTATACGATCTTGATGAAGTCTTGATTCAGTTTCATGTTGCTCTCCGTTCTGTTCACCAGGTTCTTATGATATATTCATTTGAACTATGAATCAAGGTATTCGTCGTGGCTATGAACTTCACCGAAGAGGCCAACGTTGTTACCTATCTTCGCTGCTTCACGTTTTAGATACAGGTTGTACTTCATGAACGAAACATCTCGCCACATAATGAATAGATTCAACAGACCAAAAGGAGACCAAAGAATAACGAAGTACCAGTTGAACATACGGCGCACTGGCATGGTAAACATTTTACTGAATTGGCTCAACAGCTTGCCCACTATCACCTGCGCCAGTGCCATGATGACAGCACCACTCAGCAGCCAGAATAAGATAAGGTAAAAGGCTAGTTTCATGTTTGGTGTTCCTTAGTCTTCGTTGTCATCATCTTCGTCGTCATCACCAGCACTATTATCGTCATCGTAGCAACTAGCACCTTCGTAAAAGCATAGAATCTTGAGTGCTTTTTCGTCTTGCTTCAGCTTGTCGCTGATGACAATAAAGCAATGAGGTAAGTCATCACCGCCTGCAATGCCCCAGTTATAGTCTTCATCTTTCTGGTAGCCGAGTGCGGCAAATTCAGCATCAAGCTCATCCATAGTTTCTTGGTCACTAAGTTCATCGGTGATACCAAGAATGAGTTCATTGTAGCTGTTGGTGAAACGTTCGTATGCCATTTGCTTATCCGGTTGTTTACCATGTTCCTATGTTAATTTCATATGAACATGGTTGCAAGCAAATTAATGCGTAAGATCGTTATCGCTGAGATAAAACTGCAATGCTTCGTTCATATTGCTAAAGCCCTTATGGCCTCGGAATGATGATACGAACATACACTTGTCAGGGTTCATAGCCTCTTTGGGATTTTTAAGCTCTAACAGAAACAATTCGCAATAGTGTCGATTTTTAATCGGACGTCTCGCAACGATTGTATATTTCTCGGTGTCGACTTCATTCTTGATAACCGCATCGACGCATTTGGTTTCAAGCACGATACGAGTGTCGTTTTCGCGCAATTGGGCAGCACAAGCCTCGACATCAACAGAAGCCTTGTATTCAACATACCAACTGTTGGTAACTCTATTCCAAAAAGCAGCCGCACCCGTATGCTCAAATACCTCGGCATCAGGACGAAATTTAAACTTGCTGATGATTTCAATCTGATTTTGCTCGTGCATGGCGTCCTCCAGCTTTTATGAAAGTCATATGATGCGTTCATATGAACATAATTGCAAACGTATTAGGCGAGATCAAACAACTTGTTGAGCATATTGCGATATGCGTTCTTGAATTCTGGGGAATTATATCCCGGCGGTGCGTTCAGCTTGTAGTAGCAATCTGTGAATATGTCAATTCGCTCCGCAATATTGGCGGACGCCGATTGCCGCTCTTCAACCGAACCACACTTAACGCTGTCTGGAATGCAGCGAATCGCATCCTTTACCTTCGCTATTATCGTGCCTACGATATCTTGAGCTTTTGACGTGTTGGCAAGATGCCAATCAGCGGTATCTCGAGAGAAACATTCCTGCACCGTTTTCATCATTCTCCCTTAATTCTTGAACGAATTACAAACGCACCACAATGTCAAACCTAGTTATCGACGTGGGCGGCGAATAATGTAATCTACTGCCATCGTGTCAACAAGCGCCATCACATCTTTGCGCTGTTTGCCGTAAATCGTGAACGAGTTGAAACCTTCAGCATACTGTTGGCGGTACATCAGCACGGCATATTCTTCGTTTTCAAACACAGCCCAGTTGAACGGATTAGCACAATCGAGTACTTCACCACCCAGACTTTTGTTTAGCACCATATGCATAGCTTCCATCAGCCGATAAATGTGATGGAAGTTTTCACCCATACGATACATCTTAGTCACCGGAAATTTCGACTTGATCGTGCCTTCTGCTTCAGCGAACGTAACTGTGCTCATTTGCTTCTCCTCTTGTTTACCATGTTCCTATGATAAGTTCATATGGCAAGGAAAGCAAGCATCAACCCGAACAAGGACCTGCGACCATATTGGAGTTGATTACTAGTTGAAGTAAGGCAAATGCATCGTCGGCGTCTTCCGGATAGTCAATCCAGTTATTGCCGAATGGCCAACCTTTCTTATAGTCAATCGCTTTCGCACACGCTTGTTTCTTTAACTGAAAAATCAAACATGCTTTTAAATCATTCTCGCGGCTTGCTGCGGTAACACCAGCCGAACACAGAGACAGAATGTAATCCAATTCTTCTCGTGCCAATTGATTAGCGAACCAATGAACCCGTATTTTGATTGCCATAATTGGCTCCTTTAATCAGCATGAGTTAATAGAGCCCTTTAGCATCTCGAACTTTGACCTCACCAAACACCCAACCCCGAAATTCTGGCAGCCAATTGATTAGTCGTTTGATATCTTCGATGGTCGGATATTTGCACAATACTGCATCCCACGTTGCCGCAAGGGGGTAGACTACCTCAACTGGAATTTCACCATATGCAGTAGCTTGAACACAGCATTCAAATTTCGACGAACCACGATAATGACGCTCCAGGAATCGAATTTCAATATCAAGAGGGTAATTCATTATTTCATTCTCACTATCAGTCATTGTATTATTATAGTAAGTTCATATGAAGAAAACCGCAAGCACCAGCTGAATATTCATATGGCTTGACTAGGTTTCCCTTTCATACTATAATTGATCCAAGGTAAACATTTGGAGTAAACAATGACGCTGCAACTTACTAAAAAAGAACTTCAACGTTTGGTTTGTGATGATCTGGGCGAACGATTTGAAGAAATCTTCAATGACATTCCCTTTTATCACGAAGATCATCAGCCCGCCAAGGGCGAAACACATCGCTCATATATGGAAGATGATGGCCGCGAATTTCGTTGGTACATTTTCAAAGACACACTGACCGGCATCGAATACTGCATCAACTATACATTCAACCCTGAATGGGAAAACGACTTTGACGATATGCCCAACGGTATCGAAATTGTCGACAAGTCGGTTCTGTTCCCTGAGGTTCCCGTGGTTGTCCCTGCTCCGGTACTAACGCCAGAAGAACAAGCAAACGCTGATATGTGGGCACAATATAGGGCAATCGAAGCTGACTGCCGAAAAGTTGAAAAGAAAGAAAAGCTGAAGGAAGTGCCCGAGGCTAAGAAAAAGGAAATTCTGGCTTTTCTAAAGACAAAGAGCTTTAGCATGCGGGACTTGCAAAACTTGATTATTCCCGTTTGCATTGAACACAAGCTTGAACAGAAATCATTCTGGACATGGATTCAAGTAAAGAGCGGGGCTTGGAAATAAGCAGAATGCCGGTATGATAACCAACACAAGGAGTCAAGAATGACAGTTAAACAGTGGTTCGTTACCCATCACAACAAAGTCATACTGAATGTATTTTTGCCGATTGCGGGGCTCGCTGCTGTCGTCGAAGCCGCAGTTGGTAGTTATCGCCAAGCAGCAATGGCTGGCGCAAGTGCAGTAATGATTCTTGGTATTGGACTGTTTTTACGCGAACGCTGAAATGAGGGAAAGGCCACGACCAGAATCATGACCCCTCCCAATACTACTAAGTGTGCCAGAGAGATCCAGCACACCATTATGTTAGCACCAGCTTTATGAAACGCAAGTGCTTATGGAACATAGTGGAAAGGCCTCTAGAAATTCTAGAGGCCTTTTTACAGGAATAGTTAGCAACGGGGCGTCTTGGGGAAATGTGTACTGAGATACGTCTCAAGCTCCAAGGGCGTATCAGCAATGTACTTCTGCAGTAACCAATTATCGATCGGCGAACGCAGTTCCGCAACACACGGTGACACTATCTTGAGGTATGCAACATTGGACATGTTTGCTTCTCCTTGTTTGTTTACCATGTAATGATTATGCATTCATATGAACATGATTACAAGCGATTAATGAGGAAAGGCCCTAGAAGTTAATCTAGGGCCTTATTTACTGAGGCGTACTCAATAAGAGAAAAATGGTCGGAAATGCAGGATTTGAACCTGCGGCATCTTGCTCCCAAAGCAAGCGGTCTACCGGGCTGACCTAATTTCCGATTTGGGGGCCAGCCTTTCGGCCAGCACCCGTAAAACTTTGACCCCCAGGATAGGACACCTCTGAATGCATGTCGTATTTGACTGGGCTGTCAATAATAATTGGTGGAGAATGTCGGGATCGAACCGACCACCTACTGGTTGCAAACCAGTCGCTCTCCCAAATGAGCTAATCCCCCGCATTAAACTGCAAACCTCACGATTTGCAGAGTAGGGTCTTTAACGCGTTCACCCCTCTGACTTGTTTGTTGCACCCCATAAGCATTGTTCCGCCCAGCGTATGCAACCACGTACCCTTTCGGGAAGTCCTTAAAACCTACTTATGCTCTATAGCTAATTGTCTCACCAGCATTTAATGCTGCAACTTGAGCAGCAAGTTGCTTGCCAATCTCAGCAATTTCTTCTTCTTTGAAAAAGGAATTTACTGAACCATCAGCAAAGGTAACAACAACCATCATTTCATCACTAGTCACATCAAGATCGCCATAATCAACGCTCTTGATATACAGTGGATAAGTTTCACTATAGCTCATATTTATTCTTTGGTAGCCAGTGACGGGATCGAACCGCCGACCAACGCCTTGTAAGGGCGCCGCTCTACCGCTGAGCTAACTGGCTATTAATAATTAATCACTTGGAACATTTGCTGCTGTTCCGTAAGTGTTCCTATTCTATTTATGTTCGTGCCATTAGTCAAATACTAATTATCATTCTTTTTTATTAATTTGCAGTTCTGGCAGTATCAAGCTCAACTGTCAGTGGTCCGCCATTCTTGATAATAGTCATTCTATACGTGGTGGCAGACAATTGCACAATATTGCAAGCAATCACATCTTCTCGATTTATGTTATGTCGCACCAAAGTAAGACTTAGCCATTGCTCTTTTTCTTCGTTGGTCATGCCTCTAGCCGAACGCAGTTGGATGCGGGCATCTTCTTCCTCGGCCCATGCAACATCGTTTGTGGCAATCCACGAATTGTAATCACTATTGATGACCTGACCATCCGCGATATTGAACATCAGCTTAGTGGTGTACTCAGCTATATGTGGGGCGGTCCAGTTTGCGATGCAAACGCAGGTGTCTTCATCCTGATACAAGACTTGCGTTAGCTTCATCATACTGTCGTACTTGTTACGATCGTCGTAAAAGTAAATCGGCAGACTACAGTTTATTGGCTCGTTCATACTGTTCCTTTAGATTCTCACGATATAGCTGCTCAACAGCTATCGGCACAACGATTGCGCGACCCTTCAACTCACGCTGCAAATGATTGCGAACTTTTGTAGCTTCATTGTCGTCGCCATCGGTGGGTGTGGTCTGCACGAAGCGAACGTTTTCCAGCCAGGCTTTCACTGGTGGCACGAAATACATATCTGAAGCCACGTAGATCATTTCGTATGATCTATACCTGGTGGGATTGATACCCTCGAGACCAAGCAGGGCCCGCTCGACGTCGGTACCGCCGCAGCCCAGAACCTCTAAAGTTTCTATGTTGAGGTTCTTTGAATCAACGGGAAGCGACTGTAGTTCAGTATCGAACATGGCAAACTTCGCATCAATGCTTTTTGCAAAATTCAACACTTCCAGAAATGTTTCCTTGGTGGTACTTCCTGACGTATCAGCCAATACTAAAAACATGTTGCCTCCTTGTGATTATGCATGTAACCATATTAACTTCATTTGCACAGAATAGCAAGCAGATGAATTAAAAGTACAAAACCCTGCCAACCTGGTTTGAAATCACAGTGTGCATAGCAGCGTTCAACCGGGCTTCAAGATCTACTATTTCAGCCGCAATAGCTTCAGGGGTACTTTCCGCTTGCATGAATTTCACCCATTTACGTATCAATTCATAGTTCTCATGTACTCTATGAATCCGCGGATGTATCGAATCGCAAATATGTCGACTAGCTCGTGGATAATTGAACGGGACGTAGGTGTCAAAATAAGCAAGGCGTTCTTTCCAATCAGCATATGGCAACAGTGAAATTTTACCGCAAATCAAATACTGAGCAATTAATTCAGGAAAGATTTCCAAACCACTAGAAATGTCGCATCGCCGCACCGAACGCATGGTTCCAAGCAATAGCATTAAACAATACTCAGCCATGTTATTGCTACGCTTCTCGTCCACATTGACTGGCAATCGTGCCAAAGTTTGCATTGAGTTGCGCACTTCTTGCATCACTGTTGATTCGGAAATCTGCACCTTGTCTATATTGTACCCTCCGTCAATTTGAAGCATATGTCCAAACCGATGCCCGTAAATCCAAGCATTCAGGGGAATATAGTTGAAAGCGGTGGTGACGTTATTAGTGTAGATACAAGTGATCGCATCGGGAACGGTAAGTGCAATGTTGTTTTCTGTCAGAATATCCTTGCCATCAGAAAACAGAACACCACCTTGAACGACAGTGAACAATCGAAACTTGAAGGGGGAGCGGGCAAACTTATCGTGAATTTTCGCAATACCCGATTGCGAATGCAATATTTCCAAGTCAGGATCGTTATATTCTGAAAGGGGCTTAGGCTGGCTATTCACCCTCAGCCTGGTTCCGCTACCCAGTACCTTAAATTCAACAATGCCCATCTTGCTCCCCTACAATAGGATCAGTATAGCACCAAGTCTAACTTCATTTGACGCCACACGCAAGCAGATGAATTACGCTTTTACTGTCGCATTGCGTTTTACGATTCCGTAAGTTGCATCACCACGCATATGTTCGTTCCACCAAATCAGATCATATGATCCGTTGGAACGCCTACGTCGTTTAAAGTGCCCACGGCAAGCGTGTAGCGATCTAGCCGACTCGGTAATGCCTTGACGTGCGTACACTCGTTCCCGTGCTGCGGAGAAGCGCATAGTGACGTGGACGTAGTCCATCAAGGGCAGCTTTGGTGGCTTCTTTTTCTTTTTGTGTTTCTTTGCTATTGCGATGTTGAGCTTACCAAGTTCAACAGGCGTTTGGGTGAATGCATTCCTGGCATTAAACATGATAAGCGTGGCCAGGATGGTGAATAGCTCTGGGTAACTGTCGTGCTCGCCAGCTTCTTCCAATTGTCCAACTTTGTTGGTGCCGTTCAGCCTATCTTCCCTTTCCAGCTTCTCGTAAACTTCAGTGTAAAGAGGGCAATGCCAGGTATAGAAAATACGCATCAACTTAATGTACGCGTCCAACTGTTCAGGATTGTTTCGCCAACGATATCCAGTTGAATGCGGATTTGCACTAATGCGTTTTCTCAGGGAAGCAAGAGTTTCGTCATTGTCTCGCTTCGTCCCCAAGCTGATATCAGATTCAAAATCCCATGACATTGCAGAAGTTGATGGGTGCGCGAACTGTACTTCGTTATGCCGCCAAACCACAATTGCAGTTCCCTTTAAGGGAACCCCACCATCTGAAATTAACAGATAGCCGATTTTAGCGGGTTGGTTGGCTGGTTCTATGTGCACGTTCATTTCAGCCATAACACGTTTGCGGGGTTTGTCCGCAAACTCAACCCACATAGCCTTGTAGGGCATGCGAGCAAAAGTTAGAAGCTTATATAGTGCTAGGGGATCTTGCAGGGAAAGGTGAGTGACCGCCATCATGGCGTCTTCCGCCAGATTGAAACGTGGCATACTATTGAACATTGGCCCAAACTCACGTACGAAGCGTGAGCTTTTAAATGGCTCTAAAGTCAATGCAGCTAATAAGTCATCGAACAGCATGAGAGCGATCCCAGTGATTCTGATCTCTCATTATAGCATCATCTGATGCGGCAAACAGTTATTTTAGTGGTTGAACAGTAAGACAATATTTGTTCAAGAGGGCTTTTTGACGGGCATCTTCTAGATCGAAAATCTCGTCTTCGAAGTTCATTTCTGGATCGGCTTTTTGCGTGCGGCGCAGGAAGCCAATACATTCATCCACGAATTCATCGATTTCCTCGATTGTGATATCTAGATCGTAACCCATGTCACGGATTTTACTTGTGGTCTTTGACTTCATTGGTATAGTTCTTCAGTCGTGTTGCTAATTTAATTTTGGTGACCTTCAAGCCAAAAGCCTGTGCTGACGCGGAAAGTTCATTGTATTTATAGCCCGCAAAACGCGTCAGTAAGGTAATCATAATGTGAACGAATATACCACCATGCTCGCCACTATCCTGTGGATCTACCATATTGGCAAAGGTATGCGCTAGTTCATGCAGAACGATAATGTTGTTTCTAGACCACTTTGGGAGATGAATTTCGGTGTGCCAATTGCGTGCAAATGAACTGCCCCGACCATCGACTACCTTGGGAGCACGACCATACATATTGAGGGCCTTCCAAACGTCCTGTATCAACTCCCTGCATTGCTTTAAGGTGATGATCGTTTCGTCTCGGAAGGTGAAGCGGCTAATTTCCCAATCATAGCAAAGTTGAGTTTGCCCAGCAAACGCTCCCGCACTGTAAGAATTGGCTGCGCGAAGGTTGTCCATGGGCTGGCTCCTGTGTATAATTGGCTATCTTGCCACAAAATATTTAGTGGCAACATGGCAATAATTAACTACTTACAGAAGCCGCGAAAACAAATGAACAACGATAAAATCAATGGTTTATTAGCCAATTTGACTCCAGATGAAACAGCTCGCATAGCTGCAGAAGCACACAGCTTGAAGCTATTCAATTCGCTGATGGTTGAGCCGGTCGATATCGACGGAGAACCCTTACCCGGCGTGGTGGAGAAGAAAACGAATGACTAACTTCATCGACGCTTGCATCGCAGGCACTGCGCTATTTGAAGATATCGATGACTTTGTCGATAAATGGCATGGCAGTAAGGAAGACGGGGAACTCCATGAATTTCTGGGGATGAGCGTTGACGAGTATAACCTTTGGATGGTCGATGCATCGGCACTTCAGACAATAGTTGATGCACGTATGCGTGTTGTTCGGTATCTCGAACGAGTAAAGCATGACAAACAGGCAATTATCGACCATCCTGAGCCGTTTGATGATAGTGGTATTACGGCCTACTGCGGAAAATTGATTGGTGCTGACGGCCCAGGAACCGACGAATTCGGCCGACAATTGAAGATCATCGCAAGCGCTATGGGTAAAGTTGGATCAGTTGTTAATGCAGCCAACTTTAATCCAGACCGTATTGGGGGTGCGCCAGACTTATCAGAAGACGTTCTGGTAGCTCAGAAGAAGTTAGCTGAAGCCCACAAGCTTCTACTAGGTGCAGAGGCACTCATGCGCTCTGCTCACGTGGCATCGAGAACGAAATGAAAAAGAAGATATCTGATTTGCTCGTTGATATCATTGATATCGCAGATGCTGCTATAGGCTTGCTACTGATTGTGGCTATTATTACGATAATAGTAGTCACAATTCAGATATTGATGGGGAAGTCGCCGTTCCCCATTTGTTAAGAGAATAAACCAACCATCATCTTGTGGGCATCCAACTCTCGCAATTCCAACTCATGACGAACCAACTCTCTGAATTGCGCCCAACAAGCGATTTCGTCCTTTATGTTGAAAGTCACACGTAAGATTGCCAGCCCTACACCAGGATGCAATTTGGATAATTCTGCCGAAAACATCAAGTTTTCGATTCTAACAATTGCACGTTCAAACAACATGCGATTGATAGCTTTTGTTATCAAAGCAGTCGAATCCGGATTGCCTGACATATCATAAAGCTTGTTTAACAATCCTTGATTGGTTTTTGGAATCCAATAATCATTCAATTGTTCCATCTTGAATCAACCTTGCTGAAAGTGTGTAAATTCATTCAGTTGGTGAGTCAGCTCACTCATGTTGATTATGCCTGAAATGCTGGGGATATGGCATAATGCCATTAGGTTTTCCATCATCCACCACTCCACCCATAAATTCTGGGTACAAGGTTCGGGCAGCAATTAACTCGTCTTCAAGTTCTTTGTTGGACAGTTTCAACAGGCCGGTAGTTTTCAAGTCCTCATCCGGACTTCCTCTAAGCAAGTCGAGCGCTACTGTCCTGGCAAACACCCATCGATACCCAGCGGGAATATCAATTGGAACTCGTTTAGGCCATACGGGTAAATTCTTGAATTCCGGGACGGCTTCTTCTTGTTGCTTTTCAATCGCCGCTTTCACGGCACGAACTTTTGCATTAGCCATCATATACTCGCTATCAAGTTATGTTGATAAAACCATTTGGTGAGCCGTCATCTACTACTCCACCTATAAGTTCATCACATATTGCCCCAACTGCACATAACTCTTCTCCCAGCTCCTTATTAGACAGCAGGTTAAAGTCTATGTGCAGGGCTTCGTCATCATCTTCTTGCAACATAGCAAGTATGAAGATAGCAACACTGCGAGCGAATACAAACTTGGTGGTGCGGTAGCACTCCCCTCTAACGGGGATTGAGGTTGGATACACTAGGTCAAATGAGTCCAAAACTTACCTCATACAAAAAAGGCCAGCCTCATGTTGAGCTGGCCTTTTTTTGGGTTGCGTCACGTTACTGATTACGCGGTAGCAGCTTTCTTTGCAGCGGGCTTCTTCTTCGAAGTGCCCGGCTTTGCAATTGCTTTCGACGGTGACTTCTTTGAAGCAGGAACAGCTTTCTTCGCTGCTGCGGTCTTCTTTGCCGGTGCCGGGGTTGCTTCAGCGGGGGTTTCAGAGACCGCGCCCGTTTTGTCACCATCGATAACTTCCGGGGTTGCGTCGCTGTCAGCGTTGAGGCCAAAGTGTGCAGCAAGCTCAGCAGCGCTGCTGGTGGCGGCCGCTTCCTTTGCTTCAGCAGTTTGTGCGTCAACCGGAGCTTCCGGTGTTGCATCAACTACTTCAGTACTCGTCTTTTCTTCCGCTGCGGCAGCTTTTGCGGCTTGCTTGACGTGCGCGCTATCGGAGATTACTACCGTGGGGAGATCACCCGAAGCATCAACGGGGAATTCATCAAGGATGAACCAACCATAGCCGATGCTTTTGAGAAAAAATGCTGTACCGTTTTCAGGACGCTCAAATTTGAGTTCCTTGATGAAATTCGTCGGCAGTTCCGTGGACACCGAACCGTCTTCACCCTTGATCGTTTTCAGCTGCATATTTTTGCCGCTTACTCGGTAGCTTGGACGCAGGCCCAAGAATTCTTTACCACCGCGTTTCTTCATCAAAGCACGAATACGGGTGCTTCCTTCCATTGCGGTTACTGCGGCTTCGTTGAAATGCAGAATCAGTGAGGTCATGGGTTGTTACTCCTTCAAAAGGCAGTTAAGATCATTAGCATCAGCGTTCATTCAGTGAATGCTTAATTGAAAGGCTAACATCACCTGTTCAAGCACTCAAGCACTATATGAACTTTTTTCATTAAAAAACCAACTTCACTTATCAGCCATAACAAAACGCTCTTTGGCTTGCGCACTAGTCAAAACATCAATACCAGTACGTTCTTCAGGAAGCATCATTGTCATGATAGCTGAAAAGGGATCATTTTCATCAACTTCTTGTTCAACGCCAGCGTCAAATAACCACTGTGACGCGTGACGATATTTCGCTCCCATTATTTTATAATTCATTACGGAAACAAAAGGATCATAGCCACCCATCACCAACCTTGAATATTTCTTGATTGAAATCAATACAATACGTGTGATTGCTTCAGGTGGGATGGTGTCCATGTAAGCGCAAGTACCAAGCACCTGGAGACTGCCTTCCCACGAAAATTCGTGTGCATGATCCCAGTAATACATGGTGCGTTGGATAGCACTCCATTCAGGAGGCAGTGAATCGCGTCCACGATTTGTTTGTTCTACGGCATCTTCATCCGCAACAAACAAATCTTCATTTAATAGATCGGTGTCAACTTCAACCACAGCAAGCACGTCATCGGTTTCATCGATCTCAACTGCTTGGCCAGCAAAATAAAGAGCATAGGCGTTCGTCAAGTACACTCGATCATCAACGCTTGCAACGGTATGGTCCCAGTTGCTATTCAGATTCTCCTTGTTGGGGGTTAGCCCCTCAACAAGGATCTTTGCTAGATGACGAGAGGTCGTGCCGTGATAGAGTTTCATTTAGTACTTTTCAGCCAGGATTTCAAGTGCTTCTTCATCGATTGAACACAGCGGTTCGGGACCAAGATCACCTTGATAGTCGCCGTTAATCAAGCGAGCGCAAGAACCACAATAGTATGCATACGAGCCGCGATTGTAAAACACGGCGCCAGGTTGTTGACATGCCCGGCGATTACAGCTACCTGCCTTCTTACCCTTGTCAGCTTTCAGTTCCGGCTCTGCGTATCGATCAAGACTGGAAACAATTGATTCATTCATCCCGCCGTACGATTGAAACAAACCACGCTTACTTGCCTTGGTTCGCGCAAGTTGCTGCTTGAGACTGCTCTTACCGGACGGGATACCTTGACGCGCCATTGTGTTCTCCAGTTCAATTACCATACTCAAATGATATAATCATCTGACTATGGCGTACAGCCTTATTTCACAAGCAATGTGCGAATTGATTTTTCCACTTCACGAGCCAAGTCTGTGCGAACTCCAGAGATAGCACAATAGCCTCGATGAGCAGAGCGTGCCACCAGCAAGTTCACAAGCCGTTCCAGGTCTGCCGATTCGATTGCTCCCCGGAACTGGGGGCCATTATCCAAAATTGCATGAGCAAATCCCGTTTCACGGTCAATGCCAATACCAGCTTCCTTTAACGTATCGAAATATTCATCACGTGTCATCATGTTCTCCAATCGGTATCAGCAAGAACCATCACATTCGCCAGTCAGTTGGCAATACATGGAGCAATAGCCGGTTCTATTTTCGGCTTTATCCAAACACTCATTGCAGACAAATCCGAATTCGTAAACGTCACCACCTGCATGCCCTATATTGTCGCACAACGAACATTCTGATGGCTTAGTTTCGGTAGTCATATCGTTTATTTCTCCCCAGTTACATTAGCTTTGATTGCCATACTCAAATGATATATTCATTTGAATATAGTAACAAGCATTAACTGGTAATTATGTAATATCATCAATCCAGTGTTCTAAAATCGAACGTAGAACGTCTGACTTAATAAGTGCACATACTTGTTTCATCCCATTCGGATCAACGTCACTAGATGCTCGATTGAATGCCTCTAGGGAGCGTTTCACACCGTCATCGAATGCGTTGATACGTCCATTTTCTACGGCTTGCGCTTGCAGGGTGCTTGCCATGGGAATAGCGAGCTTCATACCCCACTCAACCGCATCCTTCCAGATGAGAAATTCCTTTTCAAGATTTGAATCATGAAACGTTCCGTCTGCTCCCCAACGAAGACTCGTGGAGTGACTGTGGTTTGAAAGTGCCCATTGACAAAATGCGAGACGTACATCAGTAGCAGATAGCGCCATATCTACTTTTTGATTGTCAGTCATGTTTCACTCCACCGTTCGTCAAGGAACGTTGATCATCCTCATACATGGCCAATTCAGTTCGGCCGATCTCGCCAGGCTGATCGGTATCACCAATAAGCGCCGAGTCAACGCGAGCCAACATTGCTATGCATTCAGGTGTCTGCGGTGGCCGATCATAGGCTGCATGCAGCCATTTAGCAGCTTCTTGCAGTACCGATATAGGGACGCGAACTTCAGTGTGTTGAGTTCCGTGATGCGGGCAATTGTCGTCCTCGCATGGATGGGGCCCCGGATCATTGCACATGGTGGTATAACCTGCCCATATTGGACTGCAGATACATTTCCACGTTTTCAAACTACCGCCACACTTAGGGCACGCAGCTGGTGCCGCTATATCAGCCATTGTTCAATTCTCCTTATTGATTCGATACTTCGGCGCCAAATGATCGATCCTGATCAGTTAGTCACCAAATTCCAACGAATTCTTGACTGCTTGGATGTTGGAGAAAATCTGGCCACCAGTGCCGCCGCCCTTGGGGAAATACTGGAAGTACTTGCCCCGCTCAATTGCACGAATTTCCCCAACGATCTTACCTTCAAGCAACACTTTCGTAATGCCCGGTTTGCCTGCTTTGTACGTGATCATTTGTTTCTCCTTTGCGTCTACCAGATGTAAATGATAAATTCATTTGAACCCGGCGTAAAGCAGTTAGTGGAAAAGCCTAGATACTGCACCGATAAGCATCAATATGACTCCACCCACGCAGCACCAGTAACCAAAGTTTTCCGCTTTATTGAATTGCCGCTTTCTTGCATTGGTAACCGCATACACACGAATGTAGCGACTACCGAAGAGTTTAATGAACATCACACCAAGCAAGCACACCACTAGTCCAAACGTTATCATAACCATAACCCCCTCCAGTACCAGCAACCTTATGGTTGCTTCATAATAATTGCATAAAGCTTAGGGCTGATCGGGCGAATTTTGTCAGCATCAACTTTGAGACGCGCCAACGCCCCCTTGATGTTGCCTTCTTCCAAATCTTGTTGCGCCATACGCACTACCGTATAGATTTCCAGTTCGTCACTGAACAATTCATCGGGTAGATCGTAAGCATCGTTTCCGTCCAACACGTAGCCTTGTTTGGCTTGGCGATACGCGCAAGTATCAGAATGGTTATTCAATTCGCCGTTGATCTGAGGATCAGTACGCCCGCAATGAACACAGCAATAGTACGGATTGCTGCCACCCATCGGCTTGGTGGGGTAACCGCTATCGTAGCTCATGCATGCACCCGAATATACGTTTTGAGCATGTCAGCAGCATCGTACATACCCAGCTTGTTCGCAAATGCTTGCAAATCACGAAGCTGCGCGATCGTACTGTCTTGACGCTGAAATTGCTGGGGAATATTCTTCAACACGGTTTGCAGATTCGGGGTCATTTCGTTCTCCTCTTGTTTACCATGTATGAATGATAAGTTCATATGAACCTGGTTGCAAGCGCTATTGTGATAACTTGGTGAATTGGTCAAACAACATAGGATTGCCATGTTTGAATGTCGATTCATACAAGCCAAATTCTTTCTTGTACATTTTCAGCAAACCATGATTTAACGTCATCATACAGTTGCGCATATTGCAAATTCGATCACTCAGCTTTACATCAATAGCCAGGGGTTCTTGTTGCAACTTAAGCACGATACTCGCTTGCTTTTCTTTACGATTCTTACCAACACCAGTGCATGCCCACACAATGCTTTCTACCACTGCACCATAACGGGCGAGCAACAGGGCTCGCATTTGTTCAACTTCACCCACGTCCTCAATCAAATCATGGCAAGCAGCCGCAATAAATTGTTCAGTGGTGAATTGAGAATTGACATTGGCGTGTTCGAGTTCCGCAAGAACTGCACGCAGGTGATATTCATAGGGACGATCCCCGTACTGTTGATCGCCATGTTGTTCAATGGCGAAGTTCAGGGCTTCTTGATATATGGGATAGGGGTCTTTGTTCATGTTTCATAGTGTATGTTCATATGAATACGATGTAAAGCTTTGAATGAGCAATGGCCCCCAGAACGGAGGCCATTTGAATAGTGCTTGTTACTTGTTACTCACGCACAGCATTCAAAAATTCCAAAAACACTTCCATAGTTACTCGCAGTGTGTAACCAGATAGTACCGCCAAACCCAAACCCAGACTTTGCGAATGCTTGGCGGCAAAACCAAAAGCGACAGTGGCTGCTATTGATACCAGCAACAGTAGGAACAATTTTGTCTTTTTATTCAAGTATCCTCCTAAAGAGAAGGAGCCCTGGGCTCCTTCGTTCATCGCTTATGCTGCCGGATCAGACTTGTACGTCTTGCGCTTTTTGCGCAGTGCCTTCAGACGTGGCCGTTTGACTTGCGTATCGCGAACATCGAATGCAAGGCGAATCTTCGCCGCATCTTCTTCGCTTGCAAGGTAAACCTTGTCGACGTACACCACCTTGCTTTCGAATTCTTTCGGATGACCCTTCACGCGAACAGAATCTTTGTGCGTGTAGGACATAACGCGGTAGTAGCCAGTTGCATTCTCGCGCAGCCACGTGCCAACGTCTTCCGGACTCAGTTGATCTTCACCAAACCAAAAACGGATCTGGAATACATAGAAGTGACTGATGTTACCAAAACGTTCGCTCGAACGACCAAAGTCTTTGATTGTCGAATTACCCATTTCATTTCCTCCTCGTTGTTTACCATACTCAAATGATATATTCACTTGAGTATGGTATCAAGCGTTTAATGAATAATCCCCAGGATTTGTGCAATAAGCTGGCGCCGAGCATCACGTTGGCCACTACGAGCAGCACTCATAACAATGAATTTAAAGTGGCGTTCGCCACCAACCGATGCAATTTCAGCAGCGGATGCCTGTTTGTAAGCCGATTCAACCTGCGCTTTACATCGTGCACGACTCGTCATTAGCGAGGTTATGAGCACGTTTATCAATAGAATTCTATTCAAAAGCTTGTCGATGAATTTCACAGTGCATTCTCCTTACATGTGACTGTTGAGATATGCTTGTTCATCTTTGATGTGGTGGCCGTCATCATCCACCTTGACATCTCGTTCATACAAGCGCACGGCCAGTCGATGCATTGCATTTTTCTGCAAGCGGAATCGATCTGCTGCTTTAGCGGTTGCTTCTTCAAGAGTATCAGCTGGAATATACACAGACATACTCTTGAAGCTGGCCTTGAACAAGTTGGACGTCTTATAACCGATAACATCGGGACGGAACAACCATTGGCCGTTTTCATCATCCTCGTACATCCCACCACATTCAGCACTAGCGTTGCAGCTATAGCGGGTGAAAGAGTTACGGTCAAACGTATTCTTCGCCAGGACTTCCTGGCCCTCTTCGTTCAACTGACCTTTCAGCATTTCAAACTGCGCGTCAGTCAACTGTACAATATTCATCACGTGCTCCTTGTTGGTCTACCATGTTCAGATGGTAAATTCATCTGAACATGGTAGCAAGCACTTTTAGACGTTGTGTACGTTGATGACGAATCGCATCAACTTTTCGTTCGGTTCCCGGTATTGACTGCACCACTTCTGCATCCACAGTTCGTACGTGACGCTAGGATCACGTTCGATATAGTGCAGGTCCATAATCGCCATAAAGGGGATGGCCTTCAGCATTGCTTCCACGTAGGGAGTAGCCAATTCCATGCGGTCGAGGAACCGTTGGACGATCGTACCAGCACTGGCCGAATTACTCGCCATCGTATGCAGATCATCCGACACTTCTTTGTGGAAGAGGCCAAGCACAAACATAGCGGTTCGCGGATAGCGTTCATTCAGAAGTTCAAGTTGTTCTTTAGCAGTCATGTAGTTCTCCTTGTTGTTTACCATATTCCTATGATAGGTTCATATGAACCTGATAGCAAGCTATTACATACGATTCTTGATGACGAAAATAATAGAAACCACGAAGACTATAGCCAACACCACCAGCATGAAATCACCAACAGCATCCCAACGAGCATCACAATCTGCTATAAACGCCAATTCTTGAGGTGTCATGGTATGCATACGCTTCCGTCTTAGAAGATCATTCCGTTTGAAAAACCAAACACTTGACCTTTGATTGTGATCAAGTACGTATCCCAATGAATACGGTCATCATACGTATATGATTCAATAGCAACATCGTCAGCCTTTACCTCGCAGTGTAAAATAGCCTCGATCGCTTCGACCAACTCTTTCTTGTTCTGTACTTCAAAGCAAGTACGCATTGAGTCTTCCAACGACCCTCTATGTTCTCGAACTTTCATGGGGTTTCCTTTAGAAAAGAATTAACGCAGCTCGAGAATGCTGGTGACTAAACGAGTCGCATCTTCTTCATTCTTGGTGAATTCTTTTGCAAGTGCAGCCAGCTTGCGGGCTCGCATCGCAGTCAAATACGGGTGACGCTTACGCAGCGTTTCAATAAAAGCTGCATCCTTTTCGATCTGCCGCTGTGCTTTTGCTTGGGCGGCTTTTACTCGCTTTGCATTTCGAGCAACTGCATACGTAACAATCAAAACTCCCTTTTTCGTCAATTGTCCCAACAGCTTTTCCACAAGGGCTGTTTTTTGAGTGGCGAATGTGGTGGTATCGATGGTAATATCGTCAACACATATTTCGTGATTTTCTTCACGGTAAGACGGGCTAGTGAGCCCGCTATTAAGGCAAGCAAACAATTGACCACCCAGATAGCCGCATTGTTCAATGTTTGCATACATGAACGTTTCATGCGTTGCCGTGATAGTCAGATCCATTGCAAGCGTGTCATCGCCAACGGCGATCAACACCCCGGTGAATTTTGCGGTCGGATATGATAACCCATTGTTCTTGAATTCGAAGTCCTTACCCACTAACGTAGCAAAGGAACTTGCCAGCTCTTTCAGAGCTATTGCGCACTTATCCATTTTTCTCTCCTGAACGTGTATCAAATGACTTATACTGCCCAGCGAGCATGTTTGACAAAGTAACCCAGAACGTCCCCGACCATTGCCGGCATATTGAAACGTTCAAGCCATTCGTCATTGTCAATGTCTTGTACGGCGCTGCTGGCGTAAATTTCAGCCCACTTGTTCATGTTTGCGGCAAGCCAAGTGTTGGCTTCGTCGAAGCTTTCTTGTGCAATCGCAGCACTCAGAATGTTGGAGTAGTCAGCAAACGCTTCATCTACGTTTGCAACACCGCTAACTTGGATCAATGCGGGGAAGTTCATTTTGTTCTCCTGTGCGTTTACCATATAGTAATGATGCATTCATATGAACAAAAGAGCAAGCAATTATTCATTTGGTTGCGTTCATAAATATGCCAAGGAGACATTATGAATACAGGCTGCTTACACGATCACTACAAATGGGGATGGGGGAATGAATGGTATCGTACACCGTCATCACCAACATCAAAATTTCAAATAAGCCTCACTAGTGCTGGAACTAACGGTTCATTCTACGATGAATCGATTAGTGCCGCGATAGAACTAGCAGCCAATAGCTCCAAACCGTTCATGGTGTGCTTGTCAGGCGGACTAGACTCCCAGGTAATATGTCTAGCGCTAATGGAAGCCAAAGTGCCCTTTGTCGCGTTTACAATGTGTTGGCAACATAATGGACAGATGATAAACGTTGATGACGTAAACTATGCGATACAATTTTGTCGTATGCACAATATCAAGCATATTCTACAAGATGGTGATTTAGAGAATTACCTAAGTGGTATGGGTTCTCGGATAGCCGAGCAATATTGCTTTCAATTCTACCGGTTACTCACACAAGCTTTTTTCGCCAATAAATTCAAAGATACTCACACCGTAGTGCTTGGTAATGGCAATGTCATATTTGATATATGGAACAATCAGCTGGTAGTTGATATCGATCCAACCATTATTCAACAGTATCTCTTGGAAAACGATATTGAGGGGACAGCGCATTTCTTCAGTTACACACCTGAACTAATCCTATCGCAGCTCAATAATGAGACGTGTTTGGCTTTCATTAATTCATATCAGAGTTTGTATTCGGCATATGCTGAAAATAGCAAGACTCCATATTGGTCATGGCGTATGTTCGGCTCATACGTAAAGCCATTAATATATCAGACCAACTGGGATGGACTACTGCATCGAAGCAAACATCACGGCTTCGAGACGTATGATGATAGTTATTGGAAGAAACAGATAGACTTCTTGGGTGGAAAGAAGTTTGACGGTGCCGATAATGCGATTAAATTACCAGCGATGGAATTATTGGATTTTCTGAAGCTGCCTAAGGGCACTGAGCGTATATGGTCAGCTTGACTGGTTTTACATCAGCCTTGGTACTCTTGCCTCAAGTTCAGCGATCAATGCTGGATCCATAAAATCGTATTCATCTGGGATGCCCAAGCATACTATCCGCTTGTTCTGCAAGGCTTTACCAAACTTGTTCTTCAACTTTCGTTCGTGCGTTCGCTCCATAACAAAGATGGTATCAGCCCATTCTATGTCATCCTTAGCCACCACATAGTCGGCATCAGGAGCCACCCCTGCTGACGAACATTTAACGTCAGGGTACGAAGAAAACACCGCCTCAGCGGTGGGACTTCTCAATCGATTGCGACTGCAAATAAAAAGTAAGTGCTTCATTACTCGATGGGAATATCCCGTTTATCCTTGAACGCGGTATTCGCCCGACACTTTGAACGGCTACCGTCCCATCCCACACGAGCCATCTTGTTGATCTGCTGACTGGGACGCTTGCGCATAGTTTGTGGGTGGGTAACGTTACCCACCCACTCTTGCGGGATTTCAACAAGCTTACCGCGACGTTCACGGTAAAACTTGCCATCAATCTCAATACGTTTGCTCATAATGCTCCTTAGGCTTTGATTTTAAACAAGGCCGCGATGTCTTCGAACAAATCCTTAATTTCGTGGAAGCCACTACTTCCGCGTTCTTGATCAGCAATCCGATATGCTGCTTCAGCTCGAGCACCCGAAATATCGTTTTCGGCGAACAGGGCGGCTTTGAATTCATCAAGCAGCGTTGCACGCGCATCGCCATATTTTGCACGGGCCGCGTAGAATGCGTCCTTATCGAAGTTGATCTCAATCGAGTAGTTCTTCGCACGATAGTCGGCCATGTCTTGGTCGGTGAGTTCCGTGCGCTTGACGCCGTTCACCACCGTTTTACCACGGCTATAAACGAACACAATATTGTAGTCATCGCGATTCGGGAACGGTACGGGAATATTGTTGTAATACGCCAAGTCTTTAAGCATGTTCTTTCTCCTTGTTTGTTTACCATACTCATAGTATGTATTCATATGAGTATGGTGTCAAACACCAAATGAATATTCTTGATCGTTTAGCGAATCAAGTCAACGAAGTCACTGAAAATACTCAGCACGTCACTAAAGCCACCGCTATGATTGCGCATCCAGCAAACGCTATACAATTGATCAGCCTTGGCGTTGCCAGTCACACCAAACTCTTCGAATAGATCAGCCTTGAATTCAGCTTCCAATTCATTCTGACGCGTTTGATAGATGGTGACCGCAGCATTGAATGCGTCCTTATCCATCACAACTTCGATCATGTCGTTTGCGTTGGCGTGCTTGGTCAAATCAGCTTTGGGCATACTGGAATACTGTACACCATTGACCAATACCACTCCCGCCTTGTAAACAAAGACGGTCTTGAAGTCTTCTTTTGCCGGATAAACACCTGCATTTTCGTAGTATTTGTAATCCTTCATTGCATCCTCCTGTTTGTTTACCATGTTCCTATTGTAGGTTCATATGAATAAACACGCAAGCGCTAAATGACATCAAAGACTATTGAATATAAAGGGCCCACGTACCCCACATGAGAACTGTTCCGCGGCCTCTAGGGCTATTTTGATTTTAGCTTCTGGGTCTTTGAGCTTTGATGCAAATAGGGCCCCCATTGCAATGTCTTCCCCACAACCAATTGCCTCGTAGTCCCAAGCAGATTCGCCGACTTGGTAATCGCTGTATATATTGAAGATGCGACCTTCATAGCCTACGAGGAAGTTACCACCAGATTCAGTTTCATTTGACTTAGATGCAAACCCGCCATTCTTCAAACAATTGCGAATGGCATCAATGAATACAGTAGACATGAATTTATCCACAGGCATGGTTTCATCACGAACTGGTGGAACAAATGCATGACCGAGTAATTGCCCCATACGGAATGACGTAGTGAACCCAAGGATATAAGGCCCCACAATATGTATTTTCGGATCAATTCTAGTACGAATTGAGTGCCCGCTACTTCCCGCGGAATCGGCGCCCATGTACACCACTCCGTCTTTCTTTATTGCAACTACACACGTCATAATCAATCCACTTGTTATTTGCCATAATGGCCAGTTTTAACAATGATGTGATATAACGAATTAAGAATCAATAAAAATGGCCTCCATTTTGGAGGCCATTTTATACACGTTGATTGATTATTTTACCAGATCAACAAAGTATGAAAACATGTCAGCAATCGCTTTAAGGCTAGTATTGGCTTTAAGGTTGCAGCATTTTTCGAACAGCAGTTCAACTTTCGCATGACTGTAGACACCATTCTGGGTGAACAGATCAAGCTTAAACTGGCGCATCTTTTCATTCTTTTCGATTTCGTAAGCAAGCAATGCCTCGTTCCATTTCTTGTTGTTCAGGCGTTGCTCGATCATGCAACCATCTTTCCGGTAGCGAGCAAGCTTACTCAACGGTACTTCGTCAACACTGACTCCGTCAACGATCAAGGTGTCACCCTTCATCACAAACAATTCCACGAACTGTTCCTTGTTGGGGAACGGGGCGCTGATCGTGCTGTAGTATGCGTAGTCTTTCATTTGCTGCTCCTTGTCGTTTACCATGTTCCTATTGTAGGTTCATATGAACATGGCGTCAAGCACTAGTGCATACCTGAAGTTTCGACTTGGCGAAATGCTTGCTGTTGTTCGTGTTCTTCCCAGATACGAGGAACCCTAACTTGATGCTCATAGTCTGGTTCACCGTTGGAAACGCAGACCAGGAATGCATAGTCTGGGTTTGCACCAACTACTTCGTATGCCATGGAGATATTAATTGGAAATTGATGCTTGACAATATCACCCAGTTCCAACTTCTCACCACTAAACAATGGAACGGGAATCATTCAGTATCTCCGATTTTACGTTTTTGCGATTTCTTTTGATTTGATTTGGCTTGCCGTAACGCGATAGCAACTGGATCCGTTTTTGCTAGTTCACCTTCAATCAAACCCTTAGCCCAGTTACAAGGACCGCAATAGGTCTGCGTGTTCTGGAGATTGTCTGTTCCACCAAGTGCACGAGCCAAAATATGATCATGTGTGAAAAGTACCGGCTCACCAATGGTATTCTCGCCCCACAGATTCAAGTGATATGGAGGATTCTCACCAGGTCTTGGGAAATTCCGCTCAACGGCAAAATATTTTGCTTGGAGCCCGCATTGATGACAATAAGTACCAGTCTTGAAGAACGTTCTAAGACGTGTGCTTGTGGTGTGAACCATGACGCCTGCCACGCTTACTCGATCTTTCTTCATTGGAGCATGCAATGAAGCCTCAATGAGCGGCAGAACGTCTTCTATGGCAACTACCGCTAATCGTTCGAAGCTCTGTACTTTATAAACGTGCTCTTCCATCTAAGCCTCCAATATGATTCTTTATGGTACGTTCATATGAATGAAACGTCAACACCACCGGAGTCTAAACATGAAAGCAACATCTGAGTCTTCAAAGAACCAGTCAAGTCCATCATGCGCATTATCATATCGAGATCCAGGATAATTATGAGCCAACCATGTAATAGCATCGTCATAATCCTGATCAACCAGCTTTACTGGAGCTATGACAATTTCATTAGGTTTGAAACCCAGGTTTCCAATTATAAAGCGACTGTCTTTTATTAGTTCCGGTCCATCATTTTTTATTACTGCACGAAAATATGCTTTTACTTTCATCGCCAGGTTAACTTGAATTGCATGGCGGTCATGTCATCTTGGAAGTAGAATATATTTCCAAGAAAGACAAATTCATTTGGCTTACAGTATTCGATCAGCCATTCTTGTATTTCTTGCCGACGCATATGTTCACCAGCCTTATGCAAGTCACTAACTGGAATCGCATATGGGAACAGGGAAAGTAACTTTCCCCTTGGATTTTCATCATGTCTCTTCGGTAGTCGGCCATACATTGCGGCCCATTCATTTGCTGTCATGCGGCACAAAAGGTTAATTTGAACATGAATGCATCACCAGCGTTTTCAAAACACCACAGTGATACAATGTTCGATTTATTATTATCGGGAATGATCGGAGCAGTTTGACCAGCAGCGCAACTATCACGCCAGTCTTCAATGTCCTGAAAGCTTCGATCATTTTCTTTAAAAGCCAGCTTGTGCTCACGAGTGAATGCCACGAATGCTTCACATTCAAAGTCCAAGTCAGCCACCCGTTCCTTAATACTGGCAACTGAAAGAGCGGTTTCCTTTTGTTCTGCGAGCACTGATTCAAGCGACATGTTATCACCTCATGATTGTTGGTAGCCAGATGATAGTTTCACTTGAATGTAATGTCAACCTTTAGTTCATCCTACCGGATAGCCACCGCAGCTTACACATCATGGCATCTTCTTCTTTTTCAAACCACCAATCAGTGCTCCAACAATTGTAAAACCCACCCACGAAGCAAGTGGATAATTCATTAATTTCATCTTCAAGATCTGCGGCGAAGGTCGGACTTTCTGGCAAGAGGAAAATCGTTGGTGTGAAAGTTAGGCGATCTCTATAGAGACAAGCCAATCCAAGGACAGTAGAACCCTTGAGTTCTGCAAAAAGCTCGTCGAACGAATTGTATTGGTAATAGTTCATAGTCAACACCAGGTCAGCTTAAACAGGATAGCATCGGCCTCGTCTTCAATTACCCACAGTTCACCACCTAGGTCGATGGCATATCCAAGATGAAGCAGACTACCAATTCTATGGATAATACTTGTATTCAATTGATCCCAGGGCGATATATCAGTTCGGTCCATCATCAAGCCCCCTCCCCCAAATTCGATTCCTATTTCCTTTATCATGTTTTGCCATTTCTCTTCCGACTGAATAACGAAATGGTAGTCTTGCCATGATTGAGTTCCCTGATCATGCAGCGTGGCATCAAGTGTCAGTTCATGCAACGTGGCATCAAGTGTGAGTTTAGCCACTCGGGTCGCTTCGTCGATTACGTGTTCTAATAGTGCGTCGTATTTCATAGCCAAAATTATGGGGAACAATTGTTCCCCATAATAGCACGATATGGCAACTTACAAACGTCGCAATTTTGGATATACAGCTTTGCTGATTTCAAGTTGCGTGGAGTCTGGCTTTAGCGATTTTAGTTTTTGTTCTGCTTGCTCAACATCCTGCATCAATACTATCAAGGTATTGCAAATGTACCACGCTTGATCTTCGGCCAGCAGTTGCTTATATACCGCATACGCACTCATGAAGTCATTTGCGACGATAAAGTCCAAATGCTGCAACAGACGCGTCTGTGTCGGACCAGCAACAAATGCATTTTCAATGCGTTGTCGTTCAGCTACTTCGTTGAAGTACCGTACTTCAGTTTTCTCGATCAGCATGGCTTCCCCCAGATAGATTGGTGTATTATGACCTCTTCACTTATTAAACCAAATGATTGCAGCAGCAACCGCTAACGCTGCCCCAACTGCACCACTAAGAACTAGCGGATAATATTTCCAGATGAAATCACTCGTTATGAATGAAGGACGTTTACTAAGCTGGTCAATCTCACTAGATGAAATCGGTTGCGTAGCAAACTCATCAATCTCGGCGTCAATGGCTGCATTAATCTTTTGACGTGTTTCTTCAGTTGCGGCATCAATAGCGGCATGAATCTTTTGACGAGATGCTTCAAACAAAATATCGATCTTTTCATCATAAGTCATTTTGTATTCTCCGCATACTATGATGCGTTCGCTTTTTACAGCGAACGCATCAACGCAGCTTAGTGGTTCGTGTTCAACATGCCACGGGACATCTTGCTGTAAAACCCAGTTACGATGTCTTTTTCGATCGTCGGGGCCACCATCTTGATCATCGGACCCTTCAGTTCCGTGTAGATGTCGCCACCATCACGCCGCGTCCCCGTCTTTTCTTCCCACTTAGCCAAGCACACTTCCATTTCGTGATTGTAGCGCGTCTTGAAACTCAGCTTGCCACCACGACGTCCGTTAAACGTCACCAGCTTACCGTCAACACGCACCAACCCCCACACTTTGTCGTTTTGCGGAGCACCACCAGCTTCACCACGTGCGCCTTCGTTGTAAACAACGCCAAACTTGATGATTTCGACTTGTGCCATGGTGTATTTCTCCTAGAAGTTAAAAAGTGTTTGCTTTGCAGTTAGCGCTACGTTTTTGCTGCTACATCCGTTTCGCCATGTTCCTATGATACATTCATTTGGCTACCAGTCAAGCACCAAATGAAACCTTTTGTCATTCTTTTTGCAAAGCTCGACGATGTGCTTCTTCCCACTTAGCCATAGGCCATGAGACCGACAGCAGGCAGATCAAGCAGCATACTTGGAAGATGCGGATTCCGCTTTCTCCCACAAATATGGGACTCACAGTGCCCTTGATCATATTGCTAACACCACACAGCATAGCTATCCACGAGACTGCGATAACACCACCCAGCAGAACTTTGAATTTCATTTTCTCTCCTATTACGCCATAACAATGTCAGTAACTTTCTTGTCTTCGACGTGCATAGCAAACCAGTACGTTTGGTAAGCGTTGTCGTAGCCTTGTGAATAGCTATACGTTTGGTGCAGTTCCCAACGGAACTTGATTACGCGCACCGTGTTTTTGCCTGTCGTGATCATGAACGTCAAGTCTTCCAACTTGCCATTGCCATGGTATGCAGGATTACGAACATAACTCCAGCGGATATCGCTCGGCAACTTTTGAATTACGTCAAACACTTGATGCTCAGTTTCCCTGCAGACATCGAGGTGCGCATTGGTAACGGTCATCGGCCCAATGGAACCGCCAGACAGGCCTTTAGTACGGGGCTCAATAGCTTTCCACTTGTAGTGACCAAGGGAAATGCTGATGTACTTAAGGCCAATTGCTTTGAGTGCGTCGTTTACCACAGTCTTTGCCGATGCTTGGGTCATTTTCTGCTCCGTTTTGTTTACCATGTTCCTATGATAGATTCATTTAAATATGGCAGCAAGCTTTATTTTAATCAAATGAAAGGCTACCAAATTTGGTAGCCTTATTCACGTTATGCTCATTTACCTTTTGTTTTCATTGCAGCTCTACGCTCGCAATACTGACGAAATTTATTCTCGTAGAAGAGCGTCTCAAATGCACACAGAATGATGGCAGTCTTGAAACCTGCTGTTGTCACGTATTGGATGGTCCAACTGATATCAGTTACAGCCGACAAGAACACAAGCCAAGGAAGCGACAGGAACAGATATTTCAAGAATTTCATAAGAACTCGATTTCGTCGGCCTTTACCGTGCAAGCCGAATGGTTGGCTTCGAAGTGATACGTACCATCACCCTTGTCAATAAGCAGCTCACTTACTGTTCCCTTCTTGAAGGTCGTACCGTCGTCAAGCTTGATGCGCTTCTTCAACTTTGCTTTCGCCCGCGGATTACGGGCATACAGGGCAACCATATCGCTAAGTTTCATGTCTGCTCCTTAGTCTTCGTACAGCGGGCGAACGTTGGTCACCGTGTGGTCTACCCACTGACGCGGTTCGTATTTGGTGATCGAGTCGGCCACATCGTCATCCAGCAAATACAGGAAGCCTGCCGGTTCTTGCTTGCTTTCTTCGCGACGCGCAGCAACCAGCGCCGCAATCAACGTATCGGTGATCATGAAGCTATCGCCGTTTTTCGTTTCGATAACAAAGCCAACTTCCGTAATACGGGTGACTTTGTTAAGACCTTGGTTGATCAACAGCTCTTTCGTAAAAGTCATTTTCTGCTCCTTTTCGTTTACCATGTTCTTATAGTAAGCTCATATGAACATGGTAGCAAGCATTATTCACCCAAAAGACGGAGGCCTTCTTCCGTTATGTAAATCTCGTTGGTAAACACGAAACCGTCTAAGGGATCAGTAGGATCATCTACAGGGTCTTCCTCAGTAAAGATCACTAGCCCTTTCTTCTCTAGCTTCTTATAAACGGGCGTGCCCGGTTCTACCGTGCCAAATATTGAGTCTTTTTCGTTTTTATCTGGAACGCTGGTAGTCAACACACTGCCCCCGTGCTTTTTCAGGTTGCTAAGAGCTTCCCACTCGTTAGCAGTGAGCTTGACTATCGTTTCCATTATGCAACCACAAACGGCTTATTGTGTTTGCCAATTTCGATTTTGATGTAATGCCCAACATCAAAATAGTCAGTCATGATATCGCTGCGGTCATGATTGTCGAGATCAAGTGCAGCTTTGATCTGTTGCATCACGGTGAGCGTCTCGTCGAACTGCTCTGCGAGGTAATGCTCGTTGACGCTCACATAGTCAGTGAACACATGATGGGGTCGGCCATGACTACGTTCACCATTCCGCCTGTTGATTTCAGACAACAAATCAACAGGAGCTTCGGAGATCGTAAGGGTGATGGTGCTGTGATGACGTACACCCAGCGAATACTTCCAGTCCTTGGGCATAACCTTTTTCAGCTCTGCCGCAATAGCTGCTTTCTTCTTTTGATCCATGTACGCCATTTGCTTCTCCTTGTTTGTCTCTACCATATAAAGATGATACATTCATATGGCATAGAATCAAGCTTTACAGGATTTCGATCAATGCGTTTTCGATTGCATCGAAGAACCCAGCCGGCCAGTGATTCAAACGACCATCCTTGTTGATGTAAATTTCCTCGTAATCAAATCCGTCGCCCCGGAAATAAACAATCTTGATATCGTTGGGTTGCAAGTTGCCATCGCGCACAGTCAAACGCAAACCGTTGAGAAAGTGGTCATTGTTGGAAAACACCGACGAACAGCCAGATGCACTAAGTTCCTTGTAGTACTCACGACCCAGCTTCAACATCTCGTTGCCAGTTTCAGTCGTTTGTCCAACAACTTCAGCATTGATAAAGCCAAAGTCATGTTGCTTCAGTGCTTGCTTGTGGTCACCGCAGAACATTACCAACTTGAGATCATCGAACATCATTTGTTGCTCCTTGTTTGTTTACCATGTTCAAATGATATACTCACCTGAACATGGTTACAAGTGCAAAATGAATTAAGCTTGTACCAATTTGGTGTGGCATTTACCGCATCTATAGGATTGATCACCACGAATAATACGATTGTGGCGAATACTGGTGAGTATATGCACTTGGCAATTGCACTTATAAACAAAGCGCTTCTTGACCTTGTCAGTGTTGATAACATTGCATACGTCATAATTGTGGCCGCGTTTACCATTGCCGCCTAGGTAAACAAATACACGCTTGAATTCGGGGCCATGAGCTTGTTTGGCATGCGGATACAGTTTGTATGTTACCAAATGTGCCAATTCATGAATGATCGTATTGTCAAACACATCGCGATTTTCTTCGGCAAGGATAACGTTGAATGCGACTCGATTGGCCTTCTGATAAGCAGTACCAGAGCGTCGGCCAGTGGTATCGAACGCAACTTCTGGCGTTTGAAAATCAAGCCTGGGAAGCTTGGCGCGAATCACGTCGCTGTAATGTGCCACCCGGTCGATCAAGTGTTGTTCAATTGTGCTCATCTGCTTCTCCTCGTTTTCCATGCCATAATGATATATTCATATGGCTGGAAATCAAGCACAATTTGAACCTGGTTATTTCTGATCTTTGACAATTTGTGCAGCCAAGGCATGCAACATATTCTTTTGCTTTGGTGTCATCTTTTCGATACCAATATGATGCACCACTTCCAGATCGTTATTCACCGCAATACAATTCTCGGTGGCCACTAGGTCATAGCTCGCGCATACGATATCACTATAGCTAAACGTAACTGATAATGCAGGTGCAATCGGGGCAATTTGTGCATTGGCATTCAATGCAACAAAGGCCAATACCACAGCAATCATCGTTTTCATTTATGCTCCCGGTTAGCGCGTAGCAAGCAACTCAAGCATCAACGAACGCAACTCATCAACGGTCGTTGCTGCTTCAATACGCTCTTGCAATTGGTCACGTTCCCGTTCACCAAGTTCAGCTTCAATTTGGGCTTGCGTGCCGTGGACTTCACAATCCGGATCTTCCGCAATAAAACGACCACCAATTTGGTAACATTCACACATTTCGCTCTCCTGTTTTATCCTTCAATGCACCAAGTATGTGTTCATATGAACCTGGTGTAAAGCGATAGATCAATCTGCTTTGGGAGCTTGTAACGTGCGAGTAAGCGAACTGGCATCCCAACCCGCAAAGAACAGCTTTTGAAACTTCTCTGCTTGCGATGGAGACATCACGTAGCCGTGTTCCCGGTTCGTATAATTGCCTCGAGCAATAGCATCAGCAAGGCGTGCGGCACGCGTCTTCCATCCAGTGTCGGAGGGAGTTTGGACGATCACTTTACCCTTCGCATAACGAGCAGGATCAATCTTGAACGCATTATCAACAATGATCGAATCAAACGACAATCGAATATCGCCCCGCGGAATTTGAATAACAGTCATGTCATTTCTCCTTTGGTTATTCACCAATAGTCACACGATAACGGGGAAAGTCGCATTCAAAATCCCACTGGAACATGACTAGACGATTAGTTGAATCTACGGGATAGCTGTCTGGTAGTTTGACATCAACCACAATTGATTCTTTACGTCCGGGCGCGCCTCGATCACGCTCAACTTTCAGCAACATTCCTTGCTCTTGCCATTTGGCAATGCACCGCTCGACGCGCTTCTTTGCATTTTCCCAAGTTGCACCTTCGGCATCGCACATGATGTAGCCACTGCCATCATAAACGGAATAGCCCTTGTAACCAAGCGCCTTGCGAAAAAATGTTGCACCAGAACCTTTCTTCACGTTTTACTCCTGTTTGTTTACCATGTTCCTAGTATGCATTCATATGAACCAAGAAGCAAGTACCAAATGAACTATCCCCACTTCAACTTAAAGATTGCTGCATCCTGTTCGTTGTCAAACACCCATTCAAACATAGGATACAGTCGAGCATACTGACCAAATGAATTCTCGGCATACCATTCGTTGATTTCTTCAGCCAGATTGGGATTTAGTTCAAATAGTGAAGGCAGACGAATCGAGATCCCAGCAATAATCTTGGGTTCAAACTTAATGTCATTCAAGATGATCCTTATGGCTTTTTTGGTGCCACGTTGCGCAAACATAGCCACATATTCATCTGGAGTCATTAAGTATTATGCATTCATGTGAATCAAAAACCGCTAGGGTGTATTTTCTGCATGGGGATGACTACAGTATCGATTTGATTATTGGCTAAGATCAAGTTGGCCAACACTATTGGATTATTACCGTTTGCTAGTTCAATACCAATAACATCAGAAGCGTTGCCATTGTTGTCAGTAACCAGGCAATGTGTGAGGTCTTGTGTGTAGAGATGACCCTGTTGCATAGGGCCCATATCTGCACCGTGTGCAGCCCCATAAGCCACACAGAAGCTCAAGCCTGGAATTGAGGAATGCCAAGTCAATCGTGTGCCTGAGTGTGACATAAATTTTGCCGGAGCGATGTCAGTTTTCAACAGCGTGATTGGAAAGGTAGTTTGTGCCTGAGCGTGTGCTGCGAATAAACAAATCAGGGCTGATACCACATATGCGAACAGTTTTTTCATGTTACTTCCATTTTGAATTATGTTCGCATTGTAAAACAAACTGGCAACAAAACAAAGTAATTGCAATAATGAAAAAAGACCACCGAAGTGGTCTTTTCTTTGTCGATTGCTACTTATACACCTTTGTTCTTGCGGAACTTGACCTTGGAGCAACGGATGGTTATCCCTTCTTCCCTGTAGACATAACCAACCAGCACGTTATGGCCATGTTCGAATGCATGTTCGGAGAATCGAATCCACACACGACTGTCGTCGATGACAAAGTCGACTACTTTGATGTCGCCTTGGATGAGTAGATTGCCCAGCATCAACATAGCTTGTGCTTCAAATTCGATAAATGCCACATTGGCGGCGGCTTGCAATTCGTGGCGGATTTCACCATTGCTGTGAGTATCAGCAGGCAATTCAGTGAATGACTCAATACATGCCATGTGCTGTTTTACGAATTCCGCGAGCTTCATTTTCAGTTCCCCTGTGTGTTTACCATGTTCTTATGATAAGTTCAAATGAACAACCCGTCAAGCAGAAAGACCACCGAAGTGGTCTTTCTTTTAAGCGTTGTCGATTACGCTTGCGTCTTTTGTGCTGCAAGGGTCCACGCATTGCTTGCATTAATGAGTACCAAGATCAGCAACCCCGCAAAGCTCAGTGCTTCCGTGTGACTGAACACCATCACACCTTCAAGCAGCACCGTGAAGCCTACTGCTTTGTATTGGTTGCCACACCACTTGCCAGCCCAGCTAATAAGCGTAGGAGCCGAGAACATCAATGCAGCGACAACCAAGATCCAGAGCAGCGGTTGCGTTTTGCTTTCGTAGTGGGCGAGCACAAAGCTTGCGATCGGGAGGAAGCCTGCCGACAAACTGGCAATTACTTGGCCAATGGTACGCTTTTGTGCAGCCGACACCTTGATCGGAGCTGCGGTCGGGAGCTTGCGCGGAGCAGCTTTTGCTTTCGGCTTTGCCACCGTTACCGCATTGCTTTCCGGTGCAGCTTGCTTCAGCAGCTTTTCCGTTTCACGCTTTGCGCGGCGACGGATTGCATCAGGAGTCATCGACAGTTGCTTTTCCGTGTTTGCGTTGATCGACGTAACGTTTTGTGCCGTTGCATTCATCTTCGTTTCCCCTTGTTTGTTTACCATGTTCCTATTGTAGGTTCATTTGAAACATGGTGCAAGCACTAAATGAATATTTTAGTCATAAAAAAGGCTACCAAATTTGGTAGCCTTTCACTGCATCAGAGTGTGTTAACCCTTTACTAGTTCTCTAATCTGGGAAACTACGCTTGCGCCCAAACCTTGTTCGGCGGTCTTGACCGACACAAACGAACCATCATCCATGACACGACCCTTGTAGCCACCATGTTCTTGGTTATGACGGTATTTCATTTTCCAAGCATGGGCTTCAGTGCCAGAAACTTCCACGATTGAATCACTGTATTGCGCAGCTTCTTCCATGGTCTGATACGCATGCGTTCGCCCGTCATCTCCTACAAACTTAAAGGGACGAGCTTGTTTGCAAGCATAGTACACCAACCCCACCACAGTCATGAACGTGAGGTTTTTGGTGACCATATAATTCTTGCTGGGATCGAGTTCCATGTTTCCTTCCAGTTAACCAAAATTAATAGGGAATTGATGTTCACGTGCAACTTTGACCATCTCGAGCATACGCGTCGCAAGTCGATTAACATAGTCTTCGTCACGACCGCCCGAGTACACACGGCAATGGCCTGGTTTTTGGGAGATAAACGGATCAAGGTACAGGGGTTCTTGCTTCTGCTGCGCATTCAGAAGCGTCATAAGGCGCTTCTGAATCACTTCGAGTTTATCCATATCCCATTCACCATAAACGTTGACGCTGTCTTCGTCATAGTGAACGCTTTGCGGATCGATCATATTCGCGAACGCGATGACGTTGGCATTGCCGAGGTTAATTTCAGTAAAGGGAGCAGCAGGAACGATCGTGAAGTAGTCAGGCTCATCTTCCGGATACGGTTGTACTCGTTCAACGGGGGCCTGCTCCATCCAGAAAGTAACGCTCATTATCTGCTCCTTTAAACTAAGATAAACGTGTAGTGCTTGAACGTGTCGGTATTATCGAACCACGTTGCGGCCATTTTATCGTCCGAGAACAGGATGGGCGGATTGCCATCTTCCCCGAAAGAGGACATTGTGCCTTCGATGTCTTCTTCGTCGTAATTGTCACCGTAATGGATCTGGCAGATCATCTTCGCGATATGCTTCTCGGCGAGATCGTCGATGCGATCAAACACATGGCGCCGGATCACCTGATCCCGTTCTCCCAGGTCCTCAATTGCAATAACAGTCATTTAGTTTCTCCTAGAGATTGCCTACCATGTATCAATGATATGTTCATCTAACTAAGAGTGCAAGCACCAAATGAATTATTTACGTCCAGGTAGCTGCTTCGTCAAGTGCCAAGCAAACATTGGGAAAGTATCCCTCGAATCGTTCGGTACCACCATATTGGGGTACTTCATACAGAGCACATTGACCGGAACGATCAATTCGAATTATAGAACCACCACCTTCAGAGAAGTTAGTGATTTCAAGAATTCCATCCCGGTATACCGTTTGCAGACTCATTATATTTCCCCAAATTGATCATCAGGTTCATATGATATGATATCTGGGTTCAATACACAAGCATTCAATGTTTTATTATGGACGACGATCTTCATAGCCAAAGACGAAAACCCACGGACCGATGATCAGTTTCCAGAAAGATTCTCCCGATCCAAAAACAACTCGGGAGAGTCCAAATGCATGATATTGTCGCGACTTTTCACCGGTTGACTGACTTACTTTGCGGTCATACCAGCACTTACAAGGGCCATGTTTGGCTTTCTCAATTATCATTTTTATTATCCTTTTGCATGACATTGACCAGCCAATCTATGTCCTTATGCGGTTAGCAGCGTTAGTGATTCCAAGGTGCCATTTGCCTTCATACGGCGAACCTCGCTTTTGGAAATTCCGTACTTGATTGCAATTTCACCAACAGTACCCATCTCGTGGGGCTGATTAGTTTTGCGCATGTTGTTCAACAATGCTTCACGATCAAGTTGTTCTGCTTCGTCGAAAATGCGGCGAATGAGTTCTCGATAATGATTTTTGATTCGTTCCAGACCAGCCAGAACTTGGGGAATATCCAGATCAGCAACACTAGCCGGGGCCACTCCAGTTTTCAGACCAACTTGATAGAGTGCGCACTTGAGGGGAAGGTCATAATGACCAGTAACGATAAGCGTTACTGTATCAATACGGTTGTCAGCAATCAACGACATACCACGCAATACTTCAGCGAAAAAGTTTTCCATTCCATTCTCCTGTCATTTACCTTATACCCATGATAAATTCAAATGAATATGGCGTAAAGCTATTTCGTGGGGAACGTTTTAAGAATGAGGTCGAGTGCATCGTAAAACCTTGGCGAGTCCATGTATATGGTACCCTTGTACTCACGCACGTAATGAACGGCTGCATCTAACTGCGCCTGTTCATCGTCGTTCTGGGGTACTACGCCGTCATCAAGTTCGCCATTCCAAATCATTACTGCTCCTTCCTGTTCTGCATGCATGGAAGTCTGTCGCCCACAAAAATGACACTTGGCGAAAAACTTACCACAGTGATAATGTGTATGAAGGGTGTCTTTGTTATTGCAATCTGGGCAGGGCTTGAGCGTAGTCATATACTTTCCTTGGTTGCCATATATATACAATAGCGCCGCACAAATATGGCATCAAGAACAATTAGCTACGTGGTAGTACAAGCCAAACAAAAAAGCAAATTACGCTTCTTCAACCCAACGTTCAGTTGCCTTCATCAAGTCGTCAACAACGTCAAAGTGTGCGCGAGTAAGCAGCACCGACAAAGCCGAATAGATTACATCTGCCGTTTCAAGGGGCAATTCCCAGGAAATATAGCCACCAGCATCGTCAAAATCACGTTCCTGCTTGTCAGTACCACCCCAACAGCAAGCCAGATTCATAACGTTCTTGATCGTTTGCAGGTTGTCGAAGTTATCCGTGCCTTCCAATTCAGTATCACGGGCGCGGATATAAACGCGCTTCGTACCATATGCGGTCTTGGTAATTGCAATAAACATGTTCATCACTCCTCGTTAGCTACCATGTTGTTATGATAGGTTCATATGGTCACCAACACAAGTGAATATTAACCTTTTCGGTTATTGATGAACATGCGCAACCGCTCTTCAACAACAATTGAAATCACGATACCAGACAGCATGACGACTGCACACCAATCATAATTATGGTGAATGCAGCCTGCAAATCCAATCAGCAGTAAGATACGAACTGCTGTCATGCATTTGTCAATATATAGGTCGGTGTCTAAAATAGGAGGCATCGTATATCTCGTCGTCATAGGCAAACTTGACAGTGGTTATGATACACGACTGGAGCATCAAACCACGGATGAATCGCTCAGCTGCATTCCCTTGGGACTTGGCTGCCGTAAAGCCTTTCTGAATGATTTCACCACTGATTTCTTTTACGGTCACGTGAAAGATCTTCATTCCGCTACTCCCTTCATAACTTGGAAAGCAGCAGCAAGCAGATCAACAGCTTCACCGCTATAGAAATGCACCGTAAAGTCACTAGGAGCGCCAGGAGACGTGTAGTTGATCGCGCAGCTAAACTTACCGTCAAGGCGGTTGATGATCGTGCCATAACCACCATCCGTCATCAGTGCCTTGTAACCGTTCAGCACGTAAGTATCAGCGGACCACATTCCACCCATCTGCGGGTGATCGGGCTTCTGAAACTCACCGTTTTTCTTGATATAGTCCCAGAGGTCTTTGAATACTTGCGCAAGTTGCACGTCATGAATGCTAGTAGCCACATCACCCTCCTGTTTGTTTACCATGTATGAATGATATGCTCACCTGGTCTTAACATCAAGCACATAATGAAAAAGCCACCTTTCGGTGGCTTTTTGCTGCTACATGGTTGCTTACTTGAACACCCAGAGCGGGGCCTTCTTGTCCACGTATTGATCGTTTTCAGCTTTGGTGATCACGCCGTTGTTGACTTCGATAATGTTGATAATCTGGAAGTTACCCAGGTCTGCATGCGTTTGATCATGCATGATTTCATGGATAGTGCCGACGTTCCACTTGTCACCACCAAAGCGACCGCAGCTCGAGAAAAACACCACCTTTTCGGTGCGCACATTCTTTGCAACATACACCGCAACTTCATCCCAGTATTCACCAACACGCGGAATCATGATTGCGCGGTTATTGAACAGACATTGCGTTGACGGGAGCAATGCGCTTGCGTTGCGGTTAAAACGTGCCATCTTTTCTCTCCTGTTTGTTTACCATGTTCCTATTATAGATTCACTTGGTAGGCAACACAAGCACTAAATGAACAATTGCTAGACAATTCAATACAAACAATCGTTAAAAAGCCCGCTTTTGCGGGCTTTTTAATTAAAACAAGGAGAATCTAATGTTATGCAATCCGTAATATTTCCGTTCTAAAAACCACGGCTCAGTACGCACGTCATCAACAAGGTAAAGCCCCTTATCAGTCTTCCAAGTAATCCAACAGCGTTTAGAGTCCTCCAGATTGGAACAATAAAGCCGTGCACTTATCAAGTCTTCATAGGGGATGAAACTATTACTTCTTTCTTTCAATGCATAAGACATATGTCAACTCAAGAGAATAAAATGTTATCTCCTTTCGTCAGTTGATATTATATGATATAGTTAACAAAATTGTAAGTCAATGCATAAAAGCATTATTCATTTACCACTAAGCGCAGGTGGCGGAACCGACTGTCATCAAATTTACGTCCAGCTTGATAGTCAGTCTTCGCAATGTGGAAGCGAGCTTGCTGGCATAAGTACGCCATTTCCTCTGCCATTAGATGGCAGGTACCAGGAATAGGCATGATCTTCGGCTCGACGTGCGACAGTTGCATCATACGAACAATCTGTTCGGCGCTGAACAAGGGGAATTTGGACGAGCAGCGTAATTCGCAAAATGCGATAAACTGCTCGTCAGTTTCAAATGTATCTGGTGAAACATGTTGCATATTCATTGTCCGTTATTACGCATAAGCGCATCCCGCATGATAGCACCAAGGTTGGTCATTCCGTGATGCGCACCAATACGATCGATTTCCTTTTGGCGCTTATCACGTTCTTGACGTTCTTCTTCATAGTAAGCTTCCATGTCAGCACGATCGCGTTCATCGTCTTCTTCATGTGGAATAGCATCAAGGTAATGGACATAAAAGTCGATAGGATCTTCGTACACTATATTCTCCTTATTGAGTAGCTTTCATCTTATGGCAAAAGAGCCAGGTAATACCTGGCTCTTTTCTACTACTTGATATTACGCAGCAACAACCACCTTCGCGACCTTAGCCTTGGGCTTCGTCGAACGCGTGTCCAGCTTCTTGCTGAACGTTGCTTGGTAGTAGCCCTTACCAACACGTTCTGCCAGACCCGGGATCAGCATTTCTTGAACGACCACGCCTTGAATGTCCGTGTACTTGATACCCTTGACATCCGTACCAGCCAGCTTCTGGTCAAACAGCGCAAGCGTCTTTTCCAGATCACCCTTGAGGCGCGTCTTGAACTTCAGCGTCGTTGCGTTGCGGCGACCGCTGAACGTCAGCAACACATTGTCGACCTGCGCAATGCCCCAAATGCTGTCCTTGGAAGGAGCGCCACCTTCTTTTGCACCACGATCGCCAGCAACCAGAGCGTGACCAACCTTCAAAATAGTAACCTTAGCCATGATGTAAATCTCCTTTAAGTGTTAGCAGCGTTTTGCTGCGTTGTCTTCCTTACCATGTAATGATGATGCAATCACTTGAACATGGCGTCAACACTTAAATGAAGAAACTATCAAAAGAATTTCACTTAAAGAAAGGCATCAGAGCTGGTAAGGCTAGGCATAGGTTTCAGAACCAAAGGTAAGGTAGAATTGCAGCGCGATATCGTATTCTTTAATGAAATAGATACCATTGCGAGCATCAGAACACCAGTTTGGGTTACTGGCTTTTACGCCAAGTCGCTCAATGATCCAAGGATAGGTGTGTTTGGTGGCTTCCGCCGTCCAACGAGGACGTGCAATTTCAATCATATAGAAAGGATCGCTATTGAAGCGCAGTAGCTTTACTAATATGGTTTTCCAATGTTGATCCGTAAACTTGTGAACCAAGTCCCACTTATTTGTTATTTCTGTAATTTGGGCCATATTAGAATGCGTCAGAACCAAATGTAAGGTGGAATTGGAGAGCAACTCCATAATCTTTGATAAAACACACTCCAGCCTTGCAGTGAGTTACCCAAGCTAAATTCCTTTCACCAGCATGAATGTTCAACCACGGAACTATCTGATCATATAGAATATATGATTTTCCAATTGGTGGAATTCCAAACTCAATCATATAAACGGGTGTTCCAATAAGTTGGAGCTTTTTGGGAACCCCATACCAAGCCACTTGGGAATAACCGATTTTATTAGATAGTACCTGAAAAGAATCTGTTACTTCAGTAATTTTGGCCATATCAGCAGTATCGTAAGTATACCATTAAAGCTTCACCAAAGCGTTCAAACAACACAGTTCGAGTGCTGTAGAGTATTTCGTAATGGCCCTGTACATTACTCAAATCCAAAGTAGTATTCGGATTGAATCGACCAACTTTATCAACTTTAATTACGGCTCGGACCAACCAACCCTTAGCTGCTTCCACATCTAGAATCGTATTGGATCGGTCCTCACCATAAGTTGGATCCGCACAATAGGTCTCGTGGGTAAAGAGCATTACTTTCATTTGTCACCCCATGTCAGCAAAAATAGCATAGCATCGTTATCGTTTTCAAAAACAACGAAAAACGTGGGGCTTTCTTCGTGGCACCATAACGCGGTTTTGTGTTCACACGTAGCTAGCCAATTTTCAAGTTGCTCTTGCTGTTTCCAACGGGGGTGTAATGGAATTGATAGAGTAGTGAACTGCCAGGTGTTGAAGAACACTACGGATGGTTCAAACACAAGTGATTCCCACCCACATTTGATCCATTCATCCAATGCCTGGACACTTAATGACATGGTACGCAACAGGGGAATTCGGTTCCCTGTTGCGTAAGTCCAAGCATTGTGACGAGTGACTGACACGATTAGCTCTTTACCCCGATACGAATAGTGACGAGGCCCATTTTGTACCCACGCTCGATTTCGAACGTCTTCGCAAACGTACCAAATTCAGGATCAACCGGTTCCGTGAGGTCGAGGTCCACTTCAGATACCGACGTATAGCTTTCGTAGCCATGGTTGCTGTCGTGCGTCGTGAGGCATTCAATCGTTGCGTCTTCAGGAAATTGTTCCAACCACGCTTGCAGTTCTTTACGAGTCGTCATTTCCTTACTCCTTATTTGTTTACCATGTTCAAATGATATACTCAC
>Ga0209888_1000149_pt1 | contig 44930 bp, 33 predicted proteins | sample OrgsoiDNA_201059_FD_185807 | JGI IMG/M metagenome (GOLD analysis project Ga0209888, IMG submission 185807) | Permafrost soil microbial communities from the Arctic, to analyse light accelerated degradation of dissolved organic matter (DOM) -... | ecosystem: Environmental > Terrestrial > Soil >...
GAGAGCTTCTGGCTTTGCGCCAGGAATTTGTGTTTCATCGCCCGCTGCTTGCGCGAGAGCTTGCCGTGCGGTCCGCGATGCTTGTTTTTGTGCCGGTCGAGCTTGCGCTGCGAATGGGCGATTTTGTCGCGGAGTCGGACTTTGCGCGGGGTGTTCCGCGTGTCGATCGCGATGCCCTCGAAGAGCTCTCCGACATTCAGGACCATCTCCGTGGCGATGCCCGCGTCGATGCCGATGTCCGTGCGCTCCATCGCGATCCGGTCGGCCTCGCTCAGCTTCGTGCGGAACAGCCCTGATTTCACAAGGCTCTCGCGCGACAGGTAACACGTGCAGACAAGCCGCGCCTTCGAGCCCTCGAAGCGGATCTCGGCGTTGGAGACCTCCAGCGCGCCGGCTGCGGCCATTTCCTCGAAGCTCGCGCCGGGGGCGAAGCCGACACGGGCGACGAATTGCGAAAAAGCCCGGTTTTTCATCAAATGGAATTTTTCTTTGCCGCAACCCTGCAAAAGCAGGCGGCTCAGGCGGCCAGCCCCGCGTTGGATCCGAAAGGTGTTGCCCAGCTCTCGCAACGGGATGTTGACGTTTGACTTGAATTTCAGCGAGCCAAATTTGGAGCCGGGATTGGCGGCTCGCTTCGCGGCCATCGATTTGAGGCTGCGCTTCATCCGCTCGGCGATGTCCTGGATCATGTGCGAGCCCAGGTGTTTCAGCGAATAAGGCAGGTGCTCGCCGCGCTGTCCGTCGGCCCATTCCAGGACCTCGATGTCGCGCGTCCGATGGTCCCATTCGAACAGGTTGTTCGGGTGAATTGTGAATCCAAAGTCATCCATGAAGGATTTGGAGCTCCACTCGACCAGATGGTTGTAAAGCCAGCGCGCCTCGTCCCGGAGGCCTTGCAGCCACGCCGCCCGTTTCCCCGACAGCTTGCTCGCGTCGATTTGGAACGAGAAAGCTTTGGCGCGCATCGATTTGCGCCGCTCGACGGTCGCCTTGCGCGTGGCTTTGCGGGCCTCGCGGTGCTCGTCTTGGACGGTTTTTCGGGCGGGCTTGGACATGGGGGCGGCGAAAGCGAGAAAAAAAACGGGAGAAAGGGCTGCCTGGTTTATGCCATGGGCCAAGCCGTTTGGCAAGCTTTTTCGCGGCTTTTCGCTTTTTTTTCCGATTCTCGCGCCTCGCTTCTCACCGCCCTGAAGGACGGGCTCTGCGCTCGGCAAAATCTTATCAAACCCTTGAAAGTGAAATGCCCGAGCGACGGAGAGGCCCGGCGGCATCTTGCCGCCAAAAGAGCGGAAAATCAAGGCCCTTCGGGCGCGCCGGTTCCGCCCATGGCGGCCATTTGAGGCAAAATTGGAGGAGCGGGTTGAGGCCGGGCCCAAGGGACTCGAAAGGGTGGCGCGCCTCAGCAAAAAAAATGCCCCTGCGCGAGGCGGGGGCATTCAGCGCTCACAAACCGCGTGGCGAGCGAATCAGTCCGCGGACGAGGCCGCAGCGGCCTTCGTGGACTTTTTCTTGGCTTTAGGAGCAATCGCCTTCGGGTCCGGCGAGCTTTCGAGCACTTCGACCACGACCTGCTCTTTGCCCGAGCCGCCTTCGGCTTCCGTTTTCACGCGGAAGTCGACGCGAGCGCGGCCGCCGTGGCGCAGCGGGCCCCCCAGGATTTGCTCGGCCAGGGCCGTGCGCACTTCCGAGCGGATCAAGTTCGCCATCGGGCGCGCGCCCAATTGCGGGTCAAAGCCCTTGTCCGCCAAGTGCGCGCGAAGCGCCTCGGTGAACTCGGCGTCGATGTGCTGGGCTTGCAACTTCAGGTCCAGGCTCAACAGCATGCGTTCGACGACGCGGAAGATCGTGTCCTTGTCCAGGGGCTTGAACGCGATGACTTCGTCCAGGCGGCCGCGGAATTCCGGCGTGAATTGCCGTTTCACCGCTTCCATCAGGTCGTTCGCCATCACGCTTTCGTCTTTGGTGAAGCCGATCTTGCGCTTGGCGGCCGCTTGCGCGCCCGCGTTGCTGGTCATGATCAGAATCACGTTGGAGAAGTCGGTCTTGCGGCCGTTGTTGTCCGTCAGCGTCCCGTGATCCATCACTTGCAGCAGGATCGAGTAGATGTCCGGATGCGCCTTCTCGATTTCGTCCAAGAGCAGCACGCAGTGCGGCGTCTTGTAGACGGCGTCGGTCAAAAGGCCGCCTTGGTCAAAGCCGACATAGCCCGGGGGCGCGCCGATCAGGCGAGCCACTGAATGGCGCTCCATATACTCCGACATGTCGAAACGGATGAGCTCGACGCCCAGGGTCGCCGCCAATTGCTTGGCCGTCTCCGTCTTGCCCACGCCCGTCGGGCCCGGGAAGAGGAATTTGCCGATCGGCTGCTTTTCGTCGCCCAAATTCGCGCGGTTCACCGAGATGACCGCTTGCAGCTGCTCGGCGGCGGCTTCTTGGCCAAAAACCACGGCCTTGATGTCGTTGGCGATGCGCAGGGTGGCCGCGGCGTTGTCGGTCGAAACCGAGGTCGAGGGGACATTCGCGATTTTGGAGACGGTGTCCGCGATTTGCTCGGCGTCGATGACCTTGATCTGGTCCTTGGCCGGCAGCGTCTTTTGCAGGGCGCCCGCTTCGTCGATCACGTCGATCGCTTTGTCGGGGAGCTGGCGGCCGTGGATGAAGCGCACGGACATTTCGACGGCCGCGCGAAGCGCCGCGTCCGTGTAAGTCACGCCATGGTGCTCTTCGTAGCGGCTTTTGAGGCCGGCTAGAATTTTCACGGTGTCGTCGATCGAGGGCTCGACCACGTCCACTTTCTGGAAACGGCGGGCGAGGGCTTGGTCCTTCTCGAAAATCTGGCGATATTCGGAGAAAGTGGTCGCGCCCATGCAGCGCAGCTCGCCGTTGGAGAGCGCGGGCTTCAAGAGATTCGACAAGTCGAGGCTGCCGCCGCCCGCGGCGCCTGCGCCGATCAGGGTGTGGATTTCGTCGACGAAGAGAATGGCCTTGGGCTTGTTGGCCAGGCTCTTCAAAACGAGCTTCACGCGTTGCTCGACGTCGCCGCGATACTTCGTGCCGGCCATGAGGGCGGCCATGTCGAGGGAGTAGACCTCCGCGCCCTCAAGGATCTCGGGAACCTTGCCCGTGATGATCCGCTCGGCCAAGCCTTCGGCGATGGCGGTCTTGCCCACGCCGGCTTCGCCGACCAGCAAGGGGTTGTTCTTGCGCCGGCGGCACAGGATTTGGACCGCGCGCTCGACTTCTTTCTGACGGCCAATGAGCGGGTCGATCTTGCCTTCTTGGGCGCGCGCGTTGAGGTTGACGGTGAATTGCGAAAGCGGGTCATCGCTCTCTTGCGACTCGCTTTCCGCGCCGTTCGCGGACTCCGGAGCGCTGGCCGCTTCTTCTTGGCCGCGGCGAATGCCGTGCGAGAAGTAGTTCATGAACATCAGGCGCGTCACGCCGTAATCTTCGTCCAGGACCCTGGCGGCGTAATTGGTGTTGTCGCGCTTCAAGTCGGTCAGCAGCGAAATCAAGAAACCCTGGATCGCGGCTTTGCGCGGATTCGCGCTGGCTTCGCGGCCAAAGTGATGGGTGAAGTGCGCTTCTGCGCGCATGATCCATTGCTGGACGCTTTTGCTGGGCTTCGGAACCGCAGCGGAGCCGTCGAGCAGGCGGGGGCAATCGGTTTCCAGGGAATGCGCGAGCTTCGCTTGCAGCTCGCGGGTGTTGACGCCGACGGCTTCGAGGGCTTCCTTGCCCTCGTCGGTCATGGCGATCTCGTTGAGCAAATGCTCGGGCAGGAAAAAGACGCAGCGGCTGTTGTGCGCGGTGGTCATTGCGCTGGTGAAAATGGGGGCCATCTCTTCGGAAAACGGATTCGATTGCGGAGTCATCGTGCGTCCTTGGCATTGAGTTGCAGGAGACGCGGCTTGGGGAACAAGCCGCGGTGGAACAAAATCGATTATACAGAGACCACAATTTTTGTGTGAAATTCTCCGCATATTTTTGCTGATGGCGCCGTTTTGTTGTAATTCAAGAGCTTGCGCGCCAAAAATGGCCCAACGCGGGCGCGGCGGAACCGCTTGGGGGCGACAAGGCTTGGACGAGGGGGCCAAGCAAGGAGGATGGAGGGAACCGGAAAGGCGGCATGCAACCGCCACGGGTTATCCCGAAGATGCCATAAAAAGACGGATTTGGGCAAAAGAGCCGAGAAGCGGCGCGCGAAACGCCTTCAATGGCATTCGAGGCGCGCCGGCCCCCTCAACCGCAAAACATTTGATCGCTTGGCGAAAAAAGCGGAGAGGCCATTGGCCTCGCCAAAATCCAGGATGGCGAAATATTCTCAATCAAATCAAGAGCCCATGGCAAGAGCCCATGGCAAGAGCCCATGGTTTTAAGCGAGGAAAAAAAGGGCAAGAGGCGGGCGCGGGGCGATCAACCCTTTTTCACGCCTTCCCCGCGTTGTTTAAAAGCAACAAGGCGGCTGGCGTCCGTTTCATTGAACCCCTCCCGCAGGGCGGTGTCGGGGCGCTCGAAAGCGCGGGCGAACTTGTCCGCGAAAGCCTTGGTGGCGTCTGGCAGGGAGAGCGTCTGCTTGGCGCGCGTCGCGGCGACATAAAAGACGCAAGCGTTGTCGCGTTCGTCTTCCGCGAATTTTTTCATGGAGGACGTGCGCAGGGGCTCCAAGACAAAGTCGTCCGCGAGCGCCACGTGATCGAACTCCAAGCCCTTGGCCTTGTGCGCGGAGCACAGCCACAAGCGGGCGTCTTTCGGGTCTTGTTGCGTGCGGCTGTCGACGATGTCGAAGAGAGCGGGCAGCTGCGAGCCGCGCTCGCGCGCCAAGGCGCACAGCCCCATGCCCTCGGTGTCGCCGGTTTCCCGGCACGCCTCTTCGTATTCGTCAAACGTGTCGAAGCACGCGCGCCACGGGTCTTTTGGCGTCTCGCCGCCCGCGAAGCGCATGCAGTCGAAAGCGGCCTCCCGGTCGATCGCGAGCTTGCCGCCGACGAAGTGGATGTTTTGCCCGCGGCTGGCCGCGCGGGCGGCCTCGCTCAGCAACGATGCGTTGGAGCGGGCGATGTAGGCCCGAGAGACGCCGAGCATGGCGGACGGCCCCAGCAGCGCGCCCTCGTCGCGCGCGGCGCCCTCCAAGGGCTGGCTTTGGTTCAAAAAGAACAAGGCGGCGTTCGCGCAATCGGCGATTTTCGAGCCGAAGCGCCAAGAGCGCGACAACGGCAAGGCTTCGCCGGGCACGCTTTGCATGGCGTTGAGGGCCCCTCGGAAGCCATAAATCGCTTGGGCTGCGTCGCCGACCAAAACCTTTTGCCCGCGTTGGGCGAGAAACCAAGCCAGCAACGCTGGATTGGTGTCTTGCGCCTCGTCCAACAGCAAGCAGTCGAAGGGCGCGCGCTTGCCTTGCAGGCAAAACAGCTTCAGATAGGCGTCATGCGGCACCGGCCACGCCCGGTCGCCCCGGCGCAGGCTTTCCTGGGCCTGGCGCGCGAGACCCAGCGCCAAGTCCGGGCCGAATTGGCTGGCGCCTTCGGCGTTCTTCGCCCGCGCCAAAAGCGACATCGCGCGCCTGGGCAGGTGGCTTTCGTTGATCGCGTCGTCGGCGCTCGCCCAAAATCCGCGCAGGGTCTGCTCCACCAAGCGCGCCAACACCCACGAGCCTTGCTCGCCGGCGAATTGGTCCAAGTCGAGCAGCGAGCGAATGGCCGCCAGGGGCATGGAGCCGCACAGCGCCTTGCCCTCCCTCCACTGAGGCCCCAATTCCGCCAGCGCGTAGGCATGGCTGGTTTGCACGCGCGCCTTGGGCATGCGCGCCTGCGCCTGCTTGGCGACGGTGGCGTTGAACGCGAGGCTCAATATCTTTTGCTTGGGGCGCACGCGCGCGAAGGCCTCCAAGCAGCTGCTTTTGCCGCAGCCCGCGCCGGCTTCGACCTTGACCAAGGGGGCTTCGCTTTCAATGATTCGGCGTTGCTGGTCCGACACTTTCATCGAGCCCAGCCCCGCCCAATCCAGCGCGTTCGCGCCGCTCAGGGCAAGCCGATCTTTGGCGCGAGTCCGCCGCGGGCCGTCCCTCAACCCGTTGAGGTCGTTTAGCGCGCTGAATAAATCGTTTTGGTTGGAGGCTTCGGGCATGGGCGAGGACAAGGGCGAGTGGAGGCTGAAAGAAAAATAAAGGGCGAATCCGCGCGAAGAGGCCACCAGGAGAAAGAAGCGCCGAGCCACCCGCGGGCGCCGGCGCGTCGCTGCCGCCCGGCGCCATTTTCGCCTATCCAGCTATTTAATATGTATGGAGAAATCAAAAAGCGCCGGCCGTTTGGGGGAGCGAGCATCGCGCGGAGCGTGCCCCAGTGGGTTTGCGACGGCGCGCAGTATGTAATTTTAAGAAGATAAAGTCAATAGGCGCGTCGGGCGGCCCAAGGCTCAATAAGAGCGCGCTGGGGCCGCCTGGCGAGGGGCGGCTGCGGCGTTGGGGACCGCGGGCGCCGCCACGGGCGCCGGCAAAATGACCGCCCTGGGCGTTTCGGGAGCCATTTGCGCGTCCGGCGAGTCCGTGGAGCGCGCGCCGGGCGGGTCAAACAGGCCGCCGTGGCCCATGGCGCCCGGAGCGCTGGCGGGCGTCGGCCGAGCCGCCGGATCCGGCAACAAGGCCTGGGCGTTCGCGGAGGCCGCGCCTAAACAGCAAAGGGCGCAGCCCGCGAGCAACGCGGAGGGCAAAGAGAAAGACAAGGCGAAGGGGCGAAAACGCATGGCGAGCTCCAAAAAAATCAAAGGCCGATTGGCTCAAAACCCAACCCTATCTCCAGAAATTCAAAAAAGCCACCGAGGGCGGCCAGGCCTGCTCTATAGCGCGGCGCCCGCGCCGAGCCAACGGAACGCCGCAAATCAAAAACCCGCGCGAGGCGGGTTTTTGGGAGTGTCGCTTCGCTGCGCGCTTCGGCGTGCCCCAGCCTTGCGGGCCGGAGGGGAATCACTTGATGACGGCGCCCATTTTGAAAATCGGCAGATACATGGCGATCACCAAGCCGCCAATGAGCACGCCCAAGACGCACATGATCAACGGCTCCATCAGGGTGGACAGCGAGTCGACGGCGTCGTCCACCTCCGCTTCATAAAAGTCGGCGGATTTGGAGAGCATCGAATCCAGCTGGCCCGACTCTTCGCCGATGAGCACCATTTGCGTGACCATCACGGGGAAGACCCCCGTGCTTTCCATCGAGGCCGTCAAGGATCCTCCTCCCGCCACGCTGGTCTGGATGGCGCGCGTCGCGCGCTCAAAGACGAAATTGCCGGTCGCGGCAGAAACCGATTCGAGCGCCTCAACGAGCGGCACGCCCGCCGCCACCATCGTCGAAAGCGTCCGCGTCCACCGCGCGACGGAGGCCTTGGTGAGCACCTGCCCGAAAATGGGCAATTTCAGCATGCCCACGTCGAGCCGGTCCCGCAGGTTCTTGGAGCGTCGGCGGGCCCGAACGAACATGAATCCCGCGCCGCCCGCGACGCCGAACATCAGCCACCAATAGGAGACGAAGAAATCCGACATTCTCATCACGACCAAGGTCGGAGCCGGCAAATCGGCGCCAAAGGAACTGAACAAATCTTTGAACGCGGGAACCACGAACAGCATGATGGCGGTGGTGACGATCACCGCGACCGCCAAAATGATGGCCGGATAAAGCATGGCTTTTTTGATCCGGGACTTCAAGATCAAGGCTTTTTCCTTGTAGGTGGCGAGCCGCTCGAGAATGCCTTCCAAAATACCCGCCTCTTCGCCGGCTGAGAGCAGGCTGCAATAAAGGGTGTCAAAGCGGCGCGGATGTTTCGCGAAAGCCTGGCTCATCGAGGAGCCCGTTTGCAGGTCGGCCTGGATGTCGTTGAGCAGCCGGTTCATCGAAGGGTTCGAGTGCCCCTTCGCGATGATGTCAAAAGACGTGAGCAGCGGCACGCCTGACTTCATCATCGTCGCGAGCTGGCGGGTGAAAATCGCGAGCTCCTTTTCCGTGATGGCCTTGGGCGAGCGGAAAACGCTTGGTTTTTTGATCTTGATCTGGGCGTAGCCCTGGCGGCGCAGCTGGCTCGCCAGAACAGCTTGGCCAGGGGCGCGTTGCTCGCCGCGAACGGGTTTGCCGCTCTTGTCGCGCGCTTCCCACAAAAAATTCTGCTGTTCAGCGACTGGATTTGGTCGGGCCATGTGTGAGCGGGCGCGAAGGCCCCCAATAAGAGAAAAACACGAATTCAGCGCAATAAAAAACACGCAAAAGCAATAGCGGCCCCACGAGGGGCTGCGCGTGCCCAATATGCCGTCGAGGGAGCCATGGCGTCAAGCGATGACGGCGAGACGGAAGGGCATGGGGCGGGTTAATGGAAAAAAGGCCGACCGACGGTAGGAAATTTCGGCAATCAAAGGCCATGGATGAACCGTCGGGCGGGATTTTGGCCCATTGAAGGGTTTGCGGCGCGCAAAGAGTTGGCGAAACCCCCTCTGAGCGCGGACAATAGAAGGGAGACGGACGCCCCGCGCCCAAATGGCAAAAACGGCGCCATCGGTTTCATGATTATTTTTATGCCTTATTTTTGGAACGACGAGAACGAAATGCTGGTTCGCAAACGAAAAGGATCAAAAGCCGCAGCGGGCGGCTCCAACATTCCCACCGCGGCTATGGGCGCGGGAATGGGCATGGCCCCGCAGATGGGCTTTGGCGAGCAACAAGCCGAGGCTCCCGAGGACGAGGACGAGATGAGCTCGGCCGCGGGCTCCGTCCTGCTGAGCTTCTTGGGCGTCCCCGAAGTGCTGCATCACGTGGTCGAAGGTTTGGAGACCGCCAACAAGTTGGGTTTCGGCGGCTTTGAAAACGCGTTGGCGTCCGGAGCGGCCCAAGCCGCCCAATTGGCGCAAGCGGCGATCAAAAACACCAACCCGGCCCAACAGTTGAAGCCGAACCTGGCGTTCATGCCGGCTCCGAAGATGGGGCTGTCGGAATGGCGCCAAAATCGCATGGGTCTGGCCCTGCCGACCACCGGCATGACGAGCTCCTCGTCGAGCTCCTCGCGCGACGACGAAGAAAGCCGCGCTCGGCGCAAAAAGACGCTCGGAAGCCGCTGACCGCCAAAAACCCGGGAGGCCGCGGGTTGGGCGAACAAGGCGAAAGCCTTTTTAGATGAGCAAAAGCCCCATGAGCCCCTGGCCCGCGGGGCTCTTTCGCAAGCGCAACACCGCCAATTTGGGCGCTCGATTGCGCAGCGAGATGGACGCGCGCGGCGTTCTCAAAAGCCGAGCGAGGCCCGGGCCCGTGACGCGATTGTTTCTAAGAACGGCTCCGCCCGCGCTTCGGGCCGCGTCGCCGATCGGGCGCGCGGAGCGGGGCGCGGCGACATTCGACAGGACACTTAAGCGCCGTTGCCCGCAGAGCTCGCCGCGCGCCTGGCGTCGCAATGTTATAACGTTGCAAAGCCAGGCGCGTCGGGCGTGACGGGCGATGCGGCGGAGGGCAAAAAAGCAGGATTTATTTTTTCTCAACGCGCGCAGCCCAGAAAAATTCAGGCACAATGCGTGACGGCCAAGCGACAAAAATCGAAGAAAAAGAGGCGGTTGAAGGGCGTCGGACGACCGCTCGCGGGATTTTTCCCAGCGCTCATGGTGAGCCTATTCGGGGGCGCGAAACGGGGGCGCGCACGCCCGGCGTGCCTTGAATGCCCTCCAATCGGCTCCATAGGAATAATTTCTGCGACCGACGGCCGCTTTTGGCGAGTTTTTTTGAAAAACCGCTTGGATTGGGCGAGCTCGGCGGGTATAATAGTCTCTGTTGGCGAAAGAGAAGCGGCGCGCAAGCCGTGAGCGTTTCTCCCGCCAATCCAATTTTTTTTGCACCGGCAGCCCTCAGGAGCCCCCTCGATGACCAGCATCGTTAAGAAAAATTCGGCCACGCAGGTCGAAGCGCAACAAACCAGCCTTCTCTCGACAGACCTTCCCGAGAACGACGAACTCGCCGAGATCATGGAGGACTTGAAGCTCTACGTCTCCGGCGAAAAGATGGAAAGCGGCTACATGGTGCCGCGCTTCGGCCTGCTCTCGCTCAAGGCCCGCGCCACGCCAATGTATGTTTATGACCACCCGGCTCTTCGCAAGATCACGAACACCGCCTTCACGGACGGCGTTCACTTGTTTATTTGCGCCGATTTCATGCGCCAGCTCATCAAGGAAGAAGACGCGACGAACGGCATGGAACAAGGCCTCGTGCCGCTGATCTTGCACGAGCTGATGCACATGATTTTGAATCACACGCGTCGCCTCACGTCGTTCCCGAAGGACATCGCCAACGAAGCGGAAGACTTGTCGATCAACGCGAAGCTGCAATTGGGCTTCCCGGAAATCCAGTGGGTTCCGTCGTTGCGCGAAGTCGGCCTCTCGTTCCGTCAGGGCGACGTCGAAAAATACTCCAAGCTCGCGGAAGAGACCATCGCTCGCGAACTGATGCAGCGCAAGCCGCCTGAGCAAAGCCAAGACGGCAAGGGCAAGGGCAAAAGCAAGCCGCAGCAAGGGCAGGGCCAAGGCCAGCAAGGCCAAGGCCAGGGCAAGCCGCAAAAGGGCCAAGGCCAAGGCCAGCCGCAACAAGGGCAGGGGCAAGGCGGCCAGCCGGAAGACGGCGAAGGCGAAGGCGAACCGCAACAAGGCGACGGCGAAGGCCAAGAGAACGAAGAAGACCGCCCGTGGGACAACAACCACACCGTGCCGCTGGAAGACTTCATCGACACGCTGGAAGAAAACGGCCTCGACGACATTCGCGACAAGCTGAGCCTGCCGAAGAGCGAAGACCTCGAATCGATCGGCAAGATCGAAGAGCAAGTGCGCCTGAAGGACATCGACGCCATCCAAAAAGCCGCGCTGCAAAAGGCCCAAATGAACGGCAAGTATCCGGGCGGCCACATCGTCGACGCGGCGCAAGAAATGGTCAAGGGCATGACGGAAGGCAAGCTCGAATGGAAGCTGGGCCTGAAGAACTTCGTGTTCGGCGAAGGCATGCGCTACCGCTATGTCGAAGTCGAGCCGGGCGATCTCTATTATGTCGACCCGAGCGAAATGGGCCTGGACATGGAGATTTTCCTGGGCCAAGACTTGCCGCACAAGCCGGATGAAGTCATTCTGGTCTTGATCGACACGTCGGGCTCGGTGGACTCCGCGCAGTTGAAGGCTTACCTGAGCGAAGTGTTCGGCTTGAAGCGCGAGAACGCCGGCGTGGGCGACACGGCCAGCGAAGTGATCATCATTTCGGCCGACACGGTGATCCGCGGCAATCCGATTGAAATCACGGAAGAAAACGCTGACGATTTGTTCAACAACGGCGTGGGCTTGGCGGGGCGCGGAGGCACGGACTTGGCGAACGACTTGCGCATGACGATGAAGCTGCCGATGTTCGAAGAGAAGAAGATTTCGGGCGTCGTGTTCTTCACCGACTTGTGCGACAGCGCGCCGGTCAAGAAGGACTTCCCGTCGAACCTGCCGTTGTGCTTCATCACGCTGCCGCATTTGATGCAAATGGAATTCGCGAACAAGGTCAAGGACTTCGCCCGCGTTTATCCGATCGAAGAAGGCATCGTGGTGGACTTGACCGACGACCATTTGCAAACGTCCGTCAACACCCGCAAAACGAAAATGGGCGCCTAACCCGCCCCAAAGCCGAAAGGCTTTTCGGAAAGGCCCAAACCAACGCCCCAGGCCCTCGCCTGGGGCGTTTTGTTTTTTTCTTCTGGTGGCCCGCGCGATCGCGCGTTGCGGACGTCTCCTCTCTCCATGAGCGTGAAGCGCAAAAAACGCGCGTCGCTTGCGCGAGAAAATGATCGCGGACGGTTCGCGCGCCCCTGTTTTTTGCGGCTCGCCGTTCCTCAATGGGCAAAGAAAGCCTCGTCGCGGGCGCGGGAGCCCAAGAAACCCGTCGAAAACCACCGCGAGAAGGCGCGCGTTCGCGCCGTCTGTCCTGATCAAGAGCGGCCATCGCGTTGTGTTTAAATCAAGCGAGAAGGCCGTCCGCAAAGGAAGAGGGCGGAAAGCGCCGAACCGCGCGCCCGCATAAAAAGGCCAGTGATGGCCGTTGAGCCGCAAAGAGTTGCCGAGCCCTTGCCTTTTATTGAAAATGCCTCGCTGAGCAAAGCAAAAACCGCGCCGAAAAAAGACTCTCGGAGCCATAACTGGCGCGGGTTTTGGCCGTTCGTCAAAAAAGAAGAAAGGCTTTAAAAAAAACAAAAAAAGCTTGGCGTGAAAGCGAAAAAGGTCGTATAATTGTTTCTGTTGGGGGAGCAAACGAAGCCGGTGGCGGAAGCGCCCGAAGCAAGCTTCTTAACTTGAATTTTTGATGTTTTTTTGAACCGTCTCTTGGAGAGCCTCATGGCAGAGAAAGAAAAGAATTTGGCAGCGTCGATCGGTCTGCGCGAAGTTGACACGGACCACGCGATCAAGCAAATTTCGCGCGACATCTTGATCACGATGTATCGCACGGAAGAAAAGCACGGCAAGGTCACGCCGGACGACGTCGCTCGCAACGCCAAGATCGAAAAGTTGTGGCAAGAGTGGTTTGGCTCGGAGTGGGAGCTCGACAACGACAAGATCATCTCGATGATGCTGCTGGGCCCGCCGGGACAAGGCAAGACCACGGCGTTCAAGCAAGCCTCCAAGCGCGTCGCCGAAGGCCTGGGCATGCGTTACCTGCAGAACCCGGAAGATGACGTCATCATCGGACCGAACGACTTCATGTTCGTGTCCCTGGAATTCTCGGGCGAAAACACGATCACGACGGTTGGCGGCATTCCGGCGAAGACGCTGGGCCGCGACGCCAACGGCGTTTTGGACGGCGAAGAGTACATGACGAAGCTCGCTTCCAAGCGTCTCGCATACGCTCGCAAGGCTGGCGGCGCGCTGCTGCTGCTGGACGATTTCCCGAACGCCTCGCCGAACGTCCAGAACGTCGGCCTCTCGCTGACGGACGAAAAGCGCTTCCAAGGCCTGAACCTGTCGACGGTGTACATCGGCGGCACGGGCAACCTGGGCGCGCTTGACGGCACGCACACCTCGCGCCTGTCGACCGCTCTGCGCGGGCGTATGGAAATCTTCTACACGGAAGACAAGCTCCCGAGCTGGATCAACCGCAACCAGAAGAACAAGGATTGGCAAGATTCGATCGGCATGGTCGGCGTTGACGGCTACCTGATGCGCGAAGCGCAAGATTTCGCGCAAATGCCGAACTCGAAGCACTCGGGCGGTTTCCCCAGCCCGCGGACGTGGGATCACTTTGTGATTTCGCTGCGTCGTGAAATTCGTTCGAGCGGCGGCGCCGGCAAGGGCCACATGAACGCGATGGCTGCTGTTGAAAGCCTCGCAAGCTCGATCCTGGGTCTGGAAGTGGGTCTGAAGTTCTATTCCTACTACAACTCGATGATGCTCGGCGCCGACCCGATCGCGCGCAAGATGATCATGGAAGGCGAGTTCGACAAGAAGGCGTTCGACGCGAAGTTCGGCGACGGCTACTCTGCGGAAGGCCAACACTTCGCGTATCAATACGCGACGGCTCTGGCTGACTACGCGATCACGCAGATCGTTCAGGCTGGCAAGAAGGTCAACTACACGCTGGATCTTGACAAGAACAAGACCCTGCGCACGGTGATCGAGAACTTCGGCAAGGGCATTCTGCCGGTGAACCAAGACACCTTCAGCTTCACGCTGGATCACTTCAAGGCGAAGCTTGCCAACCAAGTGGAAGAATGGTCGTCGTCGTTCGAATCGCGCCGCGTGCTGAACACGGAAGTGAAGAAGGTCTTCGCGCGCATCATCGCCGAAAACCGCGACTTCTCGGACGAGCACAAGCAGATCATGGTCGACACGCTGTCGGACATCAACAAGTATGACACCTCGGGTGGCGCTCGCCGTCGCCGTCGTTGATCCCAAGCGCCTTCGGGCGCTGAGCGGAAAAAGACAAGAGCAAGCTCCGCCAGCGATGGCGGGGCTTGTTTGTTTTCGTGAAAAACAGGCGGCCTCCGAGCCGCGAAGGCCGTCAGATGAGGCTTTGCGCGCTTTTTGACGCCATTTTCGGCGCGGTTTTCGTTTCCGCGCCGTTTTTTACGCGCGCCTTTCCGCTGCGCGCCGTCTCTTGGCCGAGAAAAAGCAAAAAAGGTTGTTTTCGGCGCCGCCCGCGCTTGCGTTTGGGTTTGCGAATGTTGGGGCGGCCCAGCGGCCTCAAAAACAGGGGCCAGATCACACGAAAAAGCCGAGAAGCCAGCGTGGAGGCGGCTTGGCGGGGAAATCCGCTCGGAAGGAGGAAAAACCGCTCAGAAGCTCAGCGAAAAAGATCAAAAAAACCGCTGAAATGCGAACCCTTTTCCAGCAAGGGGTTTCGGGAGGGCGAATTTTCAAGTCATTGATTTTGAAAGGAATAGACAAAAAACCAACCGCTTGTGGCCGATGAAAAAAGGGCGCTAAAATGGGCCTCCCTCGAAAAAGGCGCTTCACGGCGCAATTTTCAAGGCGGGCGGCACTCTTATTCCTCAACACACCAATTGGCGGCGAGCATGTCCAAAAGTTCAGGGCGCAATGCCCTTTTGAACTGGACGCCCACGGGCGTTCTACCCTCTTTTTCGTCGTTGTCCCCAAAAGACTTCGAAGAAACCCAGCGAGCCCTCGTCGAGCGATTCGACGAGACGCTAGCGGCCGCCAAATCCACCCAAAAAGAGGATTTTTCAATCCAGATCAGCGCGTTTCAAGCGCTGGCGGACGCCCATGAGCGCCTGCATTGGTTCGGCGCCTTGCTGGGCGCGGGCGCCATGCAAGACCGAAGATACAACACCGTTTGGTGCCGCTGCCACGCCATTGAGCAAAAAGCGGTGTTGCGCGCGCGTTCGTCGCGCGCGCTGCGCTCGGTCATGAGCTCCATCCGCCAAAACGCCGGGTGGTCCGCGGGCCAAATCGAGAGCCTGGATCGCTCGCAGCTTTGGGGCCGCGAGGCTTATGAGCCAGCGGCAAAGAGAATGGAGCGCAAGAGCCTGGCCGACAAAATTGAAAAATTGACCGAGAAATTCAAAGCGAATGCCCGGGAATCGGCCAACAAGACGCGGCTGAGCGTCTCCAACGAGGACGCCGAGTCAATCGTCACCTTGCCGGTGAGCGTCAGGTGCCGCGCTCGGGCTCGCGCGGCGGCCCTGGGGCAATCCGGATGGGTGTTCGCCAGCGAATCGAGCGCTTACATTCCCTTCATGAGGAATTGCTCCAACCGAAAATTGCGCGAGCAAATGTATAAGGCGCGGGCGCGCATGGCCAGCGAATGGGGCGACAAAGAGCGCGACAACACCCAGTTGGGTTTGGAAATTCTGAAATTGAGGGCCAAACAGGCCAAAAACAGCGGCGCGCACTCTTACGCGGAATATTGCATGAGCGCGAACATGCTCAGCACGCCCCAAGCCGCGGAAGATTTTTTGCTGCAATTGGCGGACGGCGCGGCGGAGTTGGCGCAAAAAGAGCGTGGCGAAGCCTTGCTGTGGCTGCGCGAAACCGAGGGCGCCCGCGCCCTGCAACCCTGGGATTGGCGTCGGGCTTTTTACGCGTTGGGCCGGGATCGGTGCGGCGACGCGCAAAATGAATCTCGGATTTATTTGCCGATTCCTGAAACCATGGAGCGGGCTTGCCAGTTGGTCGCGTCGTTTTTGGGGGCGAACAGCGAGCGGAGGCGAGACGCGGAAAAGGCGTCCGGGGCTGATTTCATTTTTGACTGGACTCGCGAGGGCGCCTCAAAGCCTTTTGCGCGCATCTGGATCTCTCCGTGGATGGATCCCAAGAAAATCATGAACTATGCGGCGAATTGGCCCATCGTGGAGCCGCGCTCAGGCGTCTGCGGACTCAATTTGGTGACGTTGCGCATCGACAAAGGGCATTCCGGCATGACGCATGACGATTTGTCGACGTTGCTGCATGAATTGGGGCACACGGCGCACGCCATGGGCCCCCGATCGCGGTGGGGCGAAAAGAAGGCTGGCTTCACCGAAACCGACGGCATTGAATTTCATTCTCAATTTTTTGAGCGTCTGGCGTGGGACCCGGAAACCATGGACAGCCTGAGCGACCGAGAGGGCGGGTTTCCGGCGGAGCTTTTGGATCGCTTGGACGGCTCGCGGGGCGTGAGCGGCGCGAGCACGCTGCTCGCGGACATCGCTGAATGCCTGTGCGACTTGCGCGTGCATGGGCGCTCGGCCAGCAAGCGCGCTCGGCTATGGGACGCCTTCAATCTCGCGCGCCAGGAAGTGGGGCTTGCGCCCGCGCGTGGCTACCGGCGTTTTTTCAACACCTGTTTTGCGATGACCGCCGACAATTCGTGCTCGGATTACAGCTATCCGTGGACATCCGCGCTGGCGGCGCAAGCTTTTGCGCGCTGGAAAGCGGATCGGGACCAATTGGGCGCCCAAAAAGCCGGCGAGCGCTTTGGCCGCGTGGTTTTGGAGCCCGGCTCCTCGCGCGCTTTGCAAAGCATGGTCGCGCAATATTGCGGAGCGGAGACGGACGTTTCTTTTTTTCTGAATGAAATGAAAATTTCCGCGGAAAAAGGATTTTTGGAATAAAAGACGGAATTGCGCCAGCGGCTTGAGCGCGGAGAGGCAAGAGCACAACAAAAGCCCAAAACCAGGCGAACGGTGGCTGGAACATTGGAAAAGAAGCGCAATTCAGGGTAAAATAACGCAGCCACTTTATCTATGGCTGGCGTCCGCCCAGCCCTCACCGCCGAAGGTTTTCATGAGCACAATCGATCAACACGCCCCGCATGACCAATCCGGGCTGGACGCCGAACAGCCGCCCCGCCGCGTTTTGCTGGTTGACATCAGCGCTTTCGCGCACGCCGCATGGCACGGGGATTATCCGACCATGGACTCCAAAGGCGAATGCTGTCGCGTGATTCGCGGCGTGGTCAAGCGTTTGCATGAGCTGCGCGAGCAGTTCGAATGGGATTTGCTGGTCAGCGTGATGGATCCGGAAGGCGGCAGTTTGTATCGTCTGGGCCTCTATCCGGATTACAAGGCCAATCGCCCTGAGTCAGACCCTGATTTCACGCGTCAAAAACGCGCGTTATATGGGCAATTGAAGGCGCTGGGCCTTAACCCCATTCTGAAGGCAGGCATTGAGGCGGACGATTTGTTGGGCACGATCGCCGTGAAAGAGGCGGCCGCGGGCAGCATCGTGGGCGTCGTGTCGCCGGACAAAGACATCTTGCAAATCGTGTCGGACAACATTTCCATCATTCGCCCGACCCGCGACGCAAACAAGAACAAGATTTTTGAGCATTATGTCCCGCAAGCTGTTTTCGAAAGGCTTGGCGTGTGGCCCGAGCAAGTCGCCGATTGGCTCGCGCTGCAAGGCGACACCTCGGACAACATTCCGGGCGTCGACAAGGTCGGCCCAACGTATGCCACGCAATGGCTTCAATTGCACGGCACGTTGGAGAATGTGATGGCCAACGCCCACACGATCAAGGGCGTGCGCGGCAAAAATCTGGTGGAAATGCTCCCGATGATGCCGACGATTCGCTTGCTCACGACCATTCTGTTGGATGTGGAAATTGAGCGCCATGAATGGTCCAACGGAAAAGCCAGCTATGCGGAAGCCTCGCGCATCGCCAACCATTTGATGCTTTCTGACATTCATTCAGACTGGTCGAGTGAAAGCTCGGAGTGGGGCGTTGAGATTTTGTCGGCGCCGACGGCGGCCCCGCGCTCGCGTTCTGGTTGGGGCGCGAAGATGTGAGAGCAGTCGGCGTTGGGCGTTTTCGGCGCTGAACGCGGGTTTTTGAAAAAAATGAAAAAATAAAAACCGCGCTGCCTGGCGCGGTTTTTGTTTTTGCGGAGCCTTGATCTGGGCGTCATTTGCGTCGAGTTTCGTCGAGTCGCGGCTCGTTGCCGCAGCGGGCGCCTTGCGCTGCGTTGTTGGCAATGAAGGGCCGCTCGCCGTGAGGCGCCTCAGCGATTTTGGCTCTGGAGCGCGTCGGCCAGAGAGTCCTTCGCGGCGCGAACGACCGCCTCCGCCGTGATGCCGAATTTCGCATACACGTCTTTGATTTTCCCCGATTCGCCAAAGCCATGCATGCCCACGAATCGCCCATGAAGGCCTGTGTAGCGCTCCCACCCAAGCTCCACCGCGGCCTCGACGGCGACTCGCGCGAGCGTTTCGCCCAGCACGGCTCGCTTGTAGTCCACGCTTTGCTCTTCAAAAAGAAGCCGGCAAGGCATCGACACCACCGCGGCGGGGATGCCCTCGCGTTGCAAGATGTCGCGCGCTTGCGCGGCCAAATGCAGTTCGGAGCCTGTGGCGAGAAGCGTCACGGCCCGCGCGCCGCCCTCGGCCTCAAGCAACACATAAGCGCCGCGCGCTGATTTGTTCTCGGTCCCCGCTTCCTTGCGCAACAAGGGCATCGGTTGGCGAGACAACGCCAACAGCGCGGCCTGGCGCGGGTGCTCCAAAACAAGCTCCCAGCATTCGGCGGTCTCCACGGCGTCGCCCGGCCGATACACGGCGAGATGCGGAATGGCGCGAAGCGCCGCCAAATGCTCAACCGGCTGATGCGTGGGGCCGTCTTCGCCCAATCCGATCGAGTCGTGCGTCATCACGAATGTGGTTCGAATTCGCATCATGGCCGCCAGGCGAATGGCGGGCCGGCAATAATCCGAAAAGCACAGAAAGGTGCCTCCGTAGGGAATCAAGCCGCCGTGCAACGCCAACCCATTCATGGCCGCGGCCATTGCGTGCTCCCGCACGCCGTAGTGGACATAGGAGCCCGAGTAATGCCCCGGAGTGATTTCGACTTGGGTTTTCGTCTTGGTGTTGTTGGAGGGCGTCAAGTCCGCGGAGCCCCCAAGAAGCTCGGGGATCGCCGCCACGAGATGCCCCAACACCGCGCCGCTCGCTTGGCGCGTGGCCAGCTCTTCGCCGCTTTCGATGAATTCCTTGCGCGCGGCCGCGATCGCGGATTTCCATCCCTCGGGGAGCTCGCCTCGATTTCTGCGCTCAAATTCTCGCCGTGTTTCCGTCGGGGCCTCTCGCACTCGGTCCGCCCAGGCCAAGCGCGCGGCTTTTCCTTTGGCGCCGATTTCTCGCCATTCGCTCAGTAAATTTTCGGGAATTTCAAAAGGCGGCGCGCTCCAGCCCAGGATTTCTCGCGCTCCCGCGATCTCCTCCTCGCCGGGCGCGTCGCTGTGCGCTTTTTGGGTGCCGGCTTTGGTGGGGAAGCCAAAGCCAATGATGGTCTTGCAAGCGATCAACGTCGGCTGCCCCGTTCCCTGCCGCGCCGTGGCGATCGCTTCCCGAATGGCGCCGGTGTCGTGCCCGTCGATTTCCAGCACCCGCCAGCCCGATGCCCGAAAGCGCTCAGGCTCATTGTCGGAGACCGAGAGGCTGGTCGAGCCGTCGATGGAAATGGAGTTGTTGTCCCAAAACGCAATCAGGCGCTCAAGCTTCAAGTGCCCCGCAAGAGAAATGGCCTCTTGGCTGATGCCCTCCATCAAGCAACCGTCGCCCAAAAAGACATAGGTGAAGTGATTGGACAAGCCGTCTCCGAACTTGGCGTTGAGAATGCGCTCGCCCAACGCCATTCCGACCGACTCCGCGATCCCCTGGCCCAAGGGCCCGGTTGTCAATTCAATGCCTTCGGCATGCCGGTATTCGGGGTGCCCCGCGGTTTTGGCGCCGACTTGGCGAAATCTTCGCAATTCTTCGATCGGCATGTCCTCGTATCCGGTCAGATACAGCAAGCTATACAGAAGCATCGAGCCGTGCCCGTTGGAGAGGATGAAGCGATCGCGGTCGAACCAGTGCGGGTCGGAAGCGTCAAAGCTCATGAAGTCCTTGAACAGCACCGTGGCGATGTCGGCCATGCCCATGGGGGCGCCGGGGTGTCCGCTTTTGGCTTTTTGCACGGCGTCCATGGACAAAAAACGGATGCAATTGGCCAAGTCGCGAAGGCGCGGGTCGCGAGGGGGCGGCACTTGCTTGGGCTCAAAAGAGGCGGGCGTCAAGGTTTGCGTGGATTGCTCAGGCATGGAAAATCCTTTGGCGTGTGAGGGTGAAGGGAGAAAGAGGCCGGGCGAAACAATGCGGAAAACACCTCGAGATGCCAAGCGCTGGCGATCAATCGCCGCAGGCTTTGGCGATCAAAAGACGGGCGCTCGCGACTGGCGGCGAAACGCATGGCGCATCATGGATGCGTCCCGCGGCGAGGGCCCTCGCGGCTTTTGGCCGCTTGACGGAAAGCCGGGCTCGACGCCGCAAGGCCCTGACGGCGCGGCCAATGGCTGGCTCAGAAAAAAGCGTCAGGCTCTCGCGCCCTGCGGCTCACTGGGGTGCGTCGGCCGAAAGCCCGTTGGGTTGAAGCAACTCATATTTGCCAGAAACGCCCGTGGCGTCGCCGAGCGCCAAGGACTGCGGGCGCGCGATGTTGAATTCATTCAGGCGAGCGAAAGCGGGGCGCGCCGGGGTGTAAAGGCAGGGCTTTTGGGCAAGCCAACGCTTCTTGTCGGCGTCTGAGCTGTCAGCGGGAATGGCGCGCAAAGCGGCCGGGTCAGCCCGGCAATCCGCGTTTTCGGCGGCGGTGGCGCCCGGTGGCGCGGCAGACGCCGATCCTGCGGCTTGGGGCGCGACCGCGATTGGCCCGGAGGGAGTGAGCGAAGGGATTTCCGCCAGAGAGTTTGAGGAAGCCAGGGGATCCGCGCGCGCCCAGCTGGCGGAGGCCGCCAAGGCAAGGAGCGCCACGGCGCGGCCCCATGAAGCCATGGGGCGTTTGGGCGCGGCATGGCTCCCAGGCGCCGCGTTCGAAAGACGCTTTGCGGAGGGAGTGGCTGGACTGGGCGCGTCGTCGGCGCGGGACAGGTATGAGCATGCGGGCATGGCGGCTCCTGGCGAAAACGGGATGAGGCGCGCGGCGAAAAGCGATCGCTGGCGCGTGGGCGAAAAAGGCTGGCAATTGAAAGCGAACCATACACGCGGAGTGCTCCAGAACCCTTGGCGAACGCGACGCCCGCACGCCCAGGGCCGACCAATGGAGCAAAAAACCAGCGATTCATTGATATTTCACGCCAAAAAACGCAAAAACAAAAAAAACGATTTTCTGTTTGTTGTCGAGCGCGTCGGCGCAAGCATGGAAAATCGCAGAAAAAAACAAACCGCCCGAAGGCGGTTGTGTGAGTTTTTAATGCGTTGGGGCAGGCCCCGCCAATTCATCAAAGCGGTTCAAGCCCGCGGCCCGCGAAATCGCGCCTCGGGCGCGAGCTCCACGGCGTTGTCCGGGGCCGGCGCGCCGGCTTCGGCGTTCTGCTCGGCTGTGAGCGTCTTCATTTGCTCATTCCAGTCCTTGCCGATGCTCGGGCGCGCGCGGGAAATTTGGAAGTGATCCACGATGAACTTGTGGGCCGTCGGATTCACCGGCAACGTGTGTTCGCCGATGGGAATGGACCCGATGGGCTTTTTCGCGCGCCAAACAATGACCGGAGCGCCATTATCGCCCGAAAAAGGATTGGCGTCGTTGAAGAACAAACGGTTCAAGTGGCCCAGCCGGGCTTCTTCTTCGCGCTCTTCGCTCGTCATCCCGTCATCGCCCGTCGCCGCGTCCGGGCGCGGCGTGACCAAGCCGATGTCGATTTTTTTGGAGCCGAACATTTCGATGATTTCTTCTTGCGAGAGCTTCTCGCGCTTGTTGAGCCACGTCATCAAATAGAAGAAATTGAAGAGCGCCTGGCTCGCTTTGTCGCCCACGGTGTCGGCGTCAAAAGCCGCCACGATCGCCACATTGTTGGAGGCCGCTTCAAGCGCGACTTGGCGCGAGAATTCCTTCGAGGCGCCCGCGCAGGAAATGGCCGAGTGCGTGGGATTCAAAACGTGATAGCTCAGCGAATCGATCGCGCTTTCGCAAATGCCCAAAGCGCGCTCTGCCGGAGCTCCGATGGCGGGAGAGACGACAAAGCCAAAGTTGCGCGAGCTGCCCGGCGCGAGCTTCTTCACCGAGTCAGGGCCGTCAAAGGTCGAGCGGATTTCCGCGATGCCTTCGCTCGCGAAAATGCATGCGCGCTCTTCGTTCGCGTAAAGCGTGCGGTTGCTGATCAAGCGCTCGATCAATTGCTCCGGCAAGCCGCGCTTGAAGCGCAAGTAGTGGCGCACATATTTCAGGGCGGTGTCGTCGCGCTGCGGCGGCCGATAGCCCTTCTTCTCGGTTTCGCCCGAGCTCGCCACCGCGCGAATGTCGCCGCTGTCCAAGCTGGCCGAAAACTGGTCAGCCAGCCAATTGATGGCCTTCGAGTAGGACAAATTCAGCGCATGCCTGACCAGGCCGATGGCGTCGCGGCCGCCGGTGCCTTCGTTCAAGTTGTTCCACATCTGGCCCTTGATGGAGATGTTGCCCACTCCGTCAATTTTCCATTTGTTGCGGTCTTTGTCTTGGTTCGGAATGCCGCCCAACTGCTCCATCACCATGTAGAGCTCGATGTCGCGCACTTTTTCTGCCAACGCGTCGGTTTTCGCGCGCAAAAGCGCGAATTTGTCCTCTTCCGTGACCTTGAAGGACGGGTCGTCCAGTTGGCCCGCGAACTCACGCTCGAGGTATTTGATCGCCGGATTGAAGCCCAACCCGCGGATCGCGCGCGTCAAGTCGACCGCGTCGCGGCCTTCAACTTTCGCGGGCTTCGTGCCCTCGGCGGGCTCCAAAATCCACGATTGGCCGATGAGGGTGAAAACGCCCACTTTTTCGACCAGCCAGTGCTCGCCGTCTTGCGGCTGCTTCACCGCGTTGTTCTTTTGCAAAATCAAATCCGGGCGCAAATCGCGAACATGCTTGGTCATTTCCGCGAAGTCCGGCGGCGGCCCGTCGCGGCGAGCGCCCGCGGGCGCGCGATTGGCGTTGGATGACGCGGGCGCGCGGGCCTGAGCGGGTTTTTGAGCGGCCGGAGCCGCCGCCGATGAGGCGTCCGCGTCCGGAGCCTTTGCTTGCGCGAGCCTCTCTTCATGGCGAGCCTTGATTTCGAGCGACCGGTCAATGGCGGCGGAAAACTCAGCGTTGATTTTTTTGACGGCGCCCGTGAAATTCACGCCATAGACGGCTTGGACCAAAGCGATGATGTCCTTGCCATGCGCGGGCTGGCCCTTGAAGACGCCATCCCACCCCATCGGAGGCTTGACGGACAGCGTGTCGCCATTCGGCCATGACGCTTCTTTTTTGTTGTCGGGGTTGGGGATGGCTCCGCTTTGCTTCAAGAATTCAGAGATCAGCAGGGCGCGAGCGCGGTCGAGCCCCTCCATGGGCGGGCGCTTGCCGCTGCCGGAGGCGTTGGCGGCGCCGCTGGGCGCCGGAGCGCGCGCAGCGGGCTCCGAGGGAGCCGGCGCAGACTCTTCGTGCGAGAGCTCTTCGCGGCTCGCAGAAACGCGGTCTTGCAAGCGACGGGCCGAACGCAGCGCGTCGTCGGCCGCTTCGGCCGGAGCGTCTTCGGATTGAAGCGCTGGCGTGATGGCTTGCGCGATGACCGGCGCGGCTGAAGCCGTGTCGGAGGCCAAAGGGGCTTGATCTTGTCGCGCCGCAGGCGGCGTTTGCGCGCGCGTTCCGCCCCAGGCGCCGGGAGCCGGAGCGACAGGGGCTTGCGGAGCCACCGGAGCCACAGGAGCGCCAGCGGGCGCCCCCCAGGTGTTTTGGGCGCGCGGCGCTTGGCCAGCGGCGGCGCCTGTCGTGGCCGTCGCGCCAAACGGCGTGCGGCTCGGGTCGCCCTGGCGGGCGCCAGAGTCAGAAAAAGGGCTTTGCGGGGGGGTCGAGCGATTCATTTGGGACTTTTGCCAAAAATAGGAATGCGAGAATGCGGGGCGAAGAATGCTGCGTGCCTCTATTTTAGCTCGAGTTTGATCGCGATGAAAGGCGGCGGAGCCTTCTCAGTCGCCGTTGGGCGAAAAAAGCCTCCGCAGGCGGACGCTGCGATCCTGTTTTGGGGCTCCGAGAGGGAGCGCTGGCGCGCGCCAGCGAGAAACGGCGCCAAAACGCGCCCGAAGCGGAGCGAAAAAAGAGAAACGCGAGCGAAAACCAAAAATCAGCGCGGATCGACGCGCTGGGCGCTTTGGCTCGCGCCGGAGCCAGAAATGCGGCGCGAAAAAAAGGCCCTCGCAAGGGCCTTGCAAAACAAAAAAAACGAATCCAATCGAGCGCGTGTCCGTGGCGTCGAGCGCCTAGCGCGGTTGGCCGTTGTTTTCTCCGCCGTCTTCGTTCTCGCCGTCGAGAGCGAAGACCTCATCCCAATCCAACTGCAAAGCGGGCGTCCATTGGCCCAGCAGGTTCGGGTAATCGTCGACGCCCGCCTCATCCGGCTCGGGCTCCAGAGGCCTTGCGGAAATATGGCCGGAAGCCACGCCCATGGCCAGTGCGTGCTCCGCGGCCGCGCGCAAAAAATGCTCGACGCGAGGGAAGGGCCCAAAAGTTTCGCCATAAAATGGGTCTGTGGGCGCCGCCCCCAGCTTAAAGACGGAGGCTTTCACGTAAAAACCCAGGAAGCCGGCGCCCGGGCCCAAGGCGCCATCCGGGTCGCCCTCGATCGGCTCAAGCTCCGAGAGGTCAAACACCGGGGACAGAACCACCTGGACGCCGCTGGCGATGTTGGAGGCGAGATCAAAAATCGTTTGCGGGGCGTGGGCGCTGTTCACGCCGCCCGAGAGGGGCGCTTCGGCTCCATCGCGATTGAGGGCGTCGTCCGCGAAAGCCACAAAATCAGAAAATTGATCCAATTCGTCAAAGTGCGCGAACACATTGAACGCAGAGCCCGGGAAAAAGGCTTCGCGCACGGTGATTGTGGCCGGGATCGATTTGTGCTCAGGGGTCGAGAAGGCGACGCCGAAAGAGACAGCGGCCGCCTCTTCGTTCTCGTCGACCTTGGCGTCCGCTATTGACTGCAAGCTGGACAAGGCCTCGTTGGCGTCTTGGCCCGGCAGCAGTCGCACAGACCCCCGAAGCAGCATCGGGCGCGATTCGCCCTCCATGTGCAACCCGTCGATCAAGGGAATGCCTGTCGGCGTCGTCGTTTGCGGAGCTGGTTTTTGGCTCGCTCCGTGATACAAGCGCAAGGCGGCGCGCGCCGCGAATTCCCCGACCAATTCATGGCCCACGGGGGGCGCGTCCGGATTCTCCGCCAGTTGAGCCAGAAAATCCTCGCTCATGGCCATGTCGCCGGCTCTTTGCGCGGCCTTTTCGAGGGCCCATTCATTTCCGTCATGAATCGCGGGCCAAAATCCCTTGATGTCGCGCCCATTCCGGAGCAAATACGATTCGCGCTCAATGGGCTCTCGCATCGCGGACAAGGGCGCCACGCCCGCTTCGGTTTCCAGGTCATAAAAGCGCGGGTCCACCAGGGCGTTCCCCGGCGCCCCCGTGACCGCTCGCGAAATGAGATCTTCAAGCGCGGGAGCTCCGTCCATGCCCACCAAGGGCGCGTTGCCCGGAGCGGCCAGGTCCACAAACAAGGAGAATTGAAGCCGTTGCTCGCCGGCTTCTTCGGACGCGGTCAGATCGGGTTGCGCCCACGGCCTGCAATTCAAAAACAAATCCCAGAAAATCCCAAGGCCGTCTTTCAACTCGCTGTTTGAAGAGGCGCGGGCGGCTTCCGCCAAACCGTCAAACCAATCGCTGTCGCTTTCAAGGAAAGGGCGCTCGGACAATCGATACGCGGTGTCGAAGGCGTTGTGGAAGGCGGCGTCTTCGCTCGCCTCAAGCTCGCCGAGCCTTGGGTGCAAGCGAGCCATGCGCGTCAAGGCGCTTTTCATGCTCAGCAAGGCTTGCGCGGTTCCGGGAGCGGCCTTGCGTCCGGCGTTGCGGCCTGCGCGGCCTCGGGGCTTGTTCTTCTTGGTTCGTGTGGCGGATTTGGGCATGGCGAAAGTGCGACTGCTGTGAAAGGGTGGGAGTCAGGAGCCGGGGCCGCGCTCTCGCGCCAGCATTGGCTCACTCAAAAAAAACGAACAAAACATCAAAAAAAACAATAGGGATTGCGATAAAAAAACGAGGCCAGCGAGTCAGCGCGACACTCCAAAACAACAGTCGATTTTCACAAAAAAGAAGCCATGGATCTCGCGAAAACGCTAGCGCCGCCGGCAAGCGGCTAAAATCACAAAAGAAGAGGGATCGATAAGAGAGTGAGAACGGTGAGGCCAGAGACACAAAACAAAAAACAAAAATCATCGCGCAGATTCTCGAACAGAGCGCAAACCACGGCGCGGAGAAAAAGAAACGAATAAGAAAAAACCAAGCCGCCCCACGGAAGGCCTTTGCGGTGCCGGGCCGTGTCCGGCGGGGCGATCCAAAAACCTCAATGCCCCGAGATTGCCACAAAAAAAACGACCGCTGCAACTATTTTTTAATTTTTTGTCACATTTGCGCAAAAGCTCGCCTCTTGCGACATTTTTTCCGAGCGTTTGCCCCCTGTGCTAAAATAAACGTGACGCCGCGTTTTCTGCGCGCAAACAAGCGAGCCGGCAATTCCGCGGCAGGCTCGCGCATCGCTCCATCGGGGCGAGCTCGCCGTTGCCCTTGATCGAGAAAAAACATGAATTTGCCCACGCCTGACGCCCCAAAGCCCAACGCTGAGCGCTTCGGCGAAAAAACACTCGCCGCTTTGCCCGCGGGCTTTGTCGCGGCGCTGGCGTTGTTTCCCGCGGCTTGGGCCGAATTCACGGTCGCCGCGGCGCGGGAGGGCAATTGGGAGCTTCTGCGCGAAGCGATCAAGGCGGGCCGCCAAATCAAGGATCGAGAGTCGTTCTCAACGATTGTCGCGTCCGCGCTGCCCATCTTGGCCAACACGGGCCGCCTGGAGGACGTCCGCTTGGTGAGCGAGATGTTGGGCTCCCTTCCGCCAGGAGTGGCGCCCGGCGGCGATTTGCCGCCGCTGAGCGCGCAAGAGACGCAAGCGTGGTCCATGGCCGCGAATCTCGCGGCGCACGACAGCCGCCACTGGAAGGAGAACGCGCAAGAAACCTTTGCGGCGCTGTTTGGCGGAGAAGCGGGGCTGAGGACCGCTGGCCGTTGGGACAAGCAGCCCCTGAGGGCCATCAGCCTGTCTGAACATTTGGTGTGGGGCGGTTGCGCCGACATCGCGCTGTTGCGGGCGTGGGGCGCGGGAGACAAAGAGAAGCGGGGCGTTTTGGTCGCTTTCGCGCCCGAAAAAACAAATGGCGTCATCGGCGCGCAAAACATGACGCCCGATCGCAATTTGGAGCGGTTGGCCCCCGAAACGATTGAGTGGGCTTGGGAGGACGCAAGCCGCAACTCTTGGTGCGATCGGAAAACGGTGGAAGGCGTGTTGAGCTCGGGCGTCATGACCGCGAGCCCCGCCATTCAAACGTTGGTGGCGGCGACGCTGGAGAAAGGCCTGTCCGGGTGGATGCCGCAAGAAGAAGGCGCTGCGCTCGCCGTGACGGAGGCCTTCGCCCATGGCGCGTTGAAGTTCGCGAAAAATGTCGCCGAAACGCATGGAGAGGACGGAGCTCAAGCCTGGGAAGCCTGGATTGGCCTGGCCGAGCGGTGGGCCGGCGCTGAGCGTTTCCTGGAAATGGCGATGGAGCCCTGGAGCGCGTGGGCCTTGCCGTGGGGGCTGAGCGAAATCGCGTTGACGAACGCCTGCAAAACCATTGCGTTCAGCCCCGAGGACGGCAGCTTCATGTCGCTTGCGGTCGCCTGCGACGCCCTGGGGCGCCGAGGGTGGGCCAGCGAGGCCCTTGCCAAAAGAGGCTTGCGCGTGAGCGCGCGGCACGCCGAGTGGGCGAAATGCATGTGGGAGTCAGCGCGCGGCCTGAGCCCCGCGGAAATTGTGGCGCCGCTTGGCCGCGCGCCTGGGCAGACAACCCAAAGGGGGCAGCTCGTGGAAGACGTGCTCGCTCGCAGCCTGGCGGCGTATGAGGCGCTCTCGCTCTCCGTCGCCGTCAAGGGCGGAGAGAGAAGCGGCATTGGCCGCCGGCCGCCGCGATCGCTGTGACCGTCGACATGGCCGCCGTTGATTGAGCGACGGGCTGTCGCGAGAAGGCGCCAAAAACAAACAAAAACCCGCTTTTGGGCGGGTTGCTTTCGAGGGGGTTGCCGCCGGGCAAACGCCGCGTGGCCGTCAAAGGCGCAGGGCCTTGCGCGGGGGGGCTTTGGCCTCAATGTCCGGAGCCGCCTCAGCGCGCGGGGCGCCAACGGTCTCGTCAGCCACGCCTGGCTGGGCCGCGGCGCGCGCCCCCGCAGATTGCGCTCGGGTTGGGCCTGGGCTTTTGCGGGGCAAGGGGCGGATGGGGCGGCTTTCTGCTTCGCGCAGGGTGGCTTTGATTTCGCGCGCCTCAAATTGAACGGCGGCGGCGCGCGCCAGATCAAGCACGCGTTCCGCGGAGACGCGCTCGTCGTGTTTGTTCTTGACGGCTTGCGCCAAATCCGCATGCGCGAGCATTTTCAAAATGAATTCGGCAGGAGACGCGTTGCGTCCCTTGGGAGCTCGCTCGACAGGGGAGCGCGCCCAAGAGAAAGGCAACGAGGGGCGCGCCAAGGGGTCGAAATTCGGGTGGCTCGCCACTTGTTGGCAGAACGCGAGATTCCACGAGGGGGCTTGCGCCGCGAAGGCTTCGCTGAGCGCCGCCGGGTGCCCGGAGCGCAACAGCCAACGGTCGAGGCTGCGGCGCATGAGAGGACCGGCGCGGCCGATGGCGGCGGCCGCCTCATACAGCGCGGTGGCGCCCCGATCGAGCGCCGCGAGTCCAGGGGCCCGGCTTGCGAAGCCAATGAGGCTCGCAGCCAGCGACAGAGAAAGCGTCGCGCTCACCAAGCCCACGCCCGCGGCGAGGGCTCCATAAAAGAAGGCGGCTCTTTTCGCGCGCCAAAAAAGAGGCGGCCGGGGCGCAAGGCGCGAGGGCTCGGCCGTGAGCGCGCGAGCCAATATTTGCCAGTGAGGCCCGCCTTGCGGCTCTTGCTTTAAAAAATCGACAGAGTCCGCGGATCGCTCCCAAACGGCGGGGATGGGCGCGGCGTCAAGCGGCGTTGCGTTTTTCTGGGCCATTTTAAAGCCAAAAGAAGAAGGGGAAAGCGATTCAGCGAGCAAAAAGGAGCGGGAGGCTGCGCGCGCCGTCGAATGCCTCCATTGTCTCAGAACGGAAGGCGGGCGTCAAAGAGAAAGAGCGCAAGCCTCAATGCCCGGCCAACTGGGGCTTTGTTTCGCGCAGGATCGCGCGCTTCGCGGGGGGCGGATTGAACATGACAAAAATGCAAGAGAACGCGAACGCGCGCCAATCGGGTGGAGGGCGGGTGGCCGAAAAAGCCGAAAAAAACGTAGCGGCCGAGGGACGGGAGGCGTATAAAAACGTATAAGCGGTTAAAAATCAGCCACTTCCGACGCGAAAATTCACCGTTGGGCGGCTTTTGGAAGGATGGGCGGACAACTCGCGGTGAAAGCTTGCTGTCCGGGCGGGCCTTTGATAGAAAGAGCCGCCTTTGAATTTCGGCCCTTCGGCCCGCCCTTTTTTCGTTTGCCCTTTTTTTGGCCACGCCCGACCTATGGACATCATCAGCCTGCTTGAATTTGGCGTCAAAAACAACGCATCGGACGTGTACATCTCCGCAGGCATGCCGCCTTGCCTGCGGGTGAATGACGAGGTTCGCCGCGCCAACATCCCGCCCTTGTCGCCGGATGAGACCAAAAAGATGATTTACGACATCATGTCGGACGAGCACCGCAAGCGCTACGACGAGACGCATGACGTCGACTTCGCTTTTGAGCGCGAAGGGCTCGCCCGCTTCCGGGTCAACGCGTTCCAGCAAATGCACGGCGCGGGCGCGGTGTTCCGGACGATTCCAAGCAAGGTCTTGACCTTGGAGCAGTTGAAGTGCCCGCCGATTTTTCGGCGCATATCCGAACACAAAAAGGGCCTGGTCCTCGTCACGGGCCCCACGGGCTCGGGCAAGTCCACGACGCTCGCGGCAATGATCGATTACGTGAACGCAACGCGCTACGGGCACATCCTGACCATCGAAGACCCGATCGAATTCGTGCACCAGTCGCAGCGCTGCATCGTGAACCAACGCGAATGGGGCCGCGACACGAAGTCCTTCTCGGCCGCCCTCGACGCCGCGCTGCGCGAAAAGCCGGACGTGATTTTGGTGGGCGAAATGCGCGAGCTGGAAACCATTCGGCTCGCTTTGCGCGCGGCGGAGACCGGGCACTTGGTGTTCGGCACGCTGCACACGTCGTCGGCGGCCAAAACCATCGACCGCGTGATTGACGTGTTCCCCGCGGAAGAGCAATCGCAAGTTCGCTCGATGCTTTCGGGCTCCCTGCAAGCCGTGATCGCGCAAACCCTCTGCCGCACGGCCAACGGCAACGGCTTGGTGGCCGCGCATGAAATCATGATCGCCAACTCCGCCATCCGCAACTTGATTCGCCAAAACAAGGTCGCCCAGATGGAGCAAGTGATCGAGACCGGCAGCCAGGCCGGCATGAAGAAACTGCGCCAAGCCCTCAAAACGCTGGTTGAGGAAAAAGTCATCACCCAGCAAGAAATGGACGAGAAGCTCGGCGACATCGAGTTTTGAGCCTCAGGCGCCCGCGGCGAGGAGCTTGCCCTTGCGCCCAAGCCGCCCTCCGGGGCGGTTTGCCTTGGTCCAGAATCCAGGCCCTGAACGGCCCTTGTTCGCGACGCGCGCCAACAAAAAAACCTGCTTTTGCCTCCTTTTGGCCGCGCGGCGGTTGCGCCGGCCGCCAAAATGAATTAAATCATGCAGGGCGTTTGCCGCGAGCCTTGTTCGCTTTGTCGCCTTATTGTTTCGCCTTATTGTTCGGCCCTATCGCCACGCCCTTGAATTCACGCGAGCTCCGCTCGCCCGCACGGAGTCGCCATGTCAGAGTTGGAAGCCCAATCCGCCCAGCAAGAAAAAATGGAGCAGATAAAGAACTATTTGAGCCAACTTTTGGCGCAGATGAAGAACCTGGGAGCCTCCGATTTGTTCATCACCGCGGGGTTTCCGCCGGCCGCGAAAATTGACGGCAAAGTGGTTCGTTTGAGCGAAAAGAAGCTTGAGGTGGCGATGGTCAAAGCCATCGTGCACGCTTCAATGAACGACCGGCAACGCCGCGAGTTCGCCGACAAAAAAGAATGCAACTTCGCGATCGTGGATCCGATTTCGGGCCGCTTCCGGGTGAACGCCCTGACGCAAAAAACGTATCCCGCGATGGTGCTTCGCGTGATCACGACGAAAATCCCGACCTTTGAGGAGTTGGGCCTGCCCGACACGTTGCAAAAAGTTTCGCTCTCCAAGCGCGGCCTGGTGCTCTTCGTGGGCGCGACGGGCTCGGGCAAGTCGACGAGCCTGGCGGCGATGGTCGGGTATCGGAACCGCAACACGGCGGGCCACATCATCACGATCGAGGACCCGGTCGAGTTCGTCCACGAGCATGACCAGTGCATCGTGACCCAGCGCGAAGTCGGCGTCGACACCGACAGCTGGGAAATCGCCCTGGAAAACACGCTGCGCGAAGCCCCGGACGTCATCCTGGTGGGGGAAATCCGCAGCGCCGAAACCATGGAGCACGCCCTCAAATTCGCCGAGACCGGGCACTTGTGCATGGCCACGCTGCACGCGAACAGCGCCAACCAAGCCCTCGACCGAATTTTGAACTTCTTCCCGCCGACCAAGCGCAACCAAACCCTGATGGACTTGTCGCTGAACCTGCGCGCCCTGGTCTCGCAGCGCCTGGTGCCCAAGGAAAACAGCAGCGGCCGGGTCGCGGCCATTGAAATCCTGCTCAACAGCCCCTATGTGTCGGACCTGATCTTCAAGGGCGACGTGGGCGGGTTGAAACGCGCCATGCAGGAAGCCGAGCACGACGGCATGAAGACCTTCGACGACGCCTTGTTCGATCTTTACGAAGCGGGCCACATCGGGCACAAAGAAGCTCTCAAAAACGCCGACTCGGAAAACGAAGTGCGCCTCAAAATCAAGCTCAAGAGCGAGCGCGCGAAGCGCGAAGAGACGCTCCCGATGGACGCTTTCGCCGGCGTGGCGCTCTCGGAAGGCCGTGGCAAAAAGGACGAGTGACGGCTTCGCGAAGTTTATGCGGAGCGCCCGAGAATTTGCATCCCCCATTTCAAGCAGGAGATTCCATGAGTTTTGACGATGATGACGACCTGTCTCTGGACCCGGAAATGACGCTCGAAGAGCAGGAGCGGGCCGCCGCGCTCGCTCCGGAGCGCTGGCTCAGATCGATCAAGCGATATTCGACTCCATAGCTCCATTTTGGCGCAAGCAAGCATCTGTGATCATGCGCGCGATGGAAAAAATGGGACAGGATCGGGTTTCTTATTTGTTCTAGGCCGTTCGAATCAGCGATTTCGCGGAAAAAGGCCTCATCGAATCCGCCGGCGATTTGAGGCGAATGCGATTCAGCGAAGTTCGATTGCCTCAGAAAGAAGATTGAGGAGCTTCGCGCGAGATCGAAAAAGAGCCTTCTTGCGGAAGGCTCTTGTTTGACAGTGCGTTTTTTCGGCTACAATGGGCGCATGCGTCCTGAGGGATGCCCTCGTTGTTTTCTCTCTGCCAACCGAGTTCGTCCATGATCCGTCTTTGTTCATCTTTGGCCTTCGCGGCTCTTTTCTGCGCAGGATTCTTTTGCGCGACCGCCGCCATCGCGGCTTCGAGCCCGAACCCCGGGGAGAGGGCGCTCACGGATGAGTCCATCATTCGGATCAGCGCGCGCCCCGCTTATGTGTCCGTCCAGTGCGTGGAGTTTGCGATTCTGCCGCGCAAGGGAGAGACTTCGAAAGAAATGTGGAGCAAGGCCGTCAATGACTTGAAAATCGCCTCTTTGCCGTCAGGGGCTGGCCAGCGCGAAGCAGGGCCTTGGGTGGGCACGGTCGAGCGGCAATCAGCGAAAGACGCTTTGGCGCGGTTGTCCGCGTCGGGCCCCGCTCGCGTCTCGCTCAGCGAAAGCCAGACGCAGCGCTCGGGAGCGGTCATGCGTTTTTCCGGAGCCGGGCTCGCGGAAGGGCAATCCCTGGACGTGAGCGGCGCGCTGCGTGGCGTCCATGACCTGGCGTTGGGCTGGCGGTTCTTGCCTGGGAGCGCCAATTCGCGAATCGCCGCGACGCGGGGGTTTGCCACAATGACGTCGGGCCGAAGCTTTGTGATCGCCTATGCGCGCGACGGCGCGTTGCGCCTCATGGTGGTGTCGGCCACGCCATCGGCGTTTTCGTCAACGATCGCCGTGTGGTGATCCGTCTCGCGCATGCGGCTCTCCATTGAGCGCAACAGCAATCCGCGCAAGAACAATTGCGGAGGAAGTCGCGTGGCCAACAAAGAGGCGATCAACAAAACACGCGATCAACACAAAGAGCCGCCAGCGCGCGTTTTGCAGCTGCCCGACACGGACCAATCGACCCGGCCGCCCGAATAGCTGGGCCGCAAGACAAACGTCTCGGCGTTGAGGCCCGAAGCGGAGGCCGCCGTGGCCGTGATGACGCCGCTTGCGTCATACGAGACGGTGGCCGCGTATTTGGTTGACGGCGCGCAGTTGCCGTCGGCCGAGTTCACGCAGGGAATGCGGACCACGGTGTTCGCGCCGCCAGGCGCGTAAGCCGCGATGACGGCGTTGGGGATCGCCACCCAGCACGTTTTCACCGTGCCATAATCCGGATCGCCAAATGTCCCATTGCCGCATGTCGCGCCGTTTGACATCGGTTGCTGAATATTGGTGGTCAGCGAGCCATAGAGCACCGAGTAGGCGCCCGTGAACGCGCATTGGCCATTTTCGCCAGCGCATTGGATCCACGTGGAGTTCGCGGGCGTGATTCCATTGCTGGGAATCGGCGTCGAGCTGCCCGTCGCCACGACAACAGAGGAGAGGGAGCTTCCATTGGACAAGTAAATCGCGTTGCCAGAAATGCAGTCGCCGATGCCCGCGCAAGCGGCGATCGCCGTTCTTGTGGGCGCGGTGGCGAGCACCACTTCGGAGAACTTGGCCTTCGTCGAGTAGTTGTTGTAGGCCGGAACCGCAAGGGCCGCCAAAATGGCAATGATGGCCATGACAACCAGGAGTTCGACCAGGGTGAAGCCTGCGTCCGCGAAAACGTTTGGTGTGCGATTGAGCGCCGCAAAGGGGCGCGGGCGAGTCGGCATGGTCAAGCCTCGATTGAGCGGGGCTCGTGAGGGAGCGCGCAAGGTTGTTGTGTTGTGAGCGATGCAGTTTTTCAAAAAAACGGTTCATGCGCAATGCCGCTGAGCGGCATTCGGGGGCGATAAAAGGAAAACCGCATAAAAACCTCTGAATCTCGCCGTGCATGCCCGGACGCGCCCACTGCGGAAACGGAAAAGGCCACAAACGCGATCTTGGCCAACTTTCGGGCGCGGATAACAAACGAAAGTGCTTGGGTCCAAAATAAAATTGAGGCGCGCCACGAGTGAACCCGGCTCATCAGGCCGACCTGAGCGAAAAGAATTGCCACTTCTCCGACCTTGTGATAAATTGGTGGTTCTCGCTGTCTTTGATGGCAAAAGCTCGTCCTTCTTTGTTTCCGGAGTGGCCCCATGAACGCAATCTCGCGCAATTTGCGGCAAACGCCAGCCCATGTGGCCGGTGTTCGCTCGCGCGCGTCGCGAATGCGTCGGGGCGCTCCGCGGAGCCGAGGCTAAGAGCGGGAAACCCGACGACACCGCAGATTCGGTTTCGTTGGCCGCGCAGCCCTCCTTTTTGCGCGCGAAGTTTGGCCACGCCGTGATTAATGGCGCGAAAAAGCCGAGCTCTCGCTGCCCATAAACCTCCTTCCTGGCGGAAGCGCCCTTCGCGAAGCTGTTCTCGCCCCTCCGGGGAGCGTCGCGGCTTTGCCCTTCTTGTCGCCTGTTCGCATCCCATTTGATTTTGCGCGCGCAAAAAACGCCCCAAAAGCCCTTTGCCGCCCTCTTGCCAGGAGAACCGCCATGACGAATTCGACCCAGCTCTCGCCTCGCCCCTCGTTGGGCGCGCAGGCCCTTGAAGAACAACCCATCGGGGCTCTTTCCGCGATTCCGGAGCGCGATCGGCCGGCCAATCAGTTGGTGACAGCCGCGCTTCCATACGCCAACGGCTCCATTCATTTGGGGCATTTGGTGGAGTCAGCGCTGACGGACATCCATGTTCGCCGATTGAAGCAAAAAGCTCTCTCAACGGGCGCCGAAATTCGCTTTGTGTGCGCGGATGACCAGCACGGGAGCGCGATCACGTTGCGCGCAAAAAAGGAGGGCGTGGAGCCTGAGGCCCTGATCGCGCGGCTGCGAGAGGAGCATTTGCGCGACTTTGAGGGTTTCCGCATTGGCTTTGATCATTATCACGCGACGCACTCGGACGAAAACCGCCGCCTTTGCGAATGGGTGTATGGCCGCTTGAAGGACTCGGGGCTCATCCGAAAGTCCGCCGTGCGCCAGTTGTTTGACGCCCAGGAGGGCGTGTTCCTCGCCGATCGCTTGGTCAAAGGCGGTTGTCCCGCATGCCGCGCTCCTGGCCAAAACGGCGACAACTGCGAGAGATGCGGAGCGACGTATCGGGCGTTGGAGTTGATTGACCCTGTGAGCCAGATTTCGGGGGGCACGCCCGAGGTCCGCGACAGCGAGCATGTCTTTTTCAGGCTTTCGGATGAGCGCGTGCAGGGGTTTTGCCGCGAATGGGCGTCCGAGCCCGGCCGGCTTGCTCCAGATGCCTTGAACAAGATCTCCGAGTGGTTGCATGAGCCTTTGCGCGACTGGGACATTTCGCGCGACGGGCCTTATTTTGGCTTTGAAATCCCCGGGGAGCCCGGCAAGTATTTTTATGTTTGGCTGGACGCGCCCTTGGGCTACCTGGCCGCGGCATTTGCTTTTTTCGAGAAGGAAGGCCGCTCGGGAGAATGGGCCAACCTGACTCGCGCGGACATTGCGGGCCAAGGCGCGAGCCTCGCGACCTTTGGGGCTAAACCCCGGGAAGGGCGCATTGCTGCGCCGTGGGAAATCACGCATGTCATTGGCAAGGACATTCTGTATTTCCATGCCTTGTTTTGGCCCGCGCTGCTTCATTTCTCCGGATTGAAGACGCCCAAAGCCATCAAAACCCATGGATTTTTGACCATCGACGGGGCCAAGCTCAGCAAAAGCCGAGCGAACGCCGTCAGCGCCCGCCAGTATTTGGACGCGGGATTTGACCCGGAGTGGCTCCGGTTTTATTTTTTTTCAAAGCTCAACGGCACAAGCCAAGACATCGACTTCACGGTCGATGATTTTTGCTCGAAAATCAATGGGAGCCTCGTGGGCAAATACGTGAACCTGGCGAGCCGGCTTGCGCCCTTTGCCGCAGGCCCGCTTCGCTCGGCAGTGAACATCGACTCGTCCAGGCATCCGTTGTCCGTTCTGGCTCGCGGGCGCTCGGCCGAGATCGGCCAAGCGTTTGAAGCCCTGGACTTCGCGAAAGCCTGCCGGCTTCTGTTCGCGTTGGCGGACGAGGCCAACCAGCGGGTGAATGAAGCCCAGCCGTGGATTTTGGCCAAGGACCCATCGCGCGCGGCGGAGCTCGCCGAAATCATCTGGGCCGCGCTGGGCGTCTTTGAGTGCTTGACGCGATATTTGGCGCCGGTTTTGCCCGACATCGCGCGTAGGGCCTTTGCGTTTTTGGGCACGGTTGACGACGGGCGCCCAGAGTGCCAGCCCATTGAATCAGGCCGCGCGTTGGGGGCGTTCGCGCCCTTGTGCGCGCGAGCGGACGCCGCGGCGCTCAAAGCGGTGTTTGGCGGCCCCGCGCGACCCGCGAGTTGAGGCGATCCAAGCTTGCCGGCGCTCTCACAGGCGCGAGGCGCGGCGGGCTGGCTTGACGTTTTCGGAAGAGCTCTCGGAGCGAGCCGCGACGTTTGCTTTTTCCGCGTCGCGCATGGCGGCGCGCAGCGCCTGGCGTTCTTTGCGAGCGGCGCGATCAGTTCCAAGCAAATCCTCAGAAAATCGGGCCACCAGCTCAGACTGCGCCGTTTGGCTCCAAACGTCGGGGGTGGATCGCAGAGGGGCCCAGCGCGCGGGAGCGCCCAGGATTTGGGTCGCGGCAGAGCGCGCGGCTTGCTCCCAGGCAGCCCACTCGGCCTCGTTCGCGCCATTGCCGGACACGCCTGTTTCGAGCGGAATCCAAAGGCAGCGCAGGGGCCATGAGGAGCCCTCCGTGGTGACGTTCCAAAGCCTGCGCCAACGCGCCGAATAGGCAAGGCTCTTCGCTTGCAGAGCCATTTCCGCCTTTTCGGCGAGTTTGTCCGCCAGCGTGTGTTTCGCGATTTTGGTCGTCAAGCACGAAATGCCGCCTCTGCCGCGCACGCTGGCGACTTGCCCGAACAGTTGCTTGATTTCTTGCGCGAGGCCCCGGGAGCTGAACAACCCGCCCCAGCCAAACGCGGTCGGCGAAAAGGGCTGATGCGTTGAAAAAGTGACCAAGAGCGGCGGCCACTTTCCCGCCTGGGGCAACAACAGGCTTTCCAGTTCGGCATGCCCCATGGACGGGCAATCGTCATAGCGCGCGTCGTCATAGCCATGCCAAAAATCATCGATGGAGTCGATTTCCGTCTGCGCCAACCGCAGCAGCTCAGAGCGAGAGGGCGCGGCCCTTTTCGAGTCCGACAGCGCGGTCCATCGTTTTTGGTCAAAAGAAGCCATTTTTTCGCTGAGTTTGGGCCGGCAAGGGCTGGATAGGGATGATTTTGAGAGAAGGCGACGGCGCAAGCCTCTTTGAGCCGAGAGGCCGGAGCGCAAGTTGAAGAATTTACTCTTCTTTTGAGCGCAAGGCAATGCGTTTTTCTCATTCGCGCCATCCAGCGCGGCGGGACAGCCGGCATTGGCCCCGGACCGCGAATGTGAGAAAATGAACCCTGATCGAACAGCCGCCAAACAGACGGCCGCAGAATTCGCGCCCTTTGCAATCAATCCATTGGCTTCACGCCTTCGCCCCCGAGCCCCCTCATGACCCAAACCGCCGCGCCTGATCATGGCCAACCCGACGCCGCCCCGCCGGCCAAGGCCCCCTTCATGGTTCTGGCTTTGGGGGTCGAGGCCGCCACGGTGGAAACGGACGAATTGACGAAAAAAGCGACGCTGTGGCAAGCCGGGCGATCCTACGCCCTGATGTGCAAGCCAGTGGCCGACATTGCGCCAACGGCCAAGGACGCCAGCCAAGCCATCGCCTCGGCCCTCAACGAAGGCCTTCGCTTCGACGCGTGCGGCCCCTTTGAGAGCTTGGGGTGGCTCAACACGCCTTATGGACTGGCCGAGGTCGTGTCGGGGGCCTGCGCGATGAAATCCACAATGGAAAAGGGCCGCGCCGAGTGGGAGCGCCGCGCCTACGAATCGATCGCGGAATGGGAGGGGCATTTGGTCAGCACGAATGCCGCGGCGTTGCGCCAGAGCGGCGTTTTTGGCGATTTTTGGCTGTCTGCGGAAACCCAAACCTGGACTCCGGGCCTGCCCATCGATTCCCTAAACCCCGAAATCGGCGCCTATTGCGCATTGCTGGATGCCCGAGCGCTGAATGCCGTCGCCGCGGAAAATCAAGAAATAAACGCCGCTTCGCCGGGTTTCGAGCCGGGCGCCGCGACGCCGGAAAAAAAGAGCGCAAAAAAGCCGCGCTCCCTTTGAAGAGTGAATGTGAGCATGAGCGCTGAAACAAAAACCACGCAATCGAGTTCCATGTCCGCCGCCCAGAGCGAGGGCGTGGGATTTTCCGTGACCTTGGTCAGCGCGTTCATCCCCCTCCCCGGCAAGCCGATCTCTTCCGAATTTCGCAATAATTTCTTGATCGAGACGGCCGACGCCCCGGTGGGCGCGATGTTGGAGGAAGCCCCATTGTCCGTCCCCCGCCAGGCGCATCGCCAGTCGCAGTGGAGAAACCACGCCCTGAACTCACCGTTTGGCCCTGTGGCGTTGTGGGGAGGCATGGCCGAAAATTTTACGGGGTTGGCGGAGCCGCACAAGTCGTGGCCGCCCGAGGCTCCGCCAGAAGACTGGTTGCGTTTTGTGGCAAAGCATTTGATTTCGAAATTGGCGCTTAGCGGAGTGTGTGAACCAAACGCGCGCTGGGCCCTCATGGACACGCTGGCCGCCACAGGCAGCCCCGCCTACCGCCAACAAGACCTTCAACGGCTGACGGCGCCGTTTGTCCAAAAGGCCTTCGCCGAGCGCGAAGCCATCCTCTTGCGCGACACCGTGGCGGAGCGCCCGGCTGGCGGCGGAGCGTTCTTGGGAACTGAGGGCGAACCCGCGTCAAACGCCGCTGAAGCGACAAAAGCCCCGCGCCGCGCGCGGTCGCTTTGAGGGCCGCGCCATGACAATCGAAGCGCCCAAATCGGACTCGAAGTCAGAAGCTTCCGCAATGACCCTTGCGGATGGCGAGCGCCTTTTCGCTCCTTTTTCCGTGTTGGCCCTGGAAATGAGCCGTTTGCTAAACGGCCCGAGCGGCCTGCCCCATCAAGGGCACGAAGCCCTTTGCGCGTTTGCGATCAAGGGCGGCGTCTCAGCCCCAATGGTGTCGCGGATGTTCCCGAACAGTGAAAATGGCAATCATTTTTCGATGCACACGTCCTTGGGGATTGTGTCCGTGAGCGTGGTGGACACGCCCGAAATAAAGGAACTCGTGAAAATCGGGCGGCGCGTCGAAAAAGAAGAGCGCGAGTCCTCCGATTTTCACAAGCGCTGGGCGCGCGACGCAGGATTGAAAACACACGCATGGCTCTCAGAGCGCGGATTTATTGACCCTTTAGCCGAATGGGCGATCATCCCGCCGCCCGAGCAACACATCACTTTTTTGGGGCATCGCTGGTCCAGGGTCCTCGCTCCGTTCGTGGGGCAGGCGTGCGCGGCTTTTGAGGCGCAGGGGATTCAACAGGTGGTGCGGGAGGCGGCGGATGCGTTGAAAAAACTCCGCGCCGAGCCCGCAGCCTCACCCGATGCCGGCGCCCCATCAAGCGAGCAGGCCCTGACCGCTCCTCAAAAGAATGACAAAAAAAGCGAAAAGCCGGCGCGAAAACCGCCTCGATCTCTGTGATCGGCCCAAGAAGGGCTAACTTCGGCCTGGTCTCGATTTTGCCGTTGAGCGCCCACCGTTTTTTCCACGATGTGATAGAATAAAAAAAGCATGCGCTGGCTCTCCTGCTCCATCGGCGGGGCTTTTCGAGTCAAGCGCGTTGTCTGCGCAGTTTGGCGTTGGTTGAAATCGGCGCCAAAAACCTCCGTTCTCAAATAGGCTCATGACAGGCCCATGAAATCCGACTCATCTCCTTTCTGCGTTTTTGTCATTGACCTCGGGCAGCAAGCGCCCGCGAAGACGCTTGCCCATGAAAATTTGTCCGAGAATGGGCAAACGCATTTGACCGCGCGCGTCGCGGTGGCGTTCAAGGCCCGAGACGGCCTCCGAGCCGTGATGCCCGAATTGATGCGGGAAATGACGGAATACGAATGGGATGGTTACGCGCCGTTGTCGATCGACACGCCAATGGGAACCGTTTCTGGATATCAAGCCTGGTGCTCGGCCGCCGCCAAATTCGGAATCGTTTTTGATTTTTCGCCCAACACCGCAATTCGTCGCCAAGCCTGGGCGCAATCGGCCGCCATCGCGTTGTCCGAGCGGTTGCTGGCGCTCGACAGCGTTGACGATTCATTCAAGCCGCGCTGGCGGAGCGAGTTGGCCCAAGTGCAAACGCCTCCCGCCAACGCGACCTTGGTCGACAAGCTGGCGGCGGTCCAGGCAAAATGCGCGAGCACTCGCGAAGAGTTGGCGAAAGCCTTGGCGCTCACGGTCTGCGCGGAGCTGGACGGCGCGCAAATCGCCCAAGCCGTCAACAGCGTGAGCCACAAGACGGGGCTTGGCCCCCTTGATCATCCTGAAACAGGCTCCGCCGGCTCCGTGAGCTCAGCCAATCCGCCGCGCCGCGCCAAAACACTCTGAGGCCTTTGATGAACAACGCAAATTCTCGCGAGAAAATAGCCTCGCCGCCCTTTGAGGTCGTGGTGATCCAGTTCGCGCAGTGGCCCAAAAGCCCGCAAGCGGCGACTGCGGGGCCCATGGCCGTCCGGGTCGCTTTGGCGATGAAGATGAAAGTGGATGACGTTCAAGTGGCGGCGGAGGAGTTTTCGGATTTGTTGGGGACAATCCACGCGCTCACCACATTCTCATTTGAGACGGCGCGCGGCCCCTGCGATGGCTCAAACATTTACATTTCAATGGCGAACGGAACGCCCGAAATGCTTGCGTTTGACTTTGAGCGAGACACGCCGGTTTCGCGCGATCAGTGGACGCAGGAACTGGGGGCCAAACTGGCCAAGCTTTTCCCCATCTTTCGCGGCGTGGACGACCAAGAGCCAATTCGATGGCGCGCGGAGCACGGCGAGATGCAAAAAACGGCCATGAAGCAAGGCATTCTGTCCATCGCCAGCGCATTGGCCAACCAAGTCTGCGCGGAGTTGGAGGCGGCCGAGCTCGCCAATGCGGTGCAAGGCGCGCGCGCCGAGACGGGCCAAACTCGGCGCGGATTTGAGTCAGCGCATGGCGGTGACGCCGCCATCGGCCATCGCCGGCCCAAAGCGCTCTGAGGATGAAATGAATCCACTCCCAGAGCCCATCGCCGCAAAAAACACAGACACCAAAATGTCTGTGAAAAAGGCCGAAACGGCGCCGTTTTCGGCGCTGGTTATTCAGTTCGCCATGGGCCCCGTCGGCGACAGCCCTCTGGCTGGCGCGTCATTGACCGCGCGTTTTTGCTTCGCGCTGGACATGGCGGGCAAAAACGCGAGCCAACTGGTTTCGGACCTGATCGATGGGCCGAAAAAATTGCATGCGCCCAATAAAGTAGAGTTCCCGACGAGGAAGGGCTTTTGCGAAGGATCCTCGATTTCTGTGTCGACGCCAGAACCCGCCCCGGAGTGCGTGCGTTTCGATTTTGAGCGCGACACGCCAAAAAGAAGGCAAAAATGGATGAATGAAACGGGCGAGCGATTGGCTCAGCGTCTGAGCGAGCTAACGGGCGCCGAGGCCTTGTTCCCCATTCGCTGGGCCGCCGAGCAGGGCGGAAACGGCGCGCAAAGCATTTTCGGGAAAGAAAGCCCGACCATGCAGCAATTGGCCAACCGCGTGTGCGCGCAATTGGAGCGCGCGGAGCTGTCTGTCGCAGCGCAAGGGATTTATGGCGCGCAAAACAGCCTTGATGCGGGCATTCAATATTTTCCGGAGGGCGGCGCAAAGCGCGCGCCACGATCGCTATGAGCCCCGCCATCATCGAAAGCCTGTTGTCCTTGCCCCCGGGAGCCGTGGAAGCCCCGTTCTCGGTGGTGTGCCTGGAAGCCGAAGCCGTGTGGTCGTTGTCCACATCCTCGACGCTTGTCCGGTCGGTGAAAATCGGCGTCATCGCGAGCCCTGGAATCAAACAGGCTATTTTTTTAAAAATGGCGGGCGTCTGGGGCAGCTCCAAAGGCTACGGCATGGCGGGCTTTGTGAACACGCCATTTGGTTTTTGTTCCATCTTGATCGACAAGCCCGAAAGATTCGAAATGCTTGCGGGGCCGCCTCCGCCCCCCAAGGCGTCGCGAACGGAGGTTCAAAAGTGGGAGCGGCAAGCGGCTCGGCGCGTGGCGCAAGAATTGCAAAAAGCGGGTTTTGCGCCCGAGAACGCGCGATGCGAGATTTTTCGGGAATCCATTTTTTATCATCTCATAGGAGAGTCGACGCCCACCGAATTGCTTCAGTTTGTCGGGGAGCAAGCGGCGAGCGTGGAGCAGGCCGTATTGCTCGCCGAAACGCGCGCAGTGGACAACCGAGAGACGGCCTTTGCTGAGCGCGCCACGGATGAAGCCCACCACAACGACGAAGCATTGGAGGCCTTCAACAAAATTGACTCTTCAAAGGGCGGCGCGCGCAAAGCGCCGCGATCGCTATGAAAGAAAATAAAAATTCAGGGCCGGGAATTGGCGACGCCACCGAGAAAGCTCCGGTGTTCGCTCCTTTTTCGGTTCTGTGCGTGCATGCGGAGTCGATCTGCTCCGTTGAAAAAGACGGCATCAGCTGGAAGACGGGACACCTGGGCCTGATCATCGACTCGCCAATGACCGCGCATCAGCTGCACGAAATCCGATTTCTTCTTCGAGGGCGCGAAGGGCGCGCGCATGAAACGGTTGTGGAGACTCCGCAAGGGCAGTGCCGGGTGTTTTCAATCGTGGTCGAACATTGCGGGTTTCTGCGGGATTTAAACGAGCCCGCCGACCCCTCGGAAACGAATGATGCCCGAGCGAAAAAAGTGTCCGAACGGATGGCCGAGGAATTGAAAAAGGCGCGCGTTGCTCCCTGGGACGCGCCCGAGCGCATGGACATCGGCGGCTATCAGGGCGCGATCCAGGGCGATTGGGTTTCTCCGAAACTCATTGAGTTCATCGCGGAGCACTGCGCGACCATCGAGCGCGACGCTTTGGGGGCGGCAAGCGCCTCCTCGCAGAGGCCAATGGAGGGGCGGCCCCGTGGTGAAAAAAGCGAGATTGAAGACCCGGGCCTGGCGCAAGATGGGGCCGGCGCCGAGCGCTTCAAGATTGACCCGCAAGACGGGACGCCGCGAGACGCCACCCAGCCGATCGTTCGGCGCAGAACGCCGCGAGCCCTTTGATGAAAAAGTTGAAAAATCAATGACCATGGATTGAGCAAATGACAAGCACTCAAATTTCAAGCGTGAGCAAATCCACTGGTTTGGCGGCTGTCGCCGCCGACGCCGCGTCGTCGGAAAAGACCGCCCCGAAAAAGGCTCCATTTTCAATCGTCTATCTGGAATCCGAGGTCGGCCGGCATGAAAGCGAGCTGTTTCCAGGGCGTCTGATCACGGTGTTTCGCTCGGTCAACTTCGCGCTGATCGCCAATCAAGACCTGCGCTTCGCGGTGCATTGGGATGACCTGGGCATTGGCTTGACGACGTCCGTGAACTCCACGGCCATTTCGACGCCCATGGGCGAATGCCTCGTGTATTGCGCGAAAGCGGCTTATTTGGAGCGAATGTTCGGGCCCGCGGAGATTGAGGCCGACACGCCCAAAGACCGAGTGTGGATGCGACGGGTTGGAGATGGCTTGGCCTTCGCCCTGCAACGGGGAGAAATGGGGCCGCCCAGCATGAGGTGGGCTTCTTTGGCGTTTGACGACCAATCCCTGGCCATGAACCTTGAAGAGCGTGCGGCTTGGGCTCAATTCGCTCAGGAGCATTGCGCGTGGATTGAACGGCAAGAATTGTCCGAACACGCCAATCTGGCGGCGTTGCCCGTCGTGAATTCTTTTGCGCAAAAAAGCGAAAAAGAGGACAATGAAGGCATTGAGCCGCTTTCATCCAAAGGCGGCGCCTCAAAGCGTCGAGCCCCCAAGTCGTTGTGAGCGAGGAGCGAGTGTTTTGAAACCCCGCCCGAGGCTGGGATAATGGACGAAATGATCCATCTCGCGGGGCGCAGGAGACGCCATGTTGCGCCGAGAGCCCCCCTTCAAAAAAAGCATGCCTGGATGCCCTGACGAATGAGCGCGCGATGACCGATTCTGCTTATCAACATGAAGACCGCCCCCCATCCCATGCGCCGTTCGCCGTGCTGATGCTGACCGCGTCGGTGGGCAACCGCACGAAGGCCGAGCAGCGCGCGGCCACCGGGCCGGCCAAGCAAATCCCCATGGGGCGATTCGCCAATTTCGCGCTCGCGGTGCGTCCAGAGCTTTGGGGCGACGCCATGGACTGGCTGTTGGCGGAGGGCGGCATCTCCGACATGTATGAGGTTATTGGAATCGACACGCCGCAAGGCCACACAGAAGGCTACAAAGAGACGGCATTGCGCTTTGAGGAAAAACCGGATGTGGGCCCGGCCCCCACATTCGAGGCGGATCACGCGTCTTACGTTCAATGGCGAGACCGCGCGGTGGCGTTTTTGAGCAAA
>Ga0209888_1000150_pt1 | contig 44908 bp, 47 predicted proteins | sample OrgsoiDNA_201059_FD_185807 | JGI IMG/M metagenome (GOLD analysis project Ga0209888, IMG submission 185807) | Permafrost soil microbial communities from the Arctic, to analyse light accelerated degradation of dissolved organic matter (DOM) -... | ecosystem: Environmental > Terrestrial > Soil >...
GGTTCAAACCTATCGATACCGTGCGGGGCCTGGGCTACCTGTTCAACGAGCGCTGCCGGTGATTCGTTCGCTACGGGTGCGGCTGATGCTGGCCGCCACCATCCTGGCGATATTGTTCATGCTGGCCTTGTTGCCGGCGATGCAGGGGGCGTTCAGCCTGGCCTTGCAGGATTCCATCGAGCAACGCCTGGCTTCGGACGTGACCACGCTGATTTCCGCAGCGCGCATCGAAAAACAGAAGCTGCAGATGCCTGATCTGCTCCCTGATGAGCGATTCAATCTGCCCGACAGCCGCCTGCTGGGTTATATCTTCGACCGCGACGGGCGCCTGGTCTGGCGTTCGCGGGCAACCCAGGAAGAGCACATCAACTACCGCCCGCGGTATGACGGGCGCGGCAACGAGTTCGCGAAAATCCGCGAGGACAACGGCAACGAATTTTTCGTCTATGACGTCGAGGTCAAGTTGCTCGGTGGCAAGAGCGCTGCCTACAGCTTTGTCGCCCTGCAGCCGATGCGCGAATACAACATGACCCTGGCCGGCCTGCGGGAAAAACTCTACCTGGGCTTCGGCGCGGCCTTGTCCGTGCTGCTGGCCCTGCTCTGGCTCGGGCTGACCTGGGGCCTGCGCGCGCTGCGGCGGCTGAGCCAGGAACTGGACCAGATCGAGAGCGGCGAGCTGGAAAGCCTCAGCGAGGAGCATCCGCGGGAACTGCTGCGCCTGACCGGCTCCCTCAACCGCTTGTTGCGCAGTGAGCGCGAACAGCGCAGCCGCTATCGCGACTCCCTGGACGATCTGGCCCACAGCTTGAAAACGCCCCTGGCGGTTCTGCAAGGGGTCAGCGAGGGGATGGCGCAGCGGCCGCAGGATCGCGATCAGGCCAGGGTCCTGCAGAGCCAGATCGAACGGATGAACCAGCAGATCAGCTACCAGTTGCAGCGCGCCAGCTTGCGCAAGAGCGGCCTGGTCCGACACCAGGTTGAGCTGCGCCCGGTGCTCGACAGCCTGTGCAGCACCCTGGACAAGGTCTATCGCGACAAACAGGTGGTGGTCGCCATCGACGTGCCGCAGTTCAGCCATGTGCCGATCGAGCAGGGCGCGTTGCTGGAATTGTTGGGCAACCTGTTGGAGAACGCCTATCGCCTGTGCCTGGGCAAGGTGCGGGTCAGCCTGCGTCGGGGCTTGCAGGGGATCGAGGTGTATGTCGAGGACGACGGGCCGGGGGTGCCGCCCGACCAGCGGGCGCGGGTTCTGCAGCGCGGCGAGCGCCTGGACCGTCAGCACCCGGGGCAGGGCATCGGCCTGGCGGTGGTCCAGGACATCATCCAGAGCTACGACGCCGAGATGACCCTGGGGGATTCGACCCTGGGTGGCGCCTCGTTCCGCATTCATTTCCCGCCGCAATAACCGCCGGGCGCGCCTCTACAGTTCCTGGGCGCGATAGGCCCCGGGGGTCAGGCCGGTCCATTTCTTGAAAGCCCGGTGAAAGGCCGAGGGCTCGGAAAAACCCAGCTGTTCGGCGATCTGTTGCAATGACAGTTCGCTGCGGCCCAGGTGGTAGATGGCGATGTCCCGCCGCAGTTGATCCTTGAGCTCCTGAAAACTCGTGCCTTCCTCACGTAAATGCCGTCGCAGGGTCTGCGGGCTGATATGCAGGTGCTGGGCGACCGCCTCCAGGTCCAGCCAGCGACTGGCATCCCGACTGAGCAGGCGCCGCAGCTGGCTGCTCAGGCTGTCGCCGTCGTCGGGACGGGCCAGCAGGTCGGCGGGCGCGCGACCGAGGAACTGCTTGAGCGTGCGCTCATCCTGCTGCAACGGCATGCCCAGGTAACGGCTGCTGAACAGCAGGCTGCTGGTGGTGGCGTCGAAGGTCAGGGGGCAGGGAAACAACAGGTCGTATTCACTGGCGTGGTCGGGCCTCGGGTAGCCGAAGCTGGCCTCGAGCAGGCGAATGCGCTGGCCGATCAGCCAACTGCCCAGGCGGTGCCAGACCACCAGCAGGCATTCGCTGAGAAAGTGATCCGGGTCCCACAGGTTCGAGGCGTCCAGGCTCAGGCGCGTGCAGTCGCCTTCGCGGCTGAGCTGCAGGCGTGGCGCGTCGGGGAACAGGCCGTAGAACAGCAAGCCACGGCCCAGGGCCTTTTCCAGCGTCGGACAATGAATCAGCGCATGCATCATCATGGCGAAGGTGCCGCGTCGGCAGCGGCTCTGGCCGAACCCCAGGTATTCGTCGTCCAGCTCCAGCCAGAGCCCTTGCAGCAACTGGGTGAACTGCTCCGGCGCCAGGCGTGCCCGCGGCTCGTCGAGCCATTGCGCGGCGATGCCCAGGCGTTGCAGCAGCGGCGCGCAGTCGTGACCCTGTCGACGCGCCCCCTCCAGGGCGGCGCGGGCGAAGTGGCTGGCGATGCTGCGTTCACGCATGGGGCGCTTCCGTCCATTGAGTGGCCGATGTTAGTCATGGAAATGACGCAGGGACAAGGCGGATATCCGCCAAAACCTCGGGTGCTTTGGGGTGGATGGGCGGAAACCCGCCATCTATGCTGTAAGGGTGATAGCGCGATAAACCCCGCAAGGGATGATGGCTAAAGGCTTTGCCGCAAATTTGCAAAAGTGGCACGGGCTTTGCGAAGAGATAAGAGGTCTGCCCACGCAGTTCGACAAAAAACAAAAATCCCTCCGGTGCAGGAGGGTTCGTGCTTCAGGTCCCATGGCCGCTGATGGATAACGGGCGTGTGATCTCTTGAGGAACTTTGCAATGACGACTCGTCAGCCACTGTACAAATCCCTGTATTTCCAGGTGGTCGTAGCCATCGCTATCGGCATCCTGCTCGGCCATTTCTACCCACAGACCGCAGTGGCCCTCAAGCCACTGGGTGACGGCTTCATCAAGCTGATCAAAATGGTCATCGCCCCGATCATCTTCTGCACCGTTGTCAGCGGCATCGCCGGCATGCAGAGCATGAAAGCGGTCGGCAAGACCGGCGGCTACGCGCTGCTGTACTTCGAAGTGGTTTCGACCATCGCCTTGCTGATCGGCCTGGTCGTGGTCAACGTGATCCAGCCGGGCAACGGCATGCACATCGACGTGGCCACCCTGGACGCTTCGAAAGTCGCGGCCTACGTTACCGCTGGCGCAGACCAGAGCGTGGTTGGCTTCATCCTGAACGTGATCCCGAACACCATCGTTGGCGCCTTCGCCAACGGCGATATCCTGCAAGTGCTGATGTTCTCGGTGATCTTCGGTTTCGCCCTGCATCGCCTGGGCGCCTATGGCAAGCCGCTGCTGGAGTTCATCGATCGTTTCGCCCACGTGATGTTCAACATCATCAACATGATCATGAAACTGGCGCCCCTGGGTGCGCTGGGTGCCATGGCCTTCACCATCGGTGCCTACGGTGTGAGCTCCCTGGTGCAACTGGGCCAGCTGATGATCTGCTTCTACATCACCTGCATCCTGTTCGTGGTGGTAGTACTGGGCGCCATCTGTCGTGCACACGGCTTCAGCGTGCTGAAACTGGTTCGTTACATCCGTGAAGAGCTGCTGATCGTACTGGGGACTTCCTCTTCGGAATCGGCCCTGCCACGCATGCTGGTCAAGATGGAACGCCTGGGCGCGAAGAAATCGGTCGTCGGCCTGGTGATCCCAACCGGTTACTCCTTCAACCTCGACGGTACCTCGATCTACCTGACCATGGCGGCCGTGTTCATCGCTCAAGCGACTGACACCCACATGGACATCACCCACCAGATCACCCTGTTGCTGGTGCTGCTGCTGTCCTCCAAGGGCGCGGCGGGCGTGACCGGTAGTGGTTTCATCGTACTGGCGGCAACCCTGTCGGCCGTCGGTCACCTGCCGGTGGCCGGCCTGGCACTGATCCTCGGTATCGACCGTTTCATGTCCGAAGCCCGTGCCCTGACCAACCTGGTGGGCAACGCCGTGGCGACCCTGGTGGTGGCCAAGTGGGTCAAGGAACTGGACGAAGACAAACTGCACACGGAACTGGCTTCCGGTGGTCGCGGTATTGAAGACGAACGCGCACAGGACGACCTGGGCGTGGCCGAAGGCTCGGCGCCAAGCGTCAAGTAAGCTTCAGCGGTAAACAGGAAAACCCATCTTCGGATGGGTTTTTTTATGCCTGGGCGTTTGTGTCAGGGCTTCTGAGCGTTGTGGTGCTTGCCGCCGGATGGTCGGCTGCCTAGGCTGGAGATCCGTCGATCTGGAAAATGGAAAGCCCATGCAAGGCCCATTGGCGTCACTCAAGGTACTGGATTTCTCGACATTGCTGCCGGGGCCGTTCGCCTCGCTGTTGCTGGCGGACATGGGCGCCGAGGTGTTACGCATCGAATCGCCCGCGCGCCTGGACCTGTTGCGGGTATGGCCGCCCCACGACCGCGATGTTTCCGCCAGCCATGCCTGGCTCAATCGTAACAAGCGCAGCCTGGCCCTGGACTTGAAGCAGGCCGAAGCAGTGGCGGTGATCCATGACCTGGTGCGCGAGCATGACATCGTCCTGGAACAGTTCCGTCCCGGGGTGATGGAGCGGCTGGGCCTGGGCTATGAAGCCCTGAAGGTGATCAACCCACGCTTGATCTATGTGTCGATCACCGGCTACGGCCAGACCGGTCCTTACCGCGATCGGGCCGGCCATGACATCAACTACCTGGCGCTGTCGGGGTTGGCCAGCTACACCGGGCGCCGGGACGGTGGGCCGCTGCCCCTGGCGATGCAGGTGGCGGATGTGGCGGGCGGTTCGTTGCATGGGGTGATCGGTTTGTTGGCGGCGGTTATCGCCCGGCAGCAGACGGGGCTGGGGCAATACGTCGATGTCAGCATGACCGATTGTGCCTTCAGCCTGAATGCCATGGCCGGGGCGGGTTTTCTCGCTTGCGGGGTAGAGCCTGGGCCCGAGGGGCAGATGCTCAACGGCGGCAGTTTCTATGACTATTACCGTAGCCGGGAAGGGCGCTGGTTTGCCGTGGGCAGCCTGGAACCGGGGTTTATGCAGCAGTTGTGCGGGGCCTTGGGGCGAGCGGAGTTGGCGGTTCAAGGGCTGTCGTCCGAGCCCGGGGTGCAACAGGCGTTGAAGCAGGCGCTGCAAGACGAGTTCGAAAAGCGTGATTTCGATGAATTGTGCGCTTTGTTTGCCGGGCTGGATGCCTGTGTCGAGCCGGTGCTCAGCCTGGATGAGGCGGTCGAGCATCCGCAGTTGCAGGCTCGGGAGTTGGTGGTTCAGGTGCCACGTGGGGATGGCAGCATGCAGGCGCAGATGGCCTGTCCGCTGAAGTTTTCCCAGGGGTTGCCGGCACCTCGGCATATCGGTGCGGGGTTGGGGGAGCATGGTGATGAGGTGTTGCTCGAACTGGGGTATAGCGAAGGGCGTATAGCGATGTTGCGAGAGGCCGGAGTCATAGCTTGATGCTGTTGTGCCTGTTCTATGGCTTTCGCGGGCAAGCCCTGCTCCTACAGGATTGTGGTGAATACAAGATGTGTGTTCGACGCAAAACTGTAGGAGCAGGGCTTGCCCGCGAAGAGGCCAGTAAGGCCACCATCACTCTGAAAACCTACTCCACCCGCATTTCACCACTGAACACCAGCGTATGCCGACAACGCCGGCACAGATAACGTCGCCCCTCGCTCACCAGCCGATGGCGCTGGGCTGAAAACGCAAAGTCACTGTCGGCGCACGGGCAGCGGTAGATATACCGCGTCACCCGGCGACGTTGCACCTCATAGGTGTGGCAACGATTGGGCGGCAGTTCGTAGACCCCGCGCATGATCAACTGCCATTCCTCGCCATGGGGCTGGATACGTTCACCAAACAACTGATGGGCGATCAGGTGCGCGACCTCGTGGGCCACGGTCTGCTTGAGAAAGTCTTCGCTGTTTTCCCGATACAGCTGCGGATTGAAACGCAGCAGGTTTTCATGCAAATGCGCGACGCCAGCCTTCTGGCCACGCAGCTTGAGGCTGACCACAGGACGTTTGAAAGGTCGTTTGAAAAAGGATTCGGCTTGTTGGAAACAGTCTTCGACGCGGGTCTTGAGTTGCTCGGGCATGCTGTACGGATCTCCAGAGACGTCGAGTATGCCGTAAACCCGGGGATTTCCGAATCCGCCAGGCGCCGAATGGTCATGACACATTAAAAGGCCGCCTTGCGGCGGCCTGTGTTGGCAGTTATGGCTTTGTTTTATTCAGTTGGTGTACACCGGGCCGACGCCCAGGCCCCAGACAATCACGGTAAAGGCCATGATCGCCACCAGCACCACCAGGCCGACGGCCAGGACGGAACTGGAGAACAGGAACCCTTCGTCCGAAGGAATGTTCATGAAGGTCGGCAGGCCGACGTACAGCAGGTAGACGGTGTAGCAGATGGCCGCCGTGCCGACGATCATCCCCAGCCACATATGCGGGTAGAGCGCCGCCAGGCCGCCGATGAACAGCGGTGTTGCAGTGTAGGTGGCGAAAGCCACGCAACGGGCCAGGCTCGGGTTGGCGTCGTAGGTGCGGGCCATCCAGTGGATGAACGCGCCCATCACCGCCACACCGCCGAGCATGGCGATATAGGACATGAGGGTCATCCAGATGGCGCTGTCCTGGGTCAGCATCACCGGCGCGCGATTGCCGATGACCCAGCCGATCCGGGTAGTGCCGATAAAGGCCGAGACGGCCGGGATGGCAGCGAGGATCAGGGTGTGGGTGAGGTACATGTGGCCGATGCTTTCCTCGGCGTCGCCACGGATTTGTCGCCATTCCTGATCAGGGTGGGTGAACAGTCCGACTACGTGATGGATCATGCCAGTCACTCCTCTTGTTATTGCCATCGCCCCCCGGTGGAGCGCCTGCGGGCCAAGTGGCCGAAGTCAGGTCTGGATTTATATGCGACCTTATGTCGCAGTATAGGGAGGGCGAGCTGCGCGCTTTAGAGCAAATCGAACTGTCGGGCGGGACTGTAATCGCATTGTCGTATTTGGTCGTGGGCCCCTGCTTGAACAGGGGCTGTTGTGCCATCTTCGCCCCGCGCCGGTTTATAGGTAAAATAATCGGCTTTTCGACACACCTCGCGCGGATTTCAAGGGTTAGGGCAAGAGCTATGGGCACTCTTTCGGTCAATCAGAACAAACTGCAGAAACGCCTGCGCCGCCAGGCGGGTGAGGCGATCGCCGACTTCAACATGATTGAAGAGGGTGACAAGGTCATGGTCTGCCTGTCCGGCGGCAAGGACAGCTACACCATGCTCGACGTTCTGATGCACTTGCAGAAAGTGGCCCCGATCAAGTTCGACATCGTCGCCGTGAACATGGACCAGAAGCAGCCCGGTTTCCCCGAGCATGTGCTGCCCGCCTACCTGAAAGCACTCGGCGTGGAATATCACATCGTCGAGAAGGATACCTACTCGGTGGTCAAGGAGCTGATACCCGAGGGCAAGACCACCTGCTCGCTGTGTTCACGCCTGCGCCGCGGCACGCTGTACACCTTCGCCGACGAGATCGGCGCGACCAAGATGGCCCTGGGGCATCACCGCGACGATATCGTCGAAACCTTCTTCCTCAACATGTTCTACAACGGCTCGCTCAAGGCCATGCCGCCCAAGCTGCGGGCCGACGACGGGCGCAACGTGGTGATCCGGCCGCTGGCCTATTGCAGCGAGAAGGACATCCAGGCCTACTCGGACCTCAAGCAATTCCCGATCATTCCCTGCAACCTCTGCGGCTCCCAGGAAAACCTGCAACGCCAGGTGGTCAAGGACATGCTCCAGGAGTGGGAACGCAAGACCCCCGGGCGTACCGAAAGCATCTTCCGTGGTTTGCAGAACGTCGTGCCGTCGCAACTGGCCGACCGCAACCTGTTCGACTTTACCCACCTTCGAATCGATGAGACCGCCGCATCGCGCTTCGTCAACGTAGTGAACCTCTGAATGCGCGATTACAAATGGTTGCATGAGTACTGCCTGAACCGCTTTGGTTCGGCCGCCGCGCTGGAGGCTGAATTACCGGTGCCGGCCAGTTCACAGCAACTACGTGAACTGCCGGACGACCGTTATCTGTCGATGATTGCCTTGCGGGTCTTCCGCGCCGGCCTCAAGCACAGCCTGGTGGACGCCAAGTGGCCGGTGTTCGAGCAGGTGTTTTTTGGCTTCGACCCGGAAAAAGTGGTGTTGATGGGCGCCGAGCATCTGGAGCGCCTGATGCAGGATGCGCGGATCATTCGCCACCTGGGCAAGCTCAAGAGCGTGCCGCGCAATGCGCAGATGGTGTTGGACGTGGCCAGGGAAAAGGGCAGTTTCGGCGCGTTGATCGCCGATTGGCCGGTCACTGAAATCACCGGCTTGTGGAAGTACCTGGCCAAGCATGGTCATCAGTTGGGCGGGCTATCGGCGCCGCGTTTTCTGCGGATGGTCGGCAAGGACACCTTTGTTCCGACCTATGACGTGGTGGTGGCGCTGAATGCGCAGAAGATCGTCGACAAGGTGCCCACCAGTCTGCGGGATCTGGCGATCGTGCAGGACGCCTTCAACCAGTGGCATGCCGAGAGCGGGCGACCCATGTGTCAGCTGTCGATGATGTTGGCGTACACCACCAATCATTGAAGAACGCTGGTTGCAGCTCGGACGATACACCGCGTTATCGTTCTTCGCGGCGATCCGACAAGCCCTGCGCCTACAGGTTTTATGTGGTGCACAAAATCTGTGTTCGACACAGAACTGTAGGAGCAGGGCTTGCCCGCGAAAGCGTCAGCACAGTCGCTACACAGCTTGAGCCTGACCTTCCCCGGCCAGCCGCCGGTTCAACTGATGACGCCAGCGCACATAAACCATCGCGCTACAGAACACCGCCACGCTCGCGGCCATCTCCAGCACACCGAACAGCTGTCGATTGGGATCGAACGCGGCCAACGCTCCCTTGATGAAGTACAGGTTCACCACATAGCAGGTGAACGAGTGTCCGCGTGCGCTGCCCAGCAGCATCCCCGGCAGCAAGAGCAGCAGCGGCACCAGCTCGATCAACAGGATCACCCAGGGCCGCGCGCCGTGCAGGTCGGCAAACATCAGGTAATAGAGGCTCAGAAAGGCCATCAGTCCGAGAAAACAGGCCAGTGCCAGGCCACGGCTCCAACCCACACGCGGTTCCAGCCAGGCCTGGGGCGGCAACACCTTGGGCTTCCTAGCCACGGCCATTCTCCAGGCTCAGTGCGGTCTTCGCCAGGCGCATGCCGAGTGCCCGGCACAAGGCGATTTCATGTTCGTCCAATGCGCGCTTGCCGTCGACACCGGTGTGGTGGCTGGCGCCATAGGGGGTACCGCCACCCCGGGTATCGAGCAGTGCCGATTCGCTGTAGGGCAGGCCGGTGACCAGCATGCCGTGGTGCAGCAGTGGCAGCAGCATCGACAACAAGGTGCTTTCCTGGCCCCCATGCAGGCTTGACGTCGAGGTGAAAACCCCGGCCGGCTTGCCCACCAGAGCGCCGGTCAGCCACAGGTTGCTGGTGCCGTCGATAAAGTACTTCAACGGCGCGGCCATATTGCCGAAGCGGGTCGGGCTGCCGAGGGCCAGGGCCGAGCAGTTTTTCAGATCATCGAGGCTGGCATACAAAGCACCTTCCTCGGGAATCTCCGGTGCCACGGCTTCGCACTGGCTGGAAATCGCCGGCACGGTGCGCAGGCGCGCCTCCAATCCGGTCTGCTCGACGCCACGGGCAATCTGCCGGGCCATTTCGCGGGTGGAGCCGTTACGGCTGTAGAACAACACCAGAACGTAAGGTGAACTCACGGCAGGATCTCCAGCACATTCTCCGGTGGACGACCGATGATCGCCTTGTCACCGACCACCAGGATCGGCCGCTCCATCAGCTTGGGGTGTCCGGCGATGGCGGTAATCAGTTGTTCTTCGCTGAGTTGGCTGTCGGCCAGGTTCAGCTGCTTGTACTCATCCTCGCCGGTGCGCAGCAATTGCCGTGCGCCGATGCCGAGCTTGCCCAGCAGCTCCTTGAGCTGTGCAGCGTTCAGCGGGGTTTCCAGGTAGTGCACGACGGTAGGCGTGAGGCCACGGCCCTGGAGCAATTCCAGCGCACCGCGGGATTTCGAGCAGCGCGGGTTGTGATAAAGCGTCAGATCGGTCATGTGCGGGTCGCATCTTGCGTAAGGTGGCGGGTATTCTACCTGCCTGGCGAGCGCTCCTGAACCTTGTGAGGTAAAGGGTCGCAGTCGATAACGTATTTGATGGGGGATTGTGCACATGGCAAGGCGATTGGCCGCCGCATTGGCGATGATGGGGGCGTTGCTGCTGAGTGGCTGCGGCAACGATTACGGCGTTGACCAACACGGCCAGAAGGTCGCGTCCGAGCGCCTGGACAAACAGTGGAAGGTGGTCAACTACTGGGCCGAGTGGTGTGGCCCGTGCCGTACCGAGATTCCGGAATTGAACGCCTTGTCCGAGCAGCTCAAGGGCCAGTCAGCAGAAGTGTTCGGGGTGAATTTCGACGGTTTGCAGGGCGATGACCTGCGCAAGGCCGGTGAAACCCTGGGCATCCGTTTCACGGTGCTGGCCCAGGATCCGGCGGATTTCTTCGACCTGCCGCGCAGCGAAGCCTTGCCGGTGACCTACATCATTGACGACAAGGGCAAGGTTCGCGAGCAGTTGATGGGCGAGCAGACCGCGGCAGGCGTATTGGCCAAGCTCAAAGCCTTGCGCGGCTGAGCCTTAGCCTTCTTCCGACCACAGCCGCAGCGGCTTGCCTTCCTGCGGCCAGAAGCGCACTTGCTCGATGGGCGAGATATCCCAGCGCTGGACATTCTCCAGCGCCTGGAGGAAGCGTTTTTCCTGCTCCATCAACGCCGGTGCACAGAGTTTGCGAGTGCTGCCGACCTTGCCGAAGCTCAGGTTCCCGCCCTCCAGGGTGTAGGGCGCGAACCAGTGGTTGCAGCCGCCGGTGCCATAGGCCCGGCCATCGTCACCCAGGGTGACGGTCAGATGACTGTTGTCGATCAGCGGACGTTCGCCGATCCACTCCAGCACGTAGCTGTGATCCTGCTGCAAGTGCACCTGTTCGCCGGCGCAGCCGTACAGGCCGGCCCCCAACATTCCCAGAATCACCACGCGTTTCATTACTTTGCCTCCTGGCATCTCGGGCACAGATGTTTCTCGCCCTGTGTCGTCCAGCCCAACTCGGCGATACGCGCCGTGGCGGCTGGTTTTTGGGCGGGGTTGCCGAGCTTGGCGTCCACCGCGAATTCGAAGTTCAGTTCCTTGGCGCAGCTGTCGCAGTTGACCTGCCACTGGTGGATCGCCAGTTCACCGAAGACCGGCCCCTTGGCGACCGCGACCCATTGGCCCGGCGGATTGATCAGATGGCGAACGGTGTCCACGGTCAGGCGCATGGACAGGTCCTTGCTGCCCTTGAGGGTCACCAGCAAGACATCGTCGGCGCGGATCGAGCCACCGTTGCCGGTGACCTGATAGCGTCCCGGCACCAGGGCGCGGCATTCGGTCAGGGTGTGTTGCGGGTTCATCAGGCTATAGCGGAAATCGTGTTCGACCATGGGTCCTCCAAATTATGGCCGGTATGCTAGCACGCAGACGCCGCGCAAATGGCAGGGGTGTGTGACCTTCGATCCGGTGGCGTTTTAGCCACCGACCTGGTTTTGCGGCGTGCCGGTGTGCCAGGCGCGGATATTGTCCAGGGTGGTCGCGGCAATCGCCGCCAGCGCCTCGTGGGTCAGAAAGGCCTGGTGGGCGGTGACGATCACATTGGGAAAGGTCAGCAGGCGCGCCAGTACATCGTCCTGCAACGGCAGGTCGGAACGGTCTTCGAAGAACACCTGGGCCTCTTCCTCGTAGACATCCAGCCCCAGGTAACCCAGTTGACCGTCCTTGAGCGCGTCGATCAGCGCCGGGGTGTCCACCAGGCCGCCGCGCCCGGTGTTGATCAACATCGCCCCCGGTTGCAGATGGGCGAGGGTGTCACGGTTGACCAGGTGATGGGTCTCGGCGGTCAGCGGGCAGTGCAGGCTGATGATCCGCGACTGCGCCAGCAGTTCGGGCAGGCTCAGGTAGCGGGCGCCCAGGGCCAGCAGCTCGGGATTGGGAAAGGGGTCGTAGGCCAGCAGTTGGCAGCCGAACCCGGCCATGATCCGCGCGAACGTCGCGCCGATCTGCCCGGTGCCGACCACGCCGACGGTTTTACCCGCCAGGTCGAAGCCGGTCAGGCCGTGCAGGCTGAAGTCGCCCTCGCGGGTGCGGTTGTACGCCCGGTGCAGGCGCCGGTTGAGGGCCAGGACCAGGGCGACGGCATGTTCGGCCACTGCATGGGGCGAGTAGGCCGGGACGCGGACCACGCACAATCCCAGGCGCGCGGCGGCGTCCAGGTCGACATGGTTGTAGCCCGCCGAGCGCAGGGCGATCAGCCGGGTGCCGCCGGCGGTCAGTTCTTCCAGTACCGCGGCACTCAGGTCGTCATTGATAAAGGCGCAGACCACTTCATGCCGGTGGGCCAGTGGCGCCGTATCCAGGCTCAGGCGTGCCGGTTGGAAATGCAGTTCGAGGTCACTGGTGTCAGGAAGGGCGAGGAAGCTGTCCCGGTCATAGGCCTGGCTGCTGAAGAAGATGACACGCATGGGAGGATTCCTTTCGCTGGGATGGCCGACACTCTAGCGTCGGCCTCCATTCAATCTCTTGCCCTGGATCAGGCACTGACACGGGCCTCGGCGGCGAGGCGAGCGATGGCGACGTCCAGTTCGTCCAAGGCCTGGCGGGCATTGGGCGCATCCTGCTTGAGCAGGGTTTCGCTGCGCTGGCAGGCCGCGCGCAATTGCGGCACACCACAGTAGCGGGTGGCGCCGTGCAGGCGGTGCACCCGCTCGATCAGGGCGTTGTGGTCGTTGGCGTTGCGGGCCTGGCGAATCGCTTCACGGTCGGCCTCCAGCGAGGCCAGCAGCATCGCCAGCATGTCGGCGGCCAGATCGGGCTTGCCGGCGGCCAGGCGCAGGCCTTCGTCCGGGTCGAGCACCAGCAGTTCACTGCCGGTGCGGCCCTGTTCGCCGACCCGCTCCGGTCCCTGGTTACGCAGGGCCAGGCCGGTCCATTTGAGCACCACCTGGGCCAGTTGCCGCTCGCTGATGGGCTTGGTCAGGTAGTCGTCCATACCGCTTTGCAGCAGGGCGCGTTTTTCGTTGGCCATGGCGTGGGCGGTGAGGGCGACGATGGGCAGCGGCGTGCTTTGCCGCTCATGCTCCCATTGGCGAATCGCCTCGGTGCTTTGCCGGCCATCCATGCCCGGCATCTGCACATCCATCAGCACCAGGTCGAAGGCTTCGCGTTGCACGGCGTCGATGGCCGCGTAACCGCTGTCCACCGCCAGCACCCAGGCGCCCATGTCCTCGAGCAGGGTCTGCACCAGCAGCAGGTTGGCCGGGTTGTCGTCGACGCAAAGCACCCGCGGTGCCCGGCTGCCGAGGGGCTCGACGGGTTCCAGGCGTGCCGGGCGCGGGGTGATCAGTTCCGCCAGGGCCCGACGCAATTTGCGCGTACAGGCCGGCTTGGCCTGGAGCTGGCCGTGGGGGTTGGGCACGCAGAGCTGGAACAGCGTCTGTTCGGTGGTCGGGCACAGCACCAGCACCTTGCAGCCGAGGTGTTCGAGGTCCCAGATATGCTGGCTCAGGCGTTCCGGCGGCATTTCCTGGGCGGTGACGCCGAGGACCGCGAGGTCGATGGCCTGGTCGGTCTGGTGCGCCCCGGTCACCCCATTGGCGAGGTTTTGCAGGCTGTTGAACGGGGTCACCTCCAGGCCGCAATCTTCCAGCTGGTGCTGGAGTGCCTGACGTGACAGTTCGTGGTTTTCCAGGACCGCCACACGGCGCCCGAGCAACGGCGCGGCGGGCAGGTCCTCGATATCGTCGCGGGTCTTGGGCAGGCTCAGACTGATCCAGAATTCCGAGCCTTCGCCCGGGGTGCTGTCGACGCCGATCTCGCCGCCCATCTGTTCGATCAGGCGCTTGGAGATCACCAGCCCCAGGCCGGTGCCGCCGGGTTGCCGCGACAGCGAGTTGTCGGCCTGGCTGAAAGCCTGGAACAGCGCCCGGACATCCTGGCTCGACAAGCCGATGCCGGTGTCCTGCACGCTGATGCGCAACTGCACGCTGTCTTCGTGTTCTTCCTCGAGCATGGCCCGGGCGACGATGGTGCCTTCACGGGTGAACTTGATCGCGTTGCTCACCAGGTTGGTGAGGATCTGCTTGAGTCGCAGCGGGTCGCCGATCAGCGACAGCGGGGTGTCGCGATAGACCAGGCTGACCAGCTCCAGCTGTTTGGCGTGGGCCGCCGGGGCGAGGATGGTCAGGGTGTCCTGGAGCAGGTCACGCAGGTTGAACGGAATGCTGTCGAGCACCAGCTTGCCGGCTTCGATCTTCGAGAAGTCGAGAATTTCGTTGATGATCCCCAGCAGGCTGTCGGCGGATTTCTCGATGGTGCCCAGGTAGTCGAGCTGGCGCGGGGTCAGTTCGCTTTTCTGCAACAGGTGGGTGAAACCAAGGATGCCGTTGAGCGGGGTGCGGATCTCGTGGCTCATATTGGCTAGGAACTCGGACTTGATTCGGCTGGCCTCCAGGGCCTCCTTGCGCGCCAGGTCCAGTTCGATGTTCTGGATCTCGATGGTTTCCAGGTTCTGCCGCACGTCTTCGGTGGCCTGGTCGATGCTGTGCTGCAATTCTTCCTGGGCGTTCTGCAGGGTCTCGGCCATGCGGTTGATGCCCGAGGCCAGTTGATCCAGCTCCTGGCTGCCGAGCGGTGGCAGGCGGGTTTCCAGGTTGCCTTCCTTGAGTTGGGCCACTGCTTGCTTGATCTTGCCGATCGGTGAGTTGATCGTGCGGCTCATGCGCAGGGCCAGCAAGGCGGTGCCGAGCAGGCCGGTGGCAATCAGCAGCAGGCTGGCGAACAGGCTGCGATAGCCGCGCAGCAACATATTGTTATGGGACAGTTCCAGCTCGACCCAGCCCAGCAGGCGATCGGCTTCTTCCGGGATTACCTCGCCGGAAATATTGCGGTGGCGGCCGAAGACCGGCAATAGATAGCGGGTGGCATCGTTGCCGGTGCGCTGCAACAGGTGGCTGCTGTTACCGATCGGCGGCTGGTTGAGCATGCTCGGGCCGGCGTGGGCCAGCTGCTCGCGGTTGGCGCCGAGAAAGGACACGGCGCGCACGTCGGCCTGTTCCAGGGACTGGGTGGCGATGCGCTCCAGCAGATCGACATCGTTATGGCCCAGGGCCGGCGCGACCAGCGGTGCGAGCTGCTCGGCGATCATCTCGCCGCGCTGCAGCAACTGGGTCTGCAGGTCCGACTGTTGCAGCCAGGTGAAATAGCCGCCCAGCACCAGCGCCATCAGGGTGGTCGGCAGCAGGGTGAGCAGCAGTACGCGGCCTTTGATGCCCAGGTTTTTAAGCACGCAACACTCTCCGTCAGATTCAGCGTCCGGCAGACACGCCCATCTTCGATTATCGGCGCGCGCATCCTGCGCCCGCTCCACTTGCGCAGTGTAGCCATTTGCGGTGGGGTAAATCTCGCAAAGTTGTCCTGGACTTCACTGACTGCGCGCCCTCGGGGAACAGCCCGTGGCCGATGGCTCGCGGAGTATTCTGGCAGTCGAAGATGGCACACCGCTTATGTCTTATATCTATAAGCCATAAGCACCGCACTTTGCGTGATATGGAGCGCCGACGTTTGCCGGTATGATGTCAGCCCCCGCAGTCTGGATTGCGAATACGCCATGACCTTGCAGTACCCTACCATCGCCGATTGCGTCGGCAATACACCCCTGGTCCGCTTGCAGCGCCTGCCCGGCGCCACCAGCAATACCCTGTTGCTCAAGCTCGAAGGGAACAACCCCGCAGGGTCCGTCAAGGATCGCCCGGCACTGTCGATGATCACCCGCGCCGAATTGCGTGGGCAGATCCAGGCCGGCGACACCCTGATCGAAGCCACTTCGGGCAACACCGGGATCGCCCTGGCCATGGCCGCCGCGATCAAGGGCTACAAGATGATCCTGATCATGCCGGACAACTCCACCGCCGAACGCAAGGCGGCGATGACCGCTTATGGCGCCGAGCTGATCCTGGTGACCCGCGAGGAAGGCATGGAAGGTGCCCGTGACCTGGCCGAGCGCATGCAGGCCGAAGGCCGTGGCAAGGTGCTCGACCAGTTCGCCAATGGCGACAACCCCGAGGCGCACTACACCAGCACCGGCCCGGAAATCTGGCGTCAGACCCAGGGCACCATCACCCACTTTGTTAGCTCGATGGGCACCACCGGAACCATCATGGGCGTGTCGCGTTACCTGAAAGAGCAGAACCCCGAGGTGCAGATCGTCGGCCTGCAACCGATGGAAGGCGCGTCGATTCCGGGCATCCGCCGCTGGCCCCACGAATACCTGCCGAAGATTTTCCAGGCCGACCGTGTCGACCGTATCGTCGACATGGGCCAGGAAGAGGCGGAGGACGTGATGCGTCGTCTTGCCCGTGAAGAAGGAATTTTCTGTGGGGTGTCCTCGGGCGGTGCGGTAGCGGCGATGTTGCGCCTGTCCCGCGAAGTCGAGAACGCGGTGATGGTCGCAATCATCTGTGACCGAGGCGACCGCTACCTGTCGACCGGCATCTACGACGCGCCCAACTGATGGCCAAGCATGAACGCGGCCTGCGCTTCCAGCCCACTGGCGGTAGCCGGGCGCCACAAGTACCGACCGGCAAGAAGCAGCGCCTGACCATCGAGCGGCTGTCCAACGACGGCCGTGGCATTGCCTTTATTGAAGGCCGCACCTGGTTTGTCGCCGGTGCCCTCGCTGGCGAAGACGTCGAAGCGCGGGTGCTGGGTGCCCATGGCAAGGTGGTCGAGGCGCGCACCGAACGGGTGTTCCTCGCCAGTGATCGGCGTCGCCCTGCGCCCTGCGCCCATGCCGGTCGCTGCGGCGGTTGCAGCGTGCAGCATATGCCCCACGACGACCAACTCGCCCTGAAACAGAGCATGCTCGCCGAGCAACTGTCGCGGGTCGCGGGCGTCGAACCACTGGAGTGGGCGGCGCCCCTGACCGGTCCGGAATTCGGTTATCGGCGACGGGCCCGTGTGGCCGTGCGCTGGGACGCCAAGGGCAAGACCCTCGAGGTCGGTTTTCGCGCTGCTTCCAGCCAGGATATCGTCGCCATCGACGACTGCCCGGTACTGGTACAGGCCTTGCAACCGCTGATGCGCGAATTGCCGGCCATGCTGCGGTGCTTGAGCAAACCCCAGGCCCTCGGCCATGTGGAATTGTTCAGCGGTTCGGCGGTGGCGGTGTTGTTGCGGCATATGTCGCCGTTGTCGGCGCAGGACCTGCAAGTACTGCAGGAATTTTGCAGCGCCCATGACGCGCAACTCTGGTTGCACGGCGAAGACGGCCCGCAACCGGTGGACCCGTCGTTGTCCCTGGGCTATCGCCTGGAGACCTGGGACCTGGAGCTGGCGTATCGACCGGGGGACTTTGTCCAGGTCAATGCCGGGGTCAACGAAGCCATGGTCGCCCAGGCGCTGGACTGGCTGAAACCGGCGGCTGACGAACGTGTCTTGGACCTGTTCTGCGGGCTCGGCAACTTTGCCTTGCCCCTGGCTCGCAAGGTGCGTGAAGTGGTGGCGGTGGAAGGCGTGGCGACCATGGTCGAACGTGCCGCCGCCAACGCCTTGAGCAATAATCTGCATAACGCGCATTTTTTTCAGGCCGATTTGTCCCTGCCTTTGAGTGATGCCGGTTGGGCCAAAGATGGCTTTTCTGCGGTACTCTTGGACCCACCCCGTGACGGTGCGTTCGAGGTGGTGGGCAAGCTCGCCGCCCTGGGGGCCGAACGGTTGGTGTACGTGTCCTGCAATCCGGCGACGCTGGCGCGGGACACGGTTGAATTGATCAAGCAGGGCTACCGGTTAAAACGTGCCGGGATCCTCGACATGTTTCCGCAGACCGCGCATGTCGAGGCCATGGCGTTATTTGAAGCGAGCTAGGATGCTCGTCTGGTCCGACTGACCGCCGCCGCATTCTGTCAGCCCAGCCAGACTGCGGGGGCCACAACAGGTCAGCGATTTTGACGCATTGAATCTGCGTCGTAGGGAAGGTAAGCAAGATGGTACAGGTGAGAGCACACCAGCCGATCAACACCGACGGCAGTATCAATCTCGAGGCATGGCTCGATCATACGGTGAGCGTCGATCTGGCGCTGGACCGTGAAGCCTTGAAACAAGCCTGCGAATACGCACGGCTTGCCGAACAACAGACCAACGCGGCGCAGAACCTCTGGCCCGAAGGTGGTTCCAGTTTCAGCACCGGCCTTGAGATCGCCGAGATCCTTGCCGACCTCAAGCTGGACCAGGATTCGCTGGTGGCGGCGGTGCTGTATCGCTGCGTGCGCGAGGGGCAGATTCCCCTCACCGCGGTCAGCCAGAAATTCGGCCCGGTGGTGGCCAAGCTGATCGATGGCGTGCTGCGCATGGCTGCCATCAGTGCCAGCCTCAGTCCGCGTCAGTCCCAGGTACTGGGCAGTCAGACGCAGGTGGAAAACCTGCGCAAGATGCTCGTGGCCATGGTCGACGATGTCCGTGTGGCCTTGATCAAACTGGCCGAGCGCACCTGCGCGATCCGCGCGGTGAAGACCGCCGACGACGAGAAGCGCAACCGCGTTGCCCGTGAAGTCTTCGATATCTATGCACCCCTGGCCCACCGCCTGGGCATCGGGCATATCAAATGGGAACTGGAAGACCTGTCGTTCCGTTACCTGGAGCCCGACCAGTACAAGCAGATCGCCAAGTTGCTGCACGAGCGGCGGCTGGACCGTGAGCGTTTTATCAGTGAGGTGATGAACCAGCTGGAAAACGAATTGCTCGCCACCGGGGTCAAGGCCGATATCAGCGGTCGGGCCAAGCACATCTATTCGATCTGGCGCAAAATGCAGCGCAAGGGCCTGGAGTTCAGCCAGATCTACGACGTGCGCGCGGTGCGCGTGCTGGTGCCGGAAATGCGCGACTGCTACACCGCGCTCGGCATCGTCCACACCTTGTGGCGACACATTCCGAAAGAGTTCGACGACTACATCGCCAACCCGAAAGAGAACGGCTACCGCTCGTTGCACACGGCGGTGATCGGTCCGGAAGGCAAGGTCCTGGAAGTGCAGATCCGCACCCACGCCATGCACGAAGAGGCTGAGCTGGGGGTCTGCGCGCACTGGAAGTACAAAGGCACCGACGTCAAATCCGGTTCCAATCATTACGAAGAGAAAATCTCCTGGCTGCGTCAGGTGCTCGAGTGGCACGAAGAGCTGGGGGATATCGGTGGCCTGGCCGAACAGTTGCGGGTCGATATCGAGCCGGACCGGGTCTATATCTTCACCCCCGACGGCCATGCCATCGACCTGCCCAAGGGCGCGACACCGCTGGACTTCGCCTACCGGGTGCACACCGAGATCGGTCACAACTGCCGGGGCGCGAAGATCAACGGGCGGATCGTGCCGCTCAACTACAGCCTGCAGACCGGCGAGCAGGTGGAGATCATCACCAGCAAGCACGGTACGCCGAGCCGCGACTGGCTGAACCCGAACCTGGGCTACATCACCACGTCCCGGGCGCGGGCGAAGATCGTCCACTGGTTCAAGTTGCAGGCCCGCGACCAGAACGTCGCGGCCGGCAAGACCCTGCTCGAACGCGAGTTGGCGCGCCTGGGCTTGCCGCAGGTGGATTTCGACAAACTGGCCGACAAGGCCAACATGAAAACCGCCGAGGACATGTTTGCCGCCCTTGGCGCGGGCGATTTGCGCCTGGCGCAACTGGTCAATGCCGCGCAGCAGTTGGTGGAGCCGGAGCGCGGCAACGAACAGCTGGAGCTGATTCCGCGCAAGGCCACCGGCTACAAACCGGGCAAGCGTGGCGATATCCAGATCCAGGGTGTCGGCAACCTGATGACCCAGATGGCCGGCTGCTGCCAGCCGCTGCCGGGGGACGCCATCGTCGGTTACATCACCCAGGGCCGTGGCGTAAGCATTCACCGCCAGGACTGTGCCGCGGTGCTGCAACTCGCCGGGCGCGAGCCGGAGCGGATCATCCAGGTCAGCTGGGGCCCGGTGCCGGTGCTGACGTATCCGGTGGACATCATCATCCGTGCCTACGACCGTTCCGGCTTGCTGCGTGACGTGTCCCAGGTGCTGCTCAATGAGCGGATCAACGTGCTGGCGGTCAACACCCGCTCGAACAAGGAGGACAACACCGCGTTGATGTCCCTGACCATCGAGATTCCGGGGTTGGATGCATTGGGGCGGTTGCTGGGGCGGATTTCCCAGTTGCCGAACATTATCGAAACCCGACGCAACCGTACCCCTTGATCACCAGCGGCGTTGAATACGCCGTAATCCTGCAGGAGCAGGGCTTGCCCGCGAAGCTTTTGGCGCCCTCAAGGACGCCTTCGCGGGCAATCGAGCGTCGACCGGCCGCTCCTACAAGGTTCGCGGTGTTTTCCAAGTCGTGACCAGAACCGAATGAGATCACCGATGTACAGCCTTCAAGACCTGCTCCACCTTATGGCCCGTCTGCGCGACCCGCAATACGGCTGCCCCTGGGACATCAAGCAGACCTACGCGACGATTGTGCCCTACACCCTGGAGGAAGCCTACGAGGTCGCCGACGCCATCGAGCGCAGCGACTTCGAGCACTTGCAGGGTGAACTGGGCGACTTGCTGTTCCAGGTGGTCTATTACAGCCAGCTGGCACGGGAAGAAGGGCGCTTCGAATTTGACGGCGTGGTCGACAGCATCACCCGCAAGCTGATTCGTCGTCATCCCCACGTCTTTCCCACTGGTGATCTCTATGCACCGCTGGACCTGCCGCGCCTGAGCGAGGAACAGGTCAAGCTGCGCTGGGACGAGATCAAGGCCCAGGAGCGCGCCGAGAACCACCGCGCCCCCGAACAGCTGTCCCTGCTCGACGATGTCCCTGCCGCCTTGCCAGCCTTGTCCCGGGCGGCGAAGTTGCAGAAGCGTGCGGCCACGGTCGGTTTTGATTGGCCGGACGCCTTGCCGGTGGTGGACAAGATCCGTGAAGAACTCGACGAAGTGCTCGAAGCCATGGCCGACAACGACCCGGCGGCGATCACCGATGAAGTCGGCGACCTGCTGTTTGCCGTGGTCAATCTGGCCCGGCACCTCAAGGTCGACCCGGAAAATGCCCTGCGGGGTGCCAATGGCAAATTCGACAGACGTTTCCGTTTTATCGAACAGGCATTGCGCGACACCCACCGTCCCATGGAAGATTGCACCCTCGAAGAGTTGGACGCCTTATGGGGCGAAGCCAAACGTCAGGAAAAGAATAGGCCCAGCTGCGGCTGAGCCGTTGCCCAAGTGAGTAAGCACCATGAGTCTTTCCCTTCGCGACCAGTTGCTCAAAGCAGGACTGGTCAACCAGAAGCAGGCCAAACAGGTCGGCAAAGAGAAACAGAAGCAGCAGCGCCTGGTCCACAAGGGCCAGATCGAGGCTGACGATACCCAGGCGCGCCTGGCCCAGGAAGCGCAGGCCGAGAAGGTCAAGCGTGACCAGGAACTGAACCGCCAGCAGCAGGAAAAGGTCGAGGCCAAGGCCCGTGCGGCCCAGGTCAAGCAATTGATCGAGACCTCGCGCCTGCCCAAGCTGACCACCGAGGACTACTACAACTTCGTCGACGACAAGAAGGTCAAGCGTCTCTCGGTCAACACCTTGATGCGCAACAAGCTGAGCAACGGCTCCCTGGCGATCGTCCATCATGGTGGCGGTTACGAGGTGATCCCCCGTGAAGCGGCGCTGAAGATCCAGGAGCGGGCCCCTGAGCGTATCGTCCAGCTCAACGTCCTGAGCGAAGCCCAGGTGCCGGACGAGGATGATCCGTACGCGGCCTACCAGATCCCTGACGATCTGATGTGGTAACCGGCTTGCCCTCCTGAAAGGAGGTGGCCTGAAACGACAAACCCCGCCAGGCAGCGGGGTTTGTCGTTTTACAAGTCTGTCATTACCAAGCGTTCAGGACGCCTGCATCTCACGTTTCTTCTCGAGGGTTTCCAGCTCGTTTTTATAATTATGAGCATCGGCCTCGTTGTGAAACATGCCTACCAGCAGGTCCTGCTGGTGTACATCCCAGATTCGAATGCCATTGGCAACGCCTTCATGGGACATATGTGCATCATCGCGTTCGGTCACTTTTACGGTCATCTGCAAGCTCCAGTCTCTGTTGAACTGCGGCAACGCGTCGCAGGCCTCTGTTATATGATTCATTAGGCTCCTACGTAAATCGGTAACAGACGAAATTTACTCTTGCCAGGAATGCAATAATGGCCAAAGGCCCGGATTGCTTGGGCTAGCGCCTTTCGAATGGAAGTTTTCTGACAAAAGTTTCATGTTGGCTGCGCTGCAAAACAGCGTCCCAGACGCTTGCGGGTTTCCTTGCAGACATAAAAAAGCCCCGCGTTCGCGGGGCTCTTTCTGGCGGCTTGGATCAGCTGCCCTTGACCTCTTTGCCGGCCACGGTGCCTTGCTGGAGCATGATGTTGTACTCCTTGCCGTCGGTTTCCACCTGTTGCAGGCGGACCAGCAGGTAATCCCAGTCCTTGGCGAACCACATCACGGTGGTGCGCTTGTTCTGCGTCGGGTCGCGCACGCGCTCGACCTTGATCGCATCGACCGAGCCGGCCTTGGTGCTGACTTTTTCCGCGCCCAGGACCCGGAAGTCGTAGGTGTCGGTGTCGGTGCCTTCGACCACCTGGTAGCTCATGCTTTTCTTGCCGGCCGCGACGTCACGTTGCAGGGCCAGTTGATAAGTCGACTTGTCGAGCATGCCGCTGTTCAGAGGCACCTTGACCGGATCACCGCGATCGCTGCCGGTGACCATCTTCGACGCCCAGTCGAAGTCCAGGTTGATCTTCTTCGCCTTGCCCAGGCCGCCACGCTCAAAGGTGTAGCTCTGTGGCAGCAGGGTGTCCTTGTCGAGGCGAATAGTGCTTTCCTCGGTCAGGCTGGCGATCATCATGGAAGCCTTGAAACTCAAGGTCCAGGTGCCGTTATCGTTTTTCGACAGGCTGCGCTCGGCCGAACCGCTCATGGGCAGTTGTTTCCAGTCGGCGGTATAGCTGGCGGAGAAAGGTTGAAGATCCGCTGCTTGCACTGCCGGCAAGGCGAGCAGGGTAAGAGCGAGGAGCAGGGCACGACGCATAAAATCTCCTAGGTTCGAATCATGTGGCCGCTGGCCGCGAGTAATTGACCGTCCAGCAATGCACCCTGTTCGCCCAGGACCAAACGCCCCTCGGCGAACCAGCGTACCGCCAGCGGATAAATCCGGTGTTCCTGGGCGTGGACCCGTTGCGCCAGACTGTGCGCGGTATCGTCAGACTCTACCGTAACCACAGCCTGTACGACCAGAGGTCCGCCATCGAGTTCCTCGGTGACGAAGTGCACGCTGCAACCATGTTCCCGATCACCGGCTTCCAGCGCACGCTGGTGGGTGTGCAGGCCTTTGTACTTGGGCAGGAGAGAGGGGTGGATATTCAGCAGGCGCCCCTGGTAGTGGCGCACGAAGTCAGCGCTGAGAATGCGCATGAAGCCGGCCAGGACCACCAGTTGCGGATTGAAGGCGTCGATCAGTTCGATCAGGGCGGCATCGAAGGCTTCGCGGCCGTCGAAGGTCTTGTGGTCCAGAGCGCGGGTTTCGATCCCCGCGTCCCGGGCGCGTTGCAGGCCGTAGGCGTCGGCGCGGTTGGAGATCACCGCGGCGATGCGGGCCGGGTTTTCGCCGGCCCGCACGTTGTCGATCAGAGCCTGCAAGTTGCTGCCGGTACCGGACAGCAACACCACGACGTTACAGGTCGAGGTCATCGGCGCGGACATCAGTGCGCCTTGAGGTTCTTCAGCTCGACCTGGGCAGCGCCTTCGGCGGCGGTGGCGATCTGGCCGATGACCCATGGCTGTTCGCCGGCTTCACGCAGGACATTCAGCGCTGCTTCGACGTGTTCCTGGGCGACGCAGATGACCATGCCGACACCGCAGTTCAGCACGCGGTGCATCTCGGTTTCATTGACGTTGCCTTTTTCCTGCAGCCAGTCGAAGACTGCCGGACGCTGCCAGCTGGCCACGTCGACCACGGCCTGGGCGCCTTTTGGCAGCACGCGCGGGATGTTGTCGAGCAGGCCGCCGCCGGTGATGTGGGCCATGGCCTTGACCGCGCCGGTGTCCTTGATCAGCTTGAGCAGGGGCTTGACGTAGATGCGGGTCGGCGCCATCAGCAGGTCGGTCAGCGGTTTGCCGTCGAGCTGGATGGTTTCGATGTCGGCGCCCGACACTTCGATGATCTTGCGGATCAGCGAGTAGCCGTTGGAGTGCGGGCCGGAAGACGGCAGGGCGATCAGGGCGTCACCAGCGGCGACCTTCGAGCCGTCGATGATCTCGGCCTTTTCCACCACACCGACGCAGAAACCGGCCAGGTCGTAGTCTTCGCCTTCGTACATGCCAGGCATTTCAGCGGTTTCGCCGCCAACCAGGGAGCAGCCGGCCAGTTCACAGCCGGCGCCGATGCCGGTGACCACCTGGGCGGCGGTGTCGACATTGAGCTTGCCGGTGGCGTAGTAGTCGAGGAAGAACAGCGGTTCGGCACCGCAGACCACCAGGTCGTTCACGCACATGGCCACCAGGTCGATGCCGATGCTGTCATGCTTGTTCAGGTTCAGTGCCAGGCGCAGCTTGGTGCCGACGCCGTCGGTGCCGGAGACCAGGACCGGCTGCTTGTAACCGGCCGGGATCTCGCAGAGGGCGCCGAAACCGCCCAGGCCGCCCATGACTTCCGGGCGCGCAGTGCGCTTGGCAACGCTCTTGATGCGTTCGACCAATGCTTCACCGGCGTCGATGTCTACACCGGCGTCCTTGTAGCTCAGGGAGGGTTGCTTGCTCATGATCCAGGCCTTTAGGGGGGATTCAGGGGGTATCGACCGGAAGCGGTTGGGCTTCATGGGGAAAACGAACGGGTTCGAGTTTCCTAGGGGCCTGATGCTCGCCGGTCTGCGAAGGCGCGCGATTTTATCAGGCTTGGGCAGCAGCGGCCATCCTCGGGCCGACGGCAGGGTCATATCGTGTTAAAAAAATCCCTGTACGCTCGTGCTGGCCGCAATTGACGTGGCTGTATAAGGTATAGCTCTTGACCCGCGATCTTTATGACGGGGAAAAACTTTTCAGCGATTGTGTGAATAATGGCACTGCGCCGTGGTCCTAAACCTGTCGCCTTGTATTCACGCGGTCTTTACCTGCCGCTTTCTGCCCGTCGGGAATTTTTCATGCGTCTGTTCAAATTACTGAGTGCCGGCTGTCTTTCCCTGTTGAGCCTGGCGATCCACGCGCAAACCTTGAATGGCTTGTACCAGGTACGCGAACCGGTCAGCAGCCAGACGCCGGATGAGCGTAACCAGGCCACCCAGCGTGCCCTGGACACCCTGGTATTGCGTCTGACCGGCGATCCCAAGGCGTTGCAAAGCCCTGGCCTGGCCGAAGTGCGCAAGGACCCGCAGCAAATCATCAGCCAGTACGGCTACGACGCCGGGCCGCCGGAAAGCCTGCAGGTGGATTTCGACCCGGTGAGTACCGACCGTGCCCTGCGCGGCGCCGGGCTGGCGCTGTGGGGCAGCAACCGACCGGCGATTCTCGGTTGGTGGCTGAACGATTCGACCGAGGGCTCCAACCTGATCGGTGACGGTCAATCGGCCGCCGAACCGCTGCGTCGGGCGGCGCAGCACCGTGGCCTGCCACTGCGCCTGCCGTTGGCCGACCTGAACGAACAGATCGTCGCCACGGCGAAGAACCTTGAAGGCAGTGATGCCTCGCCCTTGCACGATGTGTCCGAGCGCTACGGCGCCGATGCGCTGCTGGCGGTGCATGCCCATGAAGAAGGCGGGCAGTGGCAGGCGAAATGGCGCTTGTGGCTGGGCGACCAGAAAGAGCAGGGCACGGCCCAGGGCGCTGATACCGCCGCGCTGGCGGATGCGGTGCTGTTGGCGGTGAGCGAGCGCCTGGCGCCGCGTTTTGCGGCCAAGCCCGGGGTGGCGACCGAACAACGGCTGGAAGTGCAGGGCATGACCCTGGAGCGTTACGCGGCCCTGGAGCATTTGCTCGAACCCTTTGGCGGTCGGCCACAAAGCGTGGACGGCGACCGGATCGTCTATCAGGTCAGCGGCAGCGCCGAGCAGTTGCGCGCGCAACTGGGGCTGGCGAAGTTGCAGGAGATCCCGGCGGGCGAAGCTTCGCCGGCGGTGACGGCCAACGCTACGCCAGTCGCCCCGGGGGCTCCGGCCGCGGTACCTGTTGCACCTATACCCGCGGCGGCGCAGCTGCGTTTCCGTTGGTAGGTTTTCGGTTCTATTGAATTTCTTTCTATATATAAGGCAGAGGTCGTCCATGACCGACACACGTCGATGGTTCTGGTTGGGCGCGGCGATCCTGCTGTGCGTGTTCGTGTACCTGTTGCACCCGATACTCTCGCCGTTCCTGGTGAGCCTGCTGCTGGCCTATATGTTCGACCCGGTGGTCGACCGCCTGGAAAAACTCGGGATGTCCCGGACCTGGGGCGTGGTTTCGGTGTTCGCGCTGTTTATCCTGGTGTTGATGACCTTGCTGCTGGTGCTGGTGCCGATGCTGGCCAAGCAGTTCTTCCGCCTCTATGAGCTGGCGCCGCAGATGCTCGACTGGCTGCAGCACACCGCTCTGCCCTGGGCTCAGCACAAGTTCGGCCTGGCCGACGGTTTCTGGAAGTTCGACAAGGTCAAGGCGGCTATCAGTGAGCACATGGGCCAGACCGGCGACATCGTCGGCGTGGTGCTGTCCCAGGCGACGGCTTCGAGCCTGGCACTGATCGGCTTCGCGGCGAACCTGTTGCTGGTGCCCGTGGTGAGTTTCTACCTGCTGCGGGACTGGGACCTGATGACGGCCAAGATCCGCAGCCTGCTGCCCCGTGATCGCGAGGCGCGCATTGTCTCCCTGGCGGGCGAGTGTCATGACGTGCTGGGGGCGTTCATGCGCGGTCAGTTGCTGGTGATGCTGGCGCTGGGCGTGATCTATGCCGGTGGCCTGATGCTGGTCGGCCTGGAGCTGGGCCTGTTGATCGGCCTGCTGGCCGGGCTGGCGGCCATTGTTCCTTATATGGGCTTTGTGATCGGCATTGGCGCGGCGATGATCGCCGGCCTGTTCCAGTTTGGTGGCGACCTGTACCCGATGATCGGCATCCTCGCGGTGTTCATGATCGGCCAGGCCCTGGAAGGGATGGTACTGACGCCGCTCCTGGTCGGCGACCGCATCGGCCTGCACCCGGTGGCGGTGATCTTCGCGATCCTCGCCGGGGGTGAACTGTTCGGTTTCACGGGGGTGTTACTGGCCCTGCCGGTGGCCGCGGTGATCATGGTGCTGGTGCGGCATATGCACGATCTGTACAAAAGTTCGGACATGTATGGCGGCCGGGTAGACCCCGATCTCTGAAGAGCGCACGCAAACCTTTGATTTTGCTTGTGGTCTGTTGCATTGTGCACCCAGCCTCACGGGTATAAACTTTGCAAACTTTACACAGAGGCCACTAACGGTTCCCGGTAACCGTTCAGTCAGCATGAAACCGATTCAGCTGCCCCTAGGTGTGCGTCTGCGTGATGACGCCACCTTCATCAACTACTACCCAGGCGCCAATGCCGCTGCACTCGGCTATGTCGAGCGGCTATGCGAAGCCGACGCCGGGTGGACCGAAAGCCTGATCTACCTCTGGGGCAAGGACGGCGTGGGGCGTACCCACCTGTTGCAGGCAGCGTGCCTGCGCTTCGAGCAGATGGGGGAGCCGGCGGTGTACCTGCCGCTGGCGGAGTTGATGGACCGTGGGGTCGAGTTGCTCGATAACCTCGAGCAGTACGAACTGGTATGCCTGGATGATCTGCAAGTGGTCGCCGGGCGTGCGGATTGGGAAGAGGCGCTGTTTCACCTGTTCAATCGTCTGCGTGACAGCGGGCGGCGCCTGCTGATTGCCGCCTCGACTTCGCCCCGTGAGCTGCCGGTCAAGCTGGCCGACCTGAAATCACGCCTGACCCTGGCGCTGATTTTCCAGATGCGCCCCCTCTCGGATGAAGACAAGCTGCGGGCTTTGCAACTGCGTGCTTCAAGACGCGGCCTGCATTTGACCGACGAAGTAGGGCATTTCATCCTGACCCGTGGTACTCGCAGCATGAGCGCCTTGTTCGAATTGCTCGAACGGCTCGATCAGGCTTCCCTGCAGGCCCAGCGCAAGCTCACCATTCCCTTTCTCAAAGAGACCCTGGGCTGGTAAAACCGGGGCTTTCAGCGCTTTTTCGCCAAATTCCAGACGTCACAAAACCCACGCCAGAAGCTTTTTTCGGGCGCGCGGGAACCGTTTGGGTATTAAATCCTTAGATGTTTTCAAGAAGCGACCGAGTCACATCTTGTCCCATAAAATTTGCAAATGAGGGTGATAGAGGGCATAGTCACGCCTTCTAACAATTCAGCCACGGTCGTGCCCATGCTAAATCGCTTCGCACCCCTCGTGCCTCTCGCACTTGTTACCCTGTTGTTCGGTTGCGCGGCGCATACGCCGGTTTCGCAACAACAGGTCGATACTTCGGTCAAAACCGCCTCGGTTTCTGGCGTCAAATCCTCGGCCGTACTGGACGACGAACTGGCCACGGAAAAAGAACTCGCCGAGTTCGCCGACGGCAAGCCTTACCGGTTGCCCGTCCTTGCTGACAGCATTCTCGAGCGTGGCATGTCCCTGATCGGTACCCGTTACCGTTTTGGTGGCACCAACGAGAGTTCCGGCTTTGACTGCAGCGGCTTCATTGGTTATCTGTTCCGTGAGGAAGCCGGGCTTGACCTGCCGCGCTCCACCCGCGAGATGATCAACGTGAAGGCGCCACTGGTGGCGCGCAACAAGCTCAAGCCAGGTGACCTGCTGTTCTTCGCTACCAATGGTCGTCGCGGTCGTGTCAGTCACGCCGGGATCTACCTGGGTGATGACCAGTTCATCCACTCCAGCAGCCGCCGTAGCGGTGGTGTGCGGATCGACAGCCTGGGTGACAGCTACTGGAGCAAGACCTTTATCGAAGCCAAGCGCGCCCTGGCGATGGCTCCTACCACGGTCACCGCCAGCAACCGGTAATCACTCGGACGTTTTCAGTGCCATCGGCCATCGCTGATGGCTAAATGCCAGGTTCCAGCACCAGGCAAACTGTACAAAAAACGTCCGAAGTTAAAGTGATACTTGAAGTTTGGCGTATAGCCGCTAGAATCCTGACATATTGTTGAGTATCTGACCGCGCGAGCCCTGCTTGCGCGGTTTTGATTTCTCTACGCCACGGCAGAGAAAGCCGCATTCAGTCAGGATTTCTGCACATGTCGACCACGGCCCGTATTGCCTTGATTGCCTTCACCGCGTTGCTCGGTGCCTGTGCCGGCCATGCGCCGCCGCCGCCGCCACCGGTGGCGCGTCCCGTGGTGTTCGCTTCCCCGCAACCCTCCTCGCCAGAAGCTGAAGACGTGCTGTTCCGCGCCTTGGGCCTGGTCGGCACGCCCTATCGCTGGGGCGGCAACACACCAGACTCGGGTTTTGATTGCAGTGGCCTGATTGCCTATGTGTATCGCGATATGGCGGGCATCAACCTGCCGCGTTCGACCCGCGAGATGATCGTGATGCGAGCGCCGAGCGTGCCGCAGAACGCCTTGCAGACCGGCGACCTGATCTTCTTCGCCACCAATGGTGGCTCCCAGGTCAGCCATGCGGGCATTTATGTCGGCGAAGGCCGTTTTGTCCATGCGCCGGCCACGGGCGGCACGGTGAAACTGGACAGCCTGTCCAAGGCCTATTGGCAGCACGCCTACCTGAACGCCAAGCGTGTGTTGCCGGCCGGGCACCTGGCGAGCAACCCTTAATCGCCGTATTACCGCGAGGTTGTCATGACCGCTCGCACCCTCAAGCTGGACGATGCCCTCTACGGTTATCTGCTGGACGTTTCCCTGCGTGAGACGCCGTTGCTCAAGCGTTTGCGTGACGAAACCCAGGCCCTGCCCATGGCGCGTTGGCAGGTGGCCCCTGAGCAGGGCCAGTTCCTCGCGCTACTGGTCAAGCTGACCGGCGCCCGGCGATTGCTCGAAGTCGGCACCTTCACCGGTTACAGCGCCTTGTGCATGGCCTCGGCCTTGCCCGAGGGTGGCAGCCTGCTGTGCTGCGATATTCCCGGGGACTACAACGCCACCGCGCTGCGCTACTGGCGGGAGGCGGGCCTGGCCGAACGCATCGAGCTGCGTCTGGCGCCGGCGCTGGAGACCCTGGCGCAGTTGGAGCAGCAAGGGCAGGGCGGGAAGTTCGACCTGATATTCATCGATGCCGACAAGGCCAATTACCCGGCGTACCTGGAAACTGCCTTGCGCTTGTTGCGCACGGGTGGCCTGGCGATTTTCGATAACACGCTGTGGAGTGGGCGGGTGCTGGAGGTGAATGCGCAAAGCGCCGACACCCGGGCCATCCAGGCGCTGAACCGGGCCTTGAAGGATGACGCGCGGGTGGATCTGTCGCTGCTGCCGTTGGGCGATGGTTTGACGCTGTGCCGTAAGGTCTAGGCGTTCGCTCAGGCTTCCTTGAGCAACAGGGCGATGCCGGGATGATACTGGCCGGCTTCGTTGTGCAATTTGCGATAAGCGTAGGGAAAGTACCAGGCCACGGCGCAGCTGTTGGCTTTTTGCAGGTCATCGACCATGTCCTGCAAGTCTTCCGGGCTGGGGCTCTGCTGTGGTTTGAACGGCGAGACGAACAGGCAGCCGAGCTTCAGATGGTGGGGGTGGCTGATCTTCTTGGCGTCGCTCGCCACATCCAGCAGGGCGGGCATCGGGTTCAGGTTGTTGACCTTGGGCCAGCGTTGCGTGGCCTTGATATAGACCGACTCCTGCGCGGTGGAGATCTGCAGGTCGCAGCGTCCGCCGCGGTCGCCGTCTTCGAGCTGCTTTTTGGTCGGGAAATGCTCCAGAGTGACCATCTCCGCCATCCAGGCCGCTGCCGACAACAACCCCAGGTTGGCGCGTTCATCGAACCAGTAGGGCGCCTGACCGTCACCGAGGAGTTGATTGTAACGATCAATGCATTCGGGCCAGCGCTCCAGGGCGGGACGCAGGAATTCCAGTTTCGGATTGCTGATGATCAGGCCTTGCATGGGACTACCCTTTATTTATTGTTGGTCGGGTTGTGGCTATTTGATATCACTTTCCTCAACGTAGCACAAATTCTGGCGCCGGTTTTTTGATCTGTGTCGGGCAGGCTCTTGGTGATGACGGTTGCCTTGTGATTTTTCTGATGGCGGCTTTATTTGACGCTCCACCCCCAACCCTCTAACCTTCGCCGATTGTTTCAGGTGCTCTGTGGCGAACCGCCGACAGGGTGAAACAGGGAAGCCGGTGAGCCCTTCGACAGGCGCGATTCCGGCGCTGCCCCCGCAACGGTAAATGAGTCAAGACCGCGCCTTGAGCCACTGTGTCCAACCGACATGGGAAGGCGCGCGGTCCTGCGTATACGCAGCTTATGAGCCCGGAGACCGGCCTGATCCATCCCACAGCGTCACGGCGGGCGATGCTGGACGGCTCCGGCCGCGTTTTTCCCTGCCCCCCGTTTGCCTTATCCAGCCCCAACGGAGAGCTGCCATGAACGAATCCCCCGACCGCGACGAACGCCACTTGGCGCGCATGCTGCGCAAAAAGGCGGTCATCGACGAGCGTATCGCCAGTGCCCCGAACGAATGCGGCCTGCTGCTGGTACTGACCGGCAACGGCAAGGGCAAGAGCAGCTCGGCCTTCGGCATGCTCGCCCGTGCCATGGGCCATGGCATGCAGTGCGGCGTGGTGCAATTTATCAAGGGCCGCAACAGCACCGGTGAAGAACTGTTCTTCCGGCGCTTCCCCGAGCAGGTGCGCTTCCATGTGATGGGCGAGGGCTTTACCTGGGAGACCCAGGATCGCCAGCGCGATATCGCCGCCGCCGAAGCCGCCTGGGCCGTCTCCCAGGAAATGCTCCGTGATCCGAGTATCGGCCTGGTGGTGCTCGATGAACTGAATATCGCCCTCAAGCACGGCTACCTGGACCTCGACCAGGTCCTGACCGACCTGCAAGCCCGCCCACCGATGCAGCACGTGCTGGTCACCGGACGCGGCGCCAAGCCGGAAATGATCGAACTGGCCGACACCGTGACCGAAATGGGCCTGCTCAAGCATGCGTTCCAGGCCGGGATCAAGGCCCAGAAGGGCATCGAACTATGAGGCAAACGCGTCATTGCCCGGCGGTGCTGATCGCCGCGCCGGCTTCCGGCCAGGGCAAGACCACGGTGACGGCGGCCCTGGCGCGCCTGCACCGCAATCAGGGGCGCAAGGTCCGGGTCTTCAAGTGCGGCCCGGATTTTCTCGACCCGATGATTCATGAGCGCGCCAGCGGTGCGCCGGTCTATCAGCTGGATTTGTGGATGGTCGGCGCCGAGGAAAGTCGCCGGCTGCTCTGGGAAGCCGCGGGCGAGGCCGACCTGATCCTGATCGAAGGGGTCATGGGGCTGTTTGACGGCACGCCGTCGAGTGCCGATCTGGCCCGGCATTTCGGTGTGCCGGTGCTTGGGGTGATTGACGGTACGGCCATGGCCCAGACCTTCGGTGCCCTGGCCCTGGGGCTGGCGCGTTACCAGCCGGACCTGCCGTTCGCCGGGGTGCTGGCCAACCGCGTCGGCACCCTGCGCCACGCGCAATTGCTCGAAGGCAGCCTGACCGAGGGCCTGCGCTGGTACGGCGCGCTCTCCCGGGAAACCGGGATCGAGCTGCCGAGCCGCCATCTCGGCCTGGTGCAGGCCAGCGAATTGAATGACCTGGACAAGCGCCTGGACGCCGCCGCCGAGGCCCTGGCCGGCAGTTGCGAGGTGGCGTTGCCGCCGCCGGTGGCCTTTGAAGCCCCCGAGCCGGTAGTCGCCGAACCGCTGCTGGCCGGCGTGCGCATCGCCGTCGCCCATGACGAGGCCTTTGCCTTTATCTATGGCGCCAATCTGGACCTGTTGCGGGCCATGGGCGCCGAATTACAGTTTTTCTCGCCGATTCACGATCAGGTCTTGCCCGAGGCGGACAGTCTTTACCTGCCCGGCGGTTATCCGGAGTTGCATCACCTGGCCCTGGGGCAGAACACCCCGATGCTGGCGGCGATCCGCGCCCACCACCAGGCCGGAAAACCCTTGCTCGCCGAATGTGGCGGAATGCTCTATCTGCTCGATGCATTGACCGATGTCGAAGGACAGCGCGCCGAGTTGCTCGGCTTGCTGGCGGGCGAGGCGGTGATGCAGAAGCGCCTTGCGGCCCTGGCCTTGCAGGCGGTGGAGTTGCCGGAAGGTCTGTTGCGCGGTCACACCTATCACCATTCGTTGACCACCACGGTGCTCGAGCCGATTGCCCGGGGCCTGAGCCCCAATGGCGGGCGCGGCGCCGAGGCGGTGTATCGCCAGGGGCGGATGACCGCCTCTTATGTGCATTTTTATTTTCCGTCCAACCCGCGGGCGATTGCCGCGCTGTTGGCACCGGATACCCACTCTGCCAAGGCCGGCGCACTCTCGGAGCGCGCGGACTTACCCGCGCGGAGGCCATGACCGACAACGCTTTTAGCCCTGAAGAACGCGCGGCGGTCTACCGTGTCATCGGTGAACGCCGCGATATGCGCCACTTTACCGGTGGCTGCGTGGCGCCCGAATTGCTCTCGCGCCTGCTGGAAGCGGCGCATCAGGCGCCCAGTGTCGGGCTGATGCAGCCCTGGCGCTTTATTCGTATTACCGACCGCACATTGCGCGGCCAGATCCAGCAGTTGGTGGAAGAAGAACGGATACGCACCGCCGAGGCCCTCGGTGAGCGTTCCGATGAATTCATGAAGTTGAAGGTCGAAGGCATCAATGACTGTGCCGAGGTGCTGGTTGCCGCGCTGATGGACGATCGCGAGCGACATATCTTCGGCCGGCGGACCTTGCCGGAAATGGACATGGCGTCCTTGTCCTGCGCCATCCAGAATCTCTGGCTGGCATCCCGCGCCGAAGGCCTGGGCATGGGCTGGGTCTCGTTGTTCGAGCCGCAGGCCCTGGCGCAACTGCTCGGTCTGCCGGCGGGGGCCAAGCCGCTGGCGGTGCTGTGCCTGGGCCCGGTCCAGGCATTTTATCCGGCACCGATGCTGGTATTGGAAGGTTGGGCGCAGCCGCGTCCCTTGAGTGAATTGTTGTATGAGAATTATTGGGGAGTGAGTCAATGAGTGTGGCGTTGTTGAGTGTCGCCGGGGTTGCGCTGGATGCGCTGCTGGGCGAACCCAAACGCTGGCATCCGCTGGTGGCGTTCGGCCGTCTGGCGGACCGTATCGAACAACGTTTCAACTCCGGCGGACGTGGCTGGCGCAGTCACGGGGTTACCGCCTGGGTGCTCGCGGTGCTGCCGCTGACCCTTCTGGCCACGGCCTTGTCGTGGGCGCCTTATGTCGGCTGGCTCGTTGAAATCCTCGCGCTCTATTGCGCCCTCGGTCTGCGTAGCCTCGGTGAGCATGTTATCCCCGTGGCCCAGGCGTTGCGCAGCGACGACCTGGATCGCGCCCGCCAGCGGGTGAGCTATCTGGTCAGCCGCCAGACCACGGAGCTCGATCACACCGAAGTGGCCCGTGCGGCCACCGAGTCGGTCCTGGAAAACGGCAGCGATGCGGTGTTCGCCGCGCTGTTCTGGTTTGTCGTGGCCGGCGCCCCCGGGGTGGTGCTGTATCGCCTGAGCAATACCCTCGATGCCATGTGGGGTTATCGCAACGAGCGCTTCGAGCGTTTTGGTTGGGCGGCGGCGCGGATCGACGATGTCTTGAACTATATTCCTGCACGCTTGGTGGCCCTGACTTACGCCCTGCTCGGCAAGACCGGGTTGGCGCTGCAATGCTGGCGCCGTCAGGGACCGACCTGGGACAGCCCGAATGCCGGGCCAGTGATGGCGGCGGGCGCCGGTGCTCTCGGGGTCGAGTTGGGCGGGGCGGCGATTTATCACGGTGAATTGCATCAGCGTCCGCAGTTGGGCGAAGGGGAGCCGGCCACCGCCGACTCCATCGAGCGCGGCTGGCAGTTGGTGCAACGGGGTGTGTGGTTGTGGTTGCTGATTCTCTGTCTGGGAGCTGAGATCTATGCTTGAACACGGCGGGCGCTTGCGCAAGGCGGTGGAACACTACGGGATTGCCGAAGCCGATTGGCTGGACCTGTCCAGTGGCCTGGCGCCCTGGCCCTGGCCGATCCCGCCGATTCCCGAGCGTGCCTGGGCGCGCCTGCCGGAAACCGATGACGGCCTGGAACAGGCCGCCTGCACCTACTACGGCGCGCCCCAGGTGTTGCCGGTGCCCGGGTCCCAGGCGGCGATCCAGTTGCTGCCGCGCCTGCGTCGTGCGGGCAAGGTCGGTGTGCTGTCGCCTTGTTACGCCGAGCATGCCGAAGCCTGGCGACGTAATGGCTATATCGTGCGCGAAGTGCTGGAGCACGAAGTCGACTTCTTTCTCGACAGCCTCGACGTGCTGGTGGTGGTCAACCCGAACAATCCCACCGGCCTGAGCCTGGCCCCGGAGCGGTTGCTGGAATGGCATGCGCGCCTGGCCCAGCGCGGTGGTTGGTTGGTGGTGGACGAAGCCTTTATGGACAACACGCCGCAGCGTAGCCTGGCTGCCCACAGTCATCAGGTCGGGCTGATCGTCCTGCGCTCGTTTGGCAAGTTTTTCGGCCTGGCGGGTGTGCGCCTGGGCTTTGTCCTGGCTGAAACTCAACTGCTCAGGTTGCTCGCCGAACAGGTCGGGCCCTGGGCGGTCAGCGGGCCGACCCGGGTACTGGGTCAGGTCTGTCTCGCCGATACCGCCGGCCATGAACGCCAGCGTGTGCGCAGCGAACAGACCAGTCAGCGCCTGGTGGAATTGTTGACGCGTTTCGACCTGGCGCCCCAGGGCGGTTGCGCCTTGTTCCAGTGGCTGGTGACTGCGCGGGCCGAGGCGCTGTATGAGTTCATGGCACGCCGGGGCATTCTGCTGCGCCTCTTCACCCAGAACAGCAGCCTGCGTTTCGGCCTGCCCGCGGATGAGGCAGATTGGCTACGACTGGAGCAGGCGTTGCTGGCGTTTGCCGGGGAGCCGGCATGACCACCCTGATGGTGCAAGGCACCACCTCCGATGCCGGCAAAAGTACCCTGGTGACCGCGCTGTGCCGCTGGCTGACCCGCCAGGGCGTACGCGTGGTGCCGTTCAAACCGCAGAACATGGCGCTCAACAGTGCGGTGACCGCCGACGGTGGTGAGATTGGCCGGGCCCAGGCGGTCCAGGCCCAGGCGGCGGGCCTCGCGCCCCACACCGATATGAACCCGGTCCTGCTCAAACCCAACAGCGATACCGGCGCCCAGGTGATTATCCACGGTCGCGCCGTGACCAGCATGAACGCCGTGGCCTATCACGACTACAAAGCCATCGCCATGCAGGCGGTGCTGGCCTCGCACCAGCGCCTGAGCGCCGCCTATCCGGTGGTGATGGTCGAAGGTGCGGGTTCGCCAGCGGAGATCAATCTGCGTGCCGGGGATATCGCCAACATGGGCTTCGCCGAGGCGGTGGACTGCCCGGTGCTGCTGATTGCCGATATCAATCGCGGCGGGGTGTTCGCTCATCTGGTGGGCACCCTCGAACTGCTGTCGCCCAGTGAGCAGGCGCGGGTCAAGGGCTTTATCATCAACCGTTTTCGCGGTGATCTCGCGCTGTTGCAGCCCGGGCTGGACTGGCTGGAGCAACGTACCGGCAAGCCGGTGATTGGCGTGCTGCCCTATGTGCTGGACCTGCACCTGGAAGCCGAGGATGGCCTCGACCAGCGCCAGGCCGACAAAGCCGACCAGGTGCTGAAGGTGGTGGTGCCGGTGCTGCCCCGTATCAGTAACCATACCGATTTTGATCCGTTGCGCCTGCATCCCCAGGTCGACCTGCAATTTATCGGTCCCGGCCAGGCCATTCCGGCCTCGGACCTGATCATCCTGCCCGGCTCCAAGAGCGTGCGCAGCGACCTGGCCTATCTGCGCGAGCAGGGCTGGGACACGGCGATCAACCGTCACCTGCGTTATGGCGGCAAGGTGCTGGGAATCTGCGGCGGCCTGCAGATGCTCGGTGAACAGGTCCATGATCCGCTCGGGTTGGAAGGGGCGCCGGGCTCCAGCGCTGGATTCGGCTTGCTGGCCCTGAGCACCGAGCTCGAGCAGGAAAAACAACTGCGCAATGTACACGGCCGTCTGGCGTTGGAAGACGCTGAAGTCAGCGGTTATGAGATCCATGCCGGGGTCACCGTCGGTGCGGCGCTGGAACAGCCGGCCGTGCACCTGGATGATGGTCGTTGCGACGGCGCCCAAAGCGCCGATGGGCAGGTGCTCGGGACTTACCTGCACGGTTTGTTCGAGTCGCCCCGGGCGTGCAGTGCGCTGCTGCGCTGGGCCGGTCTGGAGCATGTGCAGGAGGTGGATTATCACGCCTTGCGCGAGCGCGATATCGAGCGCCTGGCCGACCTGGTGGAAAAACATCTGGATACCGATCGCTTGCGTCAGCTTTGTGGTCTTGAATAAGGGCGTCCTACCATGCTGCAACTGATCCTCGGTGGTGCCCGCTCCGGCAAGAGTCGCCTGGCTGAACGCCTGGCGGCGGAAAGTACGTTGCCGGTGACCTATATCGCCACCAGCCAGCCCCTGGACGGCGAGTTGAACGAGCGGGTCGCCCTGCATCGCCAGCGTCGTCCGGCCCATTGGCAATTGATCGAAGAGCCGCTGGAACTGGCCCGGGTCCTGCGTGAAAACGCGGCGGCCGACACCTGTCTGTTGGTGGATTGCCTGACCCTGTGGTTGACCAATCTGTTGATGCTGGACGACGCCGAGCGTTTGAAGGTCGAGCGCGAAGCCCTGTTGTCGAGCCTGGCGCAGTTGCCGGGAGAAATTATTTTTGTCAGCAACGAAACCGGTCTGGGTATCGTCCCGCTGGGCGAATTGACTCGCCGTTATGTCGATGAAGCCGGTTGGCTGCATCAAGCTCTGGCCGAGCGTTGTCAGCGTGTGGTGCTGACAGTCGCCGGTTTGCCCCTGACTTTGAAAGGAACTGCGTTATGAGTGAATCGTGGTGGCTGAACCCGTGCAAGGCGATTGATCTGCAGGCGCAGGACGCGGCATTCGAGCGTCAGCAGCAACTGACCAAACCCACCGGCTCCCTGGGCCAGCTGGAGCAGGTCGCGGTACAACTGGCGGGTTTGCAGGGCCGGCTCAAGCCACGGGTCGACACGCTGTGGATCGCGATTTTTGCTGGCGACCATGGCGTGGTGGCCGAAGGCGTATCGGCTTATCCGCAGGAAGTGACCGGGCAGATGCTCGCCAACTTCGTCGGCGGCGGTGCGGCGATCAGCGTGCTGGCGCGGCAGTTGGGCGCGCAGTTGGATGTCAACGACCTCGGTACCGTGACGCCGATTCTCAATCTGCCGGGTGTGCGGCATCTGCAGATCGGTGCCGGGACCGCGAACTTCGCCCAGGGCCCGGCCATGACCGAAGCCCAGGGCCGGTTGGCGCTGGAAGCCGGGCGTGACAGCGTGCGGCGCGCGTTGGCGGTGGGCACTGAATTGTTTATCGGCGGCGAAATGGGCATCGGCAACACGGCTTCGGCCAGCGCCGTAGCCTGTGCGTTGCTGAAATGCCCGGCAGCCCTGTTGGCCGGTCCCGGCACCGGGCTCGACCCGGCCGGCGTCAGCCACAAAGCGCAGGTGATCGAGCGGGCGCTGGCGCTGCATGCCGAACACACCGACGATCCATTGCAGGCCTTGTTCCGCCTGGGCGGTTTCGAGATCGCGGCACTGGCTGGGGCCTATGTGGCCTGTGCCCAGGAAGGCGTGGCGGCGCTGGTCGACGGCTTTATCTGCACCGTCGCGGCGATGGTCGCGGTGCGCTTGAATCCTGAATGCCGGCAATGGCTGATCTTCGCCCACCGTGGCGCCGAGCGCGGGCATCGGCATGTTCTTGAGAGCCTGTTGGCCGAACCGTTGCTCGATCTGGGCCTGCGCCTGGGCGAGGGCAGTGGCGCGGCGTTGGCGGTACCGCTGGTACGTCTGGCCTGTGACCTGCATGGGCAGATGGCGACCTTTGCCGAGGCGGCCGTGGCGGATCGCCCGGCATGACGTTGTGCCTGGACCTGCTGCGTCATGGCGACACCGAGCTGGGTGGAGGCTTGCGCGGCAGCCTGGACGATGCCTTGACGCCCAAGGGCTGGGAGCAGATGCGTGCCGGTGTGGCGCAGCAAGGGCCTTGGGATCGCCTGATCAGTTCGCCCTTGCAGCGTTGCGCGCGTTTTGCCGAAGAACTGGGCGCGCGCCTGGGTCTGCCGGTCGAGATCGAACGTGACCTGCGGGAGTTGCATTTCGGGGCCTGGGAAGGGCAGAGCGCGGCGGCGTTGATGGAGACGGACGCCGACGATCTGGGGCGGTTCTGGTCCGATCCTTACGGCTTCACGCCACCTGATGGCGAGCCGGTGGAGCAGTTCGCCGAGCGGGTGCTGGCGGCGGTGTCGCGCTTGCAGCAGCGTTATGCCGGCCAGCGCCTGCTGTTGATCAGCCATGGCGGGGTGATGAAGGTGCTGCTGGCTCGTGCTCGTGGCTTGCCGCGTGAGCAGCTCTTGCAGATCGAGGTGGCCCATGGCGCCTTGTTCGCCCTGCAGGTGGCGGCTGACGGTGAGTTGAGGGAGGCGCCGTGAACCGCTTGCCGTTCTGGATCGCCTTGCAGTTTCTCAGCAGCCTGCCGATTCGTTTGTCGGGCATGCCGGAACCTCGGGAGATGGGGCGGTCGTTGCTCTGCTATCCGCTGGTGGGGTTGCTGTTCGGCGGCGTGCTTTATGCCCTCGATTGGGCGTTGGCGGGGGCGCCGTTGTTGCTCCATGGTGCCTTGTTACTGACGGCCTGGGTGCTGCTCAGCGGTGGCCTGCATCTGGATGGCCTGGCCGACAGCGCGGATGCCTGGCTGGGTGGTTTCGGCGACCGCGAGCGGACCCTGCTGATCATGAAGGATCCGCGCAGCGGGCCGATTGCCGTGGTCACCCTGGTGCTGGTGTTGTTGTTGAAGTTCTGTGCCTTGCTGGCGTTGATCGAGCAACAGCAGACGCTGGTGTTGCTGATTGCACCGCTGATTGGTCGTAGCGCCTTGCTCGGGTTGTTCCTGACCACGCCTTATGTGCGTGCCGGCGGGTTGGGCCAGGCCTTGGCCGATCATCTGCCGCGCCGGGCCGGCTGGTATGTGTTGCTGGCGAGTGCGTTGTTCTGTGGGTTGTTGGCCGGGTTCAAGGGCGCCGGGGCGATATTGCTGGCGGTGTTGGGCTTCTGCTGGTTGCGGCAGTTGATGATGCGGCGTCTGGGCGGGACCACGGGCGATACGGCGGGAGCGTTGCTGGAGTTGCTGGAAATGCTGGTGCTGGTGGGATTGGCGCTGGTCTGAGGGCGTCGCGCAAAACTTGTTTTCACTGTGTCACGGGTATATACACACGCCATGTTATCAACCGATTGCTTATGCATCAGCCTGCGTCGCGCCGCTCGTGGCGTCAGCAGGCATTACGACGGCGCTCTCGACGGCTTCGGGATCAACGTTGCCCAGTATTCTCTGCTGTGCAATCTCAAGCGTCTCGACCAGCCGAGCATTTCCAGCCTGGCCGAAGCCATGGGCCTGGATCGCAGCACCCTGGGACGCAATCTGCGGGTGCTGGAGTGTGACGGCCTGGTGGCCCTGACCGAAGGTGCCGACCAGCGTAATCGCCTGGTCCGGCTCACCGACGCCGGGGCCGAACGGCTGGTGGCCGCCGGACCCGCCTGGGAAGCGGCACAACAGCGCCTGGCAAACCGCCTGGGGGATGAAAAACGCGCGGCACTGGTGGCCTTGCTGGAAGAGTTGGCAAGCGGCGGGTAATCGCCGTTTTATTTGTATAAAGCGGGTATATACCCGCTAAGGGAGAATAACAATGACATCGATGTGGCGTGCCAGTGGCTGGATTTTGCTCGGGAGTGCGCTGATCCTCGCGCTGTCCCTGGGGATACGGCACGGTTTCGGGCTTTTCCTGCCGCCCATGAGTGCGCAGTTCGGCTGGGGCCGCGAGGTGTTCGCCTTTGCCATCGCCTTGCAGAACCTGATCTGGGGGCTGGCCCAACCCTTCACCGGTGCCCTGGCCGATCGCTTCGGTGCGGCGAAAGTGGTGCTGATCGGTGGTGTGTTGTACGCCGTCGGGCTGGTCTGCATGGGCTTCTCCGACTCCGCGCTGAGCTTGTCCCTGAGTGCCGGCCTGCTGATCGGTATCGGTCTGTCGGGGACCTCGTTCTCGGTGATCCTCGGCGTGGTCGGACGTGCCGTGCCGCCGGAGAAACGCAGCATGGCCATGGGCATTGCCAGCGCTGCCGGGTCTTTCGGCCAGTTTGCCATGCTGCCGGGGACCCTGGGGCTGATCGGCTGGCTCGGCTGGTCGACGGCTTTGCTGGTCCTGGGCGTGCTGGTGGCCTTGATCGTGCCGCTGGTGGGCCTGCTCAAGGACAAGCCGCTGCCCAAGCTCGAGGGTGAGCAGAGCCTGTCCGAGGCGCTGCGCGAGGCCTGTTCCCATTCCGGCTTCTGGTTGCTGGCGTTCGGCTTTTTTGTCTGCGGGTTCCAGGTGGTGTTTATCGGTGTGCACCTGCCGGCCTACCTGGTCGACCAGCATCTACCGGCGACTGTCGGGACCACGGTGCTGGCGCTGATCGGCCTGTTCAATATCTTCGGCACCTACACCGCAGGCTGGCTCGGCGGGCGGATGTCCAAGCCACGCCTGCTGACTGCCCTGTACCTGGCACGGGCTGTGGTGATCGCGGTGTTTCTCTGGGTGCCGGTCACGCAGTTCAGTGCCTACCTGTTCGGCATGACCATGGGCTTTCTCTGGCTGTCGACGGTGCCCCTGACCAACGGCACCGTGGCGACGCTGTTCGGCGTGCGCAATATCTCGATGCTCGGCGGGATCGTGTTTCTCTTCCACCAGTTGGGGGCCTTCCTCGGCGGCTGGCTGGGTGGAGTGGTGTATGACCATACCGGTAGCTACGACTTGATCTGGCAGGTGTCCATCCTGCTGAGCCTGCTCGCTGCAGCCTTGAACTGGCCGGTGCGTGAGCGGCCCGTGGCGCGGTTACAGGCGCAGGCAGGCCTGGCATGAGTGCCTTCTGGTCGCGGCTGCTGGCGCTGGCGGTGATCGCTTTGCTGCTGGCGCTGGCCTGGTGGGGCTGGCACCAGGGTGGCCTGGCGTTGATGCAGTTGGGCATGGGCGCTTGTTAAGCGCCGCTTGCTAGGGAGGGGAGCCGGCGCGTAAGTTGGCGGCTCGATCTCTTTTCCAGGATTCAGGATATGGCGATGCGCTGGCTGGCGGTTCCTGCCGTTTTGATGGCCTTTTCCGGGGCGGCCTTGGCCGCCGGTTGCCCGGAACTCTTGCAGGGACAATTGCCGAAGTTACGGGCCAAGGAGTCCATCGATCTTTGCCAGCGTTTTGCCGGCAAGCCGCTGGTGATCGTCAATACCGCCAGTTTCTGTGGTTTTGCCCCGCAGTTCAAAGGCCTTGAGGCGCTCTATCAGCATTACAAGGGCCAGGGCCTGGAGCTGATCGGCGTGCCGTCGGATGACTTCAAGCAGGAGTCCGACGATGGTGCCGAGACGGCCAAGGTCTGTTATGTGAACTATGGCGTCACCTTCACCATGACCGAACCGCAGTCAGTCAGGGGGCCGGATGCCGTGCACCTGTTCAAGGTGCTGGCGCAGCAGAGTGCGGCGCCGAAGTGGAATTTCTACAAGTATGTGGTGGACCGCCAGGGCAAGGTGATCGCGCACTTCTCCAGCCTGACCAAACCCGATAACCCCGAGTTGATCGAGGCGGTGGAGAAGGCTATTGCCTCGAAGCCCTGATAAACATCAGGCAATAAAAAACCCGCATCAGAGACGATGCGGGTTTTTTTCTATCCAGCTAACGAGCGGTTCAGGCCCGTCGTGAATCAGAACTTGTACGTAGCGCCCAGGCCGTAGCCCCATGCGCTGTTTTCGTACGTGGAGCTGTAGGCGCCTTTACCCGGGACGTTGAGATTGACGTTGACGTCTTCTTCTTTGAGGTAGGAGACGGCGAGGTCGATGGTCAGGTCGTCGGTTGGGCTCCAGCCGGCACCGAAGCTGATGGCCTTGCGATCACCCGTAGGGATACGCACGGAACGATCGGTGTTGTTGGTGGGCGCCTGGTCAACCGACAAGCCGCTGCGCAGTACCCATTCCTTGTTGACACGATAGGCAACACCGATGGCCGAAGCCCAGGTGTCGTGCCAGTTTTGTTGTTCGGTGATGCTAGTGAGCTGCGGTGCGAGCGGTCCGGTCACACCCTGGTTGTTGATGGTGATGTTTTGCAGACGGCTCCAACGGGTCCAAGTGGCACCGCCGTAGACAGTCCACTGATCATCCAGCTTCTGGGTGATCGAGAAGTCCACGTTCTCTGGAGTGGTGATATCCAGGGAGCCCTTGTAGCGTGCATCGGGAATACCGAAGCCGGTGAGGCCAGTGACGCTGGTGTGGCCATCCAGCGAGTAACTGACCTTGGAATGGTAGGTCAGGCCCAGGCGGGTGGTGTTGGTCGGCTGGACAATGACACCGATGTTGTAGCCCACCGCCGTATCGTCGCCCTTGACGTCGACAAAGCCGTTACCAAGAGCCAGCGTGGAGCTCAGTTCGCCGCTGAGACGGTTGAAGGTCGGGCCGCCGCCGATAGACACCATATCGTTGATGGCATAACTGACGGTTGGTTGCAGGGTGACAACCTTGACTTCACTCTTCTGGCCGTAGTTGGCGCCAGCAAAGCCACTTTCATAATCGGTTATCAGGCCGAAAGGTGCGTAGGCCCCCAGGCCCACTGCCCAGCCGTTACCCAGCTGTTTGACGATGAAACCATTGGGTACGGAAGTGAACGGGACCATATCGCCGTCGTTGGTGCCGCCTGCGCGACCGCCGCTGGCGTTCCTGATATCGGTCTTGGCATCGATGGTTGCTACACCCGCGGTCACTTGATCGCGACCGAGCAGGGACATACCGGCAGGGTTGCCGTAAACGGTACTTGCATCTTCGGCAGAAGAAGATCGACCCGCATAACCGGTCCCCATCCCGCTGATGCTCTGTTCGTTGAGGGCAAAGCCGCTCGCGAAAAGCTGGGTGGATGCCAGAGCAACAGAAAGGCTGAGAGTGGTCTTGAGCATTACTTTTTTCATTATTAGAACTCCGTGGTGATCACCGAGGCGAAAAGTAGCAACATTTTCGCTGCGGCGCTATAGGGTGAATTACTGGAGATAGAGCGGTTTTGTAGGACAATCCGACCAAAATCGATTGGTTTTTCCAGAAACTGGGGTTTGGCGCTAACAGGCGACCGGAGTGACCGATGAGTCACAACTTTGCCAGGCGCGGGTGAAGTCCCTTAAACGTCCTTGTGGCTGGAAAGTCTGTCTCCAGATCCGCGCCATACCGAGCAGATCGTCGATGGCGGGCAGGTGTGGGTGGTGTTCCTCCACCAGCAGCCAGGCGATGGCCGTGGAATAACGAAGATTCACCGCAAGTTCGAGATTCGGGCTGCTAAAAAAAGCGTGCTGGCTGGCCAGGCCACGGACCAGGCTGGCCAATTCCGGGTTGGGGGCCAGGTAGCGATCCCATAACGCGGCATGGCGGCTTTCGTCGATGCAGTACAGGCCGTGGCCGCGGCGGTCATGCAGGGCCGAGCCCAGGTCCGACTGGCTGGCGGCGATGCCCAGCAGCAGT
>Ga0209888_1000151_pt1 | contig 44890 bp, 44 predicted proteins | sample OrgsoiDNA_201059_FD_185807 | JGI IMG/M metagenome (GOLD analysis project Ga0209888, IMG submission 185807) | Permafrost soil microbial communities from the Arctic, to analyse light accelerated degradation of dissolved organic matter (DOM) -... | ecosystem: Environmental > Terrestrial > Soil >...
TGCAGACCGGACACCTGCGGGTTGCTATCGGACTCGTGGTCCCAGGCGTCGTGCTCCAGGTCTACCCGAGGAACATCACCGACCAGATCGCGGGTCGCGCTCTCGACCAGTACCACCCGTGGGGCGCTGTCCTGCAACAGATAGGCAATGCGCTCGGGCGGATAAGCCGGGTCCACCGGCACATAGGCGGCACCGGCCTTGAGCACGGCCAACAGGCCGACCAGGCGCTCCGTCCCTCGCCGCAGGCACAAGGCAACCCGCTCATCCGGCTTCACGCCGAGACCGATCAGGTGATGGGCCAGGCGGTTGGCGCGCTGGTTGAGTTTGGCGTAAGTCAGGACTTGCCCGCCCTGGACCACGGCAGGTGCTTGCGGCGAGCGGGCGGCCTGGGCCTCGACCAGGGCATGCACGGTCTGGCCTCGGGGAAAGGCTTGCGCCGTGGCATTGAAGTCCACCAGCACCTGCCGGCGCTCCTCGGCATTCAGAATCGACAGCGTATCCAGCACTACTGGAGAGGCCCGCTCCAGGGCCCGCACCATCTGCACCAGCATGTTGTGCATCCAGCCGACGACGCGCTCGGCACCGATGCCTTCCAGTGCCAGCACCTGCAGATCGAAATCTTCACCCAGATCGTCAACGCTCAACGTCAACGGGTAGTTGCTGCGCACCTCGCCACCGAGTACCCGAACGCCCTGCCACAGACCCTGGCCGTCGCGCGGCTTTACCGCGGCGCTGTGACGGTAATTGAGCAAGGCGCTGAACAGCGGCGACGCCGACGCCACACCACTGTAGCGCTGGGCCAACGCCAACGAGGCATGCTCATGGGCGAGCAAGGCCGACAACCGCGCGTGCACGGCCTTCAGCGCCTCGCGCACGCCGACGGCGGTATCGACCCGCAACGGCAAGGTATTGATAAACACGCCGAGCGCCCGGTCAGCACCCTCGCCGCTTTGCATACGACCCAACAGGACAGTGCCGAACACCACATCGCGGCGGTTGGCGAGCACGCCCAGCACCCGCGCCCACGCCAGGTGCATCAGGCTGGCGGCGCTGACGCCCAGGTGACGCGCCTGTTCACGCAGGCGTAGGGCCAGGTCGCTATCGAGCAGGTGACGGGCTTCTTCAACATCGCGACCATCGCCGCGCACATCCTGCACACCGAGGGGCAAGGTCGGTTCGTCGATATCGCCGAGCATTTCGCTGAAAAACGCTTCATGGCTTGCCCCGTCGTTACCGAGCAGAACCTGGGCCACATAGTTGCGGTAAGGCACCGGCGCCCCGAGGTCCGCCTGCTGATCGAACAGCAAGGCCTGCATCTCACGGCTGACCACCTCCATCGCGGTGTTATCCAGCACCAGGTGATGGAACAACAGGAAGGCGATCACCTGGCGATTGATCGGGTCGTGGGCATACACCAAGCGCATCAGCGGTGCCTGGGACAGGTCGAGGCGATACTGGCGGGCGTCGAAGCGCTGGCGCAGACGCTCAACGACACTGACGTACCCATCGCCAGCGTCGAAACTGATGGCCTGCACCGCCAGCTCGGCCTTGCGCCAGACCACCTGCTGCGGTTTTTCCAACCCCTCCCAGACCACGCTGGTACGCAGGATGTCATGGCGATCAATCACCTGCTGCAACGCGGCGGCCCAAGCGTGCAGCCGCTCCACGCTGTCGAACGCCAGACGCCACTGCAACAGGTACGGATCGCCCTGCCCGGCACTCAAGTGATGGTAGAGAATCCCTTCCTGCAGTGGCGCCAGCGGGTAGATTTCCTGCACATTGGCGGCGCCACCGGGCACGCTGGCGACAATACGGTCGATGGCCTGCTGGTCGAGCTGGACCAGGCTCAGCAAGTCTGGCGTGATCCCTGTGCAATCGGCCGGTACGCGGTTGGCCGGCACTGCGACTTCCTGGCCGTTGTCCCCGCACGCCGCCAGGGCTGCCAGGGTTGGTTGGCCGAGCAGCACATGCACATCGGCCTTCAACCCGGTCTCGCGCAGGCGCGCCACCAGGTTCACCGCCAATAACGAATGGCCGCCCAGCTCGAAGAAGTTGTCATGCCGCCCGACCCGCTCCACGCCCAGCAACTGCGCCCAGATAGCGGCCATGGCGATCTCCACCTCGCCTTGTGGCGCCTCGTAGACGCGCCCGACCAGCGCGGCGGGATCCGGGTCCGGCAGCGCACGACGGTCGAGCTTGCCGTGACTGGTCAGGGGTAACGCGTCCAGACGCGTGAACGCTCGTGGCACCATGTAGCCCGGCAAACGGGCTCGCAGGGCCTGGCGCAGTTCTTCAGGGTCCACGGCAGAGGCTTCGGTGAACCAGGCCAGCAGGTATTCATCGCGCACCAGTACCACCGAGTCCTTCACCCCGGGCTGGTCGGCGAGGACCGCCTCAATCTCGCCCAGCTCGATGCGCACACCACGGATTTTCACCTGGTCATCGTTGCGCCCCAGGTAGTCCAGGGTGCCGTCGGTATTCCAGCACACCAGGTCGCCGCTGCGATACATCCGCGCGTGCGGCTCGCGGCTGAAAGGGTCGGCAACGAAACGTTCCTCGGTCAGTTGCGGCCGGTTCAGATAACCGCGGGCGACACCCGCGCCGCCGATATACAGCTCGCCGATCACCCCCACAGGCACCGGCTGCAGTTGCCCGTCGAGCACATGGACCTGGGTATTGGCGATCGGTCCACCGATATGCAAAACCCCATCGGCCAGCACCTCTCCCGAGGTGGCGACCACGGTGCTTTCGGTCGGGCCGTAATTGTTCACCACTGCGTAACGGCGATTGCGAGCGAACTGGCGCAGGCGATCGCCACCGATCAGCAAGGTGCGCAGGGTCGGATGTTCCTCGGCCTGGCTGAAGGCGTACTCGGCCACGGGGGTGGGCAGAAAGCTGACGTCCAGCGGCTGCGCGCGCCACCAACGCAACAACGCGTCGATATCTTCGCCGCCGTCCTGGGTCGGCGCCAGGTGTAAGGTCGCACCGGCGCACAAGGTCGGCCAGACTTCCCAGGCCATGGCATCGAAGCCGAACCCGGCCAGGCAGGACGCATGGTCTCCCTCGCCGAGCGCGAAGGCGTCGCAATGCCAGTCGACCAGATTGGCCAGCATGCGGTGCTCCACCATCACGCCCTTCGGCTGACCCGTGGAACCCGAGGTGTAGATCACGTACGCCAGGTTATCGCTACCCAGGCCTGTGATCTGGGGATTGCTCTTGGGCCCGTGGCCCCAGTCGCAACGGTCCAGTTCAATCAGCGGCACGGCAACAGGCGGCAGGCGATCGACCAGGGACACCTGGGTCAGCAACACAGTCGGTGCACTGTCGTCCAGCAGATAGGCCAGGCGCTCGCGCGGATGGGCCGGGTCGATGGGCACGTAGGCCGCACCGGCTTTAAGAATCGCCAGCAAGCCCACCAGGGTTTCCAGGCCGCGACGGGCCACAATCGCGACCCGGTCTTCCGGGCGCACGCCCAGTTCAATCAGGCGTTGTGCCAAGCCATTGGCCCGACGATTGAGTTCACCGTAGGTCAGGCTGCGCCCCAGGTGGATCGCCGCCACGGCGTCCGGGCGGGTTCGGGCCTGGGCCTCGATGCGCGGGTGGATCATCCGCGCACCGGCAAAGGCCACGCCGGTTTCGTTCCAGCGGTTCATCTGCCGGCGCTCGGCAGGCGTGAGCACGTCGAATGCCTCCACCCGCAGGCCAGGGTTTTCGAGGCCTTGCTCCAGCACTTGCAGCAGACGCCCGGCAAGGGCTTCGACCTCGGCCGTGTCGAACCAGGCGCGATGATGGACCAGGTGCAACCAGGCCTTGTCGTTGTAGCGGTTGCTGCGCAAATGCACGGCAAGGGGCGTGGCCTCGTGACCATTGGAGACCTTCACCGCGTGCGCCTGGGCCTCGCCGTAGCGGTAGTCATGGTCATCCTGTTCATAGGACACCGACACTTCGAACAGCTGCGCGCGCTCCTCACGGGACAGCCCCAGGCTGCGATTCAGCTCGCTCAAGGGAAAACGCTGGTGACGGAAATCGCGCTTGAGGGTGTCGCGCACCTCGGCGACCAATGCCTCGAACGTCAGCCCTTCGGCGAAGTCCATGCGCACCGCGCTGACCTGGGCGAAGTGACCCAAAGTCGCCTTGAAACGCGCGCCGCCACGATTGAGCAACGGCAGGCCGACCACCCAGTCGTCTCGCTGCGCAGTGCGGGTGAAGTAGACGTGCAAAGCCGCCAGCAGCACATGAAACGCCGAGCCGCCGCAGCGTTCGGCGAACTGCTGCATGCGTGTATGCAGGGCCGCTGGAAAAGCCTGTACCCAGGTGTGGGACGGTGCCGGATCGGTGGCGCGGCGATTGTGATAACGCGGCGCCAACAACGGTTCCGGCAGGTGGCGGTACTTGTCCTGCCAGTAGGCCCGGTCCCGGGCATAGCGGTCGGAGGCCTGGTAGCGCGCGTCGTCCGCGATGAAGTCGGCGTAGGACGAGCCCTTGATCTCGACCGCATCGCCTTCGGCCAATGCCGTGTAATGCGCACCCAGCGCCTTGAGCATCTGTCCGAAGCCCCAGCCATCAAGCATCAGGTGGTGGGCCTGAATGGACAGCCAGTGCTGGTTCGGAGCCAGGCGGATGAGCAAAAAGCGCATCAGCGGGCTACCATCCAGGGCATAAGGACGCTGCATCTGCTCACGAATCAGCATCAGGGCAGCATTGGCCGGGTCGGGTTGGTCGCTTAGATCGTGTACCGGAAAGGACACCGGCAAGGTCGCCGCGAAGGTCTGGAGTGGCAAGCCATCTGCCCCGGCACCCGGCAGCAACACCATGCGCAACCCGTCATGGGAGGCCACCAACTGCTCCACGGCACGCTGTAGCAGCGACGGGTTCAAGGGCCCGGCAAGTTCCGCGTAGCCGCCGATGTTGTAGAGCGGCGATTCGCCTCGGCTGATCTGGTCCAACCAGATGTCACGTTGAGCGGCGGACAGGGGAAATACGTCGGCAGCAGTCATTGCACAAGATCCTTCTTGTAGGCTGATGAACCGCATATTAAGCAGCACCCTGCCGACCCTGTCTGTCCCTCAAAACCCCGACAACGACCGCCCGCCCTGCCCGGCCAGCCCTTGCGCAGCAAGCCTCGACAGCCATGAAGGCCAATGGCCATAGGGGTTTTCCAGCATTCGCACCCGTCCGACAGACCTACAATCGGCGTCCCTATTTCCCAGTACAGACGTAGGATAAAACCTTAAGATTGAATGTCGGATATCATCAACTGACAAGGGCGACACCCAACATGGAGCGACCCTGCGCACGATCACCATCAAGGAAGATAACAGCATGAAGCTGACGCACGACCTCACCCACGGCCACGATCCGTATCTTTACCTGCGCCTGGGCGAACTGGTTTCCAGCGTCGCCGAGGACGCCTTTGCCGAGCATATGCTGGTGTTCGTCAACAGCCTGGTGCCGATTCACGGACTGGACCTCAGCGAATGGACCCTGGAGGCGGACCGGACCCGCATCGGCCCGAGCAAATGCCTCGGCAGCGCCGGCCAGCCCCACGACCTTTGCGCGCCAGACACGCTGCCCCATCCACTGCTGCAAAGCGTCATGGAAATGGAGGCGCCGCTGCTGATCCAGCTCAAGACACCGCCGAGCCTGCAACACCCACAACGCAGCGCTCACCAGTGCAATCTGGTTTCGGGCAGCGGCGATCTGCGCTGGGTCATCTGCGTCCATCGCCTGCCGAGCTTGCGGGCGTTCTCCGTGGCTGAGTTGACGCTGCTCAAGAGCCTGTCCGATACGCTGCTACCGCTGGTGGCGCACCGTGCACAGCTGCTTGCCCAGCCCGGAACACGATGGACCGGCACGACGCAGGCCGACTCGGAGCTTGAGTCCTTGCATCAGGCCTTCAGCGGAAGATTGGCGCAGGATGCGGTCAACCTTTCCGCCCGCGAGCAAGAGGTTTGCCTGGGCCTGCTGACCGGTATCACGGTGTCAGAAATGGCCCAGCGCCTGAACGTCAAGAACAGCTCGGTGGAAACCTACCTCAAGCGCGCCACCACCAAGCTGGGGGTCAGTGGCCGGCATGGCTTGACGCGCTGGATGGCGTTTGTGCCCAGCCGAGCGAAGCATGTACCTGCTGTTGCAGCGGAGATGCCTGCCGCACCGGCAGGCAAGACCGGGACACGAAAGGATCACTATGGATAAGCGTGGCGCCGGTCAAGACTGCTGCACGAGTCACTCACGACCTCGACACGAGCCCCGACAAATCCGCCGCCAGAGTCTCCAGAGTGGGCCTTGTGACCAAAGCCGCCGGAGCCCCTTCCGGCGCGGTCAGGCCGATGCGGTTATGCCAGATCGTCGGAAGGCCGACCTGATGGGTCCCAAACAGGTCATAGGCGGAGCCCGCCACAAATACCGCATTGGCCGGTGCAACGCCCAACGTCTCCAGGGCTAAACGATAAGGTGCAGGGTCCGGCTTGTAGAAGCCGGCCTTCTCCGATGTGATGACCACATCAAACGGTACACCCATCAGGTCTGCGGCCAGACGGCCCAGCTTCTCCGAGCAATTGGTCACAATGCCCAGTTTATAGTGCGGTTTCAGCGCAGCGAGTACCGCCTTGGCCTCGGGCCAGGGCTGCAACTCGCTCCAGCGTGCCTCCAGTTCGGCAGCGGCCTGACGCCCCAGCCCGACCTCAATGGCCGCTTCTTCGACCAAGGTTTCATAAGGCCGATAAGTGCCGCAGCCATAGGTCGCCTTAAGATAGGCCATGCGCCAGGTGCGCCCCATTTGCTCTGAACCGGCCACTGAGTTCCACAGTGTCCAGGAGTCCAGCAAGGCGGTCAGCAGATCGAATAGCACAAGCTCCACGGGGGCCGAAGGCTGAGTCGGGAGCGGGCTTGCAGGATTATTTGAAGTCATTGTCTTGGGTCCTGTTCAGGGTTGTTGAATTTCAGCGACGGCCGTGATTTCCACCAGTGCACCATGATGGAGTTCGCCACAGGGAATGATTGCCCGCGCTGGTCGATGCCTGCCCATCAAGGCCGCATAACGCGCGTTGACGAGCGGCCAGTGCTGAACATCGGTAATGAATATCTGTACGTTGACCAGATTCGCCAGGGAGCAGTGGGCGGCCTGGAGAACCGCCTCCACATTGGCCATGGCCTGATTGAACTGGGCCTCGATGCCTTCGGGAAAAGTGCTCGAAGCCGGGCTGAACGGCAATTGGCCGGATACGAACAACAAGTGTCCGGAGACCACGCCGTGGGAGTAATGACCGCCCGGTGCGGGTAGTTTTTCTGAAGTAATGATGTTCATTAATGCCCTCCGTTCAAGAATTGGAGCAGGGTTTTGCGCAGACGCTTTATGACTGCGCGACAGTCGCCACAGGGTGAACGGCCTCGGTATCGGTATGCCCTTCCCACTTTGAAATCGAGGCCGTCGCAATGCTGTTGCCCAGTACGTTGATGACGGTGCGGCCCATATCGAAAAAGGGATCGATGCCCAGCAACAGCAGCAACCCCGAGGCCGGCAGCCCCAGTGAGGGCAATGTCGCGGCCACCACCACCAGGGATGCACGCGGTACACCCGCCATGCCCTTGCTGGTCAGCAACATCACCATCAATACGCCGACCTGCTGGGCGAAGGTCATGTCGATATGAAAGGCCTGCGCAATGAAAATGACCGCAAATGCCTGATAGAGCATTGCGCCATCCAGGTTGAATGAATAACCCAACGGCAATACGAAACCGGAGACACGCCGCGGAACACCGAAACGCTGCAATTGCTCGAGGGTCTTGGGAAACGTCGCCTCACTGCTGGAGGTAGAAAAACCAATCAGCAGCGGGTCGCGAATCAGCACCAGCAACCGGTAGATTCGAGGGCCGAGAATCAGACGCCCCACCCCGATCAACAACACCCCCAACAGGATCAGCGCCAGGTAATAACCGCCCAGCAGTTTGCCATAGGTGCCCAATACACCCAGGCCACGGGTCGTGATAATCGAACACAGCGCTGCCCCCACCCCCAGTGGCGCCAGCCACATGATGTAGCCGGTCAACTTCAACATGATGTCGAAGATGGCATCGGTCAGTTCCAGTACCCGGGCCTTGAACTTCCCACCGACGGAAGCCGTGGCCACGCCAAATAACACCGCGAACAACACGATCTGCAGGATATCGTTGCTGGCCATGGCGCTGACCACACTTTGCGGAACGATATGGGTAATGAAACCCTTGAGATTGAAGGGGGCGACATTGAGTCCGGAACTTTCATTGGCCGCCGGCAGGTGAGCCGCGATCTCGCCACCCAGATCAAGAAAGTTGCACGCCAGGATGCCGATGAGCAAGGAAACCACCGAGGCACATAGAAACCAGGCCAGCGCGCGCAACCCCATTCGGCCAACGGCCTTGGGATCCTGCATATTGGCGATCCCCGATACAAGCCCGCAGAAGACCAATGGTGCAATGATCATCTTGATCGCACGCAGGAAGACTTCTGTGAATATCGACAAGTATTGAGACACCAGTAACTGCGCAGCGGATTCACTCAACACCGGATGCAATACTGCACCCGTAACAGCGCCCAGAGTCATCCCGATTAAAATCCAGATGGACAGGTTCTTCATCATCAGAGGTACGCCTTTATTATTATGCGATGGATAGGCGGCAGCGAAAGAACAACGGTTTTTTACCAGCCCGCAATGCGTGACCAGTAACCGAGGCGGCGTCCCTCGGTCAGGACGTGATAACCGGCATGTTGTGCCGAGGTAGCGCAGGCATGGTTGGGCAGGATGCGCAGCTGGGTGCCCACGGGCAGTTCACTGGCCAGTTCGAGATTTCCCGAGCGCGACGAAATGATCCCGTGCTCCTGATTGGCCGCCGTGACGATCAAGTCGCCAATGGGCTGCCCACTCAGGTCGCAGACGACGCCGTAACCCTGGTCCACGCTCTGTTTGGCGGTGCCACGGTCGCGGGAAAGTGCCATCCAGCCGGCATCGACAATGGTCCAGCCTTTTTCCGGCTGGTGGCCGATGACCGTGGTCAGCACCGAGACGGCAATATCCTGCACCTGGCAAACGCCCAATCCCGCCATCACCAGATCGAAGAAGGCAAACACCCCGGCCCGGACTTCTGTGATACCGGACAAGTCCTGGGTAAACAGCGCCGTTGGCGTCGAACCCATGCTGATGATGGACAGTTCGAAACCCGCCCCTGCAAGCAACTGGGCCGCGTCGACCACGGCGGCGCGTTCCTGCCGGGCGTAAGTCTCGATTTCAGCGATGGAATGGCTGTCATAGGAATTGCCGGCATGGGTCATGACGCCGCTGACCGTCACACCACTGCCGCGCAACAGCTGGGCAATCTCCACCAGCAACGGCGAGTGCGGCGGGATGCCTGAACGATGGCCATCACAATCGACTTCCAGCAGCACCTCGAAGGTCTGCTCATGGGTGCGAGCAAAGTCGGCCAGCAGCCGGGCGCTCTCCAGGTTGTCCAGCACCAGCTTCAAGGCCGCGCCCTGTTCGATCAACCTTGCGGCGTGAGCGAATTTATTGGGGGCTATGCTGACGCCGTACAGGATGTCGGTGAAACCGGCAGCGAAAAAGAAGTCCGCCTCACGCAGCGTGGACACGGTAATCGGCCCGCGCCCTCCGACGAACAGACGCTCGGTCACTTCCAGGGATTTGTTGGTTTTGACATGTGGCCGCAACACCACCTCAAACGGCGCCAGCTTGTTGCGCAGGCGCAGGATGTTCGCATCCAGACGATCGACGTCCAGTAACAACGCGGGGGTTTCGAATAGTTCTGACATTTGTGCTCTCCGGTAATGTCGCTATTCTAAGCGCTCAAAACCGGCGTGAAGCTTAATCTCACTAACTCATAGATTCAGTAAAACTTAATGAATGATGCATTCGATATTCGCTTTCTACTGGTCATCCGTGAGAGCAGCAGCTTGCTGGAGGCGTCCCGTAAACTCGGCCTGACACCCTCGGCGGTCACCCAGCGATTGCAGCAGATGGAGAAGAAACTGGGCATCCGTCTGCTCGATCGATCCGCCCGACAATTGCGTTTCACCGACGAAGGCGAGTGGCTGTGCTTGCGTGGCGGCGAACTGGTCCAACAATTCGACGTTCTACTGGAGGACCTGCATGAGCGGCGCAGCGGCTTTGTCGGCAAGCTGAAAATCAACGCGCCCTTCGGTTTTGGCCGGCAGTATGTGGCGCCAGCGGCCGCCGCCTTTCAACGCCAGCACCCAGAGGTCGAGATTGCCCTGACCCTGTCCGACCAACCCATGGTCGAGGTCAGCGACCGCTTCGATGTGGTGATCCATATTGGCGAGCTGCGCGCCTCCAATCTGGTGTGCCATGCCATTGCGCCCAATCGCCGTTTTATCTGCGCGTCAGCGGATTTTATTGAACGGCACGGCCTGCCCGAGAGTCCCGAGGACTTGGCCAGGATGCCCTGCATCGCCCTGCGTGAGAACAATGAAGACGTGACGCTTTGGCACTTCACCCGCGCGCGCAAAACCCAGAGTGTGCGGATCCACCCCGTCTTGAGTTGCAATGACGGCAGCGTCATCCGGCAATGGGGCTGCGAAGGACAAGGCATCATCCTGCGCTCCGAATGGGATGTCGCCGATGCCTTGAACGACGGCACGCTGGTGAGGCTGCTGCCGGCCTGGAAACTGCCGGATGCCGATGTCGTGGCCCTGACCCACCAACGCGAAGGGCTGCCTGCGCGGACCCGCCAGTTCATGCAGTTTTTGCAAGCGTCGTTTCGACCGTTGCCGCCTTGGCGGGTTTGAACCGAGGCCGGCCGCTATCCTGATCCAGATGGTCGCTACCCAAGTAATCCCTGCTCATCGCTCACATCAATCTCGAACGTCTGCTTCATTGCGTCGACGATGAAGTCGATGACCCCTCGAATCATCGGCGAATTGCGCAGGTCAGCGTGCACGACCAGCCATATATCGCGATGGAAAGCCTCACCCTCGAAGGGCAATCGTTGCAGGCCAGGCTCCTCCTCTCCCATGAAGAGCGGCAAGCCAGCCACACCGATCCCCGTGAGCGCCGCCACTTTCTGCGTGCTGAGGTCGCTGACTTCACAGACGATCGGTCGATGAGCAGCGACCGTCAGCATCCATTTCTGATGGGGCATATCCGCATACTGTGGGTCATAGATAATGAAGCCCCAATCATCCGGTTGCTGCGCATGCGGGTAGTCGCGGCTGGCGTATAACCCGAAGGGCATCCGGCCCAACCTTCGCGTGACGTTGCGTGGCTCGCTCGGGCGGAACAATCGCACCGCAATGTCAGCCTCGCGCCGTACCAGCGAGACGCTCTGTACCTGGCTGGCAATGGACAACTGGATGCCCGGGTACTGCCGATGAAACGCCCCCAGGTGCCGAGCAAAGAAATGACTGGCGAGCACAGGGGGAACACTCAGGGTCACCCTCCCCGTCATGGACGGCTGCTCGGCGCGTATTACCCGTTCCACGGCAAAGGCACCCGCCTCCATCTGCGTAGCCAACTCGAACACCTGCCGGCCCAGGGCCGTGAGCTGGCAGGCGCGCGGCAGGCGGTCGACCAGACGCACTTGCAACTCGGCTTCCAAGGCGCCCAGACGTCGACCGACCGTGGCGTGGTCGACTTTCAGCTGCCGAGCCGCCGCGGAAAGGCTCCCGGTCTGGGCCACGGCGACGAAGTAACGCAGGTTTTCCCAGTCAAACATCGGTGCATTTTCTCCGGTTAACTGTGCAGGTTTATGGAGTATTCGAACAGAAGGGTCATCCGTACGCTAGCGGTTTTCCCCGTGAAGGAAGCTCCCATGCCCAGCCCGATCCGCTCGCGCCCCGGTTTAACCCAGGTGGCCACCTGCCTCGGCCTCGTCGTCGTGCTTATCGATGTCAGCGTCGTCAATGTCGCGCTTGATGCGCTGCGTTCAGCGTTCGGTGCCGACGTCCTGGACCTGCAGTGGGTAGTCAACGCCTACGGCTTGGTATTCGCCTCTTCACTGTTGCTGGCCGGGGGGCTGGGTGATCGCTTTGGTGCCAAACGCGTGTTTATGGCGGGATTCGCCTTGTTCAGCCTGGCCTCTGTCGGTTGCGGCCTGGCGACTTCCCTGGCCGCCCTGATCGGTTGGCGAGTGGCGCAGGGATTGGGAGCGGCGCTGCTGGTGCCCACTTCGCTGTCATTGTTGCGTCAGGTTTTCGAGGATCCAGTGGCCCGCAGCCGGGCCATTGGCTGGTGGGGAGCGGGTGGTGGCATTGCCCTGGCCACGGGGCCGGTACTCGGCGGCGTGCTGATAGAGAGCTTGGGATGGCGCAGCATTTTCCTGGTCAACCTGCCCATCGGCGTGGTCGGGCTCTGGCTGACCGCGCGTCACGCCCCGGCCTCGGTGGCGCAGCGCGGACGAAGCCTCGATCTAGCCGGACAGGCGACAGGTGTACTTGCACTGGGGACGCTGACCCTGGCCCTGACCGAAGCCGCTGAACTGGGCTGGTCCAGCCCGACTGTCCTCGGCGTGATGGGTTTGTGCATCGCCTTCAGCGGCGCATTTCTCTGGCTGGAGGCGCGCAACCCTGAAGCGATGCTGCCGCTGGCGTTGTTCCGAGACCGAACGGTCAGCAGCGCGACGGCCATCGGGTTGATCATCAACCTGGTGTTCTACGGAATGGTCTTTACCTTCAGCCTGTTCTTCCAGTCGATCTGGCAATTGACCCCGCAACGTACCGGCCTGGCCTTCCTGCCAATGATGGCGGTGTTGATGCTGATGAATATTCTCTCAGGGCGGCTCGCCGGTCGTCTGAGCGAGCGGGTCCTGGTGATGACGGGACTGACGGTTTCTGCCTGCGGTTACGCCCTGATGCTGCCCGCGCTGACGGCGCAGTCCTACACGCTTCTGGCATTGCCGATGCTCCTTGCCGGCAGCGGCATCGCCCTGGTGATTCCAACAATCACCCAGGCGGTACTGACGGCAGTTCCTGCAAACCGTGCGGGAGTCGCCTCCGGCCTGCTGAATGCGGCGCGACAAGTCGGGGGCGTGATGGGTGTGGCGCTCTTCGGCGGCCTGGTTCGGCACTCGCAGCCGGCGCTGTTTATGCTCGGCATGGAGCAGGCGCTGATTGCCTGTGTGGTGCTACTGGCGGTAAGTATTGTGACGGGATTCTTTGGTTTGAAAAAGAACCCCGCTCAACGCCTTGCCAACCGCCGAGCCTGCGCCTGAAGACGCGCCCCCTTGAGGTGAGTTTCAGCCCTGGGCCTTGGCGGCCGCCAGGTAGGGCGCCAAACGCCGCCCCATTTCCTCGCCGAGTGCCTGCAGCGCGCTCATGGGGCGGACCATGACTTCGAACTCGACAATCTTGCCGGTCTCGTCGAAACGTATCATGTCGATGCCCTTGAGCTCTCGCCCCGCCACCTCGGCGCTGAACTCCAGCACCACGCTGAGGCCGTCAGCCGTAGCCAGTTCACGGTGATAGGTGAAGTTTTCAAAGACCTTGATGACCGTGCCGAGGATGGTCGAGACCACCAGTACTCCAGGGTATGGGGTATGCGCCATGGGAGAACGGAACACCACATCCGCCGCCAACAGCTCGGGCAAAGCGGCCAGGTCGCCGTGGGCGACCATGGCATGCCAGTGTTGCAGCGAAGCAGCGGCTTGCGGGTGAAGCTTGAGTTCGGACATCTTGCGTTCCTCGGTATCGTTATTGTTCTGGAGTGCATTCAACGTTCAGCGGCCCATCGCGCGTCCTGAAGGCATTGAGGATTTGCGGGGGGACCTCAACCTTCATTGAACTGTGCAGTGCAGCCTTATACCCTAGCCGATTAGAGCTTATGTCAAGGATAGTCATGCGCGTTATCGTAATCGGCGGTCTGGGCAACTTCGGAGCGCGTATCTGCCAACGCCTCGCGCAGGAGCCCGGTTTGACAGTGATCGCTGCCAGCCGCAGCACTGGCGGGGGCGTCCATACATTCAGCTCCGGACAGACCGTAACCACCCTCCCCCTTGATATCCATTCCACCGATTTCGAAACCCGTCTCGCCGAAGCTGCGCCGGGGCTGGTCATCCACTGTGCCGGGCCCTTTCAGGGCCAGGACTATCGCGTCGCGAAGGCCGCGTGTGCTGTCGGCGCACACTACCTCGACCTTGCGGACGGCCGAGACTTTGTCGAGCACTTCTCCACCAATGTAGACGCTCAGGCAAAAGCCGCGGGCGTGCTCGCCATTTCGGGAGCCAGCAGCGTGCCCGGATTGTCGTCCGCAGTGGTCGATCATCTGGCCAAGTCCTTTACCCGCGTGGACAGCATCAGAACCGTGATCGCCCCCGGTCAGCAGGCCGCACGCGGCATCGCCACCATCAAGGCGGTGTTTGGTTATGCCGGGTTGGCCTTTGCGCGCTGGAATGGCGGCGCATGGCGTAAGCAATACGGTTGGCAGGACATCCGGCGCTTCAGCTTCGTCGGCTTGGGCCCACGTCTGGGAGCCGCGTGTGATGTGCCGGACCTCGCCCTGTTTCCAGCCCGATACCCGGGTGTCCGCGATGTCGAATTCCATGCGGCGCTGGAGCTGGGGATTCAGCATATCTGCCTCTGGTTGGCAGCAGCCTTGCGTCGGCTTGGCGTGCCGTTGCCAATCGATCGCTGGGCGGCTCGGCTGGACGCGATATCCGCGCGGGTGCTTGATCCGCTGGGCAGCGACATGGGGGCCATGAAGGTTCAAGTGCGTGGAGTGCTTGAAGGTGGCAAACAAGGTTGTTTGACTTGGCAGTTAACCGCACCGGGTGGGAACGGGCCGGAGATTCCCTGCATGGCGGCGGTGTTGCTTGCCTGCAAGTTGGCGAAGAACGAGCTTCATCTGACGGGAGCGTTCCCGTGCATGGGGTTACTGGAATTGGAGGAGTTCGAGGTTGAATTCCAACGCTGGAAATTCACGACTGCCACTGCCGAGGAGTCGCAATGAAACAGCGTCGAATCAGCCTGATCATGCCCTCCTCGGCCGCCGAGGCTTTTGAAGCCTTTCACAACCACAGTGTGCGCAGGCAGTGGGATACGTTGCTGTCCCATGCGGCGGTCGAAGGTGGGGGCAGTCACCCTTACATCGGCGCAATCACGATCAACCTAGGGCGCGGGTGGAAACGTCTGTTTGCCTTGCGTACGCGTTTCGTTAACTACCTGCCCGCTCAAGTGGCGGCAGCGGTGATCGTGGAGCCGGCGGGATGCTTTGAGTGGTGGGCCGCGTCAATGCGCCATCGTGATATTGATGAGGCGACCTCGGAGCTGATTTATACGTTTAGTGTCCGGTTGCGACCGAGGTGGTTGGGGTGGATGCTGGATCCGCTGGTCAACCGGGTGTTCGAATGGGAAACACGGCAACGGTTTGCGGCGATGGCGGCGTACCTGCGTGCTGTTAACAACGAACGTAGGGCGTAAAGGTCGGTTTTCGCCCCAAAGGCGGCGGTCGGATGCGTGAAGGCTTACTTTCACCCCTTTGCCGCGTCCTCTTGGGGGTCGCTTTTGTTTAAAGCATAGGCACTAAGCCGTGTGTTTAAGGCACGCACGAGCTGTGGTCCTCCAACGCCGCCCTGATGAAGGGGAATATCCCAATTTTGCATATGTTTCTTATAAATAACGAGTCCGGACCGCCCCCAGTCAAATTTGCCTATTTGATCCCAAGAAATTGTCCAGCTTGAATAAAGGAATCCTCCACGGCCGGATATTCCTTCGGCGTTAACTACAAGAATGGGGCCTGCATAAATAGGCGACCACTTGGCGTTGTGAAAAATAGAAAACAAAGCCGCAACGGCCAAGAATGCCGACAACCATGGCCAGTGAAAAATAAAGATCCAATGACTCGGGTAAAAAATAAAATAAGTCGGCACTAAAAATAGAACGATGCCAAGCACAAGACCTCGGTCTTGAAGGTAAAACTCAACGTTTTCATGAGGGTCGGCTACGCGATCCAGAAATTTCATTGGCTGCTGCCTGAGCAAAATTGAGGTTTGCGAACTGAAATTGACTGCCCGTTCATGGCCGACAGCTGTCTGATTGTACGCATTTGGCATCCATCCAAGATGGTTCACCGTTGATACGTTGGCTTGCGCAATTACTGATGTGTCCTGACGTTCAAAGGGAGAACGTCAGCTCTTTATCGAAGTAACTCACCGACAGGACGTGACCGGAGCCTTTGATGTCGATGGGTGCACACATGGCGCCAGTAGACACCAAATCGCCTGTCCGCAACGTCACGCCCCGCTCGGTCGCATGCTGGTACAGAGCCGCCAGCGAACTCAGAGGGTCTGTAGCGCTATCACCAAATAGCCCCCTTGCCTTGGGTACGCCATCCAGATTGACGACGGCCGTTTCGGCCAGCTCGCGCATCACTTGCAGGTCAAGGCCTTCGCAAATCGACTCGCCCACGACCAGCGCTTCAAAACCTACGTTATCCGCAACATAGCTTGGCCACCCGACTATTTTACGGTCCGTGAAGCGTGAGCGAATCACCTCGAAGGTCACGCAGGTGGAGCGAATGTCTTCAGGGTCGACCGCTCTGCCAATCAGCGGAGGAAGGTCTCGATCCAGAACAAAAGCAATTTCGCACTCGACAGTCACCGAGGCATCAGCAGGTAGTTGCAGGTGTGTGCCACGTCCATGCAAGCGGGCTTTTTCCAGCTGTCCCACCAGCGGCCGTGACAAATTTGCCGCGCGCATCGCGCCGGGGCTACCCACGCCAAGTTTCCAGCCGGCCCGAACACCACCGGCTGCTTTAAAAAGCGCGTCCTGCGCGTCATAGCCCTGCTCAAGGGTTTCCGGCTTTACTTCAGCAGGTAGCCGGTTCAGCAGTTCGCCGCTGCGCCACACCTTCAGCAAAACCGATGCGGTAGCGACTGGATCAAAAAGAGTGGTTTGCATGTTGGCCTCCTTATCATTGGGCGTGCAGTCGTTGGCAGACGCCATTTGCTAGCCGGGGCGTCGCGCGAAACTCCACGCCCAGCAACCGCTCATAGACTTTGATCATCGCGCCTTTGTCACTATCACCATGGCCTTGTAGCACAGCTGTCTGGTAGGTCGCCATGGCGGAGGATAACACCGGCAACGGTATGCCCATCTTCGCGCTCCACTGATAAGGTCTTTATACGTATGTTTGCGTGAGTAGCCATTGCTGACCGCCGGCGACAACACGTGGATCGCTACGGATCGAACCATGGCCCCGGTCGCCGGCATTTGAAATACACCGCGTTGCTCGATAGAGTCGCGCCCCGATCCGGTCAAAGGTGCCGGATGCTCGTGGTGAAAAGGGGTTGCCGTTGAACGAACAGACATTGTCCATGCGCCTGGAGCGCGTGGCGGCACATGTGCCCGCAGATGCGCGCCTGGCCGATATCGGCTCGGATCACGGCTACTTGCCGGTGGCGTTGATGCGCCGTGGCGCCATCGCTACAGCGGTCGCCGGCGAGGTGGCCTTGACGCCGTTCCACGCGGCCGAACGCACCGTGCGTGAGAACGACCTGGAGCAGCGGATCAGCGTGCGCCTGGCCAATGGCCTGGCGGCAATCGAGCCGGGAGACGGAATCACGGCGATCAGCATCTGCGGCATGGGCGGCGAGACCATCCGCGACATCCTCGACAACGGCAAGGCGCACCTGAACGGCCAGGAGCGCCTGATCCTGCAGCCCAACGGCGGCGAGCAGCCACTGCGCCAATGGTTGATGGAAAACGGCTACAGCATCCTCTGCGAGGAACTGCTGCGGGAAAACCGCTTCGATTACGAAATCATCGTCTCCGAGCGCGCCGGGCCGGTCATCTATACCGCCGAGGAGCTGTACTTCGGCCCGTTGCAGATGCAGACACGCAGCCCGGTGTTCCTGGCCAAATGGCAGCGTGTGCTGCACGAGAAGCAGAAGACCCTGACCAATTTCGCCCGGGCACGGCAGGCGGTGCCTGAGGAGAAGGTGCAGGACGTTGCCCAGCAAGCGCGATGGATCACAGAGTTGCTGGCTTGAGTCCGGACAGTCCTGATCGGTCAAAGACGCGAATCGGTGTTTGGAAGGCTATGACCCATTCACAGCATTAAGCAAAAACCGCGGATATTCAGGCAACGGACTTATCTGGCTTCACCTATAAGATGGAGGCCTGCCGGGATACACGAAGTAAACCAAGAGCTTGCAACGTCTTCGCCTCTAAAAGGTACCCACTGATGAATGTCAAACGCGAACAGCCATCCATGGGGTTGCTAGTCATGCTCGCTGCTGCCTGTGGTTTTGCAGTAGCCAATATTTACTACAACCAAACCATGCTGCCATCGATTGGTGCGACCTTTGGAAAGTCCGCCGCTGATGTGGGCTGGATTGCCACGCTCACTCAGTTGGGTTACGCCAGCGGTCTGTTGTTGTTCGTCCCCCTTGGGGATCGCTTGCGTCGCCGAAACCTGATCCTGTGCCTGTTGGTAGTGAATATGCTGACCTTGCTGGGTTTGACCTTCGCCTCCGATTTTCGACAAGTACTGATCACCAGTGCCGCCCTTGGCCTGAGCTCGGTCAGTGCCCAAGTCATCATCCCGGTGGCTTCGTCATTGGTCAGCGCCGCAGAACGTGGAAAGGTCGTAGGGTTAATGGTCAGTGGCTTGTCTACAGGTGCGGTGCTGGCCCGCACATTGAGCGGGTTCGTCAGTGCCTGGGCTGGCTGGCGAGGCATGTTTGCTCTGGCGGCGGGACTGGATTTTCTACTGTTCCTGCTCATTCTCTGGCGCATGCCGTTGACGGCACCGGCCACCCAAGTGTCATACCGGGATCTGCTGATTTCCCTTTGGAAGCTGTGGCGTAAATATCCACAACTGCGGCAATCCTCAGCCATGGGGGCAACGGCATTCGCGGGGTTCAGTGCATTCTGGGGATCAATGGCGTCGTTATTGGCGCTGTCACCCTACGGTTATTCCAGTGATCACGCCGGGCTGTTCGGACTGGCGTCCATCGTAGGGGTCTGTGCTTCAGCGACGATCGGCAAGCTCACCGACAGATTGGGCGTCCTGCCCGTCAGTGGTTTGGGAGCGGCGCTGGTACTGCTTGCGTTCGTCATGCTGTATCTGACCGGTGGATCGGGTTTCTGGTGGTGTATCGCCCTTTGTGCCGCAGCCATGGACTTGGGCAATCGAGCCAACCAGATTGCAAACCAGACCCGCATACTGGCGTTGGCACCTGAAGCCGTCAGCCGATTGAATACCATCTTCATGATGACTTTTTTTCTGGGGGGTGCACTGGGCTCCGCAGCAGGCTCATGGGCGGCAGCGCATTACGGATGGCATGGCATGGCGATGATGGGTGGGGCTTTCATTTTCGCCACTTTGACCATCAACAGGCTGAGTCGTCGTGGCAGCCTCATATTGTCGAGCACATAGCGGCTCGAGCCCCATGACTGACCCGGGGACCTGACCAAACGAAGGTCGTTGACATCAAGCAGTACGATCATCATGCTTAGGCCCTCCAAGCAGTATGATCGTACTGCTTGATTATCATGGCATGTCAGTCGACATTTCATCGCTGAAATGCCTGTAGCCACCGACCTTTGGTCTAAATGCGTCAGGAGAAGCTCATGAAAACTTATCTGGTCACGGGTGCCACTGGAGCTACCGGCGCGCCTACGGTCAAGTACCTGCTTGAAAAAGGCCACCGCGTTAACGCCTTTGTGCACCGCGTAGACGAGCGCTCGGAAAAACTGCGAGACCTGGGTGCAAACGTCTTTGTTGGCGATGCGCTGAAATTGAAAGAACTGCGTCCCGCCATGAACGGCGTCGATGGCGCCTACTTCGTCTACCCACTGGGGAATGGTTTGGTTGAAGCCGCGGCTATCTTTGCCCAGGCGGCCAAGGAAGCAGGCGTTAAAAACATCGCAAACATGTCCCATAAGCAATCGCGACCGGATGCTCGCAGCCAGACAACCCTCAATCACTGGCTTTCGGAGCAGGTATTCGAGTGGTCTGGCGTGCCGACGACCCATCTACGCGTCACCTTCTTCGCCCAGTGGATGCTCTACATCGCCCCATTGATCCGCGAGGGCCGATACCTGACCCCATTCGACGCAGACAGTCGTTTTGCGCCTATCGCCACCCGCGACATCGCCAAGATCATCGCGGGTGTTCTGACCAACCCCGAGCCCCATGCAAACAAGGCTTACGTACTGAATGGGCCTATCGAATACAGCCACAAGGAACTGGCCGGCGTGCTCGGCGATACGCTGGGTAAAGACGTCCGTTTCGAGCAGGTTTCACCAGAAGATTTTGTCAAAATCATGGGCCTGGACGCCGACCCTACTTACGTAACGCACTTTGCGGCGGTGAAAATTGACCAACAGGAAAAACGCCTGGAAGGCCTGGACACCATCGGTTCGACAATCATCGGGGGGCCACTGCAAACCCCGGCTGAATTCATCGCGGAACATCGCGATCTCTTGAGCTGATACCGGCGTAGCACATCGAGCTGAAATATCCGCAGGCTCTTTCAGCTCGACGCGATGGAGGGGCTTGTGCGCCACTTGCCCTTGGCATTACGAGCATCCTGCTTCCGCCAGACCAAGGCGATGAGTAGACTTATCGCCATCAAGCGAATTTTCATGGGGTCTGAGAGCCGTTATGCGCTATCCAGCTGAAGAAACAGCAGAAAAGCACCGACGAATCTTGCAGCAAGCGTCGATTCTGTTTCGAGAGCGTGGCTTCTCTGGCGTCAGTGTCAGTGAAATCATGAAAGCAACAGGACTGACCCATGGCACGTTTTATCACCACTTCGAGTCAAAGGATGACTTGATCACCAAGAGCTTGGCTGATGCTTCATCAAAGGCGTTGGCCTCGATGGAGGATGCGAAAGCGTCAACCGGGCTCATGCAGACGTACATTCAGGACTATCTGACCGAAGCCCACCGCGACAACATGGGCGTTGGCTGCCTGATGACCGCCCTTGGAGCGGAGGTGGCGAGAGAACCGCTGGTTCGTCCGACCTTCACTCGCCACGTCAAGAGTGTGATTGAAATCATGGCGGCTCCTTTTGCAGCAGCCAAAAAGCGCAACGCCCGGCGCCAGGCCATTCATCAAATCACCAATATGGTAGGCGCGATTATCCTGGCCCGGGCTGTAGATGACCCGGAGCTATCCGAGGAAATATTGCGTGAGGTACGTACAGTACTGAGTGACTGACGACTTCCGGCCGATGGCTGCCGCTTGGCGAAGCCTTCTCTATTCGGGTGCTGATTCTTTATCGAGCATTCTTTGGAAAAGAAGCACGAGGCTGGACTGCTGCTCGCCCAAAGGTGCAAAGAACTTGCGATCAACGGCCTCCACAATGACGATCGCTTTATGGGCCATCTCACGACCCGCTTCGGAGACTGAAATAATCTTCGCCCGAGTGTCGGTGGGATGGGCATCTCGCACAAACAGCCCATTGGCAAGAAGCGTTCTGACAACTTGAGAGGTGGTCATCGGGTCGCTGCCCGTCAGCTGGGACAGACGCATCTGGGTCAGTGGCTCTTGCGAACCGAACCAGGTGGCGACGGCCAGCATGACAAACTGGGTGTGCGTCAAACCAAGCGGTTGCAAAGCAGCGCGCTGCTCACGTTGCCAGGTATTGGAGATGCGCCAGAGCAGAAATCCCGGACTCTCTGACGGCCCGCCATGGCGGGTGGGTAGCGGCTTCGACTTCATGGGTGACACCTCAATACGGCGAGATCAACGTCCATTGCACAGGCTATGGCGCAAAACGCCAGACCATGCAGGGCTCATTTGCTCTCCGCGCTTTCCGCGCGTGCTACCAACGCACGCAAGACATCGGGAAAGTCAGAGGACACCTGGTCGCAAATATCCTTGGCACCCTCCCCCACGACATCGATCGTATAAGCAATTGAGTGGTTTCCATTGGGCAGCGCACTGATTTCGTGCCTGACGCGAACGGTGATATCTCCGAGCCGGGTTTCGTCCGTAAAGCCATTCGGTTCATTGACTTCGACGAGCTGCGACCTGATGACTTCCTGGTCCGGTAACACCATCGTCATCCACGTACCTTGGATGAAGGGACCGTCGAGAGCGCAAGAGTACACACCTGCATTCCAGTCCTTCCAATCGGTAACGGCTTCGAAAAACGCCCAGATCGTGGCGGCGGATGCGCTGGTTTCCTGGCTATATGTGGCAGTGGCGTGCATGGCGTCGGACATGTCGATTCCCTCTTGATATGCTCACTTATCATAAGTACACATACAAAAATCGTCAATGACATCACTTGTCACGGATTGGCTGCCCACGAGCGCTCAGAGAAGCCGGTCATTTCAGCGTCTCGCAAGAGAACTCTCTTTCCATTGAGTGAAGTTTCCTAGAAAATCCTGACCGCTTGTTTGCGCCTGCTCTCGCGGCTAGGCTTTGACTCGTCACTGCTCATCAGTGATCGGGTTTAGTAGCCCGCCGTTTGACTAGGCGCAAAGTGCCCCTTCAGCAAGGCGATGTCTTTCGACCTGCGCTTTATGGTGGCCGTGCGCAGGGCGCCTTCGTGCGCGCCGGGCCTAGTCACCGGTCTACTAACCTGCGTTCGGCCGCCACCCATTAAATCGTTTAGTAGCGATGGTTGCGGCTCTCTTTGTTGACTGACTTGGAGTCACGCCACATGTTCAAACCTACCCCCAATCCGCCTGTAAAACCCAGCATTGAGATCATCGATCCTCGTATTGCCGACCGGGTTTTGTCTCACTACAACCTTGGGCCGGATGCCGGCTCGAAACCCGCCCCTAGCAACCTGTTGCATGGTCATCTAGCTGACCCCAGTCTTCAGGAAGACGTACTGGTCAACGTCTACTCGATTCTGCAATCCGCTGCGGCCACAGCCTATGAGCACGCTGACAACCAAACCGGTTCGAACCGCAAGGTGGCAATGGGGGTGGTGCATCTAATTGAGTTAGCACAATTGAGGATGGACTCGGTGCTGGATGGGCAGACGATCAGCGTCAGCCGCTGACGGTGTTCTGCGGGAAAACGGGAAGCTTGGCTTCCCGTTTTGTTGATCACGAATCAGATGTTCGGTTCCTCTGCGACGTCGAGTATTGAAAGCAGTGCATGCACTGTCGCTCGTTAGCAGCTCAACTGCCTACGCAGAGCGTTTCCCAAGAGTCACTGATTTCACTCCAATGGCTGTAATCGGCCATAAAGCGGACGCTCGCCCGCGCCTACTCTGCAAGAATCGCGCGGTCAGAATGAGTGGAATCTATAACAAATAGATATATGATCTGCCTACAAAATGAGACTGGATTCAAGTTTAAAAGTTATGCTTCAGAGGTATCAGCTTCATCATCAGGCTTTATCACGATTGGAGGGGCTTTTGCTGGCTGCTTTCTACGGATATCTGCTGTCGTACGGCCAAGTCGAATGGCCAGCGCCAAAGCAAAAAAAATCGGGTAAATGTGGATTTCTAAGGCTGATGCGATCCCGCCTTTAGCCGTTTTAACTACCGTATTCCTATCCTCTCTTGATTTATGTACCAATTCAAATTGTTCGCATAATCTTTTTGCCGTGAGGAGCGTCGTTTCGCTCACTAGGCTTGCTGATATCTGGGCGCAGTCAAAGAACTGCTCCATTCTATCTGGCCAGTCTTTGGCCTGCATTGGCTCAATGAGTGCTTTAATGCGGTGCTGCAATAACAGAATATCAGAACGATATTCATCGTCGCTCTTGACTCCGACTCCTGAGCCATATTCATACATTATGTCAAGATGGCCCGTATAGAAAAGAATATCGGATTGTGCCATTTGGCGCATATAGCTAAGGTGCGTATTGTAGTTTGGCAAAACTCGCTTAGCATTATCTTGCTCAGCCTTCTGAGCGTAGAAAATTAGTGAAATAGCTGCTAACCCAAGCCACACATAATCACTAGAGAGCCATAGGATCTCGTGCTTAAAAATGAGAAATCCAAGTACCTGAAAAAATAAAAAGCTAATTAGGAAAACAATTATAAAAAAGTCCATGTCCGCCAGTCAGTTTGAAATTGGTCGACAAGGATACCAGATCTCGAGCAGTTCCCAAATCATGACCCTGCGCATGAATTGGTCTCGAATCGAGTCTCATTTTGTAGGCAGACTGAATCGCCCCGAGTTTCGTAGACGCATCCGACTAGCGGCTTCTGGCCACTAGCCGCAAGTGGCAAAGGGCAAAGGGCAAAGGGCAAAGGGCAGCTAAGAGCTATGAATCGCCTTCCGCGAAACGCTTTTTTGAGTCGAAAGCGAGCGGCCGGGGCTAGCAAATTTTGACCGAAACAGTAATTTAGACAAATCTGCTAGAGAAGAGCGTCTGAACATTAGTGACAAGTTGAAAGCTTCCAGCAATGCGCTAAAATCGCTAGTTTACTCGCTGGAAGCGGCAAAGCCGCTCCTTAGCTTAACCTTTAGACATTAGAGCTACAAGAAATGGAATTTACTGACCCAAAAATTCAATCGGCACTGATCGCTGCAGCGGTTGCAATACTCACACTTCTCCTGCGGGCTTTAACAAAGCCGATATGGGAGCGTAGTTTTCACAAGTTCAAGCTGGATAGCGACTACAAGTATGATCAGCGAAAAAAAGTTAGGGAAGCCATATCAAAGTACAAGGTGCCGCTGCTGAATTCAGCTGAGTCGCTCAATCATCGACTATGGAATTTCTCTAAAAATGCATCAGAAGCATGGCACATCCGTAAAGATGAGGAGAACATTTCAGATAAGTACTACCTGCTGTCATTTTGCTATAGATTTTTGCTGTTTTTTTCACTTTGCCGCAAGGTCGATTTAGAACTTGTATATCTAGATAGTACAGTCAGCACAAAGAAAGACCTCGAGCTTCTGAAGTATCTGAAACTTTTCCCGCAAATATTTACCGATACCGAAATTTTCAAAGGTGCGGGCTACAATCGGTCAGTAGCCACTGACCATTTTTTTAGCGATGAATTCCGAGAGCTTGTCAGTGCAATGAGTGATGATGACAAAGTGCTGAGTTACTCCGAATTCAAGAAAAAAGTCGAAGAAGACAAATTTGCACATTTAATTTCTTATTTTTCAGGCGTTTCACTAAATCATAGCTGTCTTCGCTGGCAAGTGCTAAATAGCTTTCACTTCATACTTATGGCCTTCCTAAATGATTATGGCTATGATTTTCAAAAAACATCAAAACAGAAGCTTGTAGGCTTGGCCAAAAGCCTACCTCCCAATATGTTAATTAAAAACGCTTGTAAATTCATCGAGCGAGCATGCCTCAATAACAACAAAGAAGTTCGCAAAACTATGTCCGCGTTTTCTAATTTCTAATATTCGATTACTTGATTGGGCTAAATCTTGCCTCTGAACCATAAGTTATGGCCGCAGGAGTAAATATGTACAAAGTATTAAAAATCGATTCCATTGGTACGCTGGAAAGCCCAGTGCTTTGCGATCGGGCCAACCGAGCTCATGGAGGTAGGTCGCAAGAATTTGTCATCATGGCAAATGGACGTGAGGCGGGTCTATTGTCATACGAAGATTGGAGTCACCAGTCTGTCGGCTTCATTTATGAAATTTTTGTTCTTCCTGAATTTAGGCAGCAAGGCATTGGAACAACTCTACTCTCATACGCCGAGAACCACGCTCTTCAACTTTTCTGTACACGCGTTCGACTAAAGCCATATCCCTTAGACCAGGAAATACATCCAAAGCGTTTGGTAGCTTGGTATAAAAAAATGGTTATTTTCAGATACCTGATAATCCCGAATTCCTGGAAAAACCCCTAACCACCATTCGGGCCTAAGAGACGGCTAAAATCGTTCATTTCGCTCAGGAGGAGGAGAAGCGTTAGTCAGCGTCCGCAATTGGCCGGTTAGCGACGGTCTGACTTCGACCGTCGCTATGCATGGTCAAACCTCAGTCTGTTCCGCCATCTCCAGGGCGTCATCGACCTCAATCCCCAGGTATCGAACAGTGCTCTCCAGCTTCGTATGGCCGAGCAGCAACTGAACCGCCCGCAGGTTCTTCGTCCTGCGATATATCAGTGATGCCTTCGTACGTCTCATTGTGTGTGTACCATACATGGCTGGATCAAGGCCCACGGCTTTCACCCAGCCTTTGACGATACGAGCGTATTGACGAGTAGATAGATGGTCTGAAGTATGCAGCCGGCTAGGAAAAAGGTAGTCCTCGCTGCGTAGCCGGGCCCGATGTATCCAGGCCCCGAGAGCAGATCGTGTTTGCTCAGTGATCTCAAACTGCACAGGCCGCTGCGTTTTCTGCTGCATCACCATGGCTCGTGATGATAAGTGCTCGCCATGAGCAACATCGCGCACGCGGAGCTTGGTTAAGTCGCAGGCTCGAAGCTTGCTGTCGATGGCCAGATCGAAGAGAGCTAGATCTCGGGTTCTTTCCGCAATTTGAAGCCTTACTCGGATGGCCCAGATATCTCTCAGCCGGAGTGGGGTTTTCTGCCCGACCAGTTTTCCTTTGTTCCAGGGCTGACGTCTGCAGGTAGCAATGATGTTCATGACAAGTCCTCCACGTGTGGAAGGACAAGGATGGCTAATCGGAGCAACGGTCGCTAACCGACCCACAGCTGCCCTTCGTGGAAACTACCTAACGAATCGAAGTTGTCATTGATTTGGCAGTTAAGCAAGCTCCACTATTGAACTGGTATAATTAATTCTACCTCGAACCACATATCGCGACTCAACCGTAAGTTTTGCCCCGGTATTGAATATGGCATTAGTAACTATAAATAGGCGTGGCGGCGCTGATCCCATGAACAATCTTGCGACAACAGACTCGCCACTCTCAAACAATTGTTTTTCAATTTCGGCATTGAAAACCAAGCGCTCGAAAATATTGCTATGCCTTTGATACGCGGCGGCGGTGGCTTTCAGCTCAACTTTTTTCGGGGCGTGGCCTCTTTCGTCTAACCATAAGTCAAACCCCTTATCTCCTACCCCTTTTCCCCGGAACTCATAATTGGGGTGCCTAAATTCGGTCAGCAAGTAAAGTTTTGCTCTATCTTCAATTGCACGAGTCATCTTTGCTCTCCTTCTCTTGATCACCTTCTTCGCAGGATGGCGGTTGTTTTGTGTTTATCACAGCCTCTCCAAAATAACAAATCTTGGACTGCTCAAGTTTTCGAGATTCCCAAGGCGCAGTGCTGCATATGCTTGGATTGTCGCGCCGATACTCCGAATCACATGATGTGAAGAAAGGGCACCGCATCCTGACTGGCTGTTTTATCTTGTCATTCTCAACTTTAAAAAATTCAAGAACATAACTAAATGCGGCTTGAGCTACTCTTCGGCCATAGGTAATATCTGCGTCAAGTTTATGAGGTAGAGATATATCAAACATAAGGTCTCGCATGAATTTATCATCTGGGCCCTCCCGCTCCTGAATAAGGAACCCAACACCATGTTTGTCCATCGCAGCATTTATGGCAGCCCCACCCAATCTGGAAAATTCGTTTACCAAATCAATTTCAAAAAACGGATTATCTATCCGGTAAAGGTAGTTTTTCTTCATTAGATTCGCAGTATGCTTGACGGCTCGCGCAAATGGGGAATCTAAAGGCAGCATGTTTTCTATCATGTCAACTTGATCATTCATGACATGCGTATTTGTCTTGAAATGATCGGATGCTTTTTTTGTTATTTCGATATCTGGATCTTTTTGCTCACACTTATTTCTTTCCGACCAATCTAGTAGCCCTGCAAGGTAAGAAGGAGGATCGGGAAGCTGAAGTGAAAATATTGCACAACGCAATATTGTTTCTCTTTCAAGGGTTGGCGATATAAGTGTTGCCAGACCATTAATCAATAGGTATGGATCAATAGGAGCAGATAGGGGCAGCTCTTTCAAATTTCTCAGAAATCTCGACTCTAGCGCAAATGCAATATATTCGACAATTTCATGACAGCCGATTTTTATATTTAAAACTTTGTCATCAACCTTGCTCACAACATCACAAAGCAGCTTTGTGGACGGATAGTTCTCGTCTCCCTCAATATATACCGTGTCCTTTTTGCAGGAAATAAAATCCAGATCATCCAAACGAAGGCTTGCTTCTATTTTATTATTCTGTGCTGCCCTAGAATCTAAACGATGTTTATATTGCTTTCGGATGTCGGCAAAATCCTGAATCGGCAAGTGGTCATCTCCGATGCATAAGCCATTATGGTCAATGATGGCCCGAACATTTGACCACAGTATCACGGCGTGTGAGTATGCAGTTACTCCATGAATTGTTGAATTATTGTGTAGATAATGAAGCCACTCGTGGATAAAAAAACCAGTTTGATGTGGAGTTTGAAAGCCTTGAGGTTCTTCCGGATCCGCAAAAGCGGGAAATACAGACTTTAGTCTGATGCATTGGTAATCTGGTGAGTACGTTGCTGCCACCTGAGTAGCCATTCGGTATGCCTCCATTCATTTTATCGCTCTTGGCTTCTGCTTGAGCCAAAGCCGTGAGGTCAAAGATATCAGCTTCATTATGTGAGCGGCTGCCTTTGGCCGTTTTCTGCCCATCGCTAGAGGCAGAAAACGCCCCAAACCTGTCTGTAACTTATATGCAGTTATTTTCAAAAATCACCGGGCCAGTATCGCGCTTTCTAAGACGATGGCATTAGGGGCATAGCGTTGGACGGCCTGCAATACAGCTTCGCGATCTTTTTCGCTAATACCTGACCCCAACGTTACCGTCATGTGGTCAAGCATTAAGGTATCTATCGGCAGATCTATAAAAGGAAGATCTGGCGATGGTGCTCCTGTTCCCGAGGAATACCATTTTTCCATTAAATTGAGGAGTTCATGCTCATATTCATCAGGATTGTCTTCATAGGCTAGCTCTGGCCCTCGAATAGCCACTAGCGTAAACCGAAACTCAGATTGATCTTCCCAATGTGCGGCCTTTATCCGGCATAACCTAGAGCCTCCGGTAATCTCAGTTATCTCTGGAGTTGAGCGAATGAACTGCTTCACATAGTCAGCAGGATTTTCGACATATAGAACGTCACCACCGAAGGATTTCTCGTCTGTCCATGGCATAAGTACAAAGCCTTTGCCGAACATTGTTTCTTTTGCAAATGGTGCTGGCACGTCATTGAGTCTAAGTCCCACCTTCTTTAACTCTTCGTCCGTGGATTTATATGGACGGCTAAGCTCAAGTCGCAATTTTTTCAACGGAAATGGAGAGCTTTTGAAGCTCAAGCGGACGCCTCGGTGCTGATCCGCGTAGCGGTACCACTGCCCTGACTTCTCAACAGTTGATTTGACCCAGGAGTTCACAAAGTAAGCCTGCCGCGACAGGTGAAACGTTTCGAAAGGCAGCTCCAGGAGGTCATCCAAGTGATCAGCTCTTGTAAACCGGAGTTTGCCGGTTTGTAGGATTAATGGAAGAGTGGATGCTCGCGTGTAGTGGTGAATTTCCATAGTTCAGCTCCTGAATGGACTCCTAGTCGTCAATGCATGTCTAGTATGGCGAGATGATTGCGATTTGACTCTGTTTTACGAGAGTTTGATGACGACCACCTCGGGTTCAAAGGATGTCTGCTTTTGGCCGATTGCTGCCTGTGGACGACAGTAGCCTTGGATCGTTCCAGACCATGAATGAGCGTCCGCTTTTGTGCGAGTGTCTGAGCATCTTCGGCCACCAAAACTACGGCTCATTATCTGCGTCCTCATGCCAAACTATTTGCGAGCTTCCAGTCGTTTCAGAAACTCTTGAATATTGTTCTGTACGGCTCGGTTAACCGACTCTTTGGCACGAACAGCACCCGAGAATGCATAGCCAGGAGAAACAACACCCTTATTGGTAATCGTTTCTTCGAGCAAGGTTTCACCCGTTTTCCGGTTTACCAGCAGGTATTTTGCAGAGGCATCCGTGACCATGGTCGCCCCACCCGCCGGTGGATCCAGCTCCTGGATTTTGACGAACAGATTCACTTTCTTTGGCGACTCGTCGTCGAACACTGAGCTCTTGTTGAGGGCCTCGACGACCGCTCTCTCCCAAAGCTCGGGAATGGTTTCACCGTTCGAGGGAACCTCTCCGGTCTGCTCGTTCGGGGCCGCGTAGGAAACGGAAACAGCACGAAGGTCCGCGTCGAGCTTGTGGCTCGAGGGTGAGACGTCCTGTACCGAGAAATTCAGTGGAGGCGCAGAGGTGCAGCCTGCCAGCAACGTGATCAGCAATGCCCCGATGGCAATCCTTGCGTGCATTCTGGCTTTCTTCCTTGAGATGAAATGCGGCCATTTAATATCACAGGATATGGGACAGAAGCAGAACAAACCTGTAACACATAATTTCAAAACTAGCCGACACCCGCCTTTTCAAACCCACCCTGATCAAGCTCGCCTCCTTGAGCCCCACCGAAGCGATCGATCACTTACACCATACCGCCCGGCGTTGTCTGGGTGGTGCCCCGCCCCTGCCGAACGCATTAGCTACTTCACTGAGGCATTGCCGTTCCTGTCGAGCCCAAGATAATGCTCACGAATCACCTCGGCCATATCCAGGGCCGCTGGATGTGCGTCTTCAGCCACCTTCAATTGGATCGCAAAGTCCGGCAACAGGGGCAGCCCGGATTCGCTGCCAAGCACACGCAGATCATCAGGCACCAACGAGCGCAACCACGGCGTCAGTGCCAGCTCGCTGCGCACGGTTGAGAGCGTAGCCTCCGCCGAGGCGTTTTCGAAAACGACTCTCCAACTGATATCGGCCTCGCTCAACAATGAAAATGCCGTGCTGCGGAATGTGCAGGTTGGGGTGACAAAACACAGAGGCAAAGGCCGCTGGCGAAAAAGCTCGCCGGAACGGCCTACCCACACCAGTGCCTCTACGGACAGAGGCTCACCCTCGGCGTCACTCATTGGGCACTGGTTGATCGTCAGATCCACCAGACCTTTGCCGTAATCCTGCATCAGGTCCACCGACGAACCCGTCACAAGGCTCACCTCCACCTCTGGATGGCGCTGCGCGTAAGTCTTGAGAATCGGGGCGAAATGCGCGCCGGCCATGTCATAAGGCACACCCAGGCGCACTGTTTTCGGAGCCGTCGCGCCGAGCATTTCCTCGCATAAATGATCATTGAGACCGAGCAGGCGCCGCGCATGAGGCAACAATCCCGTGCCCCGCTCAGTCAAGCGACTGCCACGGACATCACGCTCCACCAACACGCAATCGAAAAAGGCTTCCAGGCGCTTGATCTGCTGGCTGATGCCGCCTTGGGTAACATGCAGGCGCCGTGCGGCTGCACTGATGCTGCCCGCTTCTGCCACCCCGACAAAGGTCCGCAGGAGAGTGAGGTCGATAGTGCGAAGTCTGGACATTGCCGAACCATTACGAATGCTAATACCGGCATTATAGACATTCGATATTCCCCGTCACCCGGCCAATGTACTTTGCCCTGCCAACACTGACGGAGCCCGGACAATGATCAACGCCAGCAGCACCCTCAACCTCGAAGCAGCCTTGGAGAAAGTGAGCCAATACTGGTCGCCTCAAGTCATCGGCCGCGTCAATGACCAATACATCAAGGTAGCCAAGCTCAAGGGTGAACTGCTCTGGCATGCCCATGCCGACGAGGATGAAATGTTCCTGGTGGTCTATGGCACGTTGAAGATTCAGCTGGAACAGCGGGATGTGATCCTCAAGGCTGGCGAGTTTTTTGTCATACCCAAGGGGGTCAGGCATAACCCGGTGGCTGACGAGGAATGTGGCATCGTGCTGATTGAAACGGTCACGACTCTCCATACCGGCGATGAGATCACTTCCAGGAGCGTGCCTATCGAGGCGCAGCTCGCACGGTGATGCCCTCTCCCAGCAACGTCAGCCTCGACAACTGATTACGGCGCAATGCCGAACCTGTAACCCCTCCCCTGGCCTACCGCAGGTTTTCCCTTCGCAGGGAGCGGTCGCTTGACAGGCTACCAACCTACTAGTAGGTTTATCCCATCTGACAGCCTATTGGCTGACTCGACCCCATCTCCTGGGGCCGGGTATATCCAGCGTTGCACGGTAATTTTATGGAATTCTCTATGAACACAGAACTGTCTCCGAAGGCGACCGAGATAGCCGAATACGCCCAGTCATTGCTGGCCGTCGGGGGCTACAACAGCTTCAGTTATGCGGATATTGCTGAGCGGGTGCGTATCACCAAGGCGACCATTCATCACCATTTCCCCAGCAAGGCCGATCTGGTTCGCGTCGTGGTCGCCCGGTATCGCGAGCAAGCAAGGGAAGGCTTGGCGGCACTCGGCCGGCAGATTACCGATCCATTGGCACAGCTCAATGCCTATGTCGGTTACTGGTCCACGTGCATCCGTAGTGGCAGCTCGCCGTTCTGTATTTGCGCGATGCTGGCCGTCGAACTGCCGACGATTCCTGACGAAGTGGCGGCCGAAGTTCGCGGGCATTTCCAGGACCTGACTGACTGGCTCGCATCGGTCCTCGAAAAGGGCACCGCCACGGGGCAGTTTCACTTGCAGGATAACTCGACAATCGAGGCAAAGGCTTTTATGGCCAGCGTGCATGGAGCAATGCTGGCCGCGCGAGGGTTCGGCGATCCCGAGACCTTCCAGGCGCTGGTTCAATTGTCCATCAGCCGGCTGACTTCGGCTCGCTGATCCGTATTGAGAAGACTGGTGGAAACCGGTCTTTTATTTTGCCTTAACACCCAACCAACTAGTAGAGAGAGATATGCCGTGACTCACCCTATATCGCCTTTAGGCGCCATCCATACCGTTATCAGCCTGATCCCCGTGATTGCAGGCGCCTACAGCTTTATCCGCTATCACAAGATCGACCCGAAGACGCGCGCTGGTAGTGTCTATCTGATCAGTTTGACGCTCACGGTCGCCACGGCCTTCGGGGTCTCCAGCACCGGGGGTCTGAATGCCGGGCACGCGTTTGGCATCATTGTGCTGCTTGCCGCCTACGCCGGTACGTGGGCGCCAACATTGAGTTTCCTGGGGCGAGCCCGCCCGTATTTGAGCGCATTCGGACTGTCGTTCAGTTTCCTGCTGTCATTCGTGCCCGCTACCAATGAAACCCTGACCCGACTCCCCGTTTCCCATCCGATTGCCGATCATCCGATGGCGCCTGTGGTGCTGAGTACGCTACTGGTGTGGCTAGGCTTCTTCATCGTGGGGTTTGCTGCGCAATGCCGGCAGATTTATTCGCGGAACAAGGCCTTGGTACGGACATAAAGCGGGATCATCAGACGGTTACGCGGCTCAAGCACGGTATTGCCTCGGCATCAGTGCCAACAGCAATCCCAGTGAGCCGCATACCAGCAACGTCAGGCCCAACGCCTGGGACCACGCCGCCAGCAGCATCCCCGTACCGATCAGCAGGTAATACAACAAGCCGAACAGCGCACCGGCGGTGCCCAATCGATCACCGTAGTTCGAGAGTGCCGAACCCAGGACATTGGGAATCGCCATGCCGAACGCCAACACTACCAGCAGCATCGCCCACACAAACAGCACGCTGTCTTGCAGCAGCCATACGCCCACACCGCCCGATAATGCCGACAGCGCCGCCATATGGATTAACCGGGCACAGGTAAAACCACGGAGCAACAAGCGTTTGTTGAACCAGGCACCAAGGCCCGCCCCCAAGGCCAGCACCACGCCGCTGTAACCGAACAGTTGCCCACTCAAACCGAGCTTTTCAAACATGAACGGTGCAAGGCTGTAGTAGCTGAACAGGGCAATGTTGAACACCGCCACCAACAGCGCCGAACGCCAGAGGTCCAGGTCCCGTACCATGCGCCACAAGGTCTCGAACAGTCCGACAGTAACCAGGTTCTGCGGCCGGGTTTCTGGCAGTGCTCGCCAGGACCACAGCCCCAATCCCAGGGACAACAGCAACAGACACCCCAGCACGCCTCGATAACCAAAGGCCTGCACCAGACTCGCCCCGCCGAACAGCCCAAGTGCCGGACTGGCGGCCAACGCAATGCCCACCAGCGAAAACACCTGCGCCAGCTCCGCACCGCTGAAACGGTCGCGCAGCAGGGTCTGCGTCACCACCGAGCCCACCGCCGCACCAAACGCCGCCAGTACCTGAGCGACCAACAAGGCCTCAAAGGTACGCGCAGCCAGCGCCAGTACCGACGCCGCCGCATACAACAACAGCCCCGCCAGCATGGCTGGCCGCCGTCCGATCCCGTCGCACAGTCGGCCCCACACCACCACGCCGAAAGCGAAGGACAGGAAGTAAACCGACAGAGTTTGCGCCGCTTGCTGCGGCCCCACGGCAAAGGCCCGGCTGATATCCGCCAGCGCCGGGCTGTAAAGGGTTTGCGCGATTTGCGGGAACATCAACAGGGCAATCGCCAGCCCCAACCACTTTGTAGACTTCATCACGGCTTCACTCGCCAGAAAAACAGGCGACAAGTTTGAAGCGTGCCAGGTGTCGTATTATCAAGACTCGGACAACTAATCATTGAAATCGGACAATCGATGGCCTGGCTCGACACCCATGACGCCTTCAACCCCGACCGATACCCCGCACCGGTCATTGGTATCGCGTCCACCCTGGGGGATCACGACTCCGGCCTCCATCACCATCAACGGGGTCAGTTGCTGTTTACCCATCAGGGCTGCACGCGCATCACACTGGCGCAGCATCTGTGCCTGCTGCCGCCCTCCCGTGCCGCCTGGATCCCTGCGGGCGTGAATCACCGCGCGGTGATGCAACAGACCGTGGACTATCGATCGATTTATCTGTCCGCCGAGTTGTGCGCCGAACTGCCGCAACAGGTCTGCGTGATCGAAGTCACGCCGCTGCTGCGCGCCGTCCTCGAGCCCATCGCCATTGCCGACTTCGACACCGATTGGCGGCAGGGCAAATTCGTCCATTTGCTGGGGCTGTGCCTCAGCGAAATTCGTGACGCGGTGCAGCAGCCCATGCTGTTACCCCTGCCCCAGGACAGGCGTTTGAAGCCACTGCTGGCCATGCCCGAACAACTGCCGCCGAGCGTCCAGGTACTCGAGCAACAAATCGGCGCCAGCAGCCGGACCATCGGCCGCATCTTCCAGCGCGAGACCGGCATGAGTTATCAGCAATGGCGGCAACAGTGGCGGTTGATGCGGGCCATCGAGTTGCTGTCCACCGGCCGCAGCCTCAGCTACAGCGCCTTCGAATTGGGCTTTTCCAGCGACAGCGCGTTTATTGCGTTCTTCAGGGACCAGACGGGTACGACTCCGGGCGCCTGGCAAAAATGATCGATTCACGCAAAAACACAAAAACACTCACTCACAACAAACCACATTAATGATTTTTTCAGTCATTAACCCTTGCCATTTACGATCACTTCAATCACTCTCATTCCAATTACAACAAAATGAGAGACCTTCTTCATGAAATTCCACGGCATCGTTCCCGCTTTAGTCACCCCGTTTACCGCCGACCAGCGTTTGGACGAGAAGGCCCTGCGCGGCCTGGTCGAAAGCCTGATCGAAGCCGGTGTTCATGGCCTGTTCGTGCTGGGCACCAACGGCGAATTTTTTGCCCTGTCCAATGAAGAAAAACTCGAAATCGTCCGCATCACCCTCGACGCCTCGGCGGGCCGCCTGCCCGTTATGGTCGGTACCGGGGCCTTCAGCACCCGCGAAGTGATTGAAATGAACAAACGCGTCGAAGGCATGGGCGCCGATGCGTTGTCCGTCATCACCCCGTACTTCAATGCCGTCACCCAGGCGGAACTGATCAAGCATTACGAAGCCATCGGTGACGCCACCTCGCTGCCGGTGATGATGTACAACATTCCGGCCAAGACCGGCATGTCCATCGGTATGGGCGCCGTAGCTACCTTGTCGCAACATCCACGGATCAAAGGCATCAAGGACAGCGCCGGAAACTTCGACAACCTGGTGCAGATGATCAAATACCGCAGCGACGACTTCGCGGTGTTCGCCGGCACCGACTCCCTGATCTACTGGAACCTGCTCGCCGGTGGCGACGGTGCCGTGGCCGCCACCGCCAACGCCGTACCCCATGTGGTCATGTCCATCTGGAACCAGTTCCAGGCCGGCAACCATGAAGCCGCCAAAGCCGCCCAGGAACTGCTGCGCCCACTGCGCGATGCCTTCGCCCTGGGCACCATGCCCTCGGTGCTGAAAAAAGCCACCGAGCTGTTGAACGTGCCGGTCGGCCCCTGCCGCTCGCCGGTCGCGCCCCTCGATGCGGCGACCTCGCAAAAACTCGAAGAGATCCTCGCTGTTTACCGCCAAAACGCCTGAGGGGGCTGACATGTCCGCGATCTATCACTTCCAGACCGTCAAGAACATCATCCACGGCCCCGGCAGCCTGGAGCAGTTGGGCGACAAGCTTTATCTGCTGGACACCCCGCTCAAGCAGGTGGTGCTGGTCACCCAGCAGGCCATGCACCGCCTCGGTGTCACCGCCAAGATCAAAGAGCAACTCGCCAGGCGTGGCATCGCCGTGCAGACGATTGATAACGTCGAAATCGAACCGACCCTGGAAAATATCGAGCGGGTCTTTCACGAGCAGGTCGCGCCATTTGCACCGGACGCGTTGATCGCCATTGGCGGAGGTAGCGTGCTTGATGCGGCCAAGCTGTTCGCCGTGATGCTGACCAACGACACCCCGCTCAGGGAGTTGCTCGGAATCGACAAGGTGGGCAACCCCGGCAAGCCGATGGTGCTGGTTCCGACCACCTCGGGCACCGGTTCCGAGGTCACGCCCAACGCCATCGTCACCCTGCCCGACGAAGAATTGAAAATCGGTGTCGTCAGCCGTCACCTGCTGCCCAACCTGGTGATCCTCGACCCGTTGCTGACCCTGAGCCTGCCCAAGGCGATCACGGCCGCTACCGGCATGGATGCGTTTACCCATTCGCTGGAATCGTTCATTTCCACCAAGGCCAACCCCATCAGCGACACCTTTGCCCTGGAGTCCATGCGCCTGATCGCCGGCAGCATCGTCGAGGCCTATCAAGAGCCCGACTCGGTGCGGGCCCGTGGCGACATGCTGCTGGGTTCCATGTATGGCGGCCTGGCACTGACCGGGGCCGGCACCGCCGCCGTGCATGCCCTGGCCTATCCGCTGGGCGGTAAGTTCCATGTCACCCATGGTGTCGCCAATGCGATGCTGCTGCCCCATGTGATGGCCTTCAACCTGGACAGCTGCGCCGCCCGCCTCAAGCGCGCCGCCTGTGTCTGTGGCGTAGCCCTGGAAAGTGATAGCGACGAAGCGGCCGCCGGCAAACTGATCGAACAGATCAGCCAGTGGACAGCAACCCTGAACATCCCGCAGAACCTGCGGGAATTCGGCGTGGCCGAAGAGCATCTGGCCGACATGGCGGTTGCCGCGTCGAAGGTGACACGCTTGATGGCCAACAACCCCAAGGCCCTCAGCCTCGACGATATCCAGCAGCTTTATCGGTGCCTGCTGCCATGAGCAGCCCACCCGTGCCGCGCCTGCTGATCCTTGCCGATGACCTCTCCGGGGCGGCTGACTGCGCCGCCGATTTCGCCGGGCGCATGGTCACCCAGGTGATTCTCAGCCAGGTCGGGCTGGAGGTCGGCGCGTCCCTGGGCGCGGAGGTGATCGCCCTCGATCTCGACTCCCGTCGCCTCGGTGCGCAAGCCGCCGCCGCGGCCCATCGCGATGTATTGGCGATGGCGCAGGTGGACGAGCTGCCGCTGTACAAAAAGATCGACTCTACCCTGCGCGGCAATGTGGCGAGCGAAGTGGCCGCCCTGCAAGCCCTTCGCGGCATGGCCCTGGTGGCGCCGGCGTTTCCTCTGATGGGCAGGACGACCGTGGGCGGGGTTCAACACCTCGATGGCGTGCCCGTCGATCAAACCGACGTCTGGCGCAATGAACGCCTCGTGGGCACGGCCAATCTGCTGGAGCAGTTGATGGCGCAAGGTCTGCGCTGTGCATCGCTGTCTCTCGATGCCGTACGCGACACCGAGCAATTGCCGGCCGATCTGCTCAGGCATGTGGTCGCCGGGGTACAGGCACTGGTGTGTGATGCGCAAACCGAGACGGACCTGGCGAATATCGCCCAGGCGTCGGCGGCTCTGTATAAGCGACTGTTCTGGGTCGGCTCCGCCGGGCTGGCCCGGCACCTGCCGCAGGCGTTGGGATTTCCGCCTGTATCAGCTCAGTTGACTGCCCCGATCAACGGGCCGGTGCTGACCGTGGTCGGCAGTATGTCCCGCCACTCCCAGGTGCAAGCCAACTACCTGGCCGAACACAGCGATCAACTGCGCCTGCGCGTTGCCCCCGCCACCTTGTGCGCGGGACCGGCGACGGCCGAATGGCAGTCCATCGTCGACGCGATCGAGACGGCCCAGCAACAGGGTCGGCATGTGCTGGTCAGCCTGCAACAGGAGCACCGCGATCCCGCCCAGGCCGCGCAGCTGAGTACGGCCCTGGCCCAACTGCTCCAGCCCGCCCTGCTGCGCTCGGGCGCGCTGATCGCCACCGGTGGCGAAACCGCCCGGGCCATGCTCGGGGCCGCCGGTATTCGGCGCCTGGACCTTCAGGGCGACCTGGCCCCCGGGGTGGTCTTCTCCCGCGCCCGCTGGCATGGACGTGAGCTGGCCATCGTCACCAAAGCCGGCGGCTTCGGCCAGCCCAGCAGCCTTTTCGATGCCTGGCGGCAACTGACCGCCACGCCGCACCCCTAACAAAGGAAGACCACTATGTCTGAGCGTCCCGTTATCGGCATCACCATGGGCGATGCCACCGGCGTCGGTCCGGAAATCATCATGAAATGCCTGGCTCACGCCGCGCTGTACGAGACCTGCCGGCCGCTGGTGATCGGCGATGCCGCTCGACTGGCCGATGCCAACCGTATTGTCGGTGGCAGCCTGAAAGTGAACAGCATTGAACGCCCGGCCCAGGCACGCTTTGAGCACGGCGTCGTCGACTGCATCGACCTGGGGCTGATACCCGCCGGCCTGCCCTACGGCAAGCTGTCGGCTATCGCCGGCGATGCCGCCTTTCGCTACATCGAGCGCACGGTGCAACTGACCGAAGCCGGTGAACTGGACGCCATCTGCACCGCGCCGCTGAACAAGGAAGCCTTGCATGCGGGCGGCCATATTTTCCCGGGGCACACCGAGATGCTCGCGCATCTGATCGGCATCGAGGAAGTCTCGATGATGCTGATGACGCCGACGCTGCGGGTGATTCACGTCACCACCCATATGGGCATTATCGACGCCATCGCCAAGATCGAGCCCGGCCTGGTGAAACGCACCATTGAGCGTGCCCGCGAGACCCTAGTACGCGCCGGTATCGAAGACCCGCTGATCGCGGTCTGTGGCATCAACCCCCATGCCGGGGAGAACGGCCTGTTCGGTTACGGCGAGGAAGCCACCAAGATCCAGCCCGCCATCGACGAGTTGCAGGCACGCGGCTGGCGTGTGGAAGGACCGCTGCCCGCGGACACCCTGTTCTTCCGCGCCGGGCGCGGTGACTTCGATGCGGTGGTTGCGATGTACCACGACCAGGGCCATGGCCCGGTAAAAGTCATGGGCCTCGAAGCCGGAGTGAATGTCACGGTCGGCCTGCCGGTAATCCGCACCTCCGTCGACCACGGCACCGCCTTCGACATCGCCGGCAAGGGCATCGCCGACGAACGCAGCCTGACCGAGGCGATGCGCCAGGCCGTGGAGCTGGCCGCCCACAAGCGCAGCAGTACGGCGGCCTGACTGCCCGCGAACGCCTGAGTCAGCAAAACCTATAAAAACAATATGAGGACATCACCATGAAAATCGTCTGCACCTCGCCGTCTTTTGCCAAGTATTCGACGGCCCCCCTGACACTGTTGGGCGAGCAGGCCATCGAATGCGTCAACCTGCCGGCCGATATCGGCGAAGACGAGTTCATTGCCCAGGCCAAGGGCGCGCAGGCGGCCATCGTCGCCTTCAATACCATCAATGCCCGTGTTCTCGATGCGCTGCCCGAGCTGCGTATCGTCTGCAAGCACGGTGTCGGCGTGGACAACATCGACCTGCCCGCCGCCCGTGAACGCAAGGTATGGGTCTGCAACGTCCCGGACTCCAACAAGCATGCGGTGGCGGATTACACCTTTGCCCTGCTGCTGGCCTCGGCCCGCAAGATCGCCCAGGCTGATCAACAGACCAAGGCCGGCAAATGGCCGCGCTTGTTCGGCGCCGATGTCCACGGCAAGACCCTGGGCATCATCGGGTTGGGCAATATCGGCAAGGAGGTCGCACGGCGCGCGGCGGGCTTCTCGATGCAGGTGATCGCCCATGACCCCTACCCGGACCAGGCCTTTGCCGACACCAACGGTATTCGTCTGGTGGCGTTGGATACGCTGTTGGCCGAGGCCGATTACGTCACGCTGCATATCGGCCTGAACGACGCGACCCACCATCTTATCGGGGCCGAGCGCCTGGCTTTGATGAAGCCCCACGCCCATCTGATCAATGCCGCACGGGGCGGCATTATCGATGAAAACGCCCTGTTCACCGCCCTGCAAAACGGCCGCCTCGGCGGTGCCGCGCTGGACGTTTTCGAAGAGGAACCGGCCACCCACCACCCGCTCTATGCCCTGCCGAACGTGATCGCCTCGCCGCATATCGCCGGCTACACGCCGGGGGCACTGGACATCCTGAGCCTGACTTGCGTGCGCAACATTGTCGCGGTGCTGAAGGCCAATGCACGCCCCGAACATGTGGTGAACGGCCTCTAGCTCGTCCGCGCCCCGACTTCAAGCCACTCAATGGGTAGGCCATCCGGCCTGTCGTGGGCGCGATCACGCTGTTGCCGGACACCCCGAACACCGAACCCGGAGTTGGAACCATGCATAACAATAATAAGGCTTCCTCGGTACGTTGGCTGATCGCCGGATTGATGTGGACCGCCATTGCGGTCAATTACATCGACCGTGTCGTGCTTTCCGCCGCTGCCCCCATCATCAGCAAAGAGTTCGCCCTGAATACCGCGGAAATGGGCCTGATCATGTCGGCGTTTTTCTGGTCCTACGCCCTGCTACAGTTGCCGGCCGGTTGGCTGGCCGACCGCTTCGGCCAGAAAATCACCCTCGGCGGCGCGGTGCTGTGGTGGTCGGTGGCCACCGCCATGACCGGCCTGGCAAACGGCTTCAATTCCTTGTTCGCGCTGCGGGTCGGCCTGGGCGTGGGTGAAGCGGCGGCCTATCCAAGCAACGCCGGGATCGCCTCGCGCTGGTTTCCGGACAAGGAGCGCGCCACCGTCGCGGGCATCTTCGACAGCGGCTCGAAATTCGGCGGCGCCATCGCCATGCCCTTGATCGTCTGGCTGATCGCCTTGGTGGGCTGGAAGATGACGTTCGTCCTGAGCGGCTCCATCGGCATCGTCTGGGCAGTGGTCTGGTTTGTTTTTTACAAAAACGACCCCGAACAGCACAGCGGGGTCAACGCGGCTGAACTGAAGTACATCCGCGAAGGCCAGCGACGCCAGGAAGGCACCGGCGACAAGCCGACCCTGCGCTGGTACGACCTGCTGCGCTATCGCAACGTCTGGGCCATGTGCCTGGGGTTTTTCTTCATCAACTACAACTCGTACTTCTTCATCACCTGGCTGCCCACCTATCTGGTGAAAGAACGCGGCATGGACCTGATCTCCATGGGCTTCGTCGCGGCGCTGCCATTGCTGATCGCCATGCTGGTGGAAATCTTTGCCGGCTGGCTGTCCGACCGTATCTACCGCCAGGGGCGCTGGTCATTGACGCGGATTCGCAAGACCTTCCTGGTGGTCGGCCTGTTGATGGCCTCCTGCATCGGTTTCGCCGCCTTCGCCGAGTCCTCGTGGCTGGCCATTGTCCTGCTATGCATCGCCAAGTCCGGCACCACGGTCGCGGCCACTCAAGTCTGGGCTCTGCCCGGCGATGTCGCGCCACGGGGCATGACCTCGATGCTGGCCGGCCTGCAGAATACCGTGTCGAATATGGGTGGCGTGGTCGGTCCGATCATCACCGGGTTTATCGTCGCCGCCACAGGCTCCTTCATTCCCGCCCTGCTGTTTTCCGCCGGATTGATTGTCGTCGCCATTCTCAATTATCTGTTTCTGCTGGGTGACGTCGAACCGATCCAGGAACAGCCGCCAACCCCGAGTCCGCAGCCCGTCTGAACCCCTGACCGATAAAACGCTCGGACACTCAGGGCGTTTTACCCGCCGACTTTCCCGGGCGACCTTTTACTGCCTCGTTGAAAAACCGTATAAAGGCGCTCGGGCCAGATCTCCAGGACATCCATGAAAGTTGCCACGCGCCGCCAAGCCATTCTGAACCTCGTGCTGTCAGGCACTGCGAACGTCGAGGAGTTGTGCCTGCATTTCGGCGTCTCCGAAGCCACGATGCGCCGGGACCTCACCGCCTTGGCGGAGGAAGGCCTGATCTTGCGCACCTATGGCGGGGCCGCCCATGTCGGCCTGCGTGAGCCGGAGGCCTCCGTCGAGGAACGGCGTTATCAGCACAGCCAGGAAAAGCTCGCCATCGCTCGCGCAGCGCTGGCCCATGTGCGGGACAACGACACGCTTTTGCTCGATGGTGGCACCACGACCTGCGCATTGGCCGAACTATTGGTGGAGCGGCGCGGCCTGCATGTGATCACCAACAATATCCTCGCCCTGCCGGCCCTGGCCCGGCTCCCGGAGGCCAGGATCACCCTGCTCGGTGGTGAACTGCGGGCCTCCAGCATGTCGACCTTCGGTGCCGCCGCGCAGGCGACCTTGGAGCACCTGAGTGCCGACAAGATCTTTCTCAGCGCCGATGGGGTTGTGGCCGAGCTGGGGCTCTGCGAAGCCAGTGCCGATCAGGCTTACCTCAAGGCCAACATGATCGGGCGCGCGGCCCAGGCCTTCGTGCTGGCTGACGCGACCAAACTGGGGCGCGCACTCCAGCAACATTGGTCGCCCCTCAAAGGGCCGTGGACACTGATTACCGACTCGCTGGCGGACGAATCGCTGCTGGCGCCGTTCCGGGCGAACAAACTGATCAGCATTGAAGTCGCCAACGGCTGACGGTGCCTATAACAACGCCAAGGCGTCCGCGCCGGCGGCAATGCGAAGCGGCGCTGCCGGGTCGTTGGCAGCACGCCACACGGCTTCGGCCACATCGCGCGCCAAGGTGATCTCGGACGACTGGGCCCATTGTGCGAAGACGTTCTTCGCCAGATCGGCATACGCCTCGGGGATGAGTATTCGCGCCTGTGCGTTTTCACCGAAGCGTGTTTCAGGCGCCCGTCCCGGAAGCACCAGGCTCACACGGATATTGAATGGCTGAAGCTCCAGGGCCAGCGACTCGGTGAACGCATTGATCGCCGCCTTGCTCGCGGTGTACACGGAAAGCAGCGTGAGGGGCTTCAAGGTCACGCTCGACGTGACGTTCACCACCGTGCCCGCCTTGCGCTGCCTGAACTGAGGGAGCAGCGCCTGGGTCAGTGCGATAGTGCCAAAGGTGTTGGTCTCGAAAATATCGCGAACGCTCTCCATCGGCGTGCCTTCAAGGGCGCCGAGCATGCCGATCCCGGCATTGTTGACCAGCACATCGATGGGGCCCGCAGCCTCTACCACCTGCTGGATGCTCTGCGGGTCGGTCACGTCGAGCGCCAGCACCCGCAGGTGCTCGGAGCGCGGCAATAAGTCCTCGCGCGGCGTACGCATGGTGGCGATGACTTTCCAATCGTGGTCAAGAAAGTAGCGGGCGGTTTCAAGGCCGAAACCGGATGAGCAGCCTGTTATCAGAACGGTTTTCATCAATGACTTCCTGCAGGGGATAGGCGGTACGGAAACGATACGGCCGCGTATCCGGACTTGCTACACTCGAAAGTCCATATCTCATTCGCAAGAGTCCTGCCGTGATTGATCCGTTATCGGAAGTCGTCAGCCTGCTCCAGCCGTGTACGCCGTTCTCGAAGCTCGTCAGCGGCGCGGGTCACTGGCGTGTTCGCCGATCGGAAGCCGGGCAGCCTTTCTACTGCGTGATCCTCGAAGGCGCCTGCCGCCTCGCGGTTGAAGGACGCGAGCCGATCGAGCTCCAGGAGGGCGACTTTGTCTTGATCCCCTCCTCGCCGGGGTTTGCGATGTCGAGTCTTGAGCCGCCGCCCGAGGACGTTGAAACAGCGCCCGTCGCGCAGCTCCAGGGCGGGTTCCGGCTGGGGGTGCAAGGCGGGCCGCACGAAGTGCTGGTGCTGGTGGGCCACTGCGTCTTCGGCTCCCCGGACGCGGCTTTGCTGGTGTCGCTGCTCCCGCAGTTGATCCATGTTCGCGGCGAAAAAAGACTCACCACCCTGGTGCAACTGGTGAGCGAAGAGTCCCGCGCGCAGCGGCCGGCGCGGGAGGTGATTCTGGAGCGCCTGTTGGAGGTGCTGCTGATCGAAGCCCTCCGGTCCTCGGCGGGGCCCGCCACCTCGCCCGGCCTCTTGCGCGGACTTGCCGACGAACGCCTCGCGGCGGCGATCAGACGAATGCACGAAAGCCCGACCCGGGCCTGGACGATTGCGCAACTGGCGAAAGAGGCCGCCCTCTCCCGCTCAGCCTTCTTCGAGCGCTTCAACCGCGCACTGGGGACAGCGCCGATGGCCTACCTGCTGACTTGGCGCATGGCCTTGGCCAAGAACCTGCTGCGCCGCAAGGAAGGTGGCCTGGCAGAGATTGCACAACGCGTCGGCTATAGCTCGGCGAGCGCGTTCAGCGTTGCCTTTACCCGCCATGTCGGGCTGCCGCCCACGCGTTATGCGCAGAACGAGGCGGATCCACTCATGGCCGGCTGAGGTTGTCATCGATCGCTGTCATCACCAGGCAGCCCTCGTCCACGCAGCGCTCAGTGTCACGTGCCATGACCCATTGCGCGAACGCCTCACTCGGCAGCGGGATCGAGAACAAATAGCCTTGCCCGACCTCATAGCCCTGCGCCATGAGGATGTCGC
>Ga0209888_1000153_pt1 | contig 44755 bp, 29 predicted proteins | sample OrgsoiDNA_201059_FD_185807 | JGI IMG/M metagenome (GOLD analysis project Ga0209888, IMG submission 185807) | Permafrost soil microbial communities from the Arctic, to analyse light accelerated degradation of dissolved organic matter (DOM) -... | ecosystem: Environmental > Terrestrial > Soil >...
CAGTTTTTAAGCGACAGACAACGTATCTTCCTGAGTTAAATGGGCTACGGCTTGAGGTTGTTCTGATGATTTAAGCAACTCACTCGGAATAATGTCTTTAATTTTATCAATAATTTCCTTTGAACTAAACTCACAGATATTGGGCGTGTTGACACGAATGACCGTTGCATTTTCATAATCAGGAAGCCACATATTATAGGCAAAGAATCCGGTTTCCTCTATTCTTCCATTATTATAGAGAGCGATCATTTTTTTATTGAAAGTTCGGGATAAATGAACAATGGATGTGTCTGGTGTGATGATTAAATCTGCATTTTTCACCATCGCTGCGGCAAAACTGATCGTACTTTCAGGAAAGATAATACATCCATCAGTTTGAAATTCGGCTATTTTTTCATACTTGCCGATGAGGATTATGCCAATGTTCTGGTAGTTTTTTCTGATGAATAATGTAATTTCTTCAACTTGCCTTTTGGACAAGTTTTTATCCAGAGAGCTGGTCAGTGGGTTTAATGCGATTAAATAGTTGAATCTCTTTGATGACAATTTGTCACAAATGATTTTTTCATCCTCCTCACTAATACCCAGCGAATATTCATAGTTGGAAGAGTCAATCTCAAGCAGGTCCAATACTTTCTTATAGCGTTCCGTAATATGAATGTCTTTATCCATGAATTCAATAGAGTCGGAATACATTGGATATCTTGATTTATTAAATCCAATGGTGATGTTAGCATTGATTTTATAAACCAAATTAATTCGCCGAAATGTCACAAGGTCATTTAAATCAATCACGATATCAAACTTCATTTCTTTTAATTGCTGTGGGGACTTTTTTCTGTCGTACAAGTAGACGCTATTGATAAAATTTGTGTAAGTAAATAAATCTAAACATGATTTACCAGTAAGAATATTAATTTGATACCCGGCGTTGTATAGCTTTTTAGCTAACCCAGTAGATACTACAGCATCCCCAATCTTATCGTCGGTTCTGAGGATGAGAATTTTTTCTTGTAGCTTATCTCCAAGGGCGTTTTTGGGTCGAGTTCGTCTTCTTATCAATGAAAGTAATATCAAAAGCTTAATCCGAATATTACTTATGTCTTGTTTAAGTTTTCGGTGCTTTTTCCTAAAATAGAATCCCTTCATCTTTCTTCCTTGAAGATGCTAAATACAAAAAAATGGTAAAATTGTCAGGGAATTATCCTGTGCTGTTGAACAAAAAGCAAGCCGCCCGTTTATAAGCGAGCGGCCTTAGTTGTTACGCGGGATTATTGCTTCTTACGCTATTCTATCAATTAATTGCCTCAATAATCACTAACTGGTCACTCAGCTGTTTTTTCACCACCGGATCGTTGGCGTTCTGTATTTGCTGTTGCAGCGCGGTAACCTGCTGCTTCTTGCCCTGAGCATCGCTAAACAGCAACGGCTTGACGTTGATAGAAGCCACGTTGGTGTAGCGGCCATCTTCCGTGGTCGGGACGCTGATTTTGCCGTCGTTCAGTAACTGATCCACAATCTTACGTTCGCGCTCATAGCCTTCCATGCCGGTCAGTTTCCAGCGATGTTCTGCCTTGCCCTGATACTGGCCTTTCTTCACGTCGGTCAGATAACGGATGGTGAGATTACGGATGGTTCCGGCTTCTTCACCATATTCCACTTTAGTATCTGACAGTACCGGGAACTGCATGCCTTCCAGTGCGCCGCCTTTCTGGGTCAGGTGGCCCATACGGTAGGCGTTCATGCCCAAACGAATCAGCGTGCTGTCGGTGACCGGGGAGCCGTCATTCATTTTCAGATCGGTAATACGCTGCCCGGCCGGTTTGCGCAGGTCGATGGTGTAGGTGACGCCATCGAAGAAGTCGTTGGTGGAATATTTGGACGCGCGGCGCAGGGGGTTAAAGCTGTAGGTGACGTCACCGTCGCGCTGCTGATTAAAATAGCCTGCCGACCACTCCATGTATTTCTTCAGCTCTTTGCCGGAGAGCTGATAGACGGTGATTTCGCCGCCCGCATACTGATAGTTGAAGGCGATATCTTTAGCGGTAATGGTGCCCACATTCAGTTTTGGCTGGTCATTGTCGATCTGCAACGCAATAACCTGCGCTTTGGGTGCGTAATAACGGCTCGCTTCCTGATACAGCGCGCTGATGCCGGTATCCTGAATATGCACCTGAGGAATGCCTTTTACGGCATCCGGCGGTACCAAATCCTGCCCGGTCAGTTGAGCAATCGGGCGGTTGGCGTTGGCGCGCAGGATTTTATGGAAAGGCTGGTAGATCTCTTCCATCTGCTTGTCCGACGTTATGCCCTTAATCGGGTAGGTGTAGCTGTCTTTGTTGATCAGCACGTATTTGCCGTTCTGTTGCTCAAATTGCAAATCAATACGTGAAAGCGCCCGGCCATATTTGTCGGGTTCGGTAACGATCACGCCGTTTATCACCTCTTTATCCACTTTAACGTGCATATGGCCTGCCACAATGGCCGCCAGCTCAGGGTTTGCGCGGGCAATATCGCCAACACCAGTGCCAGGACGCTGATTTTCGTTATCGATGCCCATATGGGCGACCAGCACGATGGCGTCAACTTTCCCGTGAAGTTCCGCAATCACCTTTTTCACTGCGTTAACCGGGTCGGTAAAGTTCAGGCCTTTGATACGGTCAGTGCCTTTGGCAAACTCGGCCGTCATTGGTGTATCCATGCCAATAATGCCGATCTTTACGCCCTGACGTTCAATGATTTTATAGGCGGGCAGGTAGGGCTTGCCGCTGTCCCAGAGAATATTCCCCGCCAGCGCCGTGCCTTTGAACTGGCTGAGCGGAGTAGCGAGCGCCTTGAGACCGAAGTCAAATTCGTGATTGCCCATCACCCAGACATCGTAGTTCAGGGCGTTAAAACCGAGGATCATCGGGCTGGTTTTATCGTTCTTGAAAGTCTCAACGAAGTTGCCCTGAATAGTGTCACCGGCGTCAACCAGGATCACATTCGGCTGTTGCGCCCGGACTTTATGCACCTGTGTGGCGATCTGGCTCAGGCTGCCTGCCAGGTTTTCAGTGTCGGTTGAGTAATCCCAGGGTACGAAAGTCCCGTGGAGATCGGAGGTGCCCAGAATAGTGATATTGACCGGCTCGGCGGCCATGACAGAGGTACTTGCGCAAAGCAGCATGGAGAGAATCGTCTTTTTCATGGCATCTTCTTATTATAGGTAATTGTATTAGAAAGAAATTATGCGAGGCTAATCTCATATTGACCAGAAACTTTGCAAAAACGACATTGGAAATGCGATGTGACGCACCCTATGAGGCCGGAGAGGTTCGCGCATAAAGCTACGAACAGTATCAATATACAAAATGCATTAATGCGAATTCATCATTATTTCATATGATTTATATTTTAATATAAGAAATTAAAATTAGTAATAAATGCAATTAAATAAGAGGCCGATCCGCCTCACGTTTATTGTTAAACTCTTTTGACAGTTATTATTGCTGCCATCTACATTCCTACTGCTTGCACTCTGGTAATAAAATAATTCTATAAAGTTATGTTATTTATTTTTTAGGTTACGTTATTTTGTCAAATAACCAATGAAAGGGACATCATGAAAAAATTAACTGTAATAGCTTTGATGGTAGGGGCTGTGGTTTCAGGTAATGGCTATGCATCGACCTCATCGCCCTCCAGCCTGGAAGCCCGCCTGGCGCAGCTTGAGCAACGACTTCAGCAGGCTGAAGCACGGGCAGACAACGCCGAGAAGCAGATCCAGCAGTTAAAGCACGAGGACCAAACGCTTAAACAAACGCAGGAGTCTCAGTTAGCCGCCGCCGATATTAAACAAAAAGAACCGGCTAACAAGAAAACTCTCAACCTTAACGGTTTCGATAATCTAAAACTCTACGGTGATGTCGAATTTAATATGGATGGTGCGAGCCGCAGCGGGCAATTAACGTCGGCCAGAACCAGCGATAATAAGAATTGGAAGCCGGGCAACAAAGAGCGATGGGATATTAACGGTCGCCTGTTAATAGGGTTGGATGGTTACCGGCGCAATGACAATGGTCAGTTCTCCGGCTTCACGGTGCAGCCGCTGGCTGACCTGCATGGCAGCATGAATGTCGATGACGCGGCTTTTTTCTTCGGCGAGGAGAACAACTGGCAGGCAAAAGTCGGGCGTTTTGAAGCCTACGATATGTTCCCGCTCAACCAGGATACCTTTGTTGAATATTCCGGTAATACGGCCAACGATCTCTACTCCGATGGTTATGGCTATATCTACATGATGAAAGAGGGGCGCGGGCGCAGCAACAGCGGCGGTAACTTCAATCTGAGCAAGAATATCGATAACTGGTACTTCGAACTGAACACGTTGGTGGAAGACGGAACCACACTGTTTGCCGATAAGGATTACCACGGTAATCATCTGACTAACGACAAAAACGTGGTTTATTTGCGCCCGATTGTGGCGTGGAAAGGGGATGTCTTCTCGGCCGCAGTGGCGATGGAAAGCAACGTGGTCAACAACGCCTATGGATATGAAAATGCGCAGGGTGTGACAGTCGATCAGTCCAAACGCAATGGTTATGGCATGACCATGACCTGGAACGGGCAGAAGGCCGATCCTGAAAATGGCGTGGTCGCCAACTTCAGTACTGCCTATCTTGATGCGCAAGATGAAAAAGATTTCTCCATCGGCGCCAACGCGCTCTGGCACCGTCTTGAGCTGGGCTATATCTATGCACATAACAAGATTGATCAGTTCAACAACAGTCACTTTATGCGCAATGACAACGGGGACTATGCTTTTGACGGGGCCGGTAAATATAGCGTCCATACTATACACACCTCCTATCTCATCCCTGACATCATGAATATGCCAAACTTCAATCTCTATCTTGGTGCGTATGCTTCCATGCTGGATACCGCAGAGGGCATCAGTCAGAACAACGATGACACCCGATATGGGGTACGGGCGCGCTTTAAATACTTCTTCTAATTTACCGTCATCCTTCACGTTGTCTCGGCGTTGGCTGCGCTCGCGCGCCCCAGTCACTTACTGGAGTAAGCTCCTGGGGACTTGCTCACTTGCCGCCTTGATACAACGCGAATGATTTAGGTATATCTGTGTTTGTGATCAATAAAAAACGGCATCTTCATCAGACGCCGTTTCCTCATTTATTGGGTTGGGTTTGCGTGAGCCACTATTTCCCCTGACTGGCCCACCAGGTCAGCAGTTGCAGGCATGACGAATAGTAATCATCTTTCGGGGTAAGATTCGGGCTGATGGCGCTGCGGTTGTCCATGGTGAAATCACGAATGGCCAGCAGGCCCGGCGACATATTGTACGGCGCTTTGGTGCCGGTCATGACGTCGACCCAGGCCGGCGTCGCCTCGCGCGGTGTTTTCTGCCACAGCTGGATGAACGGGGCCAGATTCGGGCTGCCGGAATGCGCCCAGCCGAGATAGAGCGGAATACGCACTGCATCGTAACTAAAGCGTGGCGGCCAGCGGCTGGCGGGTTTCAGGATGCCGTCGGCGCTCAGATCAACCCAGTCAGTCGGCAGGCGCAGGTCGCCAAAGGTCATTTTTCCGAGCAAAGCCGTGCCGCTCTCATCCAGCTCTTTCCACACTTTCAGATGGCTGTGTTGATAAAATGCTTTCCATGCCGGGAAGAGGAAATAGGAAGGGTTGAGCGTCACCGAACTGGTCTGATTAAACCCGGAGATGCCGGGCAGCATGACTTTATAACCCGCGTAGTCGATCACCGTATGTTTGAGCAGTGCTGCCTGCAGCTTGTCTGAAGCCTGCGTATAACGCGGGTCATGCCACTGCTCACCGGCCAACAACAGTGCCCACGCCATCAGCGTATCGCCATCGGAGGCGTTATTTTTATCCGCCACTTTTGAGGTATTGCTTGGGTCATAGCGCCACGAATAGAGTCCGACATCTTTGCGGTAAAGGGTGTTGTTGGCCCATTGCCACAGCTTGTCGAAGGTTTTCTGATCGTTATTGAACACCGCCAGCAGCATACTGAACCCCTGACCTTCGGTGTGGCTGACGTTTTTGTTGGCCGTGTCGATAATCCGTCCATCCGGCATGAGAAAACGACTTTTATAGTCTGACCAGCCGGTGTTCTGAGCCATCACGGCCGCAGAGAAAAGCGATAATGCAAGACTGAACCACAGCGCAAGGCTGCGGGCCCGAAATGACCACATAGAAAATCCTTACAATCCATTTTGATAACGAAAGACCAGGGCACCTTCTCGGGTGCTTTCCTGCCAGCGTAGCGGAACATAAGATTGCCCGCCCTGCGCCAGCAGCCATTCGGCATAAGCCCCTTCAAGTAAGGCGATAAGCGCGAGGGTCCACAGTTCATGTGCCTGCCCCTGCGGCGCGGCAGGCCAGGCAATATGTACCAGCGTTAGTTGCTGCTGGGTAGCTTCAATTTTTACCACGCCCCAGTCGAAATGGCTGAGGAGCTGATTCAGATTGTCCTCCAGCTCGCCGAGGGTGGCCGAAGCGGGTAACGGATGCTGGCGCGCCAGATTACCGCCCATCAGGACCAGAAATCGGCGGCCATCTTCGTCGTCGGCAGACGAAAGGATACCGGAAAACAGCACCTGGACCAGACTTTGCCAGCCGGAAACCTGATGACGGTGGCGATAATATTGTTGCTCAACCTGCGCATACTCTTGTTCTTGCATGGTTTTTTCCACCAGGATCAGTTGTCGCCCATCAGATAACGGAAGTAGACCTGAGCCTTACTTTCATTGTAGTCGCCAAAGGTGTCATAGCCCACTTGTCCGCCAATCTGCATGTTCTTGTTCAGATGATAGTTGCCGCCGACGCCCGCATTCCAGCCGATGCCATTTTTGGAACCGCCGGGATAATAGGCTTCCTGTGCGGTATTGTTTGCCACTTTATCTTCCAGCTGGGCTTGTAGATCAGGATCTTCCGGGAAGTAAGCGCTCTTATCCTGGGTATAGGACTGATAACCCACCGAGCCGTTAAGTTTGAGATCCCAGTCGTCATACTTCTGGGTATATTCCACCGGGAACGACACGCTGACGTAGTTTTGCGGGCTGAAGTAACCGCCCTGACCGTAGCTGAAGTAGCTGAGGTTTTTGTCGTAGTTCATGTAACCGACGTTAATACCGGTTTTGAGTTCGCGATCGTCATAGCGATACGGGCGGATATACAACCCGGCGTTAGCATTGACCGCTTTGTTCGAGGTGACGTGGTCGCCAAGGTAGCTGTAGTAACCGCCGCCCGCGTAGAAACCGGCGTCGCCGTTGTCATAAGAGAGCACGGCACTGCCGCCGTTTTTGGTCACCTGGCCCCACTTGTCGCCGGTATAGGCATCTTTAGCGCCGACGTAAGCCAGTACGCTGTCAGTCACAGCGCGGCGTTCCGCGGTGACCGTCAGGGTGGTGAAATCACCCAGCTTGGGTGCCCACTGCGCGCCGCCGAGCAGCGAGGTTAAATCCTGTCCGAGTGGCGTTGAACCCACGTCGACTTTGTAGTTATCGCCGCTCAGTGCCGCACTCAGCTCCACGCCGGATTCACTCTGCGAACCGGAGGATTGTTCGGCGATATATTGCGAGGCTGACGGCGGGGTGCTGGAGGTATTGGCCAACGCCTGTGCCGACGGGCTCAGGACGCCGTGCAGCGCTCCGGTACCGAAACGGTTGTTGGCATCGCCGCTGCTGGTACCGGCGTCGAGGGTGATCGGTGTCACGCCAAGCGTCACGCGCGAGGAGTCAAAGGGCACGAACGAGAAGGTCATCGGCGCTTTGGCTTCGGTCAATTGGCTCAGGCCGCTTTCGCCATCGCGTCCGCGCACCGACAAATCGCCCTGCACCCAGGTCGAGGTTTTTTCCTGCAGGGTATCGAGCATGTCATCAATCTGTTTCTCGGTGGCATTACGCTGAACCACGGCGGTCGGTGCCGCACCCGGCAGCGGGGCGGTGCTGGTCGAGGCGATCGGGTCCGACTGCTGCCACGGCATCACTGTGCCATACACCGACTGGGTCGTGCTGCGGGTGCCCTGCGTGGAACGGTTGATAAACGGGTTGTCTGTCAGTTGCAAACCGGCGATTTGTGACGAGCCGCCGTCTGCACCTTCCAGCCCAATCATCTTACCTTTTGCCGAACGCAGCAGCGCCAGCGCCTGCTGGTGATCCCCTTCAGCTTCCGCTACGCGGGCGGCCAGCAACAGGCGGTCAGGCGTGCGCGGCCCGGTCAGGCCGTTCATCAGTTGGTGCGCTTTCTGGTTGTCCCCTTCGGCCAGAGCCACGTTTATCGCCCCGACGCGGGCATCCTGCGTCGGGGTATCGTTACTCATCAGGTAGTCATAAACCTGACCGGCCTGCTTGTTCATTTTGCCGGACTGATAGAGGCGGGCCATCGCCAGCATCAGGTCTCGGTTTTGCGGCTGCGCCTGCAACGCCACAACCAGCTTGTCATAGGCGGCTGCATACTGACCCTGTTCGCGTAGCTGATCGGCTTGATTAATCACAAAGCCATTACGCATATCTGCCAACTGAGTCGGCGTAGTGCTGGACTGAATCTGCGGATTTTGCAGGAAAGTCTGTGCCTCATTGCTGAGACCTGCCTGATTAAGTACCGTGACTTGATCGGCATAATCACCGGCATTGCCGTGGACGCCTTTTTGCATATTCTGGCGAACCAGCTGCACGGCCAGCGGTATCTGTCCGGTCGCGGCGAGGTTCTTCGCCAGCGCACCGACGTCAGCGGGTGCGGAAGGCGGATCCTGTGCCAATGCCCGCAGCGTATTGGCAGCGGCAGCGCTGTTGCCCTGCTGCTGATAGGCTTCGGCCGTCGCCATCTGCTGATTGAAGTTGGCGCGTTGCGCAAGTTCACGCATGGCTGCGGTCTGACTGCTGCGTGGAATACGTGACAACAGGGTGCTGGCGGTAGACCAGTTTTTGGTTTCTGCTGCAAACAGCGCGGCGGCGTAGAGGTCAGTGGCTCCTGCACCCTGGCGCCCGGAAGAGGCCATCAGCGACTGTGCCTGTGCGGTCTGCCCCTGCTGTTGCAGAATACGTGCCATATCCAGTTTCACCCAGACGTTGCCTGGCTGACGTTGCTGCGCCTGCTGTAAAATAGACAAGGCACGCTGTGGATCATTGTTCGCCACCGCCTGAGCCGCCTGACGACGCATCGGTTCAATGACATCGGCCACGGCAGGGGGTTGCAGTTTATTGCGCAGCGCCACAGGCAGCGTTTGCAGAACCTGATTTGCCTCCGGTTTATTCTGCTGGCGCAGTACGTAATAGAGGCCCGCACGGGCATCAGGGTTATCGCCCAGTGCGCTGTATTGCTGTTCGGCACCAGCCAGATCGCCTTTACGCCGTAAAATGTCCGCACGCAGCAAGCTGGCGGAGAGACCTTTTTCGCCTGCAGCCTGGGTCAACGGCGTAACGGTCGCCAACGCGCTGTCATAGCTGCCTGAACCGGCATCGGCTTTAGCTTTCGCCAGCTGAGCGTAGAACGCGGAGTCCTGCGCCTGCGCGGCGAGCTGTGCGCTGTTGGCTCCGCCTTGCTGCGCCGCGCGGTTGAGGTAATCGGCGGCGGCGGCAAAATCGCCGCTGCGCTGGGCGATATACCCCAAACCGGCCAGGGCGTCAGGATCGTTCGGATTACCCGCCAGAACGGTCTGGAACTGGGTTTTGGCGTCGGCGACATCCCCGCTGTTGAGTGCACTAAAGCCCTGTCCCTTGGCTGCCCCACCGATATTTTTCTGGAAATAGGCCATCACCCCGGTGTCATTCGGGTGACGCGCCTGATAGCCCTGATAGAGTTCACGATCGTTCTCTTTCGGTGCCATCCATAACAGCGCCTGACGCAGCGAGCGGTCCGCTTCCGGGCTGCTGGTGGCCATACTGTTGAGCAGATTAATGCCGTCGCGCCGGGTTGATTCCTGATAGGTCAGCACTTTGCCCAGCGCCAATTTTGCCGCCGTATCGTCCGGGCGCTGCGCCACGCGTTGCTGCAGCCCTTCAATCGCCTGCGGTTGCAGGGATTTATCCGCGGCCATGGTCAGGTAATACTCGGTTGCCAGACTGTCGGGTGGCTGATTAGCGTTGAAAATGGCGCGGTAGGTCGAAAGGGCCCCGCTGATGTTGCCCTGTGCGGCCATCTGCCGGGCCGTCGCCAATTGGGCGGGCGGAATAGACTGCATGGCTTTGGCGCTGTTCAGTGACGCCAGGCGTGGATCCTGCGGTGAGGCCGCAGCCAGCTTCTCTCTCCACTGGTTAGCCGCGTTCTTATCCCCACCCTGCATGGAATAAAGTGACATCAGGTAGAGCGCCTGGGCATTGTCAGGGTCAACCAGTAACACTTTTTTTAACGCATCTTTTGCCAGGTCGTCATGGGCGCGGTCATGCCAGTAAGCGGCCTGATCGAACAACGCTTTCAGGGCAGGGTTGGCCTCATCAGCCGCGTAGCCCAGGGCGCTGAAGCTTCCCATTCCGGCGATCCCTACCAGATAAATGGCCCTGACCACGGCCAGTGACAGCTTATGTTTTTTCATTTTCAACTCCGGTGATCGCCGAGTCAGGGGTCATCATCATTATTGTTGTTATATTCATTTTTTCGGCTTCTTACCCAGGCGTTTCGCGGCATGTTTCGCCAACAGAACGTAGAGGCTCAGGCCGATCAGCAGCGAAACGAAAAGGGTGATCAGCGACAGGATCACAATGTGCGTGCTGGCGTACCACACCACCATCATGTACCACGGCATCTGGCCGGTCGGGAACTGCTTGCCAACGGCAAAACTGCGGATGCCGTTTTCATCCGTAATGATCGCCAGATCGCCACGGATACCGGCGTTGATTTTGGACGACTTGAGGTCGTTATGTATTTTCAGCAGCTGCTGATCATCAGTACCGGTCGCCACCACCACGGCATGCTCAGGAGACCAGCGTGAACGGTAGCTGACAAATCCGCGCCAGGCTCCGGTCGAGGAGAGATAGCGGTCAGCATCAACTGGCTGACGGTACCAGTCGCCGGTCAGGGCATCGAGGGCGCGTTGTAGCTGAGTCGGTGTTTTTACGCCCAAAGAGTTGATGTTGATGGAGAACGGTGACGCTTCCAGCAATTGCTGGTTGAAGGCCGAATCACCGAGCGTGGTAATGGCTAAAATATCGCGATCAAACAGCGGGTTTTCACCTTCATTACCGTTAAGCCCAAACACCACCTGCGCATGGCTGACCGGTACGCCGGTAGCATTGCCAGAACGGGCGGCCATGTTCAGCAGAGTGTGGATCTCACCTGCTGTCGGGGCCTGGGGCAGCAGCAACAGGCTGTCGGAGAAGTCGGCCATTTTGGAGAATGGATATGACGCCCCGACGAAGTACGAGAGATTTGGCAACTGGGCAAAATGGTAGCTGCTGCTCAGATCAATATATGAATTGGGATCGATGCGGCTTTTAATGTTATCGCTGGTCAGAATGCTGCACGGCGCATCTTTCTTCGGTTTAATGTCGAAGTAAAACTCCAGTTGGTTGTCGCCATAAATCAGGTAGGGGGCCAACTGCATGGTGTAACTTTCCTGACGGCTGTCGCCGCCGAGACGGCGCCAGATATTTTCCAGCAGGCCGACTTTATTGACTGTCAGGTTGCGCAGGAAGGTGCTGTTAATCGAGACATTCAGCTGCGAGCTGTCTTCGTCTATCCAGTTTTCAGTCGGGAAGCGGTAGTTAATACGTACCGGAATGGTGTGGCCATCCCACATAAACAGGTCAGGTGCTGCGCGAAACGCCACGTGGATGCCGTCGTGGTAAATCCCGTTACTGGTCAGCGAATCCTGATTTTTCGCTGCAAGTTCGCCGAGCGTGACGCGGCGCGAGGTGTCGATCCAGCGCGTGGCGTCATAAGGTTTACGGGTCGGGATGGTCTCCTGTGTCACGGTCAAAGTATCGGTGTTGTTGGGCATGGCGGCGCTGATCAACCGGTACGCGGCCTGACGCAGTTGGCTCTCGTCATTGCCCATCACCAGCAGCAGTTTATAGACTGGGTTCAGCGGGTTATCGATGATTTGAATCGATGGGCCGCTGCTGGCAGGCAGCGTCAGCGAACCCACTTTATCGCCAGGCTTGCCAAAAAGAATGCCATTTTTTTCCGGTAAATCGTTCAACACCACCGGGAAGTCGATGTCGCGATAATCCGATAACATGCCGAGATAAGAGGCGACCATCGCGGCGGCGCTGACATCCTGCGGTTGCAGGGAGGATGAGAATGCCATCGAGACCTGCGACTCCTGCATTTGCAGGGGGTCAAAGAACGGGCGTGGAAAGTTGCCGAGATTACGGCCCAGGTTCAGTTGCTGGCCTTCCAGGTCAATGCTGGTGGTGGGCAGCACCGTCACCCAGTATTTATCCGACTGATCTTTCTCACAGGTCATGGTGTTGCTGTCATGAACGCGAAAACTCAGATTATTACTGGAAACCACCATGGCGGCCGGAACGTCCAGCTCATAGATATCCCCACCGTTGCTGCTCTGGCTCAGCGGTAAATTGCCCAGCGGCTGACCGTTGAGCATCAGCTCCAGCGTGGTATCACGGGCAATTAGCGCCGGGGAGATTTTCAGCGCCAGCGACAGTTTGGCATTGGTGATCACCTGATCGCCTGGCAGGGTAAACATGATCCCGGACTGCAACTGGCCGCCGCTCAACGTCAGGCCATTCGGCTGGCCCATTTCGGCGACGGTCACGGTACTGGTGATCGGTTGTACCAGCGGGGTTGTGGGAGCAGGGGCTGCAACGGGCACAGTCACGACCGGTGAGGTATTTATGGGTGTGGTATCAACCTGCGGCGCGGCGTCACCGGCAGGCACGGCGGGCTGATGGGTATCGTTCTGTGGCGCGTTATTTGCCGGGACCGGCGGCGTTGGCGGTAACCATGCGGGCGCAGGCGGCAAATTACCCATGCTGCTGTCCGGTGCGGCCGTCTGGCTCTCAGTCTGAGGGGGAAGCGTTGAGCTGGCAGGCTCCTCTGCGCTGGTTGATATCAGTGGCAGAGCGCCCAGAGCAAACAGCAGGCCAGTGGTCAAACGGCGCGTGAATAATTTCTTTAATGGTCGTTTCATACGGCTTCACTCTTACTGACCGTTTCGTCGGCGGCAGGCGTGTTTTTGGTCCGGCGCTCTTTCCACGTGTTGTAAAACAGTTCAAACACACAGCGCACAATGCTGGCCAGTGAGCGCAGCGGATTGTCCGGCGGGTACTCTTCACCAATCCAGGCATCGGCACGGCACAGCACCACGCGCACCAGCTCACGGCGTTTGGCCAGCGGCAGATTCTCAAATTGCAGACGCAGGCGCTCTTTGTTGCCGCTTATCTGGCTGACCGGGAAGCTTTCTGCTCCAGAAGAGAGCTGAATCTCCACCTCTTCGATCTCTTCATTGAGATAACGGACGTCTGGCGTGACCAGCTGTACCCCCCCCATAGAGATATCAATCGTTTGTGTACGCAGGGAAATACCGTTGGCGTAGTGAATCACCGCGGGTATTGCCACCTCGACGCGGATCGTTTTACGCACCTGCCGGGTCTCTTTGGCGACGGCAATCGCCGCCAGCAAAATCAGCACGCTGAAGGTGCCCCAGGCGACGTTGAGCGCAATAACGCTGGGATCAACGCCGAAGTAGTCATGGAATATCGCCCGCACCAGCCCATAACCGATACCAATGATCATCAGAATCGCCACAATCAGATGCGGTTTGACGATGTTGAAGTCGAAGAAGCCGGAGTCCAGCAGACCGCCTTTGTCCGTCACGTTGAATTTGCCGCGCTTGGGCGCAAACAGGGTGACCAGCGTCGGCAGGATCAGGTGGAACGCCATCACCGTCTCGTAGATTTCGCCCCAGAACGTATAGCGGTAACGGCCGTTCATCCTGGAGTTGACGTACAGTGACATGACCAGATGCGGCAGCGCATAGGCAAAAATCAGGCTGGCGGATGACGAAATGATGTTCAGGTTAAACAGCAGGAAGGCGATAGGTGCGGTGAGAAACACCACGCGCGGCAGGCCGAACTGGAAGTGCAACATGGCGTTGAGATAGCACAGACGCTGTTGCCAGGTCAGACCGCGCCCGAGCAGCGGGTTATCGACGCGGAATATTTGCGTCATGCCGCGCGCCCAGCGGGTACGCTGCACCACGTGCAGCCCGAGGCGCTCGGTTGCCAGACCGGCTGCCAGCGGAATCGACAGGAAGGCGGTATTCCAGCCACGGCGTTGCATTTTCAGCGCCGAGTGAGCATCTTCGGTGACGGTTTCTACCGCAAAACCACCGACTTCATCGAGTGCCACACGGCGGATAACGGCACAGGAGCCGCAGAAGAAGGTGGCATTCCAATTGTCATTCCCTTGCTGAACGGGGCCGTAGAACAGTGCGCCTTCGTTCGGCATGGAGCGTGCCGCCGAAAGGTTGCGCTCGAATGGGTCCGGAGAGTAGAAGTAGTGCGGCGTCTGAATTAACGCCAGACGCGGGTCTTTCAGGAAGCTGCCGACCGTTGCCTGCAGGAAAGCGCGGGTGGCGACGTGGTCGCAGTCAAATACGCAAATCAGCTCGCCTTTAGTCAGCTTCATGGCATGGTTGAGGTTACCGGCTTTGGCGTGGGCATTATTGTCGCGGGTGATATAACCCACACCAGCATCGGCCGAAAATACGGCGAATTCATCGCGTTTGCCGTCATCGAGCACGTATATTTTGATTTTGTCTTTCGGATAATCAATACATTGGGCGGCCAGCACGGTATCGCGTACTACGTCGAGGCTTTCGTTATACGACGGAATATACACATCTACCGTCGGCCACAGGCTCATATCATCCGGCAGGGGTTCAATGGTGCGTTTCAGCGGCCAGGTGGTTTGCAAATATCCGAGCAGTAAAATAACCCAGACGTAGAGTTCTGCCAGAAATAGGCCTATTCCCAGAATGGCTTCGATGGTGGAATTAAAATGCAGCGTTTCCGTGGCGCGCCAATAAATATAACGCGTCGACATCATCATAGACAGGATCACCATCACCACGCTGATGCGCTTATTTTTACTGAAGCCCAGTAAAAACAGAATGCCAATGCTGATCAGGCCAAATATATACTGCTTTTGGCTGTCCATCGGCGTGATGATAATAACTGCCGCTACCGGCAGTAAAAGAAGGACGAGCAGGGAGAATAGGAATTTATTCATCGCATTTAGGATCGCTGTCTGCTGGAGCTATTAATAATTATTAGGCTTTGGAGAGGCGTGTAATTCCCCGTCACCGACTTTGATCCCTAAAATGGCCGCGACTTTTTTGCTGATCAGTTCAATATCAAATGCAGAAGCAGATACCGGACTGAAATCAATAATCGAGCGCTGCGAGGCGTTAGCCTCAGGCACACATTCATCCCTGTGGATGGTGCCCAGTAACCGTTCGTTCAAACGCTGTTCAAAGAACTGCGTGACGTCACGGCTGAGTGTTCGGCGGGTATCACTTTGGTTTACAACGTAATACTCCCCTTTTTTATTATTCAGTGGTGTACCGATAAGCTTATTTTTTTCCATCAGCGGCAACAGGGATAATGACGCGGTATCTGCCAGCATCACCACTACGTGTAAGTCTGCCAGCGGTTGTACCGCTTTCAGGGCTGGGCTGGGTCCGGGAGGAAAATCGGCAATCACGACCAGACCGGGATAATTGAGCACGGTATTTAAACCACGCTGCAAGAAATGGGGATCGCTGGCCAATTGATGTTCGAATTCCAGTCGCTGTTCTTCACTGACTTCACCATAGGGCAGCACGAAAGTATTTGAACCGGCCTTGAGGATAAACTGGCTCCAGTCAGATTCATTGCCCGACCCGGCAACAAAGCCTCGGGTATCTGAAATGGGTACACCAAAATGCAGGCGCAGGGCGTTCTGCACATCGAAATCAATAACCAGCACTTTGCTTCCGCTGCGGGCCAGGGAGTACGCCAGATTTGAGGCGACTGTGGTTTTTCCAACCCCGCCTTTCGGGGAACACACACAAACTAACGGCATGAGGCAATCATCTCTAACAAGGGTTGAAGCGGCGTATCGCGGTGTAAGAAAGCACCGGCCAATGGCGGGGCTTTTTGTTTAAACATTTGGCGGAATTGCACACCCGGTACGGGTGTGGCAGGTACTGGTGCTGCAGGCGCGGCAACCGGCGTCGCCGGGGCGGTATATGCAGGCTGAAATACAGGCGTTGCCGGTTGCACAGGCAACACCTGTTTTACTGAATCCAGCAGGCTACCTGTGTTGTCCGGAGTGACCGGCTGTGCATGCAAAATAGCGGTGCTGTGCGGCACGTGGGTCTGAGATACCGGTTGTGGCCGAGCGGCGGCTACGGGCAGTGACTCACGCAGCGCTTCCATTAGCCCACCGACCGCAGGCGTGATGGCTGAGGAGAAAGTCGTTGCCGGTAGTGGTTGCGATGGGGTTGCTGGCGCGGTAAAACGCGCTGCCCCTGAAGCGTTTATGACTTCATGGGTTACAGGCGTACTGCGCTGAAATTCTTCTGCGGAAATGGCTTGCGGGGTGGGCTGCGTAGTGCGGCCATTGTCCAGCGTACCCAGAACGTCATCACTGGCTGAGACCTGCTTAATCAATGGCCACTGATTCATTGAACCGGTCATCCCATTGCCGGTGGATGTCTCATTTATTTCTTTGTAATCAATGTGTTCTGTTTTGGATTTCTCAATAAAGCGCTTTATATCGTCGTATTTATTCATATAACCTGCCCCGTGCAATAATAATTATCTGAGTATTTGGGAGGCGAAAACGGCCAACGATCATCAGTGGCAAAATGTCAGGAAAGTGGTAATTAACACAGGAAAAGTGTGTCTTAGGAATAATCCTAATATATCAGCTAAGGTACAGCGTGAAGCACAATTTACAAAAAATAGGAATTAGTCCATATCCTCCCTGAGGAGGGTTAACTATTTGGTAAAAAAGCTTTTTTGGGTGAACTTACTGCCAGCATGAGATAATGACGTTAATTAACCCGTCGTTAATGTGATAAGTAGCACATTTATTGCTTTAACGTGGCTGAAGTTAGAATCATTACGAAGTTTTTAAGGGATAAATCCAGCCCTATATTTAATGATCAAGGGTATTCGTGTTTGTATGAAAATCGTTAGGAATAGTAGTAGCTGTCATTTCCTGTCATAAAGGTGTTGTTTTAATAGACAAAACCGCTGCGGGCGGGGCCAGAAATCTTTCTTATCAGGTATACTGCGCCGGGGTAGGGTTACCCGTCCTTGCCTGTTACGATAAGCGGGCGGAAATTAGGTTAGAAAATGGCGGAGAACTATATTGCGGGTCAGGCGTTCATTAACCATTAAACAGATGGCGGCAGTTTCCAGCGTCGCGGTGATCACCATCTGTATTTTTATTGTCATCCAGCTGTTTCATTTTGTGCAACAGCGGAGGGACGATTACGCCCAGCAGCTCGAAAATATTGCCCACTCTGTCAGGCAGCCGCTGTCGCAGGCGGTGTTGGACGTTGATCTCAAGGAAACTCAGGACATTCTTAACACGCTGCGCCCGGTCGGCATTCTTAGTCGTGCAGAAGTGGTTCTACCCAATGAAATCACGGCTTTGAGCACCCATTTCCCGGCTGGCCGGCCGGTGCCGGAATGGGTGACCCGCGGCTTTAATCTGCCGGTCACCATTTCTGTCCCGCTCTATTCTGCCGCCGCTAGCCCGACGGCACCCAAACCGCTGGCCTATCTTAAGCTGCAGGCGGACTCCTACCGCATGTATCAGTTTATTGTCAGTGCGCTCTCCACCATGCTGACTACCTATTTGTTGCTGGCACTGATTCTGTCAATTTCCATCAGCTGGTGTATTAACCGTCTGGTGGTTAAGCCGCTGCGGGCGATTGCGCGCGAGCTGGAGGCGTTGCCTGAAAATGAAATCGCCCACCATCAGCTAAGCCTGCCCGCGCGCCATGAAGATGATGAGTTCGGTATGCTGATCCGCAGCTATAACCGAAACCAGCTGCACTGGCTCAAAGCACAGCAGAAAATTCAGGAAGAGAATCCCTCTGCCAGCGTTCTGAGCAATGAAGCGCAGTTTATGGCGCATCTGCAGCTGCGGATTAACGCCACACCGATGGAGAAAGATTTTCATCTGCTGTTAATCGGTATTGAAAGTTTGCGTGATGATGGCCATGTCAGCTGCCCGCTGATCAGCTCTATCATGGAGGTCTTATCGCCAGACTGCCTGTTGGCGAGGCTGAGCTATAACGAATTTGCCCTGCTGGCCTCCGGTATTGCGCGTCCATTCATGGCGATGCGTCTGGCGCGGCAGATTATGGAACGGATTAATGCGCCACAGGAGAGCGATATCGCTCCGCTGGCGCTGCATCCGACCGGCAGCATTGGCATTGTGCATTATGATGGCGAAACTCCGGTGACCGCCGCGCAGTTGATGGCCAATGCCCGTGCAGCGCGAGTTTCAGCCTACCAGCAGGGTAAAAATCAGATTCTGTTCTTCGAACCGGAACTGACCGAGCGGATCCAGAAGCGCCTGTTGCAGGAGAATGAAATTCTGCACGCCATGGAGCAAAACGACTTTACCCTGTTTATACAGCCGCAGGTCAATATGGAAACCGGCGCGATAATGGGGGCAGAGGCCCTGTTGCGTCGTAAAATGGCTGATGGCAGCTACGGACTGGAGAGTGATTTTATCGTGCTGGCAGAAGAGATCGGCGTGATGGGGCTGCTCGGTTATAAAGTGCTGGAGCTGGGCTGTGGCATTTTGGCCAGCTGGCAACAGCGCGGCATTACGCTGCCATTATCCGTTAATCTTTCCGGTATTCAGGTCCAGCAGCGTAATTTCCTGCCGGAGCTTCGCAGTCTGTTGAGCCGCTACAAAATCAATCCAGGCCAGCTGGTGCTGGAGATCACCGAAACTGCCCGTATCGAGGATCTGGATCGCGCACTGCTCCTGCTGGGCGAACTGCGCGCCGTCGGGGTTTCCATTGAGCTCGATGACTTTGGTCTCGGCTATTCCGGGTTGGACTATCTTAACCGCCTGCGAAGCCTGCCGATTGATGTGATCAAAATTGACCGCAGCTTTGTCAGCGTGCTGCCGGAAGATGACGTGATGGTCAATATTGTGGCGTCTATCGGTAAAGCGATGAATATCCAACTGATTGCCGAAGGTGTGGAAACTGACGCGCAGCGCCGCTGGTTGTTGGATAATGACATTCTGTTCGGGCAGGGCTATTTCTTCTCCGCTCCCCTTTCACAAGCCGAGTTTGAACGCCAGTTTTGCGAAGCCAGAGTCGTTCCTTTCTGACGGTAAATCCTCCACATCCTCTCCTTTCATTGTTACTGTTTTAATGTATCCGTGAACGTGTTGCTTTTCAGCTGAATAGTTTCAGCTCTAGTTTTGAAACAACAGAGATTGCAAAACGAAACAAGTTATTTCCATCTTGTTATGTCGGTGTTATTTTCCCGCCTGTCGCTTTTGGGTATTACCCATAACGAAAGTAGGGTTTTGTATCACTACAGGATGGCAATACATGAAAACAAATATCTTCAAAAGCCTTTATTTCCAGGTGTTGACGGCGATCACCCTGGGCGTTTTGCTGGGACACTTCTACCCTGATCTGGGGGCGCAAATGAAGCCTCTGGGTGATGGTTTTGTTAAATTAATCAAGATGATCATTGCCCCCGTGATCTTCTGTACCGTGGTGACCGGCATCGCCGGTATGGAAAGCATGAAGGCTGTGGGTCGTACCGGCGCGATTGCTCTGCTCTACTTTGAAATTGTCAGCACCATCGCGCTAATCATCGGTTTGGTTATCGTCAATTTGGTTCAGCCAGGTGCGGGTATGAACGTCGATCCGGCCGCGCTGGATGCCAAGGCGGTGGCGATGTATGCCGAGCAGGCACAGAGTCAGGGCATCATTCCTTTCCTGTTGGATATCATTCCGGGCAGCGTCATTGGTGCCTTTGCCAGCGGTAACATTCTGCAGGTACTGATGTTTGCCGTGCTGTTTGGATTTGCGCTGCACCGCCTGGGTGATAAAGGTCAACTGGTCTTCAACTTTATCGACAGTTTCTCCCGGGTCATTTTCGGCATCATCAATATGATCATGCGTCTGGCTCCGCTCGGCGCCTTCGGTGCCATGGCCTTTACTATCGGCAAATACGGCGTGGGCTCTCTGGTGCAGCTTGGACAGCTTATCCTGTGCTTCTACCTGACCTGCGTACTTTTTGTTGTTGTGGTGCTGGGGCTGATTGCTCGTTTCACCGGTTTCAGTATCTTCAAGTTTATTGCCTATATAAAAGAAGAGCTGCTGATTGTGTTAGGGACTTCCTCCTCGGAATCCGTACTGCCGCGGATGCTCGATAAAATGGAGCGTCTGGGTTGCAAGAAATCAGTGGTGGGGCTGGTGATCCCAACCGGCTACTCCTTTAACCTGGATGGCACCTCAATCTACCTGACCATGGCCGCCGTATTTATTGCTCAGGCCACCAATACCCATATGGATATCTGGCATCAGATAACCTTGCTGGTCGTGCTATTGCTGTCATCGAAAGGTGCGGCAGGCGTAACCGGCAGTGGTTTTATTGTCCTCGCGGCGACGCTGTCTGCTGTAGGTCATCTGCCGGTAGCCGGTTTGGCACTGATTCTGGGTATTGACCGCTTTATGTCTGAAGCCCGTGCACTGACCAATCTGGTGGGTAACGGCGTGGCAACGGTGGTGGTGGCCAAATGGTGCAACCAGCTGGATGAAGGTCAGTTGAAAGCGACCTTAGCGGGTCAGAAGGGTCTGACTGCGGCTGAGAAATCGGCCTGACAGCGCGTTTTTTTTCCCTAAAACAGCGCCAAAAGAGTGATAAAGGCAGGCAGGAATCTCCTAATCCTGCCTTTTTTACGTTTAATTTCCCTATAAACCCCCCGGTTGCTTGATGTAACCATCGGATTATCTTCATAATGTGTCCCCCCGATGTCCCTTCGATAGTGATTCGCAATAAAATTTTCATAGGAACGGTGACATCGGCAAAAACGTGCGGTCTAACAGAGTGCTAAACTTTGCCGTCTTCGTTTTACACATTGATATCCTGTGGGTGGGTCGCAAGACGCCGGCAGGACAAGCACATTGAAAATTGGATTGTCATTACGTAGGGGTTCACATGCAGGGCACCAAAATTCGTTTACTCGTTGGTGGATTGCTGCTGGCAGCCGCCGCAGGCAACGCGCAGGCTGAAGCATTACAGCCTGATCCGGCCTGGCAGCAGGGTAAATTAGACAATGGTTTTACCTGGCAAATGCTGGCTACGCCGCAACGTCCAAGCGATCGCATCGAATTACGTTTTATCGTTAACACGGGCTCTCTGGCAGAATCCAGCCAACAAACTGGCTTCGCGCACTTTCTTCCCCGCCTCGCCCTGACCCGTGCAGAAGGCTTCAGTGGCGCTCAGTTGCAGTCTTTCTGGCAGCAAAGTATCAACAGTGACCGGCCATTGCCTCCGGCCATCACGTCGTATGAATTCACCATGTACAACATCAGTCTGCCTAACGGGCGGCCTGACCTGCTGAAAGAAGCGTTGGCCTGGCTGGCTGCTACCAGTGGTAAAATGGTGATTAATCAGGAAACCGTCACTGACGCCGCCCGCATGCCGCAGGACCCGGTTGGCGCATTGCCAATGGATACCAAAGATGCCTGGTGGCGCTATCGCCTGACGGGGTCCACGTTGTTGGGCCATGATCCAAGCCAGCCGCCGGTACACCCGGTGGATGTTAAAGCGCTGAGCCAGTTCTATCATCAGTGGTATACGCCTGACGCCATGACATTGTATGTGGTGGGAAATGTGGATAGCCGCAGCATGATGGAACAGATCAACAAGACCTTCTCCACGCTGAAAGGTACTCGTCAGACGCCGCAAACGCTGCCAACCTTGCCCGGTTTACCGCCCAAAGCCATGACGCTGATGGACGACTCGTTGACGCAGGACAAGCTTTCGCTGTTATGGGATATGCCGTGGCAGCCCATTCAGGATTCACAAGCGTTAAGCAACTACTGGCGCAGCGATCTGGCGCGTGAGGCGCTGTTCTGGCATTTACAACAGGCATTGAAAATCTCCCCTGAAGGAAAAGCCAAATCCGCAGAAGCACCGGTACCTAATCTGAGTTTTGATTGCCGCGTACAGTACCAGCGCGCGCAGTGCGCTATCCGTATGGATGCGCCGCAGGAAAAGATGCTCGACTCGCTGAAAAATCTGTCGCAGGAATTAGTCAAAGTACGTGATAACGGTCTGTCACAGGCTGAGTTTGATACTCTGATTGCCCAGAAGAAGGATCAGCTCGGCAAACTGTTCGCTACATATGCGCGTACTGATACGGACGTACTGATGAGTCAGCGCTTACGTTCACAGCAAAATGGCGTGGTGGATATCGCCCCAGAGCAATACCAGAAATTGCGTCAGGATTTCCTCTCCACGCTCACCTTACCGGTATTGAATCAGGAGCTAAAACAACAGCTTTCACGCGACCCGGCGCTGTTACTGGTTCAACCCAAAGGTGAACCGGAAATGAGCGTCAAAGCTCTGCAGGAAACCTATGATCAAATCATGGTCCCCGCGGTCATTCCTGATGTCGCGCCGGCTGATGCGGCCAGCAACGCGGCCACTACCGCAGAGGGTGCGCCGGGTGCGGCGCCAGCACCATAACAATGTAGATGCTTGATGAAGGGGCTTCGGCCCCTTTTAACCCTTCAAATCTTTTAAATTCAAATTCAAATTTAAGGTCGTGGGCGTCGGCCCACACCGACCAGGGGAGGCGTAAACGCGCCTCCCTGGACCCCTGCGTTTTTTAAACTGCGCGCTATCGCTGAATCGGGATGGCCGTGTTTCAGTCACCACGGTTATAGCCGCAAACTCCGCCGCTCCGCGGTTCTCTCCGTTCGGGCTTCAACCCGCGCAAACCCCGCGCGGTTTTGTGCCTCTCCCTCGACGTCGTTTTGAATGCGGCCCTGACATTTTAAAGGCCAACACCGTGCAGGTTTTGATTTTGAATTTTAAGGAGCTTCGGCCGTGTTCAAAATGTCACCGGCAAGTGGGTGGAGAGACAACATTTTTACCGTTGGCTCGAACCCGCAGCCGGGAAGCCCGCAGGGCTGACATTTTACGGCTATTGCTGTGGCCCCTGAAACACGGCCATTGTGACCAGCGCAGCTGCCGGTGTTACAGAAGAAAAAAACGCAGGATTCCAAAGGAGGTTCGTTTAAACCTCCTTTGGGCCCATGTGGGCGGCGAGCCCACGGTTTTGACCTTAAAATTTTGCTTAGCTTTTTAAAAAGCCATCGCTTCCTTGGGAATGATCGCCCCGCGATACTGAATTACTGTGCTTGCTGTTGAATGCCCGCGTAGAGCGGCCGCTTCGGCGCTGCCGCCGGTCAGGCGTACGGCGAGGTAGCCGGCGCTGAAGGAGTCTCCGGCGGCGGTGGTGTCGATGACTTTCTCTTTCGGCAGTTTTACGGCAGGCACGTCATACTGTTTGCCATCGGCAGCGGACACAATGCAGCTGTCGGCCCCGCGTTTAATGACCACTTCACTGACACCTAACGCGTGGGTTCGGGCAATCACGTCATCGTAAGGTTTTGCGCCCCACAACATGTCTTCATCGTCCAGGGTCAGGAAGGCAATATCGGTACAGGCCAGCATGGCATTGTATGCGGCCTGGGTTTTTTCTTTACTGGCCCACAGACGCGGACGGTAATTATTGTCGAAAATCACCTTGCCGCCGCGTGAACGACAGGCCTGTAGCAAATCCATCAGTCGCTGACGACTTTCCTCGTTGAGGATCGCCAGACTGATGCCGCTCATATAGAGATAATCAAACTCCGCCAGCTTCTGGCAGATCTCTACCGAGTGCGGGCTGTCGAGCCAATAACGTGCGGCCGCATCGTTGCGCCAATAGTAGAAGGTACGCTCGCCGGTGTCGTCCGTTTCAATCACGTAGAGACCAGGAAGCTTGTCATCGAGACGCTGGATAAGGTCTGTTTTCACCCCTTCCTGCTGCCAGGCCGCCAGCATTTCATTGCTGAAACTGTCGGTACCAAGGGCGGTAACGTAATGCACATTAAGCACATCTTCGGGGACCTGACGGGCGAGATAGACGGAGGTATTCAGAGTGTCACCGCCAAATCCACGGTGCAGGGAGGAGCCTTTCTGTGACAATTCAATCATGCACTCGCCGATAACGGCAATGTTTTTGCTGGTCATTGAAACGGGCCTATGTCTTGAGAGATGAAAACGGAATAAGCGAAACGATGCGCTTAGTCTCTTCGCAAGCAGCAGGGCAGTCAATAGTATTAAAACGTGGTTTTACTTTTTTTCGAGACATCTCGAAGAAGTATCAAAAAGTCATAAAAAAAGCGAAAGCCCGCACGCTTTCGCCTTAACCTTAACGGCAATTGCAGCCGATATTATTTTGCTTCACTGCGCAGATCGGTGACGGTGCGCCCGCCCAGACCCCAGTTGTCCGTGTCGACTTCATCGATGATGACCGTGGTAGTCGCCGGATTTTTATTCAGGGTATCAACCAGCAGTTGGGTTACCCCTTCGATCAGCGCTTTTTTTTGTTCAGCGGTCGCGCCGTCACGGGTAATTCTGATATTGACGAAAGGCATAGTATTCTCCGGATTTATCACAGATTTATACCCTTCATTCTTCAAGCTGCCTCTGCGTTGGCTGCCTTCAGTCACCCGAATCACTTACTGGAGTAAGTGATTCGGGATTCCTTCAGTTGCCGCCTTGATGCAACTCGAATACTTTTGGGTATATTCGGCCTTTTACTCTAGAGCTTGCCCCACAGAACTTCCAGTGCGCCCGGCTGGCATTTTGTGCTGTCAGGTTCCCGCAGCCGCGACAGGTGATTAAAGTTTCCTCTCGCTACGCCGATAGATATCACTACGAAAGAATTGCAAGGGGCCGGACTACCCGTGTAGTCACGCAAATATCTGTCGCAAGTAAAGGGATGAACTGACTCGGGTTCAGGTGGCAGAGAGGTTGACAGCAGAAAGCATGGCGGCAGAAAAATATGATAACCAAGATGATGTTAGGTCTGATGATGCCTTCATTTGCTGTAATTGAACGCGTTCGTGCACAATCTTACTGGCGCCAATGTCAGAGGGTTTACCGATTTCAGCCCATTTACCGCACCAGTGGGAAGTTACTGGGCATTGAACTGCTGACCGGGATTTTCCATCCGTCAGAGCCGCAGAAATTTGTTTCACCTGAGCATTATTTTGTCGCCATTGCGATAGGTAAGCGTGTGCAGATCGTGCAGGAACAGCTCGACCTGTTGCAGCAGTGGCAGTCACTGTTTATTGATCACAGTCTGCTGGCTTCTATCAATGTGGACGGGCAAGTATTGGAAGCATTGCAAACCGACGGTGCACTGAAACGCCAGATCAACACTATGCCCTATGTGCGTTTCGAACTGGTGGAAAGTGCGGAAAACGCCCTCAGTATCCCCCTTTCGCAAATTGAACAAGCTGACCGACTATGGCTGGACGACTTTGGTCAGGGCATCGCCAACTTTTCGTCCTTCACCACCTGGCATTACGAATACATCAAAATTGCCCGCGATCTGTTTATTTTACTGCGTCAAAGTGAGGAAGGCTCCCGCCTGTTCTTCACGCTGGTCACCCTGATGAACCGCTACAGCAAAGGCGTGATTATTGAAGGCGTGGAAACGGAGCTGGAGTGGGCGATGGTACGTAACTCCGATGCGCTGGCCGCCCAGGGTTACTATTTATCCCGCCCTAAAACCTTCGATTTTCTCGATCAGTTGCCGATTCATTTCGGGGATTAATCACTTTCTGTCACGTTTTCCTGCCGTGCCAATTATGCAAGCTTGCGCAAACTCAACTATGGTTAGCTCTATTAATCAGTTAATTGTCTGATAGGAATAGGCTAATGACACGCACAGGTAAAGTGGTGAGTTGGGTGGTCGGTATCATCGTTATTTTATTGATTGCTCTCATAATTTTCATCGCGTTGTTCGACTGGAACCGCCTGAAACCCACGATTAATCAGAAAGTCTCAACTGAGCTAAACCGTACCTTTGCCATTCGAGGTAATCTCGGCGTTGACTGGTCACGCCAGAAAGATGAAGCCGGCTGGCGCGCCTGGGTGCCCTGGCCGCACATTCATGCGGAAGACATTGTCTTAGGTAACCCGGAGGACGTGCCGGGTGAGAAAAAAGATGATCAGATGGTGACGCTTGCCCGAGTGGATGCGAGCATCGCGCCGCTGGCATTACTGCACAAAGAGGTGCTGATCCCGCGCATCTGGCTGAAGCAGCCCAACGCATCGCTGATCCGTCTGGCGAATGGTAAGAATAACTGGACCTTCAATCTGGCCAACAGCGACACCAAAGATGAGGCACAGCCGGCTTCGCCGTGGTCATTTACCCTCAACGATATCGTGTTTGACCGGGGCCAGATAGATTATAAAGACGCGCCGCTGAAAGCTGATTTCCGCGCGGTGATTGACCCGCTCGGTAAGCCGCTGCCGTTCACCGAAGTGGTGGGGTCGAAAAGCGATAAGTCCGCAACGGATAAAGGCACCACCCCCGATTACGTCTTCGGCTGGAAAGTGGACGGCAAGTACCACGGTGAGCCGCTCTCAGGTAGCGGTAAAATCGGCGGCATGCTGGCGCTGAAGGACCCTGATGCACGCTTCCCGCTGCAGGCGGATGTGCGCTCGGGCGACACCCGGGTGGCGGTGGCCGGAACGCTGACCGATCCGATGAATCTCGGCGGTCTGGATCTGCGCCTTAAATTCTCCGGCCAGACGCTGTCGGATTTATACGGTCTGACCGGCGTACTGTTGCCACAAACTCCGCCTTATTCCACCGACGGTCACCTGACCGCCACGCTGCATGACAAAGACGGTGCGGTCTACCGCTATCAGAACTTCAATGGTGAGATTGGCGACAGCGATATTCATGGTTCGCTGACCTATCGTGCCAGTAAACCACGGCCGAGCCTGGTCGGCAGCGTTGAGTCTAAACAGCTGCGGTTCGCCGATCTTGCACCACTTATTGGTGCAGATTCCAACAAAGAGAAAGCGAAACGCGGTGAGAAAACCCGTCAGCCATCCGACAAAGTTCTGCCGGTTGAGAAGTTTGATACCAAAAGCTGGAGCGTGATGGATGCTGACGTTAAATTCAGCGCCAAACGCATCGAGCACGGAAAATCTCTGCCCATCAGTGATTTAAGTACGCACCTGAAACTGACTAACGGCGTGATCCTGATGGACCCGCTGCGCTTTGGCGTGGCAGGCGGCAACCTGAATTCGACCGTGCGGCTGGAAGGGGATAAATCTCCGATGCAGGGCCGTGTTGATATGCACGCGCGCGGTCTTAAGCTGAAACAACTGTTGCCGAGTGTGCAGTCGATGGAACGCAGTCTGGGTGATTTGAACGGTGACGCCACGCTCACCGGTACCGGTAACTCGGTGGCGGACTTGCTCGGCACCAGTAATGGTGACATGAAATTGCTGATTAATGATGGGGTGATCAGCCGTGGCCTGATGGAAATTGTGGGCCTTAACGTCGGTAACTACGTGGTGGGCAAACTGTTTGGTGACGACGAAGTGGCGATTAACTGCGCCGCTGCCGATGTGAATATCAAAAACGGCCTGGTCTCACCAAGACTGTTTGTATTCGACACTGAGAACGCAGTGATCAATATCAGTGGGACCACCAATATGGCAACCGAACGACTGGATTTGACCATTGATCCAGAGAGCAAAGGGGTACGCATTCTGACGTTGCGCTCACCGTTATACGTGCGCGGGACCTATAAAAATCCAGACGCTGGGGTGAAACCGGGGCCGCTGATTGCCCGCGGTGCTGCTGCCGTGGCACTGGGTGCGGTTGTCGCCCCTGCTGCTGCCTTGCTGGCACTGATCTCTCCAAGTGATAACGAACAGAACCAGTGCGGCCCAATCCTGCAGAAGATGAAGCAGAAGTAGTCTCGCCGTTAATTAGGCTCCCCTCAGGAAGGAGGGGAGCTGATTGCGTCTTTATTTCGGCACCGGGTCCAGTACCGCGCAGTCGTGGTCCTGGATCTCCTCGGTTGAGGCGTTATTGAGTTTCAGCAAATTGCGTTCGCTGGCCAGCAGCAGAAAATGCCCGCCCGGCAGGCTGACCATCGCCATGCCGAAATGGCCCATCTTCTCCTGCGCCCGCGGAATACCTTCGGCCAGCAGGCGGAAAGCCCCTTTCTGATTTAACTCTGCCGGATCTACTTTTCGCGCCAGATAGGTGTGGCCAACCAGTTGATCGGGTAATTCCTGCCAGCGATAGCCTACCTGTCCTGCATCTTTTGCCAGCGTATTTTTTACCGCTGGCAGCAGGCAGGAAATATGGATATGCAGCTGATTTTGCGAACGGCCATATTGTGAATTAATCGCCAGTGACACATTGCTGTCGTCGATAATTTTGCCGTATTTATCCGACATGTAATGCCGTGCATCCCATGCCTGACTGAAGTAATTCGGCGTGCTCTCTTCGAGCAGTGCCGGGCTCTCCATGCCGGTGATTTGCGCCGTGGGCATCAGCAAATACTGCAACGGGCCATTCATGTCTTTCATGACCACAAATCCGTGTTTTTCATCTACCTGCGCACAAGGCGCGGGCAGTGCGTTGGCGCGCTGATTGGGCACACATTTTTGGCTGATGATGTTCCACAACGCGTTGGGATTGGATTTATGCGGCAAGAGAAACCAGAGGGCGGCGGCGATCACCACCAGTAGCAACACCAGCGGAATAAGCAGTCGTCGTGAGAAACGCATGAGGAGTCCTTGGCAAAGAGTGACGCAGCGCACCGGCTGCGTCAGAACAATGAAAAAGTTACTGGCAGTTAAAGTGACTGATCGCGGGTCTCTTTGGACAACAGCAATGCGATAAGCGTAAGCAACGCCATTGATGCCAGATAGATGCCGACGTAAAACAGTCCGTAGCGGGTTGCCAGCCAGGTAGCGATATAGGGCGCAACCGACGCACCGAGTATCGATGCCACATTATAGGAGAATGATGCGCCGGTGTAGCGAACTTCTGTCGGGAACAGCTCTGGCAGCAGCGCGCCCATCGGCCCGAAGGTCAGCCCCATCACGATAAAGCCACACAGCAGGAACACCATCACCAGCGCCTGCGAACCGGAACCCAACAGAGTTGGGAACAGCAGCGCGAAGACGATCATCAGCAGCGTAATACAGATCATGGTCTTGCGACGGCCAAAGGCATCGGCGAGCTGACCGGCGATGGGCACCATCACGCCAAACCCGACGACACCCAGCATCAGCATCAGCAAGAAATCATTACGAGCAATGCCAAGCCCCAGCGGCTTTGCCATAGTGCCGTAGCCCAGCGAATAGACGGTCATAATGTAGAACAGTGTGTAGGTGGCGACCATGATAAAAGTACCAAGCACTGTGGCTTTCAGGTGTTTGCTAAACAGCGTGCCAATCGGCACCCGAACCTGTTTGCCTGCTTTGGCGATTTTGGCGAACACCGGTGTTTCATGCAGCGATACCCGCACATACAGCCCAACCAATACCAGTACGGCCGAGAGGATAAACGGCACACGCCAGCCCCAGGCGATAAACTGTTCGTCGGTCAGCAGCCACGACAGCAGCAGGAACATGCCGTTAGCGAAGAAGAAGCCAATCGGTGCGCCGAGCTGCGGGAAAGAGCCGTACAGCGCACGTTTTTTCGGCGGGGCATTCTCTGTCGCGAGGAGCGCGGCACCGCCCCATTCCCCACCTAACCCAAGACCCTGGCCAAAACGGGCCAGCGCCAGCAACAGGGGTGCAAAGACGCCGATGCTGGCATAGGTTGGCAGGAAGCCTATCACCACGGTGGAGATCCCCATGGTCAGCAACGAAGCTACCAGGGTCACTTTTCGGCCAACGCGGTCACCGAAGTGGCCGAACAGCGCTGAGCCAATCGGGCGGGCAATAAAAGCGATGGCGAAGGTTGCCAGTGATTGCAGTGTGGCCGCCGTCGGGTCTCCCTGCGGAAAGAAAATATGGGGGAAAACAATCACCGCCGCCGTGGCGTAAATATAAAAGTCGAAGAATTCGATGGCCGTGCCAATGAGCGACGCCACAATGACTTTGCCGCGTGAGTTCTGGCTCACTAACTGCGCGTCAGCTTCTAATTCGGGTGTGATGGTGGCTGGCATAAATGTTTCTTATTTGTAATGAGTGAGAAGGAACTAATGTAAATAAATGTATAGCTAAAGGGCATCTTATGCAGAGCGCGATGGCATTACAACGCGGCGCAAGGGCGGTAGAGGGGGATTTGAGGCAGGATCGGGGGATTGTTTTCTGCTGATGAACTTTTGCCACTCATAAGTTTGGCGATGGTTTAAAAGACAGAGTAACTGACTGGAAAACCGCAAAATAAAAGTGCAGTCCTCAGTCAGTTATTCTGGTTTACAAGGTCAAGGTACGTCCAGTCAGGTATTAATCACTGCTTTTCGGGCTTTATATCAGCATTAATGGCTGATATATGAATTTCCTCTGGCACGATGAGGTTGTCAGGCGTGTATTCGCTGTCATTTCCCGTGGTCTGTTTCTCTTTGTTTACCGCTTTAGGCTGGCGGTCAGGCATAGGAGGATCGTCCTTGTACTGCGCAGTGGCTATCCACGCTGCTACAAATAACGTCAGACGGGCAAAGAAGTAGAAGAATGCCATCAGCCCGATGACAGAACCGAAGGCGGCGCCTGACGGTGAGCTGGCCAGGCGTGGCAGGGTCATGGTCATCACAAACTTGATCACCTCAAAACCAATAGCCGCCAGTAAGGTGCCGCGCAGTAACGCTTTCTTGCGTGGCTTGTGGCGTGGCAGCATCCAGAAGATCCACAGAAATAGCAGATAGTTGGCGCAGATAGAGATCACCAGCGTGACGGCGGTCAGCACCGGGCGCAGCCATTCAATGCCGCCCAGGCCCAACGCGTCCACAATGGACTTTTGCGCCGACCCGGCAATAGACGTCAGCGAAAGCGTAATGATCAGCGCCAGCACCAGACCGGTCAGCGAGATGAAGTCGCGGACATAGCGTTTATAGATTTTCTCCTGATCCTGCGGGTTTCGCTCCCAGACATCACGCGACTGGGCGCGGATTGCTTCCCGCAAATTCCCCATCCAGCTGATGCCGGAGTAGAGCGCAATCAACAGACCGGACAAACCGACGGCGGTACGCTGCTGAATGGCGGTATTTACCGTGCTTTTCAGCGTGTTCGCCAGATTCGGATCACTGATGCTGTTGACGATCTTGCCAATAAGCTCCGCCAGCAGATCCGGATTGGAGGCCAGCACGAAACCGGCCGCGGCGAAGGACACCATCAAAATAGGGATCAGCGAAAGGAAGGAGAAGTAAGTGATGGCCGCACCAAACTGACTGCCGAGGCGGTCATTAAAGCGCTCGGTGGTGCGTATCAGGTGGGCGACCCAACCCCATGCCTGCACGCGGGCGACCAGACGGGAAAAGCGGCTGATATTTTTATCCACCGTTGAATTACCCGTTTTTATGTTAATCAGTGGCTTAGGGTCTTCCTGCTCAGGTGTTTCTGTTTTCATTGTGGTCGGCATTAATCCACTCAGTCCTTAATCTAAAAGGTTTTCCATGCTGTCAGTATAGCCCGCCCGAGGCAGTGCGCAGGCCGTAAGGGCGCTGACTGCTCACGCTCTGTACAGCGGCAGGCCTGATGTCGACGGTCAGGCGATATAATCCCGGGCGATGTCGGTCATCCAGTCCATGAACACTTTGGCACGTCGTGACAGGTTAAGACGGTGAGGATAAATCAGCGATACCGTCATTGGCGGTGCGCAATACTGCGGCAGAATACTTACCAGATTGCCCGCCGCCAGCGCCGCGCGAACGCCGGTTAGCGGCACCTGAATAATGCCTAACCCGGCGAGGCAGGCAGCAGTGTAAGTCTGGGTACTGTTAACGGTTAATGCCCCGCCGGTTTTTACCGTTTTTAGCTGTTTGCCTTCCAGATACTCAAAGCCCGAAGTTCGGTTACCCAGTGTTTGTTCATAGTGCACCATGGCGTGCTGAACCAGCTGGTCGGGATGCTCCGGCGTACCGTAACGTTGTAAATAGGCGGGGCTGGCGCAGTTGACCATGTTTAATTGCGCCAGCGGGCGTGCAATCAGGCCTGAATCTTTCATCGACCCCACCCGGACTACGCAATCGAAACCATCGCGGACTACGTCCACCCGGTGATCGGTGCTACTGAGTTCGATCTCTATCGCCGGATAGCGGTTGAGGAACTCGGGCAGGCGCGGTAGTACCAGATCGCGCGCCATGCTCACCGGCATATCAACACGCAGCCGTCCGCTGACCGTCGAAGGATGCGACTGAAACATCGATTCCAGTTCGTCCATATTGGCCAGCAGCTCTTTGCAGCGCTCGTAAAATACCTGGCCGTCCTGGGTCAGCTGTACGCGGCGGGTAGAGCGGTGCAACAACCGCGCTGACATTCGCGCCTCTAACTGCTGAACCAGACGCGATACGCTGCCTTTCGGCATGCCCAGACTTTCCGCCGCGCGGGTAAAATTACTCAGTTCTGCCACCCGCACAAAGACCTGCATCGACTGTATTTTATCCACATTTTACCCGATTGTTGTTATTAGTGAGACAGTGAAACTCATTATGGACTCTTTATCATTATCTCGTCGTCTAATAGTCTTTAATTCATACAGAGACACCCGACAACACTCACTGCGGAGTATCAAAATGAGCAATAAAATAGCAATAGTGACCGGCGGCAGCCGTGGTTTAGGTAAAAATGCGGTAGAAAAGCTGGCAGCGCGCGGTATTGACGTCATTCTTACTTACAACAGCCAGGCCGATGCCGCACAGGCGGTGGTACAATCCGTCGAAGCGCTGGGTGGCAAAGCTGTGGCGATGAAGCTCAACGTGGGCGAAAGCGGCGGTTTTGATGCTTTTGTCACCGAAGTGAAAGCGCAGCTGCAACGCGTCTGGCAGCGGGAGACCTTTGATTTTCTGGTCAACAATGCCGGTGTGGGTCTTCATGAATCCTTCGCAGAAACCAGCGAGGCGCAATTTGATCTGATGGTGAATGTCCATCTGAAAGGCCCGTTCTTCCTGACGCAAAAACTGTTGCCGGTCATGAAAGACGGTGGCCGTATTCTGAATATTTCCAGCGGGCTGGCGCGCTTTGCGCTGCCGGGGTCTTCGGCCTACGCCATAATGAAAGGAGCCATTGAGGTGCTAACCCGCTATCAGGCCAAAGAGCTGGGCGCGCGCGGTATCACCGCCAACGTGCTGGCACCTGGCGCCATTGAAACGGATTTCAGCGGCGGCATGGTGCGCGATAATCCGGAAGTGAACAAAATTGTCTCAAGCAATACCGCGCTGGGACGTGCTGGATTGCCGGACGATATCGGTGATATGGTGGCATTAATGCTCAGCGATGAAGCGCGCTGGATGAATGCCCAGCGCGTGGAAGCGTCGGGCGGTATGTTTATCTGAGAGGATAAATTAGTCATCCTGAAAGCGTTTAGCTTTCTGATTCTGTTGCTTTTCCAGTTCGAAAATCGCCCGTTGCAGGTCACGTTCCTGCGCGGGCGACAAACAAGGGAACTTGAAACTCAGTCTTTGCGTCGTGATCGTCTCGCCCTTGTTGCTCACCGTTTTACGGTCCATCGCGCTGATAAATTCTAAATCCAGCCTGAATGAGCCAAACTCCGCTAACTCCACCACCGAATCTCTGATAACCGCCCCGGACTCGATACGCAGCGGTATCACGTTATCCACATGCAGGCCCAGACCGCCGAGCGAAATATCTTTCAGTTTGAAGCTAAAGTCTGTGGCATCGGGGAATTTACCGCTGCAGTTATAGGCTGCCTGCAGCGGAATGGTGACGCGGAAATATTCACGTCGCTGAATGAAATAGAGCTCCGGCGGAATTTCGCAGCTAAAGGTGGGCAGATTCTGCCAGGTGATCTCATGAATTTTACCGGAGGTAAACTCCACCTTGGCACCCGCGGGTTCCGCAACGAAGTAGAGCGTTTGGGCCTCTTTTGCCAGCTGATTGTCATAATCGCCACTGCCCAGATCGAACAGCAATTGATTGGTATCAGGCAGGACATCAAGGATTTTACTGATAAATTGTCCGCGTCCGTGGGAGACCATGACCAGCGTGCTGTTTTTTTTCAGGTCACGCAAAACGGCCAGAATCCCCAGCTTATTGCGTCGGACAAATTGCTCTTTCGATGCTTCGTTCACCTGCCATACCCCATGAGTATTTATTATTGTGGTTATCGGTGCTCAATTTGACTTAAAAAATCGGTCATAACGGTTATCGGCAGGCGTCAGCGAAGCTTGATACTTTTTTGTCGTATTCAGAAATACCTCAGGAAACCGGCGGCAAGATGATTGCTGCTTTGATCGTCGATACGGACTTTTTTGCCACAGACGCCATACTGTATATTTGAACACGACTGAATGTTTGGGCCGGGGAACGTATGCATAAGTTTTTTGAGTTAATGGAAATCCTCTACATCAATATTTCGGTGACCTACGCCAGTCTGGTATTTGTCTATTTTTTACTTAGCAGCGACCGCCCACTGAATTTCTGCTCTCCTTTATCTAAGCGCGTGCTGTTTGGTTTGTTATGCGGTGGCGTCTCGCTGTATCTGAATAATGATAAATTTTCTCTCAGCGACCATGTCTACTACAGCTTTGAAATGATCCCGCTGGTGGTATGCCTGTTTTACGTTGGCTGGCTGAGCATGTTATGTGGTTTTCTGCTCAATTTTTTCTTCTCCGGCATGTTCACGGTCGACAAGCTGTTTGTTGGCCTGATGCTGGCAGGGATCTGTTATTTCAGGCCATGGAAAGATAACAACATTCGCACCTTCGGCGTGGCAATCACCATTGTGGTCACTCTGCGGTTGCTGGCCTCGCTGCCATTTCTGACAACCTGGCCTGTTATCTGGCAGTCTCTGGTCTATCAGGGGGTCACCCTGATGTGCATGTTCATCTGTTACCACGGGCTGGGAGGGAAATTTAAGTATGTGCAGAATTTCTTTCAGACCAAAGAGAGCTCCTCGCTGGATTTCCTCACCAAAGCCTACAACCGTATGGGGCTGGAGGAGCACCTTAAGCGGGTCAAAAAAGGGTCTCCGCAGGTGGGACTGGCGATGCTCGATATCGATTTCTTCAAACAGGTGAATGACAATTATGGGCACCCCGTTGGGGATGCTGTGTTGGTACGCGTGGCGGAGGTCATCCGCATGATGATCCGCAAAGAGGACGTGCTGGCCCGTTTCGGGGGCGAAGAGTTTGTGATTCTGTTTTCCAGCGACAACATTTATCAAATGGTTAAAAGCTGTGAACGCATCCGGCAGGCGATCGCAAAAACGCCTTTTGCCGCGACCGACGGTACGCCTTTTAGCATCACGGTATCGCTTGGGGTGACACGTTACCAAAAGGGCAAAAACTTGCAGGAAAACATCATTGTGGCTGACAAAGCTCTCTATCTTTCAAAAACGCACGGGCGCAATAAAACTACCAGTATTTGAAAGACGTTCGTGGTGGGCGAAAATTAATTGAGCAAAGTATCGAATTAAAACCCAAATTCAGGTATTTACTTCTCATACCGTACTCACAGGCGCTCCCTTGTATGCAAATAAAACCGGCTCTTCCCGTTTCATCTGCGCGTCATCGTTATGATGGCCTGACGATCACCCTGCACTGGGTGACAGCGCTGATCGTTATCTTTATGTTTGCCAGCGCCCATATATGGGAGGTGCTGGAACGCGGCACGCCGCTGCGCAAAGGATTACAATCGGTACATATCTCGATGGGGATTTTGCTGGCGGTGATTATTATCGGGCGTTTGCTCTGGCGGCTATTCACCGTTAGCACCGGGCGCAGTAAACAGGCGCCGATTGCTATGCCTATGCTGATGAAAGCGGCGGCGCACCTGACGCATCTGGCGCTCTATTTGTTGCTGATTGCTCAGGTGGTTCTCGGATTCTTATATCGCTGGTCACAGGCGGAGCCTTTCTATTTCTTCGGCTTATTTCCCATCCCTGATGTTTTTGATTTCGACAGTGTAATGACCAGCACTTTTCGCACGTTACATAACAATGTGGCCTGGGCGCTGATCATTGTGGCCGGGGTTCATGCCCTGGCTGCGCTGTTCCACCATTATGTATTACGGGATGGTGTTCTGCGGCGGATGCTGCCAGGCAGACGCGGCCAATAAAAGGGCTGCGCAGGGTAACAATTTGTTGAAAAACCTGGCCTGGGGCACTAAGCCTTCAGCCCCAGATAGAAGGTTCCTCGACCTTGGCAGAATTGGCAGAAATTGAAGACTTTCTGACGTGCCATTGCTGATTTTGACTGTTTATCGGCAAGTAATCACACACTGAAATTATCTTGCTAAATTAGTTTAAAGTTTAAATCTATTTTTAACCAACGTAGCATTAATGTTATATTGGTTACGAAAGGTTGATATTTGGAATATCCAGCAACAATGTGTGTGTTTCTTTTGTTAATGCGGCTGTTAGCGCCGCGCGCTATACCCAAATAACTCGAAGTGCATCGAGGCGGCATAGGAACGAATCACGATGAGCTTACTCAAGTAAGTGATTCGGGTGAGTGAGCGCCGCCAACAAAGATGCAGCTTGAAGTATGACGGGTATATAAAAATCCTTTCATTTTGTCGGGGCTAATCGCTTATTCCCGCACTCATCAGGTTGCTGATTTCGCTTATCCACAGGAAATCCGAACACTTTTTTCACCTGCAAGCTTCAAAATTAAACCTACAGAGATACAGAAAATCATGAGAAAGCACCTCGTCATGATCTTCTGCCTGACCGCATTTGCGCTTAGCCCGCGTGCGATGGCAGAAGAAGAGAAATCCGTTGATGTTGTTCTGATTGGCGGAGGGATCATGAGTGCCACGCTGGGTACTTACCTTCAGGAACTGGAACCTGACTGGTCCATCGATATGGTTGAGCGCCTGGACGGCGTGGCACAAGAGAGCTCGAACGGCTGGAATAACGCCGGTACCGGTCACTCTGCACTGGCAGAAATGAACTATACGCCGGAAAAAGCCGACGGTTCGATCGACATTTCTAAAGCGGTAGAAATTAACGAAGCCTTCCAAATTTCCCGTCAGTTCTGGACTTATCAGGTAGAGAACAACGTTCTGCATGATCCGCGTTCGTTCATTAACAGTGTGCCGCACATGAGCTTTGTGTGGGGCGACGACAATATCAATTTCCTGCATAAACGCTACCTTGCGCTGCAAAAAAGTACGCTGTTCCGCGGCATGGAATACTCTGAAGATCAGTCACAAATTAAACAGTGGATCCCGCTGGTGATGGAAGGGCGTGATCCGACTCAGAAAGTGGCGGCGACCCGCATTCCTATCGGAACGGACGTGAACTTCGGCGAAATCACGCGTCAGCTGGTGGCATCGTTGCAGAAAAAACCAAATTTCTCGCTGAGCCTTAGCCAAGAAGTTCGCGACATCAAACGCAACCCGGATAATACCTGGAGCGTGACGGTGGCAGACCTGAAAAACAACGGCAAAGAGCGCGTCATTAAATCGAAATTTGTGTTTATCGGTGCGGGTGGAGCGTCCCTGACGCTGCTGCAAAAATCCGGTATTCCTGAAGCGGACAACTACGGTGGCTTCCCGGTTGGCGGGGAATTCCTGGTGACCGAGAATCCGGACGTGGTGAAACGCCATCTCGCGAAAGTGTACGGTAAGGCATCCGTTGGCGCGCCACCGATGTCCGTTCCGCACCTCGATACCCGTATTCTCGATGGCAAACAAGTTCTGCTGTTCGGACCGTTCGCCACCTTCTCCAGTAAATTCCTCAAAAACGGTTCTTTGTGGGATCTGTTCGGTACGCTCAACTTCTCCAACATTGGCCCGATGACGCACGTCGGCATCGACAATTTCGATCTGGTGAAATACCTGATCAGCCAGGTGATGCTAAGCGATGACGACCGTTACGAAGCCCTGAAAGAGTACTTCCCGGACGCCAAAAAAGAGGACTGGAGACTGTGGGTTGCCGGCCAGCGCGTGCAGATCATCAAGAAAGATGAGAAAGAGGGCGGAGTTCTGCGCCTGGGCACTGAAGTGGTCAGCTCGAAAGATGGCAGCATTGCAGCACTCTTAGGGGCTTCACCGGGTGCATCCACCGCCGCGCCGATCATGCTGCACCTGATGGAAAGCGTGTTCAAAGATAAAGTCGCCACCCCGGCATGGCAGGCCAAACTGAAGGAGATCATCCCTTCTTACGGCACACAGCTAAATGGCAACGTGGAAGCGACCGAGAAGGAACTGAGCGACACCAGCCGCGTTCTGCAACTCGATAACCCGCAGGTGAAACAGGTTCAGCAGGCGCAGATGCCGGACACTGTTGCACAACCGCAGGGTGACACTCAGCAGAAAGAACAGAAACAACCGGCCGATATCGCACTGTAATTTTTGTTCTGAGTTTCTGTTTCGAAAGTAAAAACCGCCTTAATCGGCGGTTTTTTTATGCCCTGATTTCGGGTATGGCTTAATTAACTGCGCGAGAGTGATTTAGCGACGCTCACCTCCGTGCTGTTATTTCGGGCCAACTGAGTTTCCAGCGTTATTTTTGCCAGCGGTGTATCTTCGTGATAACGCGTTTTTTCATCCAGACCCTTCGAATATTTATTGTATTTCCACCACGCATAGCCGAGGAAAATCACCAGACCGCCGACATTATAGAAAATAATGGTCATGATGCTGGCACCGGTTGGGAAGGTGGAAGCAATAAACCCGACGGTGAAAATAACAATCAGCGTACTGACAATCGTAATGCCCTGCATTCTTGAGCCCATGCGGAAATCACGCTCAACGTCATCGTACTTCAGGCGTAAATTAAGGTATGCCAGCATAATAAACAGCGGTGGCAACATGGAGGCGGCGGCGGTCATATTGATCAGCGTATTCATCAACTCTTGTACGCTGTCGGAACCTAATGTCGGAATCAGCATCAGCGGAATAACAATCAGGAATTGGAACCACGCTGCCCGGGTCGGCACGCCGTGCTTATTCAGGCGAATGGTTTTTTCACCAAAAATACCTTTAGGAATCTCAGTAAAGAAGATTTTAACCGGTGCGGCGGTCCACATCAGTAATGAACCAAACATGGCAGTGAAGGAAACAATGCCGACAAAACGATTCATCAGTACCGCAGGTAAACCGAAGTGTGCGGATAATCCTTCAAATACCTGCACGGTGCCACCGGTGAAATGCAGCGCGGACTGGGCTACAAACACGTTAATCAGCAGCGAGGCGATGGAGTAGAGCACGCCGATCACCAGCCCGGAAATAATGATCACTTTAACAAACGAGCGGCTACCGCCTTTGACGTCATTGACATACACCGCGACTGACTCCGCGCCACCGGCGGCCTGGAATATCCAGGCGATAATGCCTAAGAATGCCCAGTTAAAGTGCGGCGTCATGGCTTCGACATTAATCGGGTTGGCAGGTTCAACGCCGCCAATCAGGGCTGCTCCGGCCAAAATAATATAAGAGAAAGTCAGCAATAACATTAAGGTGGAGGTGACCGACGTCATTGGCCCCAATAATTTTGCGCCACTGTTGGAAATAAGCGTAGAGAACGCAAACAGACAAATACTGATAATCGCGGTGGTGATCGGCGTGAAAATATAGTCATGGCCTAAGAACGCGTATGAGGCGTAGGCGATAACTCTGGGCAGCAGTGCGGTAAAGAAGAACAGGTTCACAAACCAGTAGGTATAGGCGGTCATAAAAGCCCAACGGCCGCCCAAGGCACTTTTCACCCAGGCATAAACCCCCGCTTCGGAATTCTTATTGAACGAGACAAATTCGGCGATGATCAGGCAAAAAGGGATGAAATAGAGCACCGTCGCCACCAAAAATACCGGTGCCGAGGCAATGCCCAACTGGATATTGTTATTAATGACATTATTGAAGCTGAACACAGCGGCAAATGTCATGGAGAGTAATCCAAACTTTCCTATGGTGTTGCGGTTCGACCCGGCCATAAATTCTCCAACTGCAATATTTGTAGGGTAAGTGATATTTTATTTTTATAAGCGCAATGCTTTATTTATTAAGAAAATAACTCTCTTCAACCGTCACTTTTAATATGACTTTTCTGACGTCTTTTCCGGATAAAAAGCGTCGGGCCTCATGGTTTTCAAAAATTACCACGTTGCCTTTTTTCACCGTGATTTTTTCACCCTGACCGTCTAAATACTCACGGTCCGTTTCGTCTTCATAAGGCACAACGCCTTGCAGCGCAGATTTGGCGGCAAATTCGATCTCCTCTTCGCCGTCGAGGTAATAATGCATATCGAAATAACGCCGGTTACCTTCGAATTTTGGCTGCTGTGCTTCAGCACCGTCGGTCAGACGGTAAACCAGTGAATCACCAATAGAGTGGAAAACGTTGGGGCGGATAGTGCCCAGATTATTAATGGCTTCCATACAGCGCTGCCATTTCTTACCAGAACGGTAACGCTGCTGAAATTCAGACAGCGAATCGAGAATGATCATCAGTGAGCCTCCTGAGGCTGGACGTTAAATGCAGCGAGGCGCATGCCATCGGTCTCTTGCTGATTAAATGGCATCAGCGTAAATCCGTAGCTGAACGCAGAGAGATAGACACGGTAGGAATCCAGCACCTCTGAACCCCAGGAGTTGGAGCCCAGTCCAAGAATTTTGTGGTCGAGATTGAGTGTCAGGTAATCCGCCGGGATTAATTCATCGATATGTTGCGCCTGTTGCAGCATCTGTGCGCTGTAAGGCCAAAGACTGAAATTAATGGGCTGGCGTGGCTGAATAAAGAGCCCCTGGCCTGAATTCGCTTTCAGCGCCAGCCAGCGCACATCCTGCCGGTTGCCGTTATCCTGCGGCATCGGGTAATTTTCAAACAGGCTCTCAACCGGCTGTTGATAATGACCAATAAGATTGGCCTGGCAGCTGTCCTGATAATTTTCACCCGGTCCGCGGCCATAGTATTCCACCTGTTCAAAACGGCGGCTGATGCCAAAATCCAGACCGATTTTCGGGATCACCTGCGTAAAGTTACCGTATGGCGTGCCGGACAGATCCAGAGTGACCGCGCCCTGTGGGGAGATCTGCCAGCGGTAGGTGCAGCGCATACCGAAGTCCAGCACCGGCGGGGCAATCAGACTGTGAACGTTGACCACCACGTCGCCAGCGGCCAGTTGTTCCCAGCGCAGAGACCGGAAGTGCTGCTGCATGATATCCAGATGGTTGGGCTGCCAGATCCCGTCATATTCCTGCTGATGATTATCGATAACGGGTTTGAAGAAGCTGAGCGTGGGCGAGCGGCCAACGATCTCTTCGCCGCCCACCTTCCAGGATTTCAGCGCGCCATCGAGGCGTGAAAACTCAAGGCTAAAGCCCTCACCGTTAATCGTCAGCCGGTGTTTTTGTTTTTCGCACACCAGCGCCGCCTCGTTGCTCTGTTTTGGCAGGGCGGCCGTCAGCGGAGTCGCGGCCTGCAGCAGCACCTGATACTGGCCGAGGTTATGCATCGCCTCGCTGTATACCGTTTTACTGTTTTTAAAGACGGCAATATTGAGGAAAACCTCCTGCCCGTCAGCGGTGAATTCCGGCAGCGCAAGTGCCTGTGATTCGCCAGGCTGCACACAGGGCAGGGTGATGTCATTGGCTTGCTGGCTGCGCCCGGCAATCTGCACCGTCAGCGAAAGCCGAATGTCGTCGAGTGAACTGAACCAGTAACGGTTTTTGACGAGCAACGCCTTTTTGTCGGCGGTCAGGCTGACGTCTACCGGGCAGAGCACTTGCTTGTATTCGCGCAGGCCGGGGCCGGGCGTCTGGTCAGGGTAGATCAAGCCGTCCATGCAGAAGTTGTAGTTGTTCGGGTAGTCGCCGTAGTCGCCGCCGTAGGTATAGCGAATTTGCCCGTTTTCATTGGTTTCCAGCAAGCCGTGATCGCACCACTCCCAGATGTAGTGACCCTGCAGGCTGGCGTGGCGGTTGAAGACGTTCTGATATTCGGCCAGTCCGCCGGGACCGTTACCCATCGCATGGGCGTATTCACAAATAATGCGCGGTTTGGCATGTGGATATTCACCGAAGGCATTCATCATCTGCACGCGGGAGTACATGGTGCTGATGACATCGGCTACCTCGGCGTCGCGGTCCTCTTCGTAGTGAACCAGCCGGGTTGGGTCGAGCGCTTTGCAGCGCACGGCCATCGCCCTGATATTGCAGCCATAGCCGGACTCATTCCCCAGAGACCACATGATGATCGATGGGTGATTTTTTTGCGCCAGAACGTGACGTTCGATGCGCTCAACATAGGCGTGTTCCCAGCGCGGGTCGTCGGTGATACGGCTCAGATCGCCGACGTTGGCAAAACCGTGGCTTTCCAGATCGGTTTCTGCCATCACAAATAAACCGTAGATATCGCACAGATCGTAGAAGCGCGGGTCGTTGGGGTAATGCGCGGTACGCACCGAGTTAAGGTTATGCTGTTTCATGAGGATGATATCGCGCTCAACCCGCGCCATATCGACCGCGCGGCCTTTGCGGTGGTCGTGATCGTGGCGGTTCACGCCATGCAGCTTGAGGTAACGGCCATTGACATAAAACAGCCCGTCACGTACGCAGATTTCCCGGAAACCGACGCGCTGTGGCACCACGGAAATCACGGTGCCGGCGCCGTCGTGCAGCGTGAGGAGGAGTTGATATAACTCGGGATGCTCGGCGTTCCACTGGCGTGGTTGAATGACGGGGATCTCAAACCGGCAGCGGGCCGGGTCAGGAACGTCTTGCCACTGTTGTGCCACGCAGCGTTGGCCATCAAATAACTGCGCATGCAGGCGGTAATCGGTCAGCGGCCCCGGACCGGCATTATGCAACAACGCGTCTATTGTCAGCTGGGCATCACAGTAGTTTTCATCGAACGTGGTAACGACGGTCATGTCCTGAAGATGAACCGGGTTCTGGCCAATAAGGTAAACGTCCCGGAAGATGCCGGCCATCCACCACATGTCCTGATCTTCGATGTAAGTGGAATCTGCCCACTGTAAAACGCGTACGGATAACAGATTTTCCCCCTGCTGCACGAATTTGCTGATATCAAACTCGGCGCACAGGCGGCTGCCCTTGCTGAACCCCACAGAGTGGCCATTCACATAGATTTCAAAATAGGTTTCAACGCCGTCGAATTTAATCAGGGTTTGCTGATCCGCCCATGAGGCATCCAGCGTGAAGCGGCGCTGGTAGGCACCGGTCGGGTTATTGGTGGGCACGAACGGGACGTCAATCGGGAAGGGGAATCCTTCATCGGTGTATTGCAGCTTGCCGTGGCCTTCCATCTGCCACATGCCCGGTACGGCGATATCGCCCCAGTCTGTCATCGGCTGGCGGTAAAATTCATCCGGCAGCAGGTCTGGATGTTCGAAATAGCGGAACTGCCAGCGCCCGCTGAGCAATTGAAAATGCTGGCTGGCAGCGCGGTCAAAGCTTAACGCTTTGTCGGCACTGGCGTAGCTGAAGAAGCTGGCGCGCGGCGGTAAACGGTTTTCTGACTGCTTGTCGATATTTTCCCAATTATTCACGTGTACTCTCCTGACGTGGTTTCTGGGAGAGACAATAGTAAATATTTAGTAAAAATATCGGATAATCTTTACTGATTGTCAGGCCGATCACAAAAAATAAAAAAACAGGGAGCAAGATCAACCGGTTAATTTTTATCTGGGATTAGCCACCCCTCTGACACGGCGAAACCTGGTCAAAGGGAGAGGGTATCTGAAGCTGAGGTTTAACGGCGGGTGGTGTCGCGCAGTTGCAACGAGCTGGGTACAAATACCGATAACGGCACGCTACGTTCATCGCGCAGGCGGTCCATTAGCAGGTTTACTGCCTGAGCGCCCATGGTTTCTGAATGAATGCGCACCGTTGATAATGAAGGGAAAACAAAGCGCGCCGTAGGAATATCGTTAACACTTATCAACGCGACCTGTTCCGGGATTTTCACTCCGTGCTCCAGCAGGGCACGCATCACGCCGAGCGCGATAGTGTCCGTGGCGATAAACAGCGCCGGAGGATAAGGCGTATTTTCCTGCAGCATTTTCTTCGCACAAATGTAGCCAGACTGGCTGGTGAAATCACCGTAGTAAATATCCTGCGGTTGTACGACGTTTTTCAAGCGCCCGTATTCCACAAAAGCCTGCTCGCGCTGGTCAACAAAGCTCGGCAGATCGCGTCCGCCGATAAAACCAATCCGCGAATAACCCTGGCCGATGAAGTGATCGATGACCTTCTGGCTGATCTTAAAGAGATCGACATTCACGCAGTCAAACTGGGCATCTTCCATCACGCCATCAATGAACACCCCCGGCGTTTTCTGTTGCTGTAATTGCGCAAGCAGGGCCGGTTGCGGTTGCCCGACGATCAGGAAACCATCGGCCTCAGGCAAAGGTTTATCACCCGTGAAGTCATAACAGGAATTCAGCGAGATGCCGAGTTTTTCGCATTGTGTTTCAATGCCATAGCGCATGGAGAGATAGTAAGGGTCATCAATTTCCAGCGCCTGTTTATAGCTAAACAGCGCGGCGAACGTCATGCGGTGGGCGGTGTTACGTTTAGAAGGCGAAACTTTATAT